>Ga0183260_10004139_pt1 | contig 11570 bp, 9 predicted proteins | sample AntDrymUQ4972206_2_FD_129768 | JGI IMG/M metagenome (GOLD analysis project Ga0183260, IMG submission 129768) | Polar desert sand microbial communities from Dry Valleys, Antarctica - metaG UQ497 (22.06) (version 2) (version 2) | ecosystem: Environmental > Terrestrial > Soil > Desert | place...
ATCACCCGACGATCGTGGCCTCGATCACCGACAAATTGCTCGCTCTCCCGAACGAGACCGTCGTCAAGACCGGCCACGGCGAGGACACCACGATCGGTGCGGAGTCGGCGAACATCTCCTGACCCCCGAGCGTGCGTCGAACCGGCTTGTACGTTGTAGTACGTCGACGTCTTGATTCATCCTGACCGTTGGCGTCGTGGCCGCGCCGCAGCGATTCTCGAAGCGGCGGAGGGGCTGGCCGCTGACCGTGCGGCACTTGTCGGTGAGCCGATGCCGGCACCGATCCAGGACATGGATGTCGAAGCACGGATCGCGCAACTACGCGCCGACCGCGCCGCCCGCTGACTGCCACTGATTTGGACGCCTTCGACGCTGATGTCTTGATCGATGCGGCCGTCTACGATCCACGTGGTGCTCCCATAGTGAGACTCTTCGAACGAAATCCGGCGGGCGTGGGCTCGGTCCTGTTGATTCCTGAACTGCTGAGCCAACCCCTACGTCGGAGGCGAGCGGCAGAAATTCGCGTTCTCCAGTTCATGTTGAGCCGGCTCGACCTCATCGCGATGGACGTACGGACAGCGGACGGTGCGGCGCATCTCGGCGCCAAGTACAAGTTGCGGGCCGCTGACGCGGTACACCTGTCCACCGCCGTCATCGCCAACGCCGACCGGTTCATCACCAATAACACAAAGGATTTTCCGGTCTCGATCGCTGAGATCGACGTGACTTACCCAGCCATGCTGGTCGAAGCCTGACCCCTCAGCTGACCCGGCGTTCGACCGAACCATAGGCAACTCTGATGGATCCGATCCGGCTGCCCACGGTTCAGTCAAGCCGGACGACGACGGCTATGGGTAACTAGTCCGGCCCGGACAGTGGCGGCGAGCGCGGTGAACTCAGACCGGACTGTGATCTGGACCTGGTCGTAGACCAGATCGAGGGTGTTGTCTACTACCGCCTCCTCTGGAGAAGCACTCCGCTCGACGCGGCTGACGTCGAGGCAACGATCGACGCGGTGCTCCCGCGGAGCGGCGCCCTGACCTGGGCTTCCCCCTCCGTACACTGAGGTTCGTGGCTCGCGGTGACGGACGACTGACCCACGACATCAACCCCTACAGCCCCGCGCCGCAGGACGCATGCGGCGTCTTCGGAGTCTGGGCGCCCGGCGAGGAAGTCTCCAAGCTCACCTACTTCGGTTTGTATGCACTGCAGCACCGCGGCCAGGAAGCCGCCGGAATCGCGGTCAGTGACGGGTTCTCGGTCGTGGTCTACAAAGACCTCGGCCTGGTCGCGCAGGTCTTCGACGAGTCGACCCTTGCGAGCCTGCGCGGACATCTCGCGGTCGGCCACACGCGCTACTCCACCACTGGGGCCTCGACCTGGGAGAACGCCCAACCGACCTTCCGTACCAGCGCGTCTGGGTCCGGAGTTGCCTTGTGCCACAACGGGAACCTGGTCAACACGCCCGAGTTGGCCGCCCAAGCAGCGGAGGCCGGAATCCGCGGAGCGTTTCCCACCTCGACCGACACCGACATCATCACCGCCCTGCTCGCCGCCCGGCCCGACGTCACGATCGAGCAGGCGGCGATGGAGATCCTGCCGACGCTGCGCGGCGCGTTCAGCCTGGTGTTCATGGACGAGACCACCCTGTACGCCGCTCGCGACCCCCAGGGCGTACGGCCGCTGGTTCTGGGGCGGCTCGAGCGCGGCTGGGTCGTGGCCAGCGAGACCGCGGCGCTCGACATCGTGGGGGCCTCCTACGTCCGCGAGGTCGAGCCCGGTGAGCTGATCGCGATCGACTCCGAGGGCCTGCGCTCCGAGCACTTCGCCATGGCCAAGCCGAAAGGCTGCCTCTTCGAATTCGTCTACCTGGCCCGTCCCGACACGACGATCAGCGGCCGCACCGTGCATGCCACCCGCGTGGAGGTCGGGCGCCGACTGGCCAAGGAGTGGCCGGTCGAAGCCGACCTCGTGATCCCCGTCCCGGAGTCCGGCACCCCGGCCGCCGTCGGGTACGCCGAGGCCTCCGGGATCCCGTACGGCATGGGGCTGGTCAAGAACTCCTACGTCGGCCGGACGTTCATCCAGCCGAGTCAGACGATCCGGCAGCTGGGAATCCGCCTCAAACTGAACCCGTTACGCGAAGTCATCCGCGGCAAGCGATTGATCGTCGTGGACGACTCGATCGTGCGAGGCAACACCCAGCGCGCCCTGATCCGGATGCTCCGCGAAGCGGGCGCGATCGAAGTACACGTACGGATTGCTTCGCCCCCGGTGAAATGGCCCTGCTTCTACGGGATCGACTTCGCCAGCAAGGCCGAGCTCGTCGCCAACGGGTTGGAGGTCGACGGCATCCGTGCCTCGATCAACGCCGACTCACTGGGCTACATCTCGTTGGAGGGCCTGGTCGCGGCAAGCGAACAGCCGGCGAATCGGCTGTGCACCGCCTGTTTCACCGGTGCCTACCCGATCGAGCTTCCGGACAGCGCAGCGATCGGCAAGCACATCCTGGAAGGGGTGGAGCTGGGGATCACTCCGCTGCCCGAGCCCGGGATCCTGAGGTCCGGTGTCGGCGCACGGGATGCGCTGAGCCGACCGTGACGGCGGTTTCGCCGGGCCCAGCCGACGCAGTCCCGTCGAAGGGCATCTCCTACGCCTCGGCCGGTGTCGACATCGACGCGGGCGAACGTGCCGTGACTCTGATCCGAGCGGCGGTGGACAAGACCCGGCGTCCAGAGGTCGTGGGCGGCCTGGGTGGGTTCGCGGGGCTGTTCGAACTCGACCTGACCCGCTACCGCCGCCCGGTACTGGCGAGTTCGACCGACGGCGTCGGGACCAAGCTCGCGATCGCGCAGGCGATGGACCGGCACGACACGATCGGCATCGACCTGGTCGCGATGGTCGTCGACGACCTTGTGGTCTGCGGGGCCGAGCCGCTGTTCGTCTCGGACTACATCGCCTGCGGGCAGGTCGTGCCGGAGCGGATTGCCGACATCGTCGCGGGCATCGCCGCCGGGTGCCTCCAGTCCGGTGCCGCCCTCGTCGGCGGCGAGACCGCTGAGCATGCCGACCTGATGCGACCCGACGACTACGACGTCGCCGCGACGGCGGTCGGCATCGTCGAGGCCGACACCCTGCTGGGGCCGGAGCGGGTGCGCCTTGACGACGTCGTCCTGGCGATGGGCAGCACCGGACTGCACTCCAACGGGTACGTCCTGGCCCGGCGAGTGCTGCTGCAGCATGCCGGGTTGCAACTCGCGGACCCGTTACCGGATGCCGACCGTGGTGCGCCGGCCCTGGGGGAGCTACTGCTCACCCCGACCCGGATCTATGCACTCGACTGCCTAGCCCTCACGTCGACGACCGACGTGCACGCCTTCGCCCACATCACCGGCGGCGGGCTGGCCGGCAACCTCGGCCGGGTCATCCCAGCGACTCTGCAGGCGGTGCTCGACCGGAGGACCTGGGAGTTGCCGGAGTTGGTCTCGACGATCGGCCGGCTGGGCCAGATTGCGCTACCCGAACTCGAGCGCACCTTCAACTGCGGAGTCGGCATGGTGGCAATCGTCCCGGAGGGATCGGTTGCCGGTGCCCTTGCCGTGCTCACCGACCGAGGTGTCCCGGCCTGGGTCGCCGGTCGGATCACCGAACGGCCGGGAGCTGCCGCGGGTTCAGCAGCACGGTTGACCGGGGACTATGCCGATTTCCCGAAGCGGGCTCCGATTGGGTAGCCGGCTCAGCGAGCGCTGGAAGCCCAGCGATCCTCATCCGGGTCCGATTGACCGGCCCACACGTCAGGCTCGTCGTCAGACAGACCGACCTCGGTGGTCGAGCCTGATGGCCCCGCCGCACCGGACAGTTCACGCTGCAATCGCTCGAGATCAGTGTTCGGAGAGCTGTATTTCAAGTCCCGAGCGACTCGAGTCTGCTTGGCTTTCGCACGGCCGCGCCCCATGGCTCGACCCCCTCGTACAGGAATACGGGTCCGGAACGGTCCCGATGGGTGTGTGTGTCAGAACGCAAGAGTACCTGCCTGTCGCCCACCAAGCACGACGGGTGGCGAGTGTCCTGAGCCAGGTGACGGGCATCACGCTTGGGTCCATCGAGCCCCGGCCAATCAGTCGAGTTCTGACGACCAGTCGGAACGCGGCATTGCTGCCCTCGACCTCGCTGCGCGTGACATGCCCGGCCAACTCACCGAGGCGCTCAGGAGCAACGGCTGTGCAGTGTTCAGTGCGGACCTGGGTCCGCTCGCCGGCCAGAATGGTGCTCGGCGGAAGATTCTTGGCCGTGCCGACCGAGGTCGGAGCGACCAGCAGGGTCGACACAACGATTCGTAAAGGCACAACGGGGTCAGTCCTCTGTCGCGAGCACCACTGCAAGGTGCGCAGCGCTTGCAGTCAGCGCCGCGCGTGCGTCTCGGACAGGCGGATGGCCGACAGCCGCCCGACCGAGGCGATCCGGCGCTCGGCCAAACGGTCGGCTGCGACGACCGGAGGAACGCCGTCTGCTTCGGCGAGGGCAAAGACTCGCAACGTCGTGTCGAAGATCCGCTCGGTCATGACGCGGGCCCGCTCGGCGGGGTAGCCCCCGACCTCGTTCTCGCACTGGATCACCCCGCCGGCGTTGACCAGGTAGTCCGGTGCGTACAGGATGCCGCGGTCGGCCAGCACCTTGCCGATGTCGGGATGGGCCAGTTGGTTGTTGGCTCCGCCGCACACGACGCGGGCCTTCAGCGCGGCGACGGTCTCATCGTCGAGAGCGCCGCCCAGCGCACATGGGGCGTAGATGTCCTGCTCTTCCGACAGCAGGCAGGCGTTGTCGGCGGCCACGTCGACCAGCGGGTGAATCGTCCGGACCCGATCAACGGCAGCTGGATCTACGTCGGTGATCACGACCGATGCACCGTCTGCCACGACATGGTCCACGAGGTGACTACCGACTTTGCCAACACCAGAGATGGCCACCCGGCGACCGCTCAATGATGGTGTCCCCCATACATGCTGGGCACTAGCGCGCATGCCCTGGAAGACTCCAACGGCAGTGAGCCCGGCAGAGTCGCCAGCGCCACCGTGCTCCACCGATCGCGCCGAGACATAGCTGGTCTCTCGGGCGATGACGTCCATGTCGGGGGTGTAGGTACCGACGTCGCAAGCGGTGATGTACCGCCCGGACAGGCTCTCCACGAACCGGCCGTACGCGCGGAGGAGCTGCTCGGTCTTGTCGCGGGCAGGATCGCCGATGATGACAGCCTTGCCGCCACCGAGATCGAGACCGGCCAGGGAGTTCTTGTACGACATTGCCTTGGACAGCCGCAGGACGTCGGTCAGCGCGGCCGCCTGGTCGGGGTAGGGATAGAACCGGGTTCCGCCCAGCGCTGGTCCGAGGGTCGTCGAGTGGATGGCGATGATCGCCTTGAGCCCGCTGGGCTCATCCGTACAGAAGACCACCTGCTGGTGGCCGGCGGAGAAGATCACGTCGACGCTGGATGACTCGTTCACAGAATCCCAATCTAGTCCTCACCCATTTCGGGACGTTATGCACACAACGTCCCGCACTGGGTTCGAAATCCGGACGTTATGCGCATAACGTCCATGGAGAGAGGGTCGCCGCTAGGGTCGCCGCTCGTGACCTCCCCTGAGCCCCCTGCTGGTGCGATCTCGCCTACCGACGTCGTCGCAGACCGGTACGTCGAGGACTACTGCGCCCTGGAACCGATCGCGGCGACCTTCTTCGGCGTACCAGGGTACGAGACCGAACTGACCGACTACGGCGCTGACGGGTTCGCGGCCCGTGCCGAACTGGCGCGGCGTGCGGTGGCCGAACTGCAGCTGATCCAGCCGGCCGACGACCGGGAGCGGGTGGCCAACGCGGCGATGGTCGAGCGGCTCTCGACCGAACTCGACCTGTCCGACGCAGGCGACTTCAGCTCCGAGCTGAACACCACCGCGAGTCCGATGCAGTCCCTACGGATCGTGTTCGATCTGATGTCCACCGACACCGAGCAGGACTGGGCCATCATCGCGAGCCGGATGGCCAGTCTCCCCGCAGCGTTCGAGGCCTACGCCGCCGGCCTGGCCGTCGCCGCTGCGGACGGTCGGGTCTCCGCGGCGCGCCAGGTGCGGACCTGCGCCGACATCGCGGCACGCTGGGCCGGCGACGAGGAAGCACCACCGTTCTTCGCCGCTTTCGTCGAACGCTCGGACACCGAGGGGGCTCTCAGGCATGACCTGGAGGCGGCCGCTTCGGCTGCCGCACAAGCGCTGCGAGACTTTCGCGGCTTCCTCATCGACCGACTGTTGCCGACAGCGCCGGTCTCCGACGCGGTGGGGGAGGAGCGGTACGGCCGGTGGCTGCGCTACTTCACCGGTGCGGAGCTGGACCTGGCCGAGACCTACGAGTGGGGCTGGTCCGAGCTGGCGCGGATCGTGGCCGAGAAGAAGCAGGTCGCCGGGGAGATCAGTCCCGGCATGGGCCTGACCGCTGCGATAGCTGCCCTCGACGACGACCCGGCGCGGATCCTGTCCGGTCGCGAGGAACTCACCCGCTGGCTGCAGACGACCGCGGACGATGCGGTCAGCGCCCTGGCCGGCACCCATTTCGACATCCCGGATCCGGTTCGCACCATTGAGGGCAAGCTCTCTCCCACCTCGGGTGAGGGCATCTATTACACCGCTCCGTCGGAGGATTTCACCCGTCCGGGACGGATGTGGTGGTCGCTGCCCGAGGGCGTAGAGGAGTTCACCACTTGGCGGGAGAAGACGACCGTCTATCACGAGGGGGTGCCCGGCCATCACCTGCAGATCGGCCAGACGGTGTTCCGGGCGGATCTGCTCAACCGGTATCAGCGTCTGATGATGTGGTCCTCGGGGCACGGTGAGGGCTGGGCGCTCTACGCGGAGCGATTGATGGCCGAGCTGGGCTTTCTGGACGACCCGGGTGACCGACTCGGCATGCTCGCCTCGCAGGGCTTCCGGGCGGCTCGGGTGGTGCTGGACATCGGCATGCACCTCGAACTGTCGATTCCGCGCGGTTCGGGTTTCCACGAGGGTGAGGTGTGGACGCCCGGCCTCGGCCTGGAGTTCTTGCGGTTGCACGCCTCGATGGATGACCAGATGCGTCACGACGAGCTCAACCGCTACCTGGGTTGGCCGGGTCAGGCACCGTCGTACAAGGTCGGCGAACGAGTCTGGCTGCAGGCTCGGGAGCAGGCCAAGGCTCGGCTGGGAGCCGAATTCGACCTCAAGACCTTCCACACCGCGGCGCTGAATCTCGGCGGCCTTGGCCTCGATCTGCTCAGGGCTGAGCTGGCCCGGTTGTAGGCCCGGCAAGCGCACTACAAGGGCTGCGCCTGCCGATCTCGGCATGGCCATCCGCTTGACCGTCACCTTGAGCTTGACAGTGGTACCAAAGTGATCACTGGGATTGCTGTGACAGGTGATGACAATGGGGCCGCAGTATGCCATTGTCTGCTGACGGTCTGTCCACCCGACGCGGTTTTGCCGCCGGGTCCGTCTTGGGCAGGCCCGTGCCGAAGGGGGTTCATGGACGCCATCCGGCTTTCCATGTCCACCGCAACACGCGCCACTCCTACGCGGCGTCGCGCATCGTGGAGAGGCTCTCGATCGCGCGGCACAGCCATCCTGCTGTGTGCGCTGGTCTGGACCCTGCTGGTGGCCGTCACGCCCGCGTACGCCGTCCCGCCGCCACCGCCGAACCCCTCGAACGAACAGATCGGTGCCGCGGACTCGGCCAAGCAGGCTGCGGCGGCCGAGGTCGGCCGGATCTCCGGAGAACTAGCCGCTGCCGAGGCCGAACTCGCTCGCCTCGGCATCGTCGCCGAGGCGGCGACTTATGAGTATCTGGCCGCAGAGGGGCGGCTCCTCGCCGCCCAAGAGGCCGCCGAGCAGTCAGCCGCAGACTTCGTGCAGGCCCAAGAAGAAGTCGAGGGTGCCCAGGCCGCGATCGTGGAATTCGCCCGTGGCAGCTTCAAGTCCGGCTCCCTGCTGACGAATGACATGGTCCTGCTGACCAGTCAGGATCCGAGTGAACTGATCCAGCGCGCGGCGTTTCTGGACTACATCTCCAGCGGCCGGCTGGATGTGCTCAACAACCTGGAAGTCGCCCGCGTCACGGTGGCCAATTCCGACTCGATCAACCGGGCAGCCGAGATCGAGATGGCCGCGGCTGAGAAGGCCGCCGAAGAGGCAAAGGCCGCCGCAGACGCGGCATTCGCCAACGGTGCGGTCATGGTCAGCCAGGTGCAGGCACAGAAGGCGTCCCTGGACGCTCAACTGCGCGACGCTCAGGTTGCCCTACTCGGCTTGGAGGGTGCGCGAGCCCTCTACGAGTCATGGGAGGCACAGAAGCGGGCTGAGGAAGCCGCGGCTGCCGAACGCAGCCGGATTGCCGCAGAGCAGGCCGCCGCCGCCGAACGCGCCGCTCGCGCCGCCGCCGCCGCCGCCGCGCAGCCTCCACCGAGCTCAGGCGGTGGCGGTGGCGGAAGTCCTGCTCCTCCTGCGCCCAGCCCCGGCCCAGGTCCGGCACCGGTCGCCTCTTCCGGGATAGCGCCCACGTCCGGAAGCACCACCAGCTGCTTCGGCCCTCGATGGGGGACCTTTCACTACGGTGTCGACATCGGCGCCCCGATCGGTAATCCGGTCTACACGCCGCTGGGCGGCCGGGTCTCCCGGGCCGGGGCGGCCAGCGGCTTCGGCCAGGCCGTCTACATCACCCACGACAACGGCAATGTCACCGTGTACGGCCACGTCAGTCGGATCTTCGTCTCGACCGGCCAACGGGTCTACGAAGGGCAGAACATCGCCGCCGTGGGCAACGAGGGCCAGTCCACCGGGCCGCATCTGCACTTCGAGGTGCACACGAACGGCAACCTTTACGGCAACGCGATCAATCCGGTTCCGTGGCTGGAAGATCTCGGCATCTATCTGCCCGGTAACTGCTGACCGACCCTCCGACGATGATCATCGGCAAACCCGGGTGGTTATCCGACCAGGAATGCCAGCTTTGCCGATGATCAACTTCGCAGGCTGGTTGGATGAGTGACGTGCTGGCCGGGTTCTCCGAACTTGTCCCCCCGGCTGACCCCCGTACGGCATGGAGCCTGCCGGAGATCGGCCAGATGGCCCGGACGGTTGCCCTCGAGCCGTTGGTCACCCGGGTGCTGGCGCCGAACCCCTCCGCAATGACGTTGGACGGCACAAACACCTACCTCGTCGGTGAACCGCGATCCGGTCAGGCCGTGCTGATCGACCCCGGCCCTGATGATCCTGCGCACTTCGATCGAGTCACCGCCTCCCTGGCCGAACGGCAGGCGCGCTGTGTGGCAATCTTGGTCACTCACCATCACTGGGATCACGCCGAGGCGGCGCTGCCCTGGGCGGCGCACTTCGCTGCCCCGGTCGCTGCCGGCGACGCTGCGGTGGCCGGTCCGAGCGGCCACGTGCTCCAGCCCGGGGAGCGACTGAATCTGGCGGGTACGACGATCGAGGTCGTGCCCACCCCCGGGCACTGCGCCGACCACTTGGCCTTTCGGATCGAGTCCGGCGCGGTGCTGGCCGGGGACCACGTGCTGGGCCGAGGAACCTCGGTGGTGACCTACCCGGAGGGCGACGTACTGGCCTACCTCGAGTCGTTGCGCCGGGTGCACGACCTCGGTCCAGCGGCGCTGTATCCAGGACACGGTCCGGCGCTGACCGAGGACCCGATGGCCGTGCTGGATTTCTACCTCGCGCACCGGGCATTTCGCGAACAGCAGATTCTGACGCTGCTGTCCGCGGGCGTGCAGTCGGTGTCGGCTGTGGTCGAGGCCATCTACGCCGACGTGGCGCGGTCCCTGTGGCCAGCCGCGAGACAGTCCACTCTCGCCGCGCTGGCCAAACTGGAGGCGCAGGGTCGGGTCCAGGTCACCGACGACAACGTCAGGCTGCTTGGGTAGGTCACGTGGCCGACACCGACATCACCGGAGAACACGCACGTCGGGCCACCGAGTGGATTGCGGGCTACGTCCCAGAACTGAGCCCCCCTGTGCGCTTCGACGTGATAGAGGGCGGTCGATCCAACCTCACCTACAGGGTGGCCGATCTCGCAGAGAACACCTTCGCGCTGCGCCGGCCGCCTCTGTCCGGAGTCCTCCCCTCCGCGCATGACATGCGCCGGGAGTATCGAGTGATCACCGCGCTCGGCGGCACCGACGTACCCGTTCCCAAGACGATCGGGCTGTGCACCGACCACGACGTTCTCGGCGCCGACTTCTACGTGATGGACTTCGTGGCCGGAGTGGTCGTGCACGATCCGGACAGCAGTGTCGCCATGCCCGAGCCGGCCCGCCGGACCGCCGGAGAAGATGCGGTGGACTGCCTGCTCCGGCTGCATCAGGTCGATCCCGACTCGGTCGGGCTCGGCGACTTGGGCAGGGGGAACGACTACGTCGCGGGCCAGCTCAGGCGGTGGACCGGGCAGGTCGCCAGCCTGCCGATCGAGCCGATTCCCGGGCTGATCGACATGGGGGAGCGCCTCGCTGCCCGCGTACCGCCGCAGCGGGCGGTCACGATCGCCCACGGCGACTACCGCTTCGGCAACCTGATGCTCCACCCGGACGGCAAGGTTGCAGCCATCCTGGACTGGGAACTGTGCACCCGCGGGGACCCCCTGGCCGACCTCGGCTGGCTGCTGTCGTACTGGAGCCCTCCGCCCGGCATCGAGACGCTTCCGATGGCCATGCCGACGACCGCGCCGGCATTCATCAGCCGCGACGAGGCTCTCGCGCGGTACGGCGCCGGAAGCGCTCTGCCGACTAACGACGTAGACTTCTACATCGCCTTTGCCTACTGGAAGCTCGGGGCCGTGCTCGCGGGGGTGTACTCGCGGAGCATCTCCGGCGCGTACGGGGGCGGACTAGCCCAGCAGCGTGGCCTGAGTCCGGAGGGCATCTCGATGTTGGTCGCTGCCGCCCGGGCCGCCCTCGAAAGAAACTGAATCTGGGCCGCCGATGTAATTCGCCGGTTCGCTCCACAAACCCCCGTTTCGGGTCGATGAATCGGGAGGTCAGCTACACAACCGCCCAATTCTCTGCTGGCTCTCAGGATTTGCGATAGGCACTACCCGCTGAGCGTTCAACGTGGACGCCCGCTGGGGGAGGGAAGCCCGATGTTCGACACGGTGTTCGGGTTACCGACCCATCCGCTGATCGTGCACGCCGTGGTCGTCTTCGTTCCGCTCACGGCGCTGGCAGCGATCGCGCTCACCGTCGTACCACGCTGGCGTACCCGATTCGGCGTCCTGGCCACCCTTGCGGCGCTGACTTCCATCGGTTCGGTCTTCGTCGCCCAGGAGAGCGGTGAGCTGCTCGAGGACTGGGTGCTCAGCACCGACGATGCGCCGTTCGAGTTGGTGCTGGCGCACACCGCACTGGGCGAGGATCTGCTGCCCTGGGTGCTAGTCCTGTCGATCGCGCTGCTCGGGCTGATCGGCCTGGCCTTCTGGGTCAACCGCCGCGGAGCGGATCGACCGTCCTGGGCCAACCCGGCCGGCTGGGGGCTCGGGGCGATCTC
>Ga0183260_10004140_pt1 | contig 11569 bp, 12 predicted proteins | sample AntDrymUQ4972206_2_FD_129768 | JGI IMG/M metagenome (GOLD analysis project Ga0183260, IMG submission 129768) | Polar desert sand microbial communities from Dry Valleys, Antarctica - metaG UQ497 (22.06) (version 2) (version 2) | ecosystem: Environmental > Terrestrial > Soil > Desert | place...
CAAATTAATTTTGTGGATTTAAGATTGATTTGGTTTGAAAATGAATCTATATACCACATTAACCATCAGATAAAGTTAGGAAATGCTCTTTTAAAATCCTTAAGTGAACAGAACCTAAGATTTATCACATTTACTGATTTAACTTGTAAACTTGATAATCTGTAGAAGTAAACCAAAGAAATTTTTAATCTTTCAATTAGAACTAGATAAATCATTCTATTATTAATACAGATATAAACGTGGATTTGTTATTTTAGGTACAAATGATAAAATTTGCATAGCTGTCCAAATATGGTACTTGATGCTACAATTGGTCAAGTCATGCAAATATGTGACCAATACGTGAAGTCAACCCGCAATAATTTCATTATCCCTTTACAAAAGAACCTGCTACTTGACTTGTTGATTTATACTATAATAATACAACAGCTAAATGCTGTCGTATGTGGTAAGAAATAGTGGTATAAATTTCAAACATGAACAATAACATATTTAATCTCTTAATTTTTTCTATTAAAAATTAGTTTAATAAATTAAAATATAAAACATTATAAAACATTTAAAATAAGTATGGTTAACTTTTTATGTTATTTTGTACCTTTTTTATCTTCCCAGTTTCTCCAAACCCTTAAAAAACGTGAATCCTGCAAAAGTCATTCCAGCCAAGACCTGTGAAAAGAAATCGTTTTCATATAAGTTAACTGATATGTTTTTTCCTCCTGCTTTTAATGATTTCATATAAGTGTTTTTTGTAAATTCATCAATCATTTTAGCCAAATCTCCGCTTACTACATAGTTGTTTAATAATCCCACATATTCATTATTCCCTACCGATAGGATTTGCGCCTTTATTTCGTAATCAAATTTTTCCTTTGGTGTCGTATCATTAGTATAGCGGTCGGAAATAAAATCAGCCAAATACCGTGCCTGCCTAACCGCAATTTGTGCTAGGGGCGGATACAAAACTCCCTTTGAGTTTTTCATTGCCGCTATGTCCCCTATGGAATAGATGTTGTCGTATTGGTTGGTTCTACAGAATTCATTAACTATTATTCTCCCATCGTTAGTTTTTTCAATTCCGGGCTCAATGTCTATGTTAAATCCTTTGACCCCCGCTGTCCAAATTATTAATGATGAGTTGATTTGTAAACCATCCTTGAGAAATAACGTATTTTCGTCAACTCTTTCTACCAATGAGTTATGTAAAATTCTTATGCCTCTTTTCTTTACGATATCCTCGATTCTGTTTTTAACCTTTATGTCCCATCCATAAAGTATCGTTGAAGTAGCTTCAATGATATTGACTTTAATGTTGTCTTTGTTTTTTGATAAATTTATCATTTCTGCTAAAGCGCTTCCAAGGCTTATTCCTGTAGCCCCAGCACCCACAATTATGATGTTGTGTTTTTTGTCTTCTTTCATTATTTTTGAAACATGATCAAAAACAATTGAAGCATCATATATGGATCTAAGAGGTAAAGTGTGTTTGTCTGCCCCTGGAATGTTGAAATATTTAGTAGAAGACCCTAAGCAAATTATCAATTCATCATACTTTATTTCTTCGGAGTCTAGGATAATTGTCCTTTTATCTGGGAGTATTTTTTTTACATTTGACTGAATAAATTTTATTTTTTTTCCCTGTATTAGTGACGGTATTGGAATTTTTAATTGCTCTGCTGTTCTAAAGCCTGATGCAACCAGATGAATTTCTTGCATTAGTTGGTGATAGTTATTTCTGTCTATCAGTATTATTTCGGCTAAATCCTTTAACTTAGACGAGAGATTTGTACTAAGAAAAATTCCCGCATATCCGGCCCCAAGAATCACTATTTTATTGCTCATTTGATTGTCCTTTCCCACCCAATTTTTGTCTCTACTCTCTGTTGCTATTTTTTTTCAATTTAACTTTTTTTATTATAAATTCTATGGATAAAAAGGATACCACTGAAATAGCCATACTCGGAATTGTTGAGCCTAAAATTAAATTTTCATGGTGGATTGGTGAAATTGGTGAAATAATGAAATAGGTTAAACTCCCTACAAAAAACGATGAAAAGGCAGAGATTCTAAACTTTACGCATTTATCATAAAATGCGTCTATTGATGCTTTTCCCCTTTTTATTACATAGTAATCTGTTAAGACTATGGCAAATAAAGGTGCAAACAATGCACCTATTATAAGTAAGAACGATTCATATTGATTTATGGGAACTACGTTTGCAAGTATACAACTTAATACTGTAAATATTATTACAAGATATTTGTAATTTATTTTGTTGAACATATTTTTAAGAGACATTGCAGACGAAAAAATATTTGCAAAAACATTGTCTATTTCGTCAACAATCAATACCAACAGAATAAATCCGTAAAAGAAGGTTTGTATGGCAAACAGTATTTCAAAAACATCGTTTATTCCTAACAATACCCCAATCACGTAGAAAAGGGTGTTAGTTATAGAAAATCCAATAAATGTGCCTAAAAAGGCGTTTTTGCTTTTTTTAGCAAACCTGTTATAATCTGCCACTAGGGGCAACCATGACAATGGCATTGCAATGACCAAATCCAATGAGCCGAAAAAATCAAAGTTGTTATTGTTGGTGTTTATTAAATTGGGATTGTAGTGACCACTAAATAGTATTAAATTTATCAGCATTATTATTGCTGAACCGTAGACAATCCAGACTGCAAACTTGTTGAGCCATTGTTTTATAACTTTAAGGGGACCTGCAACCCCAAAGATGACTATTATTATTCCAAAAATAATTGACCACAAATAAAAATCAATATTCATAAACCCTTGAGTAAAAACACTGGCTGCCTTTGATAGTATTGTTATCTCAAATGTGGACCATCCGATTAATTGTATTAGGTTGAGAATAGTAAGTAAATACGACCCATAAATTCCAAAGGAGGGTCTCATACTCACTACAGAGGGAATGGAATGATCGCTGCCAATTTTTCCTGCCAATCCTAACAGAATAGATCCTATAATAGATCCTACAATTATTACAAATAACGCATCCAGAATATTTGAAGTATAGATGAAAGAGCCTGCTGATATTACTAATAATCCTACTCCTAAACTGGACCAAAGAACAAAAAAATCCTTTCCAGTTAGTATTTTATCTTTTTCCTTTATTGGATTTACTCCTATATCTGAGTTGTTTCTTGGAAACTTCATTCTGTTTTAGCCCAAACACTTTTTTTTGAAGGATAATTTTTCTTTTAAATCAGAAGCATCATTTGTTTTGTATTTCATACTTTGAATCCCATAAATTTAAATTTGTTTTTATCCACGCTTTTATATATCATGTCCTTTGGAGTAGATACACTTGGCGGCCTAATAGAGAAACTAAAACAACTAGTTACTGAAACCCAAGATCAATATGAGTCTTTTTTTGATAATACCCAATTATTTAAACAAGGTAAAATGGATAATAAAGAATATTTTTCAAAGATGGGTGAATATCTTGTATCAGCATCAGCGTTGAATTTTCTATCTTGCCGTATTATCCTTGAAATAAAAACGGCTCTTGATAAAGGCACGTCAAGAAAGAGTTCTATCGGTGACTCTCAATCCTCAATTCCCTCATCACCATCTGGTTCAGGTGGTAGTGGTAGTAGTGGTGGTGGCTTTGGAATTGATAGTTTTGTTAATTCAGGCGGAAATTCTAATTCATTAAACAAAGATTATGACCTACCTAAACCCCAAGTTGCCCCTTCTTTTAAACCGGTTGATATTGTAATTCCAAAACAGGACTCTAATACGATTAAAGAACAAAAAAATTGTATTGTATGTGCTGCGTCAATTCCAAAACATGCAAAATTTTGCAATAAATGTGGTAATTCCCAATAATTAATATACGCTTTTCCCTATTTTAGAAATATGAAGATCTTTAACGGGCGCTTGGCCACCGATGACTATATGTCAAGTCATTCTCTAGCTTTTTCTACACCTGAAATGACTCTGAAAAAATTTGCACTATGGCTAGGTGAGCAAGTAAACGATCCTAAAACAAATATTTCCATTCCTCGTCTGCTTTCATATTTGGAGGATAGATCTGAACCCAGCCAACAATCCTCTCCTGGTTCTAAGAACAAGCTTGACTTTCTCCCTGATGTCGATGAGACTTTTAAACCTACTGGAGCTATAGCGGGTCTATATGGGGGGGAAAATGGTGGCGATAAACCTTCTTTTACTTCAATATTGGAAAAAAGATTTTGCATTAATTGTGGTGCCACAATGAAACAATCCTCTAAATTTTGCAATAAATGTGGCGTTGTTCAAGAATAAGTCAAAATTTAAAAATAGTTTTTTTTATATTCAAGTCCTGATTTTTTTTTGTTGTTTCCTGCTTAGTTAATTATTTGGTTTAAATTAGATTATTTTATATAGTATCTTTAAACGCTGTTGATTTGAATAAATGACTCGAGCTTTCTCCTTTTTATTTTTCTTTATTTCATCATGGATAGGCTTATCTGCTGTTTTTTCCTACATAGTTTTCATCTTTAATTTCAATTATTCATTTCATTTTGTAATATGGGTGTCTGCTTTTATTTTTTCCTTATCCGTTTTTTTTAAACCTATTTTATCCACGCGAAAGTCATTCCGAGAACGATTCTCTACAAGTGTTTCTTGGCCACCTTTTGTTAAGTTAATAAACGGTCTTACCTGGGCATTACCTTTTATTTTAATTCCTTTTTTTCAAAAAGATTATCCTTTTTTATTGCTTACTGGGTTATCTTCTGGTAACTTATCTACTTTTATTTTTCTTAGGCGATATTCCAAAATTAATAGCATTGAGCAAATGGTTACTGGTTCCGTTTTGCTGTCGTCTTTGTTCTGCATTCTTATTTTATATTATATTTATTCGGTTGATTACGAATTAATCTTGTTTGCTTCTCGACTTCTTATCTCCTTATCTTATGGTTTGGGTGGAATTGTAGGATATTTTAAAGAGTTTTGAAATATGCGTCACATTTACATAAGCGAATTTGTTGTTGTTATTATTATCTTTGATAGACAAGCCTAGTAGCCCATTAAATAATTATACGGAGGCTGTTTGTGTTTTTAGTGGCGGATTAGATTCTGTAAGCACTGCTTCATATCTGAAAAAATTGGGGCTGGACATATATCTTATTTCTTTTAACTATGGTCAAAATGGGTCTAATGAATTAAAGATTGCAAAAAAGTTTTCTACACTATTAAAAAGCAAAGGACACAAAATAATAGATATTTCATTTTTAAAAACGTTGTATGGGAATACTAATGTATTAACCAATTCCAGATCTAAAATACCTGATACGTTTGATTACAGTATTGTAGTTCCATTACGTAATACCACTTTTATAACTCTTGCCTCAGTATGGGCAATATCATTGAAAATACCACTAATAGTGTATGGTGCTCATGCAGGTGATCAGAAATATCCTGATTGTCGACCTTCTTTTGTCAAATCTTTGGAAAAAACCATAACTCTTTCTGAAATAGATGGAATAAAATTGGGATTGCGAAAAAAAATAAATATTTGGTGCCCCGCTATGGATAATCTGGATAAGACTAAATTGCTTTTAATTGGATATAACGTTCTGGGAGATAAGCTTTTTCAATCTTGGAGCTGTTATCGTGGAAATAACAACAACAAGGGAGACAAAGTTATGGTTCAATGTGGCGTGTGCGAGTCCTGCATAAATAGAAAAAAAGCTATAATAAAATCTGGCCTAGTGGACAAAACTAGGTATGCCTCAATCTAAAAACCAAAACTTTTAACAATTTGATATTTGAAAACAGTGATACTAATAATGTTCAATTAAATAAAATTTTTTGATATATTGTATATTCTTCAATCTGTTTTTATGAATAATTGATATTATTTATTTGGATTGGACTTGTAAAAAGATAAGGCTTATAATAAAGACCTATTCCTATAGGTAAAATAAGTATGGTGAACACAATCTTTCGGGTACAGTCGCATAAATTCACTCAAGAAAATATTCAAACTACTCTAGTTTGTTCAAATTGTGATGAAGTTTTCACCAAAGAATTCCTATTGGATCTCGAGGGTCAAACAATTGAATTTAAATGTCCTGTGTGTGGAAATTTAGGCGAAGCTGATATTCCATATAAAACTGCCGAAGAACGCGAGGAATTTGAAGAAGATTTAGATGAGATAACGGAAGAAGAGGGTGGTGACGAATTCGAAGAAGATTTCTAATTAGACTTAACATTTTTCATACCTATCTTTCCTAATTGTGCTAAAAATGCAGCCAATTGAATTTCTGGGTGAGCTCCATTGGATAGCCTATAGTCATATTCTGCTATCATCGAGGAAACCTCAGACAGATTTTCAAGGTCTAGATTATAAAGTTCCTCGTTTGCATATTTTAAAAAGTCCGTTTCGGATACTCCATAAACATATAACAATTCTAAAAGTTTTATTCTTGATTCATTGAATTTTGAACCTAGCGCCAACTTTATTATTTCAGATATTTTGTTTTTTCCAGAATTGCCTATTGCGCTTTGAACTTGTAGTGTGTTTATGTTGCCATTAGCTGATGCTGATTGCAAAATGTTTATAGAATTTCTCAGATCTCCATTTGTGTGTTCGTATATTTTATAAAGAGCTTTTTCATCAAATCTTATGTCTTCATTTTTACAGATAATCTTTAAGTATCCCACCACTTCTTCCACAGGCACCTTTGAAAACCGAAAGACCACACATCTACTTTGTATGGGTTCTATAATATGAGAAAGGTAGTTGCAAATAAAAATAAATCTTGTTGTTTTTGAGCTATCTTCTATAATTCTCCTCAAAGCTGTTTGCGCCTCTGACGTCATTTCATCAGCCTCATCTAGAATGATAATTTTAAACGGTCTGTCGTTTTCGGTCTGATTTAACGAAAGCTTCATAATGGATGCAAATTCTTTCACCCTTTCGCGCACCATTTTGATGCCTCTCTCATCTGATGCGTTGAGTTCAAGTGTGTCCCTTTTCCAATTGTTCCCTAATATTTCTCGCGCAAGACATAATGCAGTTGTAGTTTTTCCTATTCCCGCAGCACCCGTAAACAGTAGGTGTGGTAATTCATTTGGTTTGTTCAATAAGTTTTTTAATCCCGCAATAATTTCTTTTTGATTGATTATCTGATCCAGGTTTTTAGGCCTGTATTTTTCCACCCACATGATATCCGAAATGTTATTCCCTTTCTGCTGTGTATAATCCATAATAAGAGATTGTTTGCTTTTTCCAATTTAAAATTATTTAATCCGCATTAAAAAAATATTAACACTGTGTTTAATAATTTTATTAACTAATTATACTAGTTATATGATGAAGTTGTTATTGAATTCTGATACAAATAAATTAATCCAGGATCTTGATGATATTTCAATTCTCTATGTATTTTCTACTTTAGACTATTTACTCAAAGACGTCAGAGTAATTTACTTAAGGGATGTTGAAATTCCAATACCGCCTTTTGTATCTATTGATGCAAAAGAGGGCGATATGACGTCCGTTCCAAGATGGATTTCTAGAATTTTAAGCGAAGAGGGATTAATAGAAATACATGATGAGGATCATTTGTCATACATTAAAAGAGCATTAAACCGGGAAAGGATTTCTTCTAACCATGTACTTTCGACAATTGATCCTGATTTTTATGTTCGTGTGAATAATTACCTTCGCAATATTGATGAAAAAGAACGAGAATCGTTGATTGTATCTTTAAATCCATTTATTGTGTCTAGGATGCAAAAAATAGTAAAACTTTCATCGTCTTCTCCCTTGGTTCCAGAAATTGAAGAAAAACTGTCTTTAGAAGAAAAAATATTGTATGAAACTTTTTATGAAAAGACTTTTAATTTTAAAAAATTGGTGCTAAAACTTGAGTAATAATAATTCTCACAATTCATCTACTAACATTCAAGAACAACAACAGCAAACCTTGTCTGCTTTATCGAATGATTTAGAATCTTTCTTAAGATCATTTAAGGATCGTGAAGGTAATTATAAATATTTTGATAAAATTAACAATATGATTGCAACTTCATCCACATCTGTGACTATAGATTATATCGATTTTGACGGCTTTAACCCTATACTTGCAAAAAACATTACGCATGAACCTGATGAAATGCTTGCTGCTTTTAGTGAGGCAGTTGTTTCTATACTTGGTGAAATCCATCCTGATTACACTGAAGATATCAAAGATCACATACGAGTTAGAATAGGTAATTATGCAGTCCAAAAAGGGTTGCGAGATATAAATGCAGATGTGATAAACAAGTTATTGGGTGTTTCTGGTATGGTAGTACGTTCTTCTGAAGTTAAACCATTCGGGAAAAAAATTGCATATCGATGCCTCAATTGCAATCAGATTAATCTATCTCAATTAAAAGGATTATCATTAAAAAAACCACAAAGGTGTATTAATTGTTCTGAAAAAGAACTGGAAATGGATATAGAAAACAGTTTGTTTATTGATTTCCAATTGGTTAGGTTGCAAGAATTACCTGAGGACCTTCCCGCCGGACAGCTGCCTCATTATATCGAGGTCACAATTTTAGGTGATTTGGTAGATCAGTGTAGGCCTGGTGACAGAATCATGTTAACTGGTATTATACGAATTGATCAGGAGTCCTCATTTAATTCCGGAAATTCTAATTCTCCAATAAAAACTTCATTGTTTAAACTTAGGATGGAAGGCAATAATATTGAATATCTTGGCGGACGTGCTGGAGATAAGAAAACACGTTCCATTGAGCGAATATCAATTAGTGCCGAAGATGAGAGACAAATACTTGCAATTTCTAAAAAACCCGATATTTATGAGAAATTAATTTCATCATTTGCCTCTCATGTGTATGGACATGAGGTCATTAAGGAATCTATTTTACTGTTAATTGTAGGTTCGGTGAACAAAAAACTTGACGATGGATCAACAAGGAGAGGTGATATTAACATACTTTTGGTTGGGGACCCTGGAACAGCAAAATCTGAAATGCTTAAGTTTGCTGCAAAAATTGCGCCCAGAGGTTTATATACTTCCGGTAGAGGCTCTACTGCTGCTGGGCTTACTGCTGCAGTTATAAAAGATAAGTCTGGAATGATGATGCTAGAAGCAGGTGCAGTGGTATTAGGGGACCAGGGGTTAGTTTGTATAGATGAGTTTGATAAAATCAAAGCCGAAGATCGTTCTGCATTGCATGAGGTTATGGAACAGCAAACTTGTTCTGTTGCCAAAGGTGGTATTGTAGCTACATTAAACGCAAGAACATCCATACTGTCTGCAGCGAATCCTATGTATGGGAAATATGATCCTTATAAAAATATCACTGAAAATGTAAATCTTCCTATTCCTCTTCTAACTAGATTTGATATTGTATATGTGATAAGAGATCTTCCAGAAAAAGACAAGGATAGCAGAATAGCTAGTCATATTTTGGAAATCCACAAAGATGCTCAAAGAAACTCCCAGGCTGCAATTAATATAGATTTTTTCAGTAAATATTTGGCCTTTGCTAAACAGTTGGTTGAGCCTGAATTGACTCGTGAAGCAATTACACTTATCCGCGATTATTATCTGACAATGAGAAATGTTGATTCTGATAGTATGATCACTGTGACACCCAGACAGCTAGAGGGATTGGTTAGGCTTTCAACTGCTCGCGCACGATTATTATTAAAGGATAAAGTCGAAAAAGAGGATGCAGAAAGATCTATATTTCTTGTCCAGAGAATGTTAGAGACTGCCGGTGTTGACGTTAATACTGGTAAAGTTGATTTAGGTGTTTTACATGGAAAACCTTTCAGTGAGATATCCCGATTAAAACTTTTCATGGAGATATTCTCGAGTCTATCTGGAGAAGATAAAAATGATGTTGAAGAAAATATATTTATTGTAGAGCTTGGAAAAACAGGTAAATTTACAGAGTTAGATGCGAGATCGTTTATAAAAAAGGCAATGAATGATGGTCAAATCTATGAAAGAAAGCCAGGGTTTTACTCAAAAGCATAGAGAAAAGGAGGGAAAAGGGACGGTAGTTGTGTTATCGATATTCAATTTGATTAGGTAAAACCAAACAATTTAACTCAATAATTAAATCTTGAAATATTGTTTTATTGTCTTATTTGTATTGAGTATTATATCTGATTCGTACATGGGAATGTTTTTACCCTCTGATGTTTCCAAGAGGGTGTCTGAATTTCTTGCAGGCAATTTGGATTTTCCATTTGTTAAAAGGGATGAGATCGTGGGAGTATTTTTTTTATTTGGAAAAAAATTCGGTATTAAATCAAATCTGGATATTGTTTCAGTCAAAGATCTTGCAAGAAGATCAATTGATCAAATAAAGCGAGAAATACTCCTTTCTAAAAAAATTACAAAATCAAATATTGAGTTAGTTAAAGAAAATTATCAAAGGCGAGTTTTACAAATCTATGTGGAATTTCAAGATAGCCCCTCGTTTAGCGAGTCTGAAATCAATGAAAGAATTACTCGTGATCCCTCCATTCTTATCTCGTGCTATTCTCAGCACATAGCATATTATGATCAAAAATGTTTTTTTGAAATTTTTGATCCTTTAAAAAATAATCAAATAGATAAAAAATTACATAATTTGTTGTTGGGTAGGATGGTTATGGTAAGTTATAATTGCGAAAAACCCGAAATGTTGCCATTCAATACGTTAACTCCATTTTTAGAGTGGATTAGCATTAATTAACTATTTGGTATCCTTTCCAATGGTCATTACGATCTACTATATTGTGTATCCACAACATAAATTAATTGGTGGGGTGTAATAATTAGTGTGTCCGTTCAGGCTAAATCTGATTATGAATCCTTGTTAGACAGATTACAAAATAAATTGGGTAATGTAGTAAAAAAAGAGGTAGCTAGGCTTGAGGTTCCAACTCCAAAGATTATGTGGGTTGGTCAGAGAACTATTTTCAGAAATTTTATGGATTTTCCAAAAGCTTTGAGAAGAGATCCTGAAAAACTATTATTGTATCTAAATAAGGAATTGGCCTCTGCAGGTTATATAGCTGGTGAGAGAATTATCTTTTTAGGTAGAAAACCTATATCTTCTTTTGGTGGGTTAATTGATAGGTACGTAAAGGATTATGTTATCTGCCCTGTTTGCGGAAGCCCTGATACGAGGACAGAAAAAATTAAAAAATTAGGATTTATGATTTGTGAGGCTTGTGGTGCAAGATCGTCAATTAAAAGCAACTATGCTTAATTCAAATGAAATTTATAAATAAAGTATTTTCATAGTTTTTTATTTTCATTAGTTTTGATTGTATTGATGTTTTTATACTCGCTCTTAAACTATAGCAGCGCAATTCACTGGATCGATATGTAATTATTAGATTTTAATGATTTTATGCTATGGACAAAAAAAGAGAAGGTAATTTTTCTCTATCGGAAAATGATGAGAACTCTGATTCACCATCAACGTCAACAAATGCTGATAGATCTGCTAAGGACTCTGATTCACCATCAACGTCAACAAATGCTGATAGATCTGCTAAGGACTCTGATTCACCATCAACGTCAACAA
>Ga0183260_10004141_pt1 | contig 11568 bp, 10 predicted proteins | sample AntDrymUQ4972206_2_FD_129768 | JGI IMG/M metagenome (GOLD analysis project Ga0183260, IMG submission 129768) | Polar desert sand microbial communities from Dry Valleys, Antarctica - metaG UQ497 (22.06) (version 2) (version 2) | ecosystem: Environmental > Terrestrial > Soil > Desert | place...
AACACCGGAATGATGACTTCATCTCCCGCCAGCACGATCTGCTCGACGCCGTCCTCGCGCAACACCCGTTCCAGCGCGTCGACGAGTTCCTTTGCGTGATGCAGGTGATAGTTTTCAATGTGGCGCTGGTACCGCGCCTGCGACCAGCCGCCGACTGAACTGCGACTGACCTTCGTGCCGTGCACCTGATCGCTACGCATCGTCGCCCCCCGCCCGAACACGAACAGGCGCGCCGCGTTCGTGTCAGCAATCAGCGCGGCGTAGGGAGGATGCTGGTCGGTCAGCCTGGCGAGCGGGTACAGGTGCGGCCGATCGGCGACATACAGGCGATGTTCCTCAATTGGCGCGTCGAGCTGCACGTGCTCGAAGAAGCCATCGGCGCCGGCGCACGCAAACAGCGCCACGCCATTTGAGGAGGGGCGCAACGTATCACTCAGATACGTGATGATGCGCTCGGCATCGCGCTCGAAGCTGCTCTGCGCCGGTGAACGCAGCGGAAACGTCTTGCCCGCCGCTTTCAGCTCTTTCCGGAGAAAGGACTCGAAGTTGTCGCGCCCGTGCTGGTCTGGGGACGTATTGAGGTACAGGCTGATCACGGGCAACGTCGTGGGCTCGAGGGCTGCCAGACGATCGAGGAGGGGATCAAGATAAGTCATCTGGTTTCTCCACGAATTTTTCAGTATAACTGTAACATGCGGCCGACGGCGGTACGTTGGTGAACGTCCTCGGCGGTGGCTGCCGCTGTACGGTGAAGGTAGTGAAGCGCCTGAACGCCGCTGCGGCGGCACAGCGTGCCGAGCTTCGGTATGTCCCCCCCGGTCCAGAGGGCCGTGCCATTTACCACCTGGGCAGTCGGAGCAAGGCATGAGCCTCAACGCGCTAGTTCGTGATGGCGAGCTGCAGACCCGGACGGACGCCGAGCGCACCAGCGAGCGTGTGCTGCGCCCGTTTCATCAGTTCGCGCGATGGCAGGCGTCAGGCGCCGTGCTCCTGCTGGTCTGCGCGGTGGGCGCCCTCCTCTGGGCCAACTCTCCGTGGGCGATCGCGTACGAACAGATGGTGCACGCGCCGTTGCGGCTGTCGTTGGGCGAGCGAACCTTGCAGCTGGACCTGCGTCGCTGGATCAACGACGGCCTCATGGCGGTCTTCTTCTTCGCCGTCGGTTTGGAGATCAAGCGCGAGTTTCTCGTCGGCGAGCTCGCCGACGCCCGGAAGGCCACGCTCCCGATCGCGGCCGCAATAGGCGGAATCGTTCCTGGCTTACTCATCTGACCTGATCGTCACGAACTGGACGTGATCGTCACGAACTCGACCTGATCCTCGAACTCGCGGATGATCGAAGAGACACTCGACAGCCGTTCACATCCCGCAGACGAGAGTGGACCACTCGTTCTTGCGCGCGCAGAACGGCTGATCCCGCAATGCGCAGCCGTCACGGCGATGGTAGCGGGGTGCGCGGCGTTGTGCGGTTGGATCGTTGGCAACGACGTGCTCAAGAGCCTGGTGCCGGGTCTGGTCGCAATGAACCCGGTCACCGCAGTCGCCTTCGTGCTTCTTGGCTGTCGCTGTGGCTTTCTCTCCTCCCGCCGACCGGCCGGCGTCCGGCTCTGGCTCAGAGATGCGGCTCTGTTGTCGTCCTGATCGGACTGCTGAAGCTGTGCGACGTCTTCCTGGGTTGGAATTCCGGTATCGACCGGCTGCTTTTTCCAGGTGCACTGGAGACTGTCACCACGGGGCTGCCCAACCGCATGGCGCCTACCACTGCCCTCAATTTTGTGATCATGGGCTTCGCCATGGTTCTGGAGCCAAGGACGTACCGACGCTACGTTCTCGGTCAATCGCTGCTGATGTTGTCGGCCTTCGTATCGCTGATGTCCTTGATGGGCTACATATACAGCATCAGCTTCTTCTATCGCATCGGGTCTTTCATCCCGATGGCTCTTCCCACCGCGTTGACGTTCTTGGTCCTCGGCATCGGCGTTTGCTTCGCGCGGCCGGATAGAGGGGTAGGGTCCCTGCTGAGAGATCCTGGAGTTGCCGGCATCGCGGCGCGGCGTCTGCTGCCGGCGGCGGTGCTCGTGCCGATCGCAGTGGGTTGGTTGAGGCTGGTCGGCCAGCGGATCGGATGGTATGAGGTCGAGTCGGGCGTGGCGGTGCATGTGGTCGTCAACATCCTGGTTTTTGCCTTTCTCGTGTCGTCGAGCGCCGTCCTGATCAGGCGTGTCGAGGCCGGAATGCGGGCCTCGTACCAGCCTGTGCTCCACAGCGCGGCCGCGTTGATCAGCAGACGAATGACGAGCTGCACGGGTGGTCCTCGGTTCCACCCGGAGTCGCCAGCCGGGTGTGGATGAAGGCGGGGGTGCGATTATCGCCGGGGCACAGTCCGCCGCGCGACAATCCCCCTGGCGTCCAGACCAGTAACTACTACCTGCGAGCCGTCAGGCCGAAAGCTCAAGGCATTAGCGCCTCTCGAAGGTAACGGAAGGTCCGTTCCGTCAACCCGCGCTAATAGTTACTATCGTCCTATCGTCCCCGTGCTTAAGATCCCTCGTGCACACCCCCATGCCGCGCTCCCACCATGGACCTTGAACTGCCGCTGCAGGACCCGATCCTTCAATTCGCTGCTGGCCACCCTGGCGCTCCTGGTGCAGCTCACGGTGGAGCGCGTCAAGCTTCCCGGGCTGATCGGGCTGCTGGTGCTCGGCATCGCCGTGGGTCCGGGCGCCCTGGCGCTGCTGCCGCGTGAGCCCGTGGCCGCATTGCTGGGCGAGGTGGGCCTCGTCTACATCATGTTTCTGGCGGGTGTGGAGATTAACCTCGACGTGGTCCGGGAGCACAAGTGGGAAGTGACGGTGTTCGGGCTGCTCACGCTGGCCGTGACCTTCGTGCTCGCGCTCGGCGCCGGCCTGCTGCTGCAGTTTTCCTGGACGGGCGCGCTGCTCCTGGGCACCGCGCTGTCCTCGCACACGCTGGTGGCCTATCCGGTGGTGAAAGCCATGGACCTGCTCAATCGCCAGGCGGTGGTGACCGCCATCGGCGGGACGCTGATCACGGACACGCTGGCGCTTGTGCTGCTGGCCATCCTGATCCAGTCCGCCGGCCACGAGGAAGGCGGCGGCTGGGGCTGGCTGGCACCGCTGCTGCTGCTGGCGGTCGTGGTCCTGGTCTCCGTGCTGACGGTGCCGCGGCTGGCCCGCGTCATGTTTGCGCAAGCCGCGGTCTCGCGTGCGGAAAAGGCCCTGCTTGTCCTGGTGCTGCTGTTGGTGCTGGCCTCGGTCACACGGCTGATCGGGACGGAATCGATCCTGGGCGGCTTCCTCGCCGGGCTGTGCCTGAACAGGCCACTGCGTGACCGGCCCGAACTGCACGAGCACCTGGGTTTCGTGGGCCGGATGATCTTCATCCCCTTCTTCTTCATCGACACGGGCATGCGCATCGAACTCGACGTGCTGACCGGGCAGCTCCCGGTCTGGATCATGGCGGGAGCGCTGATTGCGGCGGTGCTCGTGGGCAAGTCGGCCGCCGCGTGGCTCACCGGCTGGCTCTACGGCTATTCACGCACGGATCGCACGCTCATGATCGGACTGACCCTGCCGCAGGCGGCCGCCACGCTTGCCGTGACCGTCACCGCAAGCGAGGCCGGCGCCTTTGACAAGGTGGTGGTCGACGCGGTGGTGGTCGTGATCCTCGTCACCTGCCTGATTGGCCCCCTACTCAGCCGCCGCGCCGGCAGGAAGCTGGTACTGGAACAGCAGCAGGGCAAAAAGTCGCCCATCCAGGAGCCGAAGAAGGAGCTGAGCTGAACTGAGCTGAGCCCGGTCGGCGTGGTGACAGCGCGTGCAGGCGCATGGCGGCACAGCGGCCGACATAATCTGGCTTCGATCCAAGGACCGCAAGCCAGTGAACGCACGATGGCCCATCGCACCTCACGGTGCACGAAACACGCAGCGGCACTGTGCGTCGGCTTGGCCCTGTCCTGCGCGGCGATGGCCCAAGCGCCGCGCGCTGATGCGGCCTTGCCGCCAGTCACCCTCAGCGCCAAGGCCAGTGCCGAAGTGGTCGGGAAATCCTATCGCCGCATCCTGCGCGGCATGGACATCTTCGAGCAGCGGCGCAGCCTGGTTGCCGAGCGCCCGCTGTTCGGCGTCACGCTGGTGGACGGCGCGCGGCGCGAGACACTGCCGGTGGAACAGCTGTACGGCGGCGCCATCGACGACCCGGCGCTCAAGGATGAACTCCCGTACTGCGACTGCGAGGTGCTGCTCGATCGCACCTATTTCCTGCCGCTGGGAGATCCGCGCTGGTCGGACGAGACCCTGGTGGCGTTTGACTACATGGAGCCCGGCGATGCGCCGCGGGCTCGAGGATGCGGCACGCGAGTATCTGGCGCTGGCTGCTCGCCTCCTCGAGGCTCGGCCTGCCCACCTCCTGGCGATTGGCGGCTACTCAGGGACGGGTAAGTCGACGGTCGCGCGACTGGCGGCGCCGCTCGTGGGCAACGTCCCCGGAGCCCTCGTCCTGCCCAGTGACGCGCTGCGCAAGGCGATGTTCGACACCGGCGAAACGGCGCGGCTGCCGGACGCCGCCTGCGCTCCGGAGGTATCGGCTGCGGTCTTACACGCACGTACACCGGACGAAGGTCGCGGGCGACCACACGGGTCCGCCCCTGCACGGACGTTGGCCCGAAGACCGAGACCGTGCGCCGTCCTCCCGCTACGACGCCGACGTGGCCAGCCCGAACAGCAGGCACAGCAACAGCAGCGCGATGGCCGTCAACTGCGCGAGGTCGCGAGCGTAGAGGTGATGCACGTCGCAGTCTCCGTCCGGTCACACGATCGCGAAGCGCTCGGAGTGCAGGCGGTCGAGGGGCATGCCCTGACTGATGAGCGCGTGTTCGGCCGCGTCGATCAACGGCTCCGGGCCGCAGATGTAGTACTCGAAGTCTGCCCGACCCTGCTCCGGCAGGTGCCGGGCGATGATCTCGCCGGTGATGAACCCGCTCATTCCATCCCAGTCCGGCGGTGGCTTCTCCAACACATGGTGGACGTCGAGGTGCAGCGCGGTCTTCAGCCGCTCCAGCTCGTCGCGGAAGACGATGTCCTCCACACGCTCGTTGCCGTAGAAGAGCACGACGTGGCGGGGGTCGTGGCGGTCGGCGAGTGTGCGCAACATGCTCACGAACGGCGTGATGCCGATACCGCCGGCGATGAACACGGCGCCGCGCGACGCCGGACTGGTGAACACGAACGTTCCGTACGGGCCTTCGAGGAACGCTCTGCCGCCCACGTCGCGCTCGCCGAGCGATCGCGAGAAGTCGCCGAGCGCCTTGATGGTGAACTCGACGCGGTCCTGGCGTTCGGCGCTCGAACTGAAACTGTACGGATGCTGCTGCAGCGTGAACGGCGAATCGGCCAGCGTAATCCAGCCGTACTGCCCGGCCTCGAAGCGCAGCCCGTCGTGACCATCGGGCGCGAGTGAGAGGGTCCACACGTCGCCGGGCTCCTCACGGATGCCCGCAATCGTGTAGGGAACCCTTCGCGTCAGCAGGGGCTTGCCAATCCGCACGTATGCCAGGAAGCCCAGCGCGCCCAGCACCAGGAGTCCGAAGTACCCCTGGTGCCAGATGCTGCGCACGTAGTGCCCGACCTGGGTGATGTGCGCAAGGCCTATGAGCACGACCAGGCTGGCAAGCGCGCCATGCGAGATGCGCCACCACTCGTAGCTGAGGCCGAGACGCTCGCGCCAGAGGGAGACGCCGACCACCAGACACAGGGAAATGGTCGCCGCCCACAACGCGGTCGCACGCATCCAGTCGACCGTCGGATCGAGGTACGTCCACGTCTCCCTGTCGATGGCGCCGAGCAGCAGGGGATGCGCCAGGACGAACGCGAGGGCGACCAGGCCCATGTGCCGGTGGAACTGCCAGATCGTGTCCGTGGCCACCGGCGGCACCCGACGACGCAGTCGACCAACCAGTACGAACTGCACTGCCATCATCGACAGGCCGACGAAGCCGATGGCCACCGCGAACTCCCGGACCACCCCGCGGCCGGGCGGACGCGGCGGCCACCAGACGACGAGCAGCGGCATCGCCACCACCACGACGTAGATCGCCACCCAGAGCGCGGTCCGGCGATGCATCAGGCGTGGTCTGTCCATCACGATTCAGTCGAGTCTCACGCGGCCGGCATGGCAAGACCGCTCTCATACTATCAGGAGCGGACGCGAACGGCGTGGCGGCGTGCGGCCTCGAGTTGCGCCTCGGCCAGCCGGTGCCGATCCCTGGCGGCATCAGCGGTGGCCCGTGCCGAGATCTCGCGGTCGAACAACTCCTGCTCGCGCTCCCATTCCTGGCGTGCCAGCGCCGCGGCGGTCTCGAAGCTGCGTACGTCAGCCTCCGCCCGCGCCACCTCCTCCGGGCCCATCGTGTCGAACGCGCCCAGCATCGCTTCGGAGAGACGCACTTCGGCTCGACGCTGTCCAATCAGTGCGTCGCGCGGACAGTGAGACCGCGACCGTGCGCGTCACCGCGCGACCGGAGCTCACCCGGTCGTCCACTGAACCGTCCCGACCTCACGACGGGGGAAGCAGCGCCATGGCCCGAAGCGGCGCACCGCTGCCGCCGCCGATCTTCATCGGCAGGGCCACGACCAAGGCGCCACGCGGCGGGATCCGGTCGAGGGACGTCAGGTTCTCGAAGGCCGGGATCTCGTGCGCGGACAGGATCCGGTGCGTCTCGAACAGGCGCGACTGCCCGTAATCGATGCTGGCCGTGTCGATGCCCACGGCCTTGATCGGCCGTTCGGCGACGAGCCAGCGTGCGGCATCGGGATGCAGCCCGGGAAAGCGCAACTGCGCGACTGCTGCCGGTCCGCGGTCGGCCGTGCCGAGGTACCGCGCGGCGTCGGGCCAGCGGGACGAGAACCCCGTCCGCAGCAAGAGGATGGCGTCATCGGGGATGCGGCCGTGGTCACGCTCCCACCGTTGCAGATCGGCAAGGGTCACCTGGTAGTCGGCGTCGGCCTCCGACTCACGCGTGACATCCACGACGACGGCCTGGCCGACGAGTCGCTCGACGGGAATCTGATCCACCGTCTGTCGTCCGCGTGCGAAGTGCACCGGTGCATCGAGGTGCGTCCCACCGTGCTCGGCCGTACAGAAGCTGTTGGCCGAGTAGTAGTAGCCGTCGGGCGTGTCGCCATCAGCCTCGACCGTCAGTCGGAACGGCTCGGAGGTGGGCCAGAAGACCGTGGCTTCATCGTAGGTGTGGGACAGATCGATCGGCTCGGCGTGGCTCAAGGCGTCGATCCACGGATCACGACCTGTCGACGGCGAGGTACCTGTGCCAGGTGGAGGCTCGCAACCCGCGGCAACGGGTAGCCACAGCGCCAGCGCCATGAGGCGTGTGATGCGATCGGTCACGGACGTGGCTGGTGTGAACATGGTGTCCTCATGATGGGTCGTGGTGGCTGCTCCCCGGCTCGGCGAGCCGGTCTACCTTACTCCCGGTGACGCCTGCGCCGTCGAGCTTCCCGCAGCGATCGAGGCACCCGCATGCTCCACTCATCTCGTGAGTGGAACATCTCCGGACGCCAGCCGTCCAAGTTCCTGAACCATGGCACCCACCAAACCCACTCTTCTGCAAGGGACGGTCGATCTTCTCATCCTGCGCGCGGTCAGCGGAGGGCCGGCGCACGGCTATGCCATCTCGCGCTGGGTCCGGGAACGGACCGACGGAGTGCTCGCGATGGACGATGCCGCACTCTATCAGGCCTTGCATCGGCTCGAGGAGCGGACACTGCTGGAAGCCACGTGGGGGCTCTCTGAGAACAACCGCCGTGCGAAGTACTACGCGCTGACCGTGGCCGGACGCCGACAACTGCGGACCGAAGCCTCCACGTGGAGACGATACGCCGAGGCCGTGTTCAAGGTGCTGGAGCCTGCATAGCGATCCTGCATCAGGCTCTGGCAGGCAAGGAAGGACGCATGAAGAAGCTGTTCCGCTTTCCGTTTCGCTCGAACGCCGAGGTTCGCGACGATGTGGACCACGAGTTCACGTTCCATCTCGATATGCGCGTGGCCGACCTCGTGGACCACGACAACACGACCCCGCGACGCCGGTTGTTCGATCGGCGGACTTTCCTGGCAACTACGGCGGCGGCCGGCGTGAGCGGCGCCACGTGGGCGAGCCTGTCTTCGTCCTGGGGTGCCAGATTCGTCCGCGAGCGCATGGCCGAGATTGGCCGCGAGGTGCCCGCTGCGCTCCACAAGCCCGACCCGTCACCCCAGGGGCGCCCCTACAGATGGGGGATCAGCGTCGCGGGACGTCGGCCAGGCAGTTGGCACGGGTCGTCGAACAGGACAGGCAGCGTGCCAACGGCGATGAGGATCAGGAAGACGACCGCAGACCACACACCAAAGCGCGCGTGGAACCGGACCCGGCGCGGGATGGTCGCGCCGTTGCGCTGGCGCATCGCCTGCAGAGCGCGCCAGCTCACGAGCCCTGCGGCCGCCGCCACGGCGAACAGCACACCCGACGTGACGTAGAGCGGCAGCGCCGACCGCTGCCGGCACGCGAGTTCCACGAGCGGATACATCAGCATCAGCTGCGTGGCCCACGCGATCGGGCTGCCGAGGGCGCCGAACCAGAGCGCGCCGCCGCTCACCGGCAGGTCCGGCTCGTCGTCGGGCCCTGCAGGCCGTGCGCTCGCCTCCAGCAGCGCGCCCGGTGGAACCGGCGGTGACACGCGTCCGATGTCCTGTGCGTCCTCGTTCACGTCGTCCCTCACACCAGATACGGGGCGATGTACACCACGGCGTATGTCACGACCGCGTTGAACGCGACGAAGTACCAGTAGACGCCGATGGCCTCCACCGCCGCCACGCGGCGGCCCACGACATCTCCCGTGCTCTGCATCAGCCACAGCACGGTGCCGAGCACGACGACCGCGACGGCATGCAGCACCGACATGCCGCCCATCGTCCACACCATCGAGCCGTAGGCGTGGCTCGTCGCGCCGTACGGCATCGTGGCGTACGTCCAGGCCGTGAGCGCGAGGTACCCGACGGCGAGGAGCACGGCCATCGGCAACAGCGTGGCGATACGCGGCGTCATGCCCTTGCGCGCCTCGCGCTCGGCCGCCCAGACAGGCACCGCACTGAGTACCAGCAGCAGCGACGCAACCGCCGGCCAGACCACGTCTGGTGCGGGAATGCCGCCCGGCGGCCAGTCGGGCTGGCTCATGCGGAGATAGAAGTACGAGCCGACCAGCGCGCCGAGCGCCGTCAGTTCGATGACCACCAGCATCGCCATGCCCGCCCAGGCCGCGGAACGGCCGCGAGGCCGCGCCGGCAGCCCCTGCTCCACCGCCACGGAGCGCAACGCGTCACGCGCGCGACTCTCGGCCGTGGGCCAGTGCCAACCGATGAGGCCGACCACCGTGAACAGACCGCCCACCAGCAGCAGGGCCGGATGCACCATCACGGACACGACGGCGATCGACAGTGCCATGGCCGTCCAGAACGGCCACAGACTCGGTGTGGGAAGGATCAGCTGGTAGTCGGGCGTGCCGTCCATCGGCGTCGTGGCGATGGTCTCGCGCACGGGGTGCTCCGCATCGGCCATGGCCTCGCGCCACGCCGGCGCACCGCCCGATTCCGGTGTGAGCGGATGCATGTCGTCCCACAGCGGGTTGCCGCTGCGTACCACGGGCAGGTAGCGGAAGTTGTAGTTCGGCGGCGGCGACGTGGTGGCCCACTCCAGCGTGTCGGCCTCCCACGGGTTCGCGCCCGCAATGGCGCCATGCTTCGTGCTGCGCCACACGTTCACCATGAACGCCAGTACGCTCGCCGCCATCAGGAACGCGCCGGCGGTGACGATGGCGTTGACGATCGTCCACTGCATCTCCGGCAGGTAGGTGTAAATGCGCCGCGGCATGCCCTGGAAGCCAAGCAGGTGCATCGGGAAGAACGTGATGTGAAAGGACACGAAGATGCCCCAGAACGTCCACACGCCGAGCCGCTCGTCGAGCATCCGCCCCGTGATCTTCGGGAACCAGTAGCAGATCGCCGCAAACACCGGGAACACCACGCCACCGATCAGCACGTAGTGGAAGTGGCCGACGATGAAGTACGTGTCGTGCACCTGCCAGTCGAAGGGCACCGACGCCATCATCAGGCCGGTGATGCCGCCGAGGATGAACAGGACGATGAACCCGATCGTGTAGAGGAGTGGCGTCCGCATCACGAGCGTGCCGCGCCACATCGTCACGATCCACGCGAGGATCTGCACTCCGCTCGGGACGACGATCATCATGCTCGCGGCGACGAAGAAGTTCATGCCCATGATGGGCAGGCCCGTGGCGTACATGTGGTGCACCCACAGGCCGAAACTGATGAAGCCAATCGCCACGACCGACACCACGAGCACCTGGTAGCCGGCGATGGGGCGGCGCGCAAACACCGGGACGATGGTCGACGCGATGCCGAGCGCCGGCGCCAGCATGATGTAGACGTCCGGGTGGCCGAAGAACCAGAAGAGGTGCTGCCACAGCAGCGGGTCGCCGCCGGCCGCCACGTTGAAGAAGTGCGTGCCGACGAACCGATCGAGGCCCAGCATCAGACTCGCCACGACGAGCGGCGGCATGGCGAACACGATCATGAACGCCATCACGAGCACGGCCCAGACGAACAGCGGCATGCGGTTGAGCGACATGCCCGGCGCGCGCTGCAGGAAGATCGTGACGATGAGCTCTGCTGCGGCGACCAGCGCGGCCACCTCCAGGAACGTGATGAGCGTCACCCAGTAGTCGATGTTCGGTCCCGGGCTGAAGCCGATGCCGGAGAGCGGCGGGTAGTTGAACCAGCCGCTGTCGGGGGCGGTCCCCGTGATCAGGCTCCAATGCAGCATCACGCCCGACGCCAGGTACACCCAGTAGCCGAACGCGTTCAGGCGTGGGAACACCATGTCGCGCGTGCCGATCATCAGCGGCACCACGTAGATGGCCAGCCCCTCGAGGAACGGCACGAGGAACAGGAACATCATCGTCGTACCGTGCATGGTGAAGAACTGGTTGTAGGTGTCCGGGTGCAGCACTTCCAGGCCGGGCAGCGTGAGCTGTACGCGGATCGCGAGTGCCTCGAGCCCGCCGATGATGAAGAACACGAACGCCGTGACCATGTAGCGCACGCCGATGGCGCGGTGGTTCACGGCCGAGAGCCAGCCGATGATCCCGGGATCCTGTCCCCAGATGTGCTGCAGTCGCTCGTGCGGTGACGACACGTGAGGTCCTTTCGTGCGGCTGCGGGTCAGCGAAGCGCGCGCAGATAGGCCACCAGCGCGGTGAGGTCGTCGTCGGTGAGCAGCGACGCCGGCATCCGCACGCCCGGCTTGCGACGGTGCGGGTTGGCGATCCAGTCGCGCAGGTTCGCGTCGGTGTTGAGCATCGTCACCGACCCAATCGTGCGGCGGCTGCCGAAGCGTGTGAGGTCGGGCCCGGTGTTGGCCACGGGCGGGTCGAAGCGGCCTTCGACCGCGTGGCACAGGTGGCAGCCGGCCTCCTTGTAGAC
>Ga0183260_10004142_pt1 | contig 11568 bp, 13 predicted proteins | sample AntDrymUQ4972206_2_FD_129768 | JGI IMG/M metagenome (GOLD analysis project Ga0183260, IMG submission 129768) | Polar desert sand microbial communities from Dry Valleys, Antarctica - metaG UQ497 (22.06) (version 2) (version 2) | ecosystem: Environmental > Terrestrial > Soil > Desert | place...
GTAAGGCCGGGAAGGCGCGCTCGATCGCGCCTAAATCGGCCCGAAATGTTGCACAAACCCGGAATTTCGCTTCAACCAGAATCAGATAACGGCGAAATCGATGGGTTGTTCAGAGGCTTCTTAAGGGCGGGAAGGCAAGAATGGACCTGCTCAGCAAGGAAGAACGAAAGGCTCTTGCTGCAAAAGCGGCGGCAGTGCGTTGGGGTAAAACGGCGCCGGCAGAAGCCGGCACCGTGAAACCCAATCAGCTAAAAAGTGCGAGCTGATTTGGGTGAGAGCGCCAGTGTTGACTGACGTTCTCAAGACGACCGAACCGCACCCGTACGTACATGCGCACGAAGACACTCTTGGGTCGATAGTAGTAGTTCATCCCACATCTCCTGAGGAGACCGGGAAGGCAATAGTTGCCTACAGCGCCCCAGATCCGTAAGATCGGGGAGTCTTCGATAGACGTGCTGTAAGTGGCAGAGGGGTGCCTTCACCACCATGCCAAGAGCTCCGATGCGTTGGCGCGCCTCGGAGCTTTTTCATTTATGTCTTTTCGATCTTGATCGTCACATCTCCGGCGTCGGTGTCGTTGGACTTGTAGATCATCTTGAAGATCGAGTTCGCCATCGTTAGCCAGTTCAGGCGTTCGTTTTGGGTCCATGCGACGCCTGGTTCCGGGAGCGTCATCAACAACCCCTGAATCAGCGGATGTTGTTCACCACCGCCGCCACTCCCGTCGCTTCCTGAGCTTCGCTGTTCCTGCTTGCGTTCCTTTTGCTGGTGTTCGTTTGACGCGCCCGTGGCGTCGCGCAACACAGGCTTGGTCAGGCGGTCGGGCGCTTGATCGAGATACCCTGCTTGCTTAGCACTCCGAAGCAGTACTTGGCGTGCGCGTTCCTTGAGGCTGGGGACGCGCGCTCAAATCCTCGGTCTGCTAGTCGAGGGCATGTCCGTCAACGCGACCTGCCGCACGACCGGCACTGCCAAGGCCACCGTGCTCAAGCTGCTGGCCGACGTAGGTGCCGCGTGCGCCGCGTATCAGGACACCGCGCTTCGGAACCTGCCCTGCAAGCGCGTCCAGTGCGATGAAATCTGGTCGTTCGTCGGTGCAAAGCAGAAAAACATCGCACGCGGCGCAGTCGGCGAAGGCGACGTATGGACGTGGACGGCGATTTGCGCCGACACCAAGCTGGTCGCGTCGTGGATGGTCGGCGACCGAAACGCGGAAGCCGCCCATCAGTTCATGGCCGACCTGGCCCCGCGCCTCGCCAACCGCATCCAACTCACCACAGACGGTAACCGGCTCTATTTGGACGCCGTAGAAGATGCATTCGCGTGGGACATCGATTACGCGATGCTGGTCAAGCAGTACGGCGAACCGAACGCCTCACCCGAGCGCAAGTACAGCCCGAGTGAGTACGTCGGCGCCAAGAAAATCAAGGTCACCGGAAGGCCGGTTAAAGCCGACGTGTCCACGTCCTACGTCGAGCGCCAGAATCTGACCATGAGAATGAGCATGCGCAGGTTCACCCGCCTGACGAACGGGTTCAGCAAGAAGCTGGAAAACCACGCGCACGCCGTCGCGCTGCACTTCATGCACTACAACTTCGGACGCATCCACAAAACGCTGCGCGTAACGCCGGCGATGGAAGCGGGCGTGACGGATCATGTGTGGTCGCTGGAAGAGATTGCGGGCCTTGTACCGGAGCCGGTCGCTAAGCCGCGCGGGCCGTACAAAAAGCGTACAGCGCCTTAGTTTGCGGCAGGCGTAATCCGACGAGTCGGGCCATTGCGAATGCGGTCCAAGCCCACGTACACACGTGCGCGCTCCGATGAATCATGGCGCACGAAAGCTCCAACAAGCGCGCGAGCGACGACAACCAGCGCCAAAAATGGAAGCACGAAAAGGTCCTTCGCTAGACGGAGTCCGTCCAAAAAACCTTCTGCTGCGAAGCCCATCATCTCGTTCATCGCCTTGATCCCTCCATCACGTCACGAATGAACCTAACCGATCCTACCAGTAGCACGATGCCGCTGATTGTGACGTCTAGGTACAAGATAGACACCTCAATCTTCTCAATAATTCCCAAAATTCGCTCCGAGAACGGCAACACCGCGTTCAGCCTATGGACCACGAAGCCGATTCCCCACCCAAGCGTGAAAATGACGACGAAAATGAGCGCACTTGCCGCGAGGTGCCCGATGAGACTTAGAACATGCCCATAGAAGCCTACGGAGCTGCTTCGCCATCCTATGTGACGCCCCCTGAAGAACATCCAGCGTCCCCGCTCCATTCCTTGACCGCGCATGCTGCCACGGGGAGAGGCAAAACGGCAGCGATTTCAAACTAGACCACTACCCCGCGCCAACTGAGGTAGCAGCCATGCAATGGATTGACGAAAATGCCCTTGAGACGTGGGCCAGTCGGATGAACGCCCGCGACATGCTGATGGCCATGTTGGCGGACCTGATCCGCATGACGATTAACGACGCATCGCGGTTCCGTTTCCCGAGCGGTGAGGTCAGTCAGTTGCGGGGCTGGGACGGCGACCTGGAAACGGCTGACGCCAAGAGCTTTGTTCCAGCGGGAAAGTCCAAGTGGGAATTTGGCACCGGCCCTGGTGCGCCGAAGGCGAATTCCGACTACACGAAGCGGACCGAGCAGACCCCAGTCCCTGAGATGGCTGAGAACACCTTGGTGCTGGTCAACCTCGGATGCTGGGATACGCCGACGAAGAAGATCCCGGAATGGGAGAATGATCGCCGCCAGGAAGGCAAATGGAAGGACATCAAATACCTTGATGGCGTCTCGCTCGTCCAATGGTTGAAGGAGCACCCCGCGATCGCTGCACGATATGCCCGCAATGTGCTGGGGACCGCTCCCCAAGAAGGCGCACTGAGCACCGACGAGTACTGGGAAGAATTCAGTACGCAGTTTAAGCCGCAGCTCACCGAGAAGCTTGTAATTGCCGATCGGCAGCCAGAGGCGGACGAGCTGATCGCTAAGCTTCGCGGGCCGGCCGATTCATTCATGCTCGGCGCCGAGTCCTCTGAGGAGGTTATTGCATTTGCGGTAGCGGCGATCCGACGTGCAGAGCCTGCCGTTCGTGAGTTGCTAGAGTCCAGAACGCTGATCGTCCGAACTCAGACAGCCGCCCGGTTCTTTGCTACGCATACCGGACTCGTCTTCATCGCAACCGGCGATGCCGAATCACTGGTTGGTGCGCTCGGAAAAAAATGCCCCGTACTGTCGGCCGCGACCGGCGCCCTGGCCAAACGCGGCGCCGTGCTGAAGCGTCCAACTGCATCAGGCATGGTGGATGGCTTCATAGACATGGGACTTGATCACGGCCAGGGTTACGAGCTCGCGCATCGATGCGGGCGCAGCCTGACCATCCTGAAGCGACTGATCAACAACAAGCCCGCTGTTGACCCGGTCTGGCTGCAACAGGCTTCTGCGTTGAAGCCCGCCTTCCTCGCCGGGGGATGGTCGAGCGATCTCGAGACTGATTGCGCTGTATTGAAGGAGCTGGGGGACTACCCGACCTACGCGGCGTTGGAAGGTGTCCTCATGCCAACACTCAGCTTGCCTGATCGTCCGGTGGATAGGGAGGCTGACGTCTGGCAGGTGCGTGCACCCGTTGATGCTTTTTTCTTCTACGGTAGTCAGCTGACCGAAGCTGACCTCACGCGGCTCCGAGACGCCATCGTCAAGGTGTTCGGAAAACAGCCGGAGCAGCCGTCACGCGAGCAAAAGTTTAACCAGGCCAAGGTCGCATCCGACGACTACAGTGGTTGGTTGCGCGATGGGCTCGCTTTGACGCTCCTCATCATCGCGGCAATGCATGATGTTGCCGGTCTACATATCAAAGGAAAAACGCCCCAGCAGTACGTAGACGATGTGATTAACGCGCTGCCGGAGTGGAGTAGATCCCACCAATCGATACTGCGCCTCGGCGATCAGACTGCGCTGCTCGCGGAGGCTGCCCCCAACCCTTTTTTGCAAGCCCTCGAGTCTATGCTCGAGGGCGTCCCTGAGCAGGTTGCACAGATCTTCGAAACGGAGCGCGACGGTTTTTCAGGCCGTTCAAACGTGCATGTGCATTTACTCTGGGCGCTTGAGTCGATCGCCTGGGATCCGCGATACCTCAACCGCGCCGCGGTGGTCCTTGCCAAACTCGGCCAGTTGGATCCTGAGCCGGAATCGAACTATGTCAACCGACCGATCAATAGTTTGCGCAGCATCCTATTGGGCTGGTCGCCCAACACCTACGCATTGCACCCCCAGCGCATCGCATGCCTCGATGCCGTGTTGACAGCGTGTCCGGATGTCGGCTGGCAGCTGCTCAAAAAGCTCCTTCCACGTCATCAGGATTCCAGCTCGCGCACGCAGCATCCGAAGCTGCGGGACTTTGCGCCAGAGAAGCCGGAAGAGATCACTTTCGGTTTGGTGTGGGATTTTGAGAGTGCCGTCGTCGATCGCTCGCTTGTGGCGGCTGGCGACAACGAAGTACGCCTTGGGGTCTTCATCGAAGCATTGGGGCAACTGCAATCGCCGAATCGGGCGAAGGTGCTCGCCCGTGTTGACCGCTATCTTGCCGGTCATAAAACGGCCGAAGGCCGCGAGATCTGGCACACGCTCAAGGATGAGGCGGCCCGCAACGAGTACTTTGGCGATTCAGACTGGGCATTGACAAAAAAAGATTTAGACGCGGTGAAGGCCGTGGTTGAGCGTCATCGTCCTGCCGACCTCCTCGTGTCTGACCGCCATGCGTTTGACGACTGGACGCCGCACATTGGCAAGTACGAGGCCGACTCTGAAGGCGTCGATGAGCCGTCTGAACTGCGCAAGGACGTCCTTCAGCGCGTGCTTGACCGCGACGGTGTTCCTGGCGTCCTGCGACTTGCGAAAATGGTCAAGCTCCCAGAACTGCTCGGTCAGACGTTGGGCCACCTCTCGATCACATTCGACCAAATGCTTGCGCTAATACAAGGTGCGCTCGACCCAGCCGCGCCGCCAAGTTTTTCGTACTACATATCAGCCGCAGGTTCCGACAAATTTGGCGACAAGTGGACGGACGCATTCAAGGACCGCGTGCTGGCTCAAGTTGCTGACAACGCTGCCAAGGCCAAGCTCTTGCTCGGTTGGTCAGCTAACCCTTCGACTTGGGCCTATGTATCCGGCCTCGGCAGCGACGTATGCGATCAGTACTGGCGCCACGTGCGCTGGCTGCCAGAGAAGGCTCCCCTCGACGAACTGCTGTTCGCGATTGACCAATTGCGAAGCGTCGAACGGCACATCGATGTCTTGGGGATGCTGCACAGGCGAAGCAACGACTTGCCGTCGACCCTTTTGGTGGATCTACTTGCCAAAGGGGCGGGGCAGGTTGACAGCGGCATTAAGCGTTTCGGCAACATGCTGTCGTACTACGTCGCGCAAACGCTGAAAGAGCTGCGTACGCGAAGCGATGTCGAAAAGCCGGTGATCGCGAGCTTGGAGTACGCATATTTTCCTCTGCTGCGCTATGACAAAGAGCCTCTCGCCGTCTTTGGTCTGATGGCTTCCGATCCAGAGGTATTCGTTGGCGTGCTGTCGCAAGTGTTCAGAGGCAAGAACACGCCGCCGGACCAAGTCGTCACAGCCGAGATGAACGTGCAGGCAAAAAACTCATACGCCTTACTCTTGGCGTTCAAGGTAGTGCCGGGTCTGCTCGACGGGAAGATCGATGCTCAAGTGCTGTCTGACTGGGTCGAAGGCGTTCGCACCATCGCATCTGCAACTGGCCTCGATGACATCGGTGACCAGCGCATAGGCTACGTTCTCGCTCATGCACCGCAGGACGCCAATGAGTCTTTCTGGCCGCCATCAGCGGTGTGCCAGGTGATCGACGCGGTCGCTGCCAAGCATATTGAAGATGGGTTTGCTATCGAGTGCCTCAACAAGCGCGGCGTCTATAGCAAAGGAATCAACGAGGGTGGCGGGCAAGAACGTGATTTCGCCGCTCGCTACACCGGCTGGGCAGACGCGACGTTGAAATACCCGCGAACGTCGGCGATGTTGATGCGTATATCTGACGACTGGAATAGTCTTGCAGAGCATGAAGACGTCAGAGCTGAGCAGGGCAAGATGAAACATTAGCCCGCTCAACATTCACAGCGAGCTTGAATTGTCGCGGCGGCCATGTGTCAATCGGCCATTGGCGAGTGCGCCGCAGCCGCCTGAGGTGCGCGAGTACTCGTCCGGTAAGCCGATGAGCTGCTTTAACGAGCGCTTCGTGAAAGGCGTCAAGAAGCCTTCCCATTGCAAGTGCCGGCCTCCCCGCCAAGCAGCCGCGCCACTGTCCCGCTGTCCTATCTCCATGAGAGCTTTCCCCTTCTAGTCTAAACTTGCGACTCTACTGTCATGTCCTCATCGGACAATTTGCGCCGTTTCGCATGCAGGCAACGGTCGGCATCGGCAGTCGATGTGGAACGCTTGTTCAATGATTCGTGCGTGCGCTGGATGAGCGGTTCGCAGACACCCTGCAGCTCTCAAGACCAAATCCTCTGTTGCACCGAGCCATAGACGATCAGCCAGCGCAACGGAGTAGTGAACATGCCTCAACCCAAATAGTTCACTCGTCCGGCTCTTCAGGTCAGCGCGGCAATCGCCGCTGCGAGTAGCTTGTTAACTATTCCGCGGGCCGACGGATCGAAGCGCCCCACGAAGTTCCTGTGCTCGACGTTGGTTCGGTCATAGCGCACGGTCAACATCGGCGCCGGCGACACCATGGCGGAGGGCAGGCGTACCGAGATGAAGCGCGACACCTTCTTGCGATCGCAGACTGGATGCGACACGAAGTCGCGCACCAGCGCTAGTTCATCGATGGTTGCAACATCGACCGCCGTCAGCACCGAGCCATGTACGTCCTTCAATTCTTCAATGATCAAGAACAACCGCTTTAACACCTCATCCGGGTGGCCCGCCAGGGTGCGCGTCTCGGTCAGGGTGTGGATCCAGCGTGCCGCGCCTGCCGGAAGCTGTTCGATATCCGACGGTGGTGCACGCGGGGACACGGAGCTCTCCAAAGTGTCGCTCGCGCGAAGAGTCACATTGACGGTCGCGACGCCCTCCGCATCGAAATGCGGCTCTATGGACGCCTCTACCATGTTAGTCAGCGGACAGCCAATTCGCAGCGATACCGCGAGCGTGAACTGCTCGGCAATCTGGTCGAGGTGGAAGATGGCCGCCTGCAGTTGCTCAGGACTCCGAATTCCCTCTACGTTCAGCCGCAATAGTCCCTCGTGATCCTCTGACTGCTCGAAGGTACCCTCGGGCCATTCAGGCACCCGGGCGTAGAGGACTCGGTCCATTCCGCGGATGTGATAGGAACGGGTCAGGCGGCCCATCGTCGGCTCCGTAATGCTCAACGCCACAGTTTATGGGGCAACAAGCACGTTCGGCCGGCCTCAAATTCGTGAGTCGCTTCCAGGCGGAAGGTTCGCTGCGATCAAAGGTCCTTATTGCCGCGGCCAAGCGCGGGACCCCCACAGGTTTGTCTTCATTGAATCTCAGTGCGTCTTGCGAATGGTTTGCGCGACCGGATGAGCTACTTGCAAACCGCCGGCCAGTTGACCAGCCTCGCCAGGCACAGTGACCACATTCGCGAGCTAATGTGCCCGGATCCGGCGAGATCCTGACCGGCTCAGTTCGGCCAATAACCGCGATTCGTCCCGCTCACGCAGGCAGAGAACCGGCTACATTGAATTCGGACTCCGAACACCCTCGCCACTGAAAGCGGGGCGACGTCGTAACCACTTATTCGGGCGGACGCGCGTTCCGCGCGCTGCTCACCTCAGGGTTAGAGCCCAGCATTCATGACCGCTGTAGTTGTGGTTCCCGGAATGGACGGCACGGGCCTCATGCTCGCCGAGTTTGTTGAAGCTCTAGGCCCGAAGCTGCCAACGACCGTGCTTCGCTACCCCACTCGAGAAGCGCTTGGGTACGCTGAGCTTCGAGCTCGGTTGCAACCCGAACTTCCCAGGTCTGGTTCTTTTTTGCTTCTCGGTGAGTCATTCGGTGGCCCGCTCGCGCTGTCGCTCGCCGCGTCGCAGCCTAGCGGGCTTGTTGGTGTTGTGCTTTGCGCATCCTTTTCGCAGTTCCCTGTTCGCGCGTTGCGCGCGGCGGCGGGTTTGGCGCGTTTCGCTCCGACCAAGCCGGCGCCGGTTCGCGGCCCGGCGTTGTTCGGGCGTTAAACCGCACAAGTGACCGCTGAGATTGCCGCCCATCGCCTGATTCGCGTCGGTTTCGAGTCGCCCGACGCGATGCACACCCTTCTTCGCCTCGAGCCGGAACTTCTTGAATCACGGACAGGCCTGGGAGAAACGGCGCTTCACTACTTGGCCGTCGAAAACCAACTTCGTGCTGTGGTCCTGCTTGTCGAATCCGGAGCTGAAGTCAACACGCTCAACTCGTGCGGTGGAACACCTCTGTCCGAGGCAGCGTCTCTTGGCTACGTCGAGTTGGTCGAGTACCTGCTCTCACAAGGAGCGCGCTTACACATCGCAGGCCAAAGAGGTCCGGCGCTTCACGATGCGGTCCGCAGTGGAAACGCGGCGGTGGTGCAGCTTCTCTTGGCCGCAGGTGCGCCCCTTGACGAACAGAACGACAGCAATGAAACAGCTCTTCATCTGGCGGCGGAAGCGGACGAACGGCTTGCCGTCCTCGAACTGCTGCTCAAAGCTGGAGCGAACCCTACGATCAGGCGCATCTTCGACGAAACTCCGCTCGACGTAGCGATCGGAACAGGAAGTACCGCCTGCGCATCAGCGTTGGTTGCGGTTCCTGCGCCGAGAGCGGCCAGTGCAGACTAACTCCGCCATCGAACGTACGGGCTAGCTCCTTCGTTTTAGTGGACACCCCATCTAACACCGCGCGCCGGATCGTTCACCGGCGTGATTTAGTCCGCGCGTTGGGTGGCGGCTTCGGGTCTATTCCGTTGAAAACTCGACTCGCCGAAAAGGTCAACTATCTGACGCTCGCGACAGCCAGTTTCTGGGCGTTTGGTAGTCGTCCGGAGACCCAGAATCGCACTCTGGTGAGCGCAACCACAGCTGAAACGGCAGCAAATTCTCACCGGCAGACTTTTTCAACAGAAGAGGTCGATTGCCGCCGGTCAGGTTGTCGCCGGCCGTGGGCAGTTCTGACGGCGAGGCCGGGAAGTTCATGTGGCGAAGCAGGCCACTGCTGCTGGCAAAAGATGGTCAGTTCGTTGGCAATTCGCACAGCAGGTCCGACGAGGTGCAAGGCCTACCGTTTGGCGATTCTTGATGCTCAGGATACCTGCCTCCCGGATAATTCGGATGTGATGGGGATGGACAGTCTTGGCTCGCTATGGCTGGGCGCATTAACCCGGCCTGTTCGCGGGCTCTGGAGCGGACCAAGCCGCCGAAGTGACACTGAGACGCACAACGAGTCACCGCAATGGGGCGGAAGACTCTGCAAGCCAAGGGAAGTTCAGCACACTGATTGGTGACCGCGCTGCTCGAAATTTATTGCTCCAGGCCGGTGGGAGGCCGCGGCTCGCCAAGCCCTCATTGCGTCACGAGAGATGGTCGTGGGATGCAGCGCCGACGGCCGGCGATCAACCTAAGCCGCAGAAGTTCAATTAGCGCCGGCCGGCGCGCGCAGTGGCAGTGCACCTTGCAACGCAAAAGGAGACGTGATTGGAGCGCAAGTCGCTGAACAGGCATCCGCGCTACGCCAAGATCAAGCAGAAGTTGGCCTTCGCGCATACTCAGTTCCTTGGCCTGCAGGCCATCCTGCACGCACGCAGCACTGGCAAGATCGACAGCGCGTTCGTGGAGGAACTTATTGAAGTGATACTCAGTGCTTGCCGCGAGTGTCTGGATTACTGCGCGCGCGACGTCTCGGAGCAACTGCTGGCAACGCCCGTCAAGGAGCCGAAGTTTCCTTTCACCAAGCAATCTCTGGCGACGCACAAACTCGGTGACGCCGTTTCGCGAGAGTTGCCAGCGCTGCACCAATACCTGGCGCAACTAATTGACGCGATAGACCGGGACGCAGGGATCACCGACACGATGCTTTCCATGGGCGTCCTCAGGCTACTAAACGAACTCGTAAACGACAAAAAGCACAATGTCACCGTGGCGATTCGAGATCGAGAGGACGCTGCCACGATGATCGTTCACGGTGGTACTGCCGTGGTCATGCGTGTTTTCGAGAACATCCAGGGCTCACGTCCCGATGCCACTTTGGAGTACCCCGCACCAGAGATGGGTCCGCCCCGCGCCGGCTCGGTAATTCGGAGCGTTTCGGAGGTCAGAATCCTGTTCAACGGGTGGGAAGCGGGGCGATTTTGCGGTGACGCAATCGGCGTGACGTGGCGAGTCCTTGATGAAATCTACTTTACGTTCTTCGGCGAGCCCCAAGGCAATCTGGATCCCTCCGAGACAATCAAGCCAAGGGAACAACGTGAGTTCGAAGCCGCATATCGTCGGTTGAGTCCGATCGTCCACAGACTTTTGGTGGTCGCGTTGAGGAAGGGAGGCGCCAACCTAGCTGTAATCGAGTACGCGCCAGATGGTCGCGCCCTTGCGACTTCCAAAGAAGACGCGGATCTCGCGTTGGATTTCCTACAAGTCTTTGAACAAGGTCTGCACTCTGAGTTTCACCAGGCTTTGCAGCCCGTCCTGTGCGAAAGGCTTGTTCATGTCGAGCGCCAGGGAGCGAACCCAAGAATCATGGAGTTCGAGGTCGAGCTTCCGGAGCCTCGATCGGTTCAGATCGCCGGCGAGCCGATTGAGTACAGCTCCGTGATTTTCGGTGTGAACACGACCTTTCGAGATACCGATCACAAGACGCAGCAGCGCAAACGCCGGTTCGAAACAACTGAACTCTTGAAAAGGCTCCTCGCGGTTGAGCGGCAATGGACAACGTTCGTGGGGACACGGCCTTTGGGGCGGTCACGGGACCGTCCGAAGGACTAGCTTGGTGATCCAGCGAGTCCCATGGCCAACAACCGCTGGCCGATCCAGCGGTGACGAAACTCTGCCCAATGTTCGGCCCCTTACGCCAAGGAAGACCGAAGTGGAGGCACTTGTCGTCGCGTTAGATGAGAGCACTTCGACGCCACGCAGTTTTCCAGCGGTTTGGAGCATTTGGCCAAATTTCGACTTTCGCGGTCGTGAAGACGTTCGGGCTGCGCTCCAAACCGTGTTTTCGATCTACGCGGGCAGCGACGGCCCTCGCTCAGCGGCCGCGACGACCGCGGCGATTGCGGAGTTGGGTGCCGTCGATGACGACCAGAAGGGGATCTGGCAAACCGTCCTCTCGCTCCCGACGGAATCGGTTCTCTTGGCGGCTAGCTGCATCCCCGTCCGGACAAACTTTCGTTCCAAACCGCGGACAAACTTTGCTTCCGAGCACAACGTGCGCGATCCATCGAAGTTTGGCCGTCTAGGGAGCCTCTGAACAAGCCCCGGAAATGTGGTTTCATTGAAACACACGAAGTGCAGGGTTTTCGGATATGGCGCAACTGACTTTTGGGGACGCGGACTTTGCCGGCAAGGGCAAGCAGA
>Ga0183260_10004143_pt1 | contig 11567 bp, 10 predicted proteins | sample AntDrymUQ4972206_2_FD_129768 | JGI IMG/M metagenome (GOLD analysis project Ga0183260, IMG submission 129768) | Polar desert sand microbial communities from Dry Valleys, Antarctica - metaG UQ497 (22.06) (version 2) (version 2) | ecosystem: Environmental > Terrestrial > Soil > Desert | place...
AATCCGGGGACGTCGCGCAGCCATGGCTCGCGTCCGGAGTACGACGTGTCCATGTGTCCGTTGAGCATGAGGCTCTTGCCGCCGCCCATGCCCTCGAGGATCCCGAGGACGTTCGCGCGGCCGTCTTCGACCTGCTGCCACTGAGAGTGCAGGCCGAGGTCGTCGTAGAGCGACGCCATGAGCTCGGCCATCGCCTGCTCGCCCCCGGTGAAGCTGTGCACGCCGACCATCCGGCTCGCCGTCTCCACCAGTCGCTCACGGTCGACGACCACCCGCTCGGCTTCGATTCCCATCGGCGCCGAATCCTAGGTGCGGAAGTGCGGCAGGACCTGCTCGCCGAAGAGACGGATCTGCTCGGGGCGGTCGTCGCCCCAGAGCTCGAGCATGATGTGGGTGCAGCCCGCGTCGCGGTACTCCTCGATCGCCTCGATGCAGTCGGTCGGCGTCCCGGCGATCGGCTTGCACTTGTCGAGGAGCGTGTCGCTCACCTTGGCCTTGGCGGCGAGCCGGCCACCCTCTTCCATCGCCTCGGCAACGGGGCGGATCTCGGCCTCTTCGATGTCGGCGAGGTCGAGTAGGACGTCGGCAGAGCCCTGGATGTTCTGCACCTTGTTCGCGAGGTACATCCCGGCGATCTCGCGCGCGCCGTCGCGACCGAGATCGCGATCCGTGGCGTGGATCGAAGCGACGACCGTACAGCCGATGTCGATCTCGGCAGCGACGTTCCCGACCGTGTACCGAACGAAGGCCGGGGTCGTGATCGACGGTGTCAGGCACCCGTCGCCGATCTCACCGGCGAGCGCCTGCATCTTCGGCGCGGTGGCGGCAACGTAGACCGGTGGCACCTCGCGCGGCGCGTGGGCGTTCGCGTCCTGCGCCGGCACGTCCGCAGACCAGGTCTCGCCTTCGTACTGGTAGGCATCGCCACCCAGCACGCCGCGGACGATGGAGACCGCGTCCCGCATCGGGCCGAGCGTCTTGCGCGTCTGCAGCCGCGCGTTGTTGAGGAAAATCTTCGACGTTCCGAAACCGAGCAGAAATCGCCCCGGCCCCGCGGCCTCCTGCACGATGCGCGCGTCCATCGCGACCTGGATCGGATGACGAGTGAAGGGCGAGATGATCCCCCAGCCGATCGTGAGCCGCTTCGTCTCGCGCGCCAGCAGCGCAGAGACGACGGTCGCTCCCCGCGGCTCCATCTGATGCTTGCGCCACCACGGGTAGGCCTCGGCGAGCCACACCGTGTCGATCCCCGCCTCGTCCATCGCCCTCGCCGAGGCGAGCATCTCGTCGAGCGGCTCCATCGTGAGCTGCATGACGCCTATGCGAAACGGCACGGACAACGGGCGGCACCTCCAGGCGCTCGGGTCGCGTATCAGTAACATGTCACGCAGCGACCGTGCGGCGCAGCGCCCGTGGGTCGCCGCGCCGCTCGACCGCCACTCCGGGCCTGGGTCAGCGCAGGATCATCCGCCGGTTGCGGAGCGTGACCATCGCCAGGCCGCCGAGAGCGAGGAGACCATACCCCGCGGAGTTGGTGACGCGGTTCGTGCGTCGGTCCTCTACGACCTGCTCACGCCGTCTGCGGACAAGATCGCGAGCGACCTCGCCGAGGGTTGCGCCGGCTCGGTCGAGCGTCTTCTCGGTGTGCTTGCAGCGATGCTCGGCCGTGACGACGACGCGATCCGGCATCTACGCACGGCAATCGCGGTGAACACGGCGATCGGGTCACGACCGTGGGTCGCCGAGGCGCAGGTGGAGCTCGCCGGCCTTCTGCTGGGCCTGGGAGAGCAGGACGAGGCGCTCGACCTGCTCACGGAGCCGCCGCGACGACGGGGGCGCTCGGGATGGTGCCCCTTCGCGAGCGAGGTGCCGCCCTCATGGCCTGACCCGCGGGGCTCCACGCCGCGGCAGGCCCTGTCGCCGAGGCGGCGGTCGACAGGTCGCGAACCGAATCGAGCGCGGACGACGAGGTCCGCGGCTACCGCACGAGCTGACCGCTCGGCCGCACGACGAGCCAGAGGCCGCCGAACTCGCTCACGTTCTGGCACGTGACCTGCCCTGGCCGCACGTCGTCGACGTAGTAGTAGAGCGGCCAACCGTTGTAGGTGACCTGCGACCGCCCGTCCCTCCGCCGGGTCGTGCCGATGAGCGACTGCTCGACGCCCGTGGCGGCACGCAGCTGCCCTTTCTTGGCGTACTGGACGGGCCAGGCGGTCGCACAGGCGCCGTAGCACCGGCTGGGCCCGCCGCGCTTGTCACGGGTGAAGCCGTAGAGCGCACGCCCGCGGCCGTCGAAGAGAATCGCGCCGTAGCGGGTGTTCCGCACGGTCAGCGTGGCGGCTGACTCCGCCTTCGCTGCGGTGACGCGAGTGGCGCCGTCGGCGGTCTGGGTCAGCGCGCCGCCGAGCGCGACGAGGAGGAGCGCGACGAGGGGCAAGGCTCGCCTGCTGGCTCGTTCGAGGATCTTCGGGTTCACTGTCGTCTCCCGGAGTCGAGGGTGCTACCCATTACAGCGGTCACCGCTTAGCAAGAACTCACGCGCCTCTTACGAGAGCGTGAAGTCGTCGGCAGGTCTCGGCACCCGGTCACCACGGCCACCGACTGCGGAGCCGTCCGAGACGTACCAGTGATGGCCCCGCTCCGCGAGCGGGTGGCGACGCTCGAGCGGTCCTAACCGGCGGCCTTCGCCTGCTGCACCTGCTCGGCGACCGCGGCGAGGACGTGACCGACCTGCTGATTGACGATCGGCTGGAGCACGCGCTGGCCCATAGACCCGACGGGGCCTGCGATCTTGACGTCCGCCTCCCAGGCCATCGAGGTCTTCTCGCCCTCGCCGGAGAGGGTGAACGCCGTCTGCATGTTCATCAGCGCGCCGACGCCGGTGCCCTTCGCGCGCAGCGAGGCGAACTCAGGCGGGCGCTCCTCGAGCTTCTCGAACGAGATCGACATCTTGAGCCCGCCGAGCCCGAGCGGCACCTTCACCTTCGCCGACCAGTGCCTGTCGTCGGCGATCTCGAAGCTCTCGATTCCCGGCATCGTCTTGGCCATCTTCTCTGGGTCGTTGATCACGCTCCAGACGACCTCGCGCGGCGCGTCGAACTCCTTCGTCCCTTCGAGCTTCACTGCTTGACCACCTCCACCGTGTCGCGGGACCGCTCGGGATGACGGAGCATGTCCCAGACGCGGTGATAGGGATTGTGGCTGTCGGTCACGAGGGCGCCTCCTGCGGCGCGGAGCGCGTCCTGGAGCGCCGCGCAGACACAGTGGATGCCGCCACCGCCGCCCTCCCCCATGCCCTTCGTGCCGAGCGGCGTGAAGGGAGAAGGTGACTCGACCGACGAGGTCTTGAGCGGCGGCATGTCGAGTGCGTGCGGGACGTGGTAGTCGTAAAAGTTGGGTGTCAGCAGGTTGCCCTCGTCGTCGTAGACGAACGACTCGAACATCGCCGCGCCGATCGCGTGCGCGGTCGCGCCCATCACCTGACCCTCGACGATCTGCGGGTTGATGCGGACGCCACAGTCGTCGACGGCTGCGTAGTCGACGATCTCGTAGACACCCGTCTCCGGGTCGACCTCGACGACGCACGCATGGATCTGCATCGCGTAGGTCAGGGTGAGGTTCCCGAACTTCTTCTCCTTGTCCGGCACGTCGAACTGCGGACGGAAGACAAAGCGCGCGTTCATCGGCGGCGGGTCGACCGGGAAGCCCGCGTTGTTCGCGTTCGGGATCGCGCCGAGCGCCATGAACGGGAGCGCCGCCTCGTGGTTCTCGGCGATGCGGGCGAAGCCGTCGGCCAGCTCGATCGCCTCGATCGGGCACTGGAAGACCATCGAGGCGAGCGTCTTCATCTGCTCCGCGAGCTCATCGGCCGCACCCTTCACGGCGCCGAGGCCTGTAACCGCGAACTGGCTCGCATACGTTCCCGAGAAGCCCGCGTGCGAGTTCCAGTAGCTGTCGTGCCCGGCGCGCACGTGAACCAGGTCGACGTCGCAGCCGAGGATGTCCGCCACGACCTGGGCGGCCGTCGTCTCGTGCCCCTGCCCCTGTGGCGTCGTCCCGAGCGTGACGACGATCTCGCCGAAGATGTCGAGCTTCACCGTCGCGACCTCGTTGTTCCCCGAGAACTGGAGCTCGGGGTTCAGGAGCTGTGACTGCCCGAAGTTGTTCGTGCCGGAGTCGAGCGTCGAGCCGATCCCGACCCCGAGGAGCTTTCCGCGCTCGACCGCCTCCGCCCGGCGCTGCTCGACGGTGTCGTAGCCGATCAGCTCGAGCGCCAGGTCGAGCGCGCGGGGGTAGTCGCCCGAGTCGTAGACGCAGCCGTTCGGCGTCTCGTACGGCATGTCCTCGGGTTGGACGTAGTTGCGCTTCCGCAGCTCGACGCGGTCGAAGCCGAGTTCCTGCGCGACGATGTCGATGATCCGCTCGGTGAACCAGAGGTGCTGCATGCGCGAGTACCCGCGATTCGGCGAGACCGGTGCCTTGTTCGTCATCGCCTGCGTGAACTCGAGGCGGAGGTTGCGCCAGCGGTACATCCCCGGCGCGACCTGCGACCAGATGACTCCGCCGAGCGGCTCGTAGCGCAGGTACGCGCCGGCGTCGTCAATCGCCTTCGTCCGAAAGGCCGTCATCGTCCCGTCGGACTGGACGGCGACCTCCGTGTCGAGGAACCAGCGCTCGTTGCCGTGGGACATCGACTGGTGGAAGTCGGTGCGCCACTCCGTCCACTGCACCGGCCGGTTCAGCTTGCGCGCGAGGAGGCAGCAGGCAACGAGTTGCGGGTGCGAGGTGATCTTGTTGCCGAAACCGCCGCCGATGTCCTGCGTGATCATCCGCAGCTTGTCGGTGCCCACCCGCATCGCGGGCGCCATCATGATCACCGCGAACCCGGGGAACTGGTTGTTCGTCGTGATCGCCCACTGACCGGTGCCACGGTTCCACTCGACGAGCGCACCGTCTAGCTCGAGCGGCGTCGAGTTGAACCGGTCGAAGTGGAGCTGCGAGATCGAGACCACGTGGTCGGCCTCGGCGAAGGCGCCGTCGACGTCGCCCCACTCCCAGACCCCGGTGTAGGACAGGTTCCCGCCGCAGTCCTCGTGCAGCACGGGTGCGCCGTCCTCGAGCGAAGCCCGTGCGTCGACGACCACCTCGAGCGGCTCGTAGTCGACCTCGACGAGCTCGGCGGCATCGCGGGCGAGCTCGCGCGTCTCGGCAACGACGGCCGCGACCGGCTCGCCGAGGTAGCGCACCTTGCCGACCGCGAGCGCGTAGTCCTTGACCTGGCCGCCGGGATCGGCCGCGATCTGGAAGAACGGGTCGGTGAGGATCGCGACCTCGTCGCCGGTGAGGGTGCCATACACGCCCGGCAACGCGAGCGCGGCGCTCACGTCGACGGACTGGATCCGCGCGTGGGCATACGGCGAGCGGACGAAGTGCAGGTAGCCCATCCCGTGGCGCTTGACGTCGTCGAAGAAGACCCCCTGCCCCTCGACGAGCCGCTTGTCCTCCCGCCGCGGGACGCTCTGACCGACGTAGCCCTTCTGCAGGGTCGTCGTCTCGGTGGCCGTCGTCGTCTCGGTCGTGCTCACGCCGCCTCACCCTTCCCGACGGCCACGACCGCCTCGACGATGTTCCAGTACCCCGTGCAGCGGCAGATGTTGCCCTGGAGCGCGACCTTGACCTCGTCCTCGGACGGGCTCGGGTTCTCGGCCAGGAGGGCGCTCGCGCTCATCAGCATTCCCGGCGTGCAGTAGCCGCACTGGAGGCCGTGATGCTCGTGGAACGACCGCTGGAGCGGCGTCAGCTCCTCGCCGGCGAGCCCCTCGACCGTCATCACGGTCGCGCCGTCCGCCTGCACGGCGAGCACGGCGCAGCTCTTCACCGCGACCCCGTCAAGGTGGACGGTGCACGCGCCGCAGCTCCCCGTGTCACAGCCGATGTGCGTCCCCGTCAGGTCGAGGTCGTCGCGGAGGAAGTGCACGAGCAACCGGCGCACCGGAACCTCGTGCTCGCCCTCCGTGCCGTTCACGGTGACGGTGACGACGGCGCTCGTGATCGGCTCGTTCACGCTCATCCGCTCGCTCGCTCGGCCGCCTGGAGGACGGCGCGCACGACCGACGTCTCGGTGAGGCTGCGCCGGTAGTCGGCGGACGCGTGGACGTCGGAGGGCGGATCGAGCGTCTCGCCGAGCCCCTCCACCGCCGCGCGCACGTCCGCCTCGTCGACGTCGACGCCCGAGAGCCGAGACTCGACCAGCGTGGCCCGCACCGGCACGGCGGCGACGCACCCTAGTGCGATCCGCCACCGGCCGTCGTCGACCGAGGCAGCGGCATTCGCGATGTACGTCCCGTGCGCACCGAGTGTCACGCCGGACATCCCGTCACCGCCGCCGCCCGCCGGCACGGAGACGCGGGTCAGGAGCTCGCCCTCCCGCACCGCGGTCTCGAAGACCCCGACGAAGAAGTCCTCCACGGAGACCGTCCGCTCACCATCCTCGGAGAGGATCGTCATAGTCGCGTCGAGGGCCACGAGGAGCGGTGGGAAGTGGTTCGTCGGGTCGTTGACACAGATGTTCCCGCCGAGCGTCCCGCGGTTCCGCACCTGGACGTCCGCGACGGTCGCCGCGACCTCGGCGAGGATCGGCCGGCTCACCTCGACCTCCGACGAGCGCATGAGCGCGGAGAGCGTCACCATCGCGCCGATGTCGAGCGTCATGCCCTGGACACCGACGAGTCGGAGCTCCGCGAGCTTTCCCAGGTCGACGAGGACTTCGGGCGAGGCCGCGCGCTGCTTCATCACGTTGAGCAGTGTCTGCCCACCCGCGAGCGCTCGGGCGCCGTCGTTCCCTGCGAGGAGCGAGAGCGCCTCCTCTACGGTCGCCGGGCGCGCGTACCCAACCTCGCGGAGCAGCATGAGGACGATTCTGTCACACCGGCCCAGCTGACATGTCAACGAGTACGAGGTGGTAGCCTCGCCGACGTGGCGGGCTTCGACGCCGTCCTCGTCGGGTCGGGGATCAACACGCTGACGGCCGCGGCGCTCCTCGCCCGCGACGGCTGGAGCGTCTGCGTCCTCGAGCAGTCCGACCGGCTCGGTGGGGCCATCCGCACCGAGGAGGGCTACACGAGGCCGGGCTTCACGCACGAGCTCATGAGCTCCTGGCACCCGCTCTTCGTGGGCTCGGCGGCGTACGGCGAGCTCGGGGACGAGCTCCACCGACGCGGGCTCGAGTACCTCAACACCGACCTACCGACGGGAACGGCGTTTCCGGACGGCTCGGGGATGGTGCTCCACACGTCGCTGGAGGCCAACATGGCCGAGTTCGACCGTTTCGCGCCGGGTGACGGAGCTGCGTGGGAGCGCCAGTTCGACGAGTTCATGGCGAATGCCGACCTGAGCTTCGGCGTCCTCGGCACCGAGCTGTGGTCGGGCGCGGGGCTCGGGCTCGGGCAGCGGGCCCTGCGCCGATTCGGACGGCGGGGGCTGCTCGAGTTCGCCGGGCACGCGGTCACCTCGTGCCGCGACTGGACGACCGCGACCTTCGCCTCCGAGGAGGCGCGGGGCCTGCTCGCCCCGTGGGTGCTCCACACCGGCCTCGGCCCCGAAAGTGCCGTCTCCGGTTTCATGACGCAGGTCATCGCCTGCGCGCTCCAGCTCGGCGGCATGCCTGTCCCCGCCGGCGGTGGCAATCGGCTGGTCGAGGCGCTCGCAGGCATCGTCCGCGACGCGGGTGGCGCCCTCCGCACGAGTGCCGACGTCGAACGAATCCTCGTGGCGGACGGCACCGCAAACGGCGTCGTCCTCGCGGGCGGGGAGACGATCGGGGCGGGACGGGCCGTGATCGCCGGCGTCACACCGACGCAGCTCTACGGCCGCCTCCTCGACGCGCGAGACACCGCGGTGGAGATCCGCGACGCCGCCACCCGCTACCGCTACGGCCGAGCAGACCTCCAGATCCACGTCGCACTCGACGAGCCTCCACGGTGGCGCGGCCCGGACGCCGAGCGTCTCGGCCGGACCGCGATCGTGCACGTGACGCGGGGGTTGGACGGCGTCTCGCGCGCTGTGAACGAGGCGGAGCGCGGCCTCCTGCCTACCGAGCCGACCATCGTCGTCGGTCAGCCGTGTGCGGTCGATCCGTCGCGCGCGCCCGCAGGAAAGTCGATCCTGTGGCTCCAGCTCCAAGAGCTTCCCGCCGGAAAGGTCCTAGGCGACGCCGCGGGCGAGCTCGACGTCGCAGACGGGACTTGGAGCGAAACGCTGCGCGAGGCGTATGCCGACCGGGTTGTTGCTCACTTGGACAACGTCATCGAGAACGTCTCGAGTGCAGTGCTCGACCGGCGCGTGCTCTCGCCCGCCGATCTCGAGCGGCTGAATCCGAATCTCGTCGGCGGCGACCCATACGCCGGCAGCTGCGCGCTCGACCAGAACCTCCTCTGGCGTCCGTTCGCCGCGTCGCCCGGCCACGCAACGGTCGTCGATCGCTTGTGGCACGTCGGGGCGAGCACCCATCCCGGACCGGGCCTCGGGGCAGGCTCGGGCTACCTCGTCGCCAAGGCGCTCACGAAGCCTGCGCTCCGCCGCCGAGTCCTTGCAAAGCTTCCAGGACGCTCGTGAAGCTCTCGCTCTCGACGGTGTCGACGGTCAACGCGTCCTTCGCGGAGGACGTCGAGGCGTACGCGGCCGCCGGCTTCGACGCGATCGGTCTCTGGGAGATCAAGCTTCCCGCTGACGACGAAGCGAACCTCGTGCTCCTGCGGGAGCACGGACTCGAGGTCTCCAATTGCGTGCCGACGGTACCGTCCTTCCTCCAGCTGGGCGTCCCCGGGCTTGAAGGGCCGCCGGACCCCGACGAGCGCCTGGAGGCGATCTGCGCGTCCATCGGACGTCTCGCGCGCTACGAGCCGGACTGCGTGCTCGTTCTCAGCGGGCCGGCCGGCGACCGGTCGGACGACGAGGCGCGTGCGCTCGTCCGCGCCGGACTCCAGCGGGTAGCCCTCGTGGCCCGCGAGGCGGGGGTCACACTCGGATTCGAGCCTGTCCACCCCGGCCAGCGCGACCACGCGGGGTTCGTCTGCACTCTCGCAGACGCGCTCGCGCTGCTCGACGAGGCGGGTCTCGACGATGTCGGGATCATGGCGGACACCTACAACCTCGCGGGCGAGTCGTCCGCAGCGCTTGTCGGAATCGTCGAACGCCTGTCCGGTCTGCACGTCGCCGAGCTCCCTCCGACAGGCGATGCATCGGGCACGCGCGTGCTGCCGGGAGCGGGCGACGGCTCGTCGCTCGATGCCGTCCGGGCACTCCGCGAGGCGGGCTGGGACGGCACGCTCGACGTCGAGATCTTCTCGACGCCCGACGACTTCTGGGCGTTGCCCGCGGACGAGGCGGCCCGACGCGCCTACGCGGCCGCCGACCGACTCGCGTCTCAGACCGTGCCGTAGAGCTGCTGTACGACAGAGACGTACTGCTTCGTATCCTCGAAGAGCCCGCGCTCGCGAACGGCGCGGGCACCCTGGTAGTAGCCCGCGAGCGCGAGCCGGACGTCACCCTCGAACTCGTCGAGTTGCCAGCGAAGCAGCCGAACGCCCGCGCGGATGTTGCCGTCGTAGGTCCTCGGCGTCACCGTGCCGATGAGCGCCTCGTCGACCCACTGCCAGCTCTCGGGAAGGAGCTGCATGACACCGATCGCACCGGCACTCGAGATGACCTCCTGCTGGAACCCCGACTCCATCCACGCCACGGCCCGTGCGAGCTTCGGATCGACGCGGTACGCCGCCGACCAGCGATCGAGTGTGGCTCGGACGGCGTCCGGACCCACGTCCGCGCTCGACTCGCCCACGTAGGCACCCCTTGGGAGCGTCAGGCGCTGCCCGGGCACGATGGTGGTCATCAGCGAGACCCGGTTGACCCGCGCAACCCGCCACGGGCTCACGTGGTAGCGCTGCGAGATCGAGAAGAAGCTCTCCCCCGACCGGACGCGATGGGTGAGCCGCGCCTCCCGCCGGACGATCGGGCGCTTGACGGGTATAGGTGACCGGCCGGGGATCCGCAGCTTCTGGCCGGGAGCAACGATGCTCGCGAGCGAGAGGCCGTTTGCCCGCGCGATCGCGATCCCCTGGACGCGGTACCGCCGGCCGATCGCGTGGAAGCCCTCGCCCGCGAGCACGACGTGCGTGAGGGCCGGTCGAATGCGAGGCACCGTCGGCCGCGTTCGCTTGACCGCCGGGAGCTTCCGTGAAAGTGTGCCGCGGACGAGCGCACGGAACGTCCGCGGTCCCGCGAGCCCGTCCGGATCGAGACCGTGCGCTCGCTGGAACCGGCGCAGAGCCTTCGCGGTCGCGGCGTCGAAGCGGCCGTCGATCCGTCGTGCCGCAAGCCCGAATCGACGGAGCCGGAACTCGAGCACCGAGACGTCCCAGCCGACGCGGCCGCGCGCAAGGCTCCGCTGTCCGAGGAGCGGCTTCCCGAGCCGCCCGAGCTCGCAGCGCGTCGCGTGACCGGCCTTTCCCGTCGCACGAATGCCCGTTCGCCGCTGGAGCGCGACGACAGCGCCGCGCGTCATCGACCCGGAGAGCCCGTCGATCGAGCCCGTGTAGAGCCCCTTCGCGCGCAGACCGACCTGGAGCGCCGCCACCTTGGCGCTCGGGCCTGCGACCGCAGGCGCGCAGAGCGCGAGAGCCACGGCCGCGGCGAGGACGATCAGAATCGAGTGGCGCACGGGAATGTCGGTCCTTCGCCACCGAGCCTGGGGCTCCTTCGACGGAACCGAGCTTGCAACAATCTGTTGCGATCGTTCTCAGTCCTGTCTAGACGGGGGTCCTGCCCACCGGGACACATCAAGCGCCCCGGTAGACTTTCGGCCGCTGCCTTCCCCGGTAGCTCAATTGGCAGAGCATCCGGCTGTTAACCGGAGGGTTGTTGGTTCGAGTCCAACCCGGGGAGTCGCAAACCCCCTGCATATACCCTGAAATGCGAAGGGCCGCCCCTCGCGAGACGGCCTCTTGGTAGCCATTTTGGTAGCCCGGGTTGGCCGCCCGTTCAGGAGCTCGTGGACGACCCTCGCGGAGCTGCGTGACCGGCACGATTCCCCGACGATGCAGGAGTGGCAGTGGAGGAGGTTCACCTGCGGGCAGTGGGCGCAGGGGGAGTTCGGGGCGATCAGTGACCGGGAGTGGCGGGCCTGCGCACACCCCGGCCTGGAGATCCCCGACGGCGCGCTCGGCGTGTTCGTAGGGGTCGATCTCGGCTGGAAGCGGGACAGCACGGCGCTCGTGGCCGTCTGGCGGCCCGACGGTCAAGAGGTGGCGCATGTGGGGCGACCGACGATCATCGAGCCTCCCGGTGACGGCACCAGCCTCCCGGTCGACGTGATCTTCGAGGCGTGCGCCCGGATGGCGGCCCGCTGGCCCCAGCTGACGTTCGTGATCGACCCGATGGCCGGCGGTGAGCACCTCGCCCAACGGCTCGACGGCGAGCTGTCCGACGTCGCGGTGGCAACGCACTCGCAGGGGGCGGCGGCGATGTGTCAGGCGTCGGTGAGGCTGTCGGAGGCGATCGGGTCAGGCCGG
>Ga0183260_10004144_pt1 | contig 11566 bp, 11 predicted proteins | sample AntDrymUQ4972206_2_FD_129768 | JGI IMG/M metagenome (GOLD analysis project Ga0183260, IMG submission 129768) | Polar desert sand microbial communities from Dry Valleys, Antarctica - metaG UQ497 (22.06) (version 2) (version 2) | ecosystem: Environmental > Terrestrial > Soil > Desert | place...
AAACATACCAGAGGAGTGGAGTGCAGAAAGAAAAGAAAAGGAAATGCAGGTGCCCCAGTGGTTACTGAATACAGTGCATAAATGCCTTGAGAAAAAACCGGAACTAAGATTTAAAGAAGGAAAAGAATTACATGAATTTGTAATTTCAAATAGTGCAACATCTGTTAACATACCCGGCTATACAAAAGAAAACCTTGCTGCTTTACAAAATGAAAAGACCCAACTGATTGCAGAGAAAGAGGCTCTACAAGTATCATACATGCAAACGAGGGAAGGTGTAAAGAAACTTGACAGCGAGATACTTGCTCTTCGAACAGACCTTGCTGCAAAGGATAGAGAATTGCAGGCAAAAAACAAAGAACTTTCATTGGTTGCAGAAGCCCCACCTACTTATACTACATATCCTGAAACTACAAGACAAAAAGGTGTTTCTAAAACCGCATTTTTTGCCCTTCTGCTTCTGGCAGCATGCCTTGGTGCGTTTGCAGCTTATTCTGTATTCAACAAAAAGAAAGATTCAGCTAATGTGCCGAAAACGATAAACAATACTTCATCTAATACCGATACGGGAACTGTAGTACACCAAACAGGTTTTGAGAATGAAGCAACTACTGATCCGAAACCGGTAGATGATAAAAAAGAAAAAAACAAGAATGAAGTTGAACCACAGACCTCGGATCCCATGGTCTTTGATACACCGGGCAAAAAACCGTTGCCTGTAGATATCAGGGAGGAGGAAAAGCAAGAAGAGAAAAAAAGTGAAGAAGAGAAAAAAAGTGAAGAAGAAAAAAAGCAGGATGATAAAAATGACACTCTAAATAATAATTCAATAGGTTCATACCGGCTTGCCGTTCCCAAGGCATATTTTCACAACAGTCCGGATGAAAGTACAAGAAGGAGAGCGTTTATCTCACGTTGGAACAATGCCATACTTAAAGCGCAGAATGAAGAAAATGGATTTATTTATATTATTTATACAAATCATAGTGGACAGACTTCAAAGGGTTGGTTGCTGAAATCAGACCTTAGTAAAATTGATTGAGAAGGTAATCCATTAAATCATTTCCACACTCCGCTCTACAAAAGCTGTGAGATCAGCGCCCTTCAACATTCCCTGCGAAAGCAATGCAAGGTCGAAAGCCTGTTTTGCAAGCCCAATCTGTTGCTCTTCATTTTCAGATTTTAATATTTTTTCTATAAGTTTATGATTGCCATTAATTGATACTTTATAGCTATCCGGCATTGAACCATAAAAATTCATTCCGCCACCGCCGCCCATTTTGGCCATATCTTTCATTCGGCGCAACCATTCTTCCATTGTAAGGGTTACAGGAAGTTCTTGTGCACTCAAAGCTTCAATCTCCACCTTCATAGCAGGGTTGGCAATAGCTTTATCAAATACTTCCTTTAACTTTTTTGATTCATCTTCTGAAAGTATATGTGGTTGCGTTTCTTCTTTTGATATCAGTTTGTCCAGCACATCAGCATCCACTCTTTTCAACGAAGTTTTTTCAAGCTTCATTTCCAGGTGCTGAATGAAGTGATTATCAATCGGGGAATTCATCAACAATACATCATAAGCCCTTTTTTCGGCTGCTGCTACATAAGCATGTTGCTTTTCAGCATCAATCGTATATAAGTAAGTAACAGATCCTTCTTTATCAGTTTGAAAATCTTTCACTTTGGCATTGTATTCCTCCAAAGTATAATGTTCATTTTTTGTATTGGTCAGAAGCAAAAAATCTTTTGCTTTTTCGTAGAATTTTTCTTCAGAGATAGCGCCATATTTTACAAAAATGCCGATATTGTTCCATTTTTCTTCATACACTTTCCGGTCTCTTTTAAAGAGGTCACCGAGTTTGTCGGCCACTTTCTTTGTAATGTAAGAATTGATCTTTTTCACATTACTGTCGGCTTGTAAAAAAGAACGGCTGACATTAAGTGGAATATCAGGTGAATCAATCACACCGTGCAACAGCATCAGAAACTCGGGAACAATGTCCTTTACTTCGTCAGTAATAAAAACCTGGCGGCTGAATAATTTTATCTTATTGCGCTGAACTTCAAAATCGTTTTTTAGTTTAGGAAAATATAAAACACCTGTCAGATGGAATGGGTAATCAACATTGAGGTGAATCCAAAAAAGTGGTTCATCTGAAAAAGGATATAGTTCTCTGTAAAAGGCCAAATAATCTTCATCCTTGAGATCAACAGGATTCTTTGTCCAGATAGGAGCAGTGTTATTAATGATATTCGGAACATCAACAGATTTGTACTGTGTTTCTCCTTTATCATCTTTTCCATCTTCTACCGATTGAGTGGTAGTTCCAAATTGTATGCGGACAGGAAGAAACTTAGCATACTTATTAAGAATTTCCTGAAGCTTATGCTTTTTCAAAAATTCTTCCGACTCTGAGTTTATATAAAGAATAACGTCAGTGCCTCTATCTGTGCGATTCCCTTCAGTGATTTCAAATTCAGTACTGCCATCGCATATCCAACGGGCAGGTTCAGCACCTTCCTGGTAAGACAGAGTTTGTATTTCCACTTTGTCGGCAACCATGAAAGCCGAGTAAAACCCAAGTCCAAAACGTCCAATAATTTCTGAAGCATCTTTTGCTTCTTTAAATTTTTCGACAAATTCTTCAGCTCCTGAAAAGGCAATTTGATTTATATATTTTTTTACTTCTTCAGCGGTCATTCCCAGACCCCTGTCTGAAATAGTTATGGTTTTGGCAGCTTCATCAACTGCAATCTGAATAGTGAGATCTCCTAATTCACCATTGTGCTGACCCAGTGAAGAAAGACGTTTCATTTTCTGTGTCGCATCTACGGCATTACTCACCAGTTCCCTTAAAAAAATTTCATTATCAGAGTAGAGAAATTTTTTGATAATAGGGAAAATATTTTCTGTGTGGATTGAAATTGAACCTTTCTCTTGTACCATTTGCTTTGGAGTTGAATAAAATTATTTCTGAATATAGAAGTCAGCCATCCATATCAAGCGCTGTTCCAAAGCACATTTGCTTGCCAGATTGACAGCATGAGCACTTGAATTAAATTTTTAATTTCATTGCTCTTAGCACCTGCAATCCTGAAACAACAACCCGAATTTTTCCAAATTGCAAGAGAAGAACTTTCTTGATACTTAATTTGAAAACCGGTCGCTAAGCACGGCCTGGCGGTATTTTAATCTATTCACAATAGATTTAGAATTAGGAAAAGCATATAACGGTTTCTTCACAAAAAAAGGTACAGATTATGAAATATAATACCTAATTCAAAACTTAATATGGAAAAACTTTACTCGTTGCTTCGTAATAATAAACAATCAGGTCCTTATTCACTCAGAGAACTTGTTGAGCAAAGTTTAAAGCCAAAAGACCTTATCTGGCACCAGGGTAAAAGCGCCGGCTGGTCATATCCCTCCGAGATGGATATCCTAAAGCCGTATCTGCAAAACGAAATACCGGCTGTACAAAGCGCCGTTTCAGAACCCCGGCAGCGAAGAACATCATCAGTGACACTTGCCCCCCAATACGGGAAATCCCAAATGCAAAGCAATAAAACAAGCCATATTTTTGTAAGCTTACCTGCTAGTCCAAGGAAAATAGTGGCTGGAGAACGAGAATCATACGAAAGCAGTTTTGAACAAAGGGCAGAAGAATTAAAACGTAAAATAATTGCCGGACAAAATGGGACAATACCTTCGGTTGCTCCTAATAGATATCCAAATGCTTTGCTAGACAGAAAAGTACAGAATGTGCATGGGATAGAAGCTCAGAAAAAGAAGAACAACAGTAACCTTCCGTTAAATAATATGACGATCACTACTTTATTGTTCATAATGTGCATGAGTAGCTTCCTGCTGACAGGGTGGTTATTCAACAGTGACAGCAGTACTTTGCAAACAAGTGCACCTTCTCAAAAAAATCAGGCAAACTATGAACGAACCGAACCGGCTGCAGTGAATGCAAATTATGCATCTGACCGAAATAGTTCTGCAAAAGAGATAGAAGTGAACCCTTCTAATTTGGATGCAAAAGTAGTTGCCTCAAGATCATTAGACATTAAGGCTGAAAAAAATAACGCAACTTCCAATCCTGAAGTAAAACCTAATGCTTCTGTAGTAAGAAATACGGAAACACGAGTTACTAATACAACTGCGGCTATTAAAACCCCAGAACCTGAAAAAAGCCAGACTATAAAAGAGAGCCCTTCTGTTTCTGCTCCTTCCAAAACTGTTGAAAAGCAAGGCGGGATTCCATCGGAAAATGTAGCATCCTTACCGAAAGATGAACAATCAAAACAAGTAGGCGGCAATAGAAATTTACAAATTAAAAAATTGATCACCCTATTAACATCTTACATAGTAGAAAAAGAAACTATGCGTAATGTGGGTACTAATATTACTTTAAGAAACAGCAGTGATCAGGCGTTGAAAAAAGTTGCTGTTAATATTTTTTATCATTCAGGTGATAACAAAGTGGTAGATAAGAAGACCGTGTATTTCAGTGATATACCCCCACATTCTACATTCACATTAAAGGCTCCAATGAGCCCCATAGCAGATAAAGCTTATACTTTATTAGGTATGGTTGATAGTGAAAAAGGCAACGTTGATCCTACAAAGTAGCGTGAAATGAAATAGCATTTTATAAAAGTAAATCCAAATCCGTAATCTGAATGTTTACGGATTTGGATTTTTAGGGGGCAGGCTAAATGCTACTGCGTCGTGTTCAAAATTTCCTTTATGCGCACCATCGCAAAAGGGCTTGTTTTTAGAAAGTCCGCAACGGCAAAGGGACACTATTGTACGACCCCCGAGGTCATAGACATTTCCATTTCTATCCACGATTTCAAAATCACCCTCGATCTTTGTTGAGCCGTTGTTATTGATCGTAATCTTAGTTGTCATTTAAATTTTTATTTGCATGAAATTATCCATTGTTTATGTATAAACATAATTACTTATTCTGTAGGGTTGTTCATTATCTGTTGGGCGATTTTCTTTTTCAGATTTATCTCATCTGTATTGCCCGATTTATTCACTTCAAAAATGGGTTTGCCTATATGCAAATGATTTTGAAGTATTATAAAATGATCGCCGATGATAGGTATTAATTCCTCATCACTTACAAATACAGAATACACATTTATAAATTGTATGGGTGTCATGCTCAGGTCTATAGTTTCTACTTTGTAATCTACTTTATAACCTTTACTGCGAAAAGGCACTTTAATTGTTTTTTTCATGATAAATTATTAGTGTTAAATCTTCAATATTCAGAATGACCTTGCAACGATAATGCCACGAGGGTTGCAATTATAAGTATAAAAAATCATTTTTTGTTTATCCCTATTTGTATTGCTATTCTTCTGGATGGGGTTACCTCTATGATACGGTATAAATTTTTAAAAAACCCCGGGTCAAATTTTTTATTCATCATATTGGGTAATCAAACATGCCCGTAGCTTTTGATTCAAAGGTGCATGGTATTTGTATCAACCCAATTATGCGGAGTAAGGATATAAATTTATCTGATTTTAGATTACTTGAAGATAGTGTGCAAGTTGACTTGCTTTATGAAAAAGGATGTTACCTTGGAAAAAGGCGTGCTGATGAGTGTATTATATTATTATACCAGCTTGATTCATTTTATGCAGAGATATATTATCGCAGATACCGCCGGATTATCCAACAAATCTTATGTTTTCAATCCACCCAATTTTTAGACCCCTATCTTCAGCAAATGGATGTACACGAACTGGTTGATTGCAGCTCCTGAAATTTTTAGATCGGTGATGGATTTGTGAATTAAATTTGTTGCAGCGAATCCCCATGTCAAAGCCTGATCCAACCCGCAATAATTTTATCTTATATGCTGACGATGATCCTGATGATCTCCAATTATTGAAGGAGTCTTTTCAGCAATATGCAAACAGGGTTGATTTAGTGATCTTTTGCGATGGGATAGAAATATTATCCTTTTTACAAAACCTTTCCAGCAATGAGCAGCTTCCTTGTCTTATTATTTTAGATGTAAATATGCCCCGGCTCGATGGAAAAGAGGTGTTGAAGAAACTCAGAGAAAACACACGCTTCGACAATGTACCTGTTATACTTTTTACAACATCTTCACTTGAAGGGGACAAAAATTTTGCATCAATATATAATGCAGGTTTTTTGACGAAGCCAATTGATATGCGGCAGATGGAAATAATTATAGATCAATTCATAGATCATTGCTCTGAAGAAATAAGGAAAATTATACGTCGCGAATTGCAATAAAATCGTCGGTTACAAATAACAAAGACTCTCAGAATAGGGTACTTAAATATTGACAGAGGCCTGAGCCTGTTCTGTTATGTCGTCCAATGAAATACCTAAATGACTTTCATCATAAATGCATTGACCATTTTTAATGATTAGTACTTGTGGGGACTCGTGGTTCACACCAAATTTTTGGGCAATTTTATTTGAAACATTTCGATAAGAAAGTAAATCAAGATGGTAGAAATCTATATCCTCCGGAAGTTTGCCTTTATTAAGGCGTTGCATAGCTACTGAACTTATGGAACAACGGGTGCTGTGTTTGAAAATAACCTGGGGTTTATCCGCAGATTTTTCTACAATTTCATCTAATTGTTGCTCGCCGGTCAATTGAATCCAATCCATTTTTAAATTTAGATTTTTAGAGTTTTGGCGTGGTGATATGCAGTAGAAGGACAGCCATATTTACTACGTGATGATGCACAGGATGTGAGTACAAGTAAAACTGCTATCAATACTGTAAATGAAAACACGTTCTTTTTCATGATTGAGATGTCTTTGAATTATAATCGTTTTAATTTGCCTGATCTTATACAAATATAAGATGCAATTATGCAGAATGGAAACCAAGCCTAAAGTGCAATGCTTCTAAGATGCATTATTTAATGGTAAATTAAAATAAATTCTTTAGATAACAAAGCCATGAAGATCCACTTTATATCCATTGGAGGCAGTGTAATGCACCAACTCGCTATTGCATTGAAAAAGAAAGGATACCAGATTTCAGGAAGCGACGATGAAATTTTTAACCCTGCAAAAGCAAACCTGATAAAAAATGATTTATTACCTGCAGGTATAGGATGGTCAGAAGAAAACATCAATGCCACACTTGATGCAGTGGTTCTAGGCATGCATGCCAAAGCAGATAATCCCGAACTAAAAAAAGCGATTGAATTGGGCTTGCCTGTTTATTCCTTCCCTGAATATATATATAAGGAGAGCAGGGGTAAAACCAGGGTAGTAGTGGGAGGCAGCCATGGAAAAACGACGACCACAGCCATGATCATGCATGTATTAAAAAATGAAAACATGCATTTTGACTACCTGGTAGGCGCCGGTTTGGTAGGCTTCGATCAATCTGTACAAATTACAGATGCTCCACTAATAGTATGTGAGGGAGATGAATACCCTGCAAGCACAATTGAAAAACGCCCAAAATTTCATTTTTTAGCGCCGCATATTGCACTCATCACCGGTATAGCCTGGGATCACATCAATGTATTTCCAACCTTTGAAAAGTATCTTTCCCAATTCAGCATTTTTATTGATAAAATAGAAAGCGAAGGTTTTTGCATTTACAACGAAACAGACAATGTTTTAAAAAATCTTATTAGTAATACTACAAGAAAAGATATTCAGTTTATACCCTATTCCTTGCCCACCTATTTTATAGAAAATAATGTTACGAGCATTGTGATAGAAGGAGAGAAGCAGCCGTTACAGGTATTTGGTGCACATAATTTATTGAACATAAATGCGGCCTGGAAAGCTTGTGAACTACTAAAAATTTCTGCTTCTTCTTTTGTAAAAGCCATTGCTTCATTCAAAGGAGCATCAAAAAGACTGGAGCTTTTGGCTAAAAATGACGAAACTCATATCTACCGCGACTTTGCTCATGCACCCTCAAAATCTAAGGCAACAATAGCAGCAGTGAAAGAACAATTTCCGGATAAAAAATTAATTGCGGTATTGGAATTACATACTTTCAGCAGCCTGAGCGGAAGCTTCATGAACGAATACGAAGGTGTAATGGGTGAAGCGGATTTAGGAGTTGTTTTTTATAGTCAGCATGCATTGCAGTTGAAACGATTGCCGGCACTTGACCCTGAAGCAGTCCGGCATGGCTTTGGAAAAAAATCCCTTGAAGTTTTTGACAACAGGAATGCACTGGAAGAATGGCTAAAAGGACAAACTTATAAAAACACGATCGTATTATTTATGAGTTCCGGAGATTTTGAAGGAATGAATGTTGAACAATTTGCTGCATCTGTCACAGATGTAGATTGATAAATTAATAAGGAAACAATTACATTCTTTTACCTTTATCGCAAAGAAAGACTCCAACTATAACAATGTTACAATTAAAGAAGCCAATCGTATTTATAGATATTGAAGCTACAGGTTCCAATCCCGGTACAGACCGTATAGTAGAAATAGCGATGATCAAGTATTTGCCGGATGGTCAAAAAACTGTGAAACGCAAGTTGATAAATCCGGAAAAACCGATACCACAAAATTGCGTGGATATACATGGCATTACAGATGAAATGGTAAAAGATGCACCTGTATTCAAACAGGCTGCTCATGCTATCAAACAATTTCTGGATGGATGCGACCTCTCGTGCTATAATGCCTTTCGGCTGGATATACCCATGTTGGTAGAAGAGTTTTTGCGGGCAGATGTAGATTTTGATATGAAGTCAAGAAAGATTGTGGATGTACAAAAGATCTTTTATCAAATGGAGCAGCGCACTCTTTCTGCAGCATACAAATTTTATTGCAATAAAACCCTTGATGGTGCCCACGGAGCTGAAATAGATGCCGAAGCTACAGCAGAAATATTGTCAGCACAATTGGAACGTTACCCCCAACTCGGAAACACAGTAGAGTCAGTACTGAAAGGCCTTGGTGAGGATAATTTAATTGACTTTGCCCGCAGGTTTATTTACAATGATAAAGCTGAAGAATGTTTCAACTTCGGTAAGCATAAAGGGAAAACAGTTTTAGAAGTATTGAAATCTGAACCCCAGTATTACGACTGGATGATGAAGGGAGATTTTCCAATGAATACGAAGCAAAAATTGACTGAAATCTATACCCATGCAATGCTTAAGAAAAAATAGATATTAGCTTCTTTGGAGAAATTAGTAATCATACCAACTTATAACGAGAAAGAAAATATAAAAGAAATCCTGCAGGCTGTTTTTGACCTGGAGCAGGAGTATCATGTGCTGGTGATAGATGATGGATCACCCGATGGCACAGCACAAATAGTAGAGGAACTGATACCAGCTTTTGGCAATACCGTTTTTCTGGAGGAACGTAAGGGCAAGTTAGGGCTTGGCACAGCATACATTCATGGTTTCAAATGGGGGTTATCCCGGGGTTATCAATTCATTTTCGAAATGGATGCAGACTTTTCTCATAATCCGTTGGATCTCGAACGACTGTATGAAGCCTGCAAACGGGATGGTGCAGATATGTCTATTGGATCAAGATATACAAAGGGTGGGGGCATTAAAAACTGGCCTGCCGATAGAATAGCTTTGTCGAAAGGTGCTTCGGCTTATACACGGCTTATACTCTGGATGCCTTTGCATGATCCTACTGCCGGTTTTATTTGTTATAAGCGCAATGTGTTGGAATCTATCAATCTCGATTCAGTACGCTTTGTAGGTTATGCCTTTCAGATAGAAATGAAATATGCTGCATGGCGATTGGGATTCAAAATAAAAGAAGTTCCCATTTTATTTGAAGATAGAAAACATGGTGATTCTAAAATGAGTAAAGGCATTATAAAAGAGGGGGTGTTGGGTGTGGTGAAATTAAGATGGCACAGCTTATTTACTGACTATCGCCGCCGGGTTAAAAAAGTTTTCAGTTGATTGCCGGGGTTATTTTATTTGCATGAAAAAAGCTTTTCTGCAATTACATGCAGCCGTTTTTTTATGGGGGTTTACCGGAGTATTGGGCCGGCTGATCACATTGAATGAAACAGCATTGGTGTGGTACCGGTTAGCGTTCACTACTGTTTCACTTTGGGTGCTTTTTTACTTTTTTTTAAAAATCAAAAAACTTCCCTGGAGGTCTGTTTTTTATATAGCTTTCATCGGTACTATACAGGCACTGCATTGGGTATGTTTTTACGGAAGTATTAAATATGCCAACGTTACCATTGCACTTACATGCCTGGCTACATCTGCTTTGATATCATCCTTGCTTGAACCATTGGTATTAAAGAAGAAGTTTGATCCCCTGGAAATATTATTAGGATTTTTTGCGATAGCCGGTATTATAATTATTTATAATTCACACCTTAATTTTTCTACAGGTATTATTATCGGCTTATTATCAGCTTTGCTGACAGTGATCGTTTCCGTATTGAACAAAAAAATGATAGACCGGTACGAACCCGCAAGTATAACTTTATATCAACTCACCGGAGGCTTTGCAGGTCTATCCCTTTTACTGCCTTTTTTTTATTATTTCTATGATGTTCCATTAACCTATCCTTCATCAATGGATTGGCTTTGGCTTATTGTCCTTTCCTGGGTATGCACCATCTTCACCTTTTTCTTATATATCAACTCATTGAAAAAAATATCTGCATTTACTATGAACCTTACACTGACCTTAGAGCCGGTATATGGGATTATTCTTGCATTTTTTATTTTTAAAGAAAATGAACACCTGAACAATTGGTTTTATTTAGGTTTTGGCCTTATCTCATTTGCAGTAGCCATTCACATGTGGAGGTTGCTAAGGCCGGTTAATAAAATCTCTGAATAAAGCGGGTCTTATCTTAACTTTAATTCCTAACTTTTTTATCATGAAACGCTTGCTAGTATTTATTTTAATAATGATCTCAGCAATAGCCAATGCACAGAAGAAACCATTGGACCATACTGTATATGATGCATGGGAAAGCATTGGTGAAAAGCTGATCAGCAATAACGGTAAATGGGTAGTTTATACTGTGACACCACAAGAGGGCGATGCAACTCTTCATGTAAAATCTACTGATGGTAGTAATTATCAACAAAGCATTGCCCGGGGATACAGTGCAAGTATAACTGACGACAGCCGTTTCGTTATTTTCAAAATAAAGCCCCACTTTAAAGACACCCGGGATGCAAAAATAAAGAAGAAAAAACCTGAAGATTTTCCGAAAGATTCATTTGCCGTAGTAGAACTCGGAAACGAGCCGGTATGGAAAACAGCAAAAATAAAATCATACAAAATACCAAAGAAAAGAGGAGGATGGGTAGCTTATCACAAAGAAAGAGACTCATTGCTTGCCAAACCCTCAGGGACGCCAACACAAAAAACTGTAGATAGTCTGAGGAAAACAATTGATTCACTGGTGTTGCTGGTGCGGGAAATAAAAAACATAAAAGCAGGAAGCGGCGACAAAGAGGATGCTGATGAAGATCCGGTTGCAGGTGCAGGTGGCATGGAGGGCAGTGATCTCTTTCTCCGGAATTTAAATGATGGTAAGGAAAAATTATTTCC
>Ga0183260_10004145_pt1 | contig 11565 bp, 11 predicted proteins | sample AntDrymUQ4972206_2_FD_129768 | JGI IMG/M metagenome (GOLD analysis project Ga0183260, IMG submission 129768) | Polar desert sand microbial communities from Dry Valleys, Antarctica - metaG UQ497 (22.06) (version 2) (version 2) | ecosystem: Environmental > Terrestrial > Soil > Desert | place...
AATCCTGAAAAATACAAATACAAACCATAGCACATATACTCTGAAGGTGTTCTGTTTCTCGTAATCATAAAGGAGATAGGACATCTTCAAGCTATAGATTTATCGTTAAGTGAACAGAGCCCACTGACCAAATGATTCGTTTAAATAATTTTCGAGATATCCATAAGAAGGATTGACATTAAAGGAAGACGCAATAAATTTACACCGATTACTTAGAGGGAAAATAGAGATTTCAAGTAGGATATCTTCAGATAATATTTTTGAAAATTCAAAGGAAGAAGGCAAAGGAACCTTAAGCTCAATCTATACTCCGGGCGTAGCATATGTTTCAAATGAAATCCAAAAGAATAAAGAATTGGCATTTGATTACACCTCAAAATGGAATACTATAGCTATAGTGTGTGATGGAACGAGAGTCCTAGGACTCGGCGATATTGGTCCAGAAGGAGCATTGCCCGTAATGGAAGGAAAATCAGTCTTATTTAAGACCCTTGGAAATGTAAATGCATTTCCGCTTTGTATATCTATAAAAGATAAAGAAGAAATTATCAAATTTGTCAAAGCTATTGAACCTTCATTTGGTGCCATAAATATAGAGGACATCGAATCTCCCAAGGTTCTAGAAATAGTAGAACGACTTCAAAAGGAAATGTCAATCCCAATTTTTCATGACGATAGACATGGTACAGCAGTAATCACTCTTGCAGCTGTGATAAATGCATTACGAATAGTACAAAAGAACTCAGAGTGTTAAAGTCGTGATTGCAGGTGCAGGGTCTGCAGGGTATGGCATCTTTAAGATTCTATCCAGGGCAGGCTTTAAAGAGATAACAGTAATAGACAAGAAAGGAGCCATTTACGATGGAAGAGATAATAACGAAAATAACGAAAAATTAAGAGACCTCCAATCAAACAAACAAAACAATCCAAAGTGCGATAGTATTAGCTTGAATTCCTTTAAGAGAGAAATAGCTTTAAAAACAAATCTAAACAAAATAGCAGGTAATCTAGAAACAGCAATCAAAGGAGCAGACATATTTATTGGAACATCTGGGATCGGAAATCTCATGAATCCACAAATGGTAGGATCGATGAAAAGAGACCCAATCATTTTTGCATTGAGCAATCCAACACCAGAAATCTTACCCGATGAAGCAAAAAGTGCAGGGGTTAGAATTATGGCCACAGGTAGATCGGATTTTCCAAATCAAATTAATAACGCAGTAGTTTTCCCATCAATATTTAGAGCACTCTTAGATTTAAGAATAAGAAATCTTGATGAAGACATATTGATATCTGTATCCAAATCTATAGCAGATCTAGTTGACATCAAGCATTTAAACGAAGAATTCATCATTTCAAAAATAAACGATCCAAGGCTACTTCCAGTGGTTACAAAATCTTTAAAGGAATATATCTTGATGCAAAATCCAAGTTGATTCGAATACATTTTAGAAACAGGATTATGATTTATCATGAAATAGTGTATTTGGATCCATCAAAAAAATGTCAAATCCATTAAACCGATACTTTAGTGACAAGTAGTCAAGTATCATTTCTCATAATCAAATCTCACCAAAGAAGGAAGCATCCAAGAATCATAAATTCACGTTCTAAAAGAGAATGGATTAGACCATTCAAAAGGGCATATAAAGAGAAAAAAGAACATCTCTGTCAATAAACTACAAGATTCTGCTAATTTCTCTATTATTACTTTTAGTTATAGGAACTACTTACTATTTTCTGGATGATAGAAGGACTTTCTAGGAACCTTTATGGCTATCTATTGCAATAGTATGGCATATTCTAATTCTAACAGCCATTTACATTGTACACTTTGGAGCTAGACTCAGTGCCTTGGTTGCAGGAATACTCGCTTGGGGAACATTAATCTTCTGGATCTTGGATAATGAATATATTGTAATTGGATATCCAATAATAGCACAAAACCAAGAGCAGATGAAACATGGAGAGACATTATTGGAATAATGATTGCAGCCTTTACTATTCTATCATCCCATAATATCCTTCACACTATTAGACCTCATAGCTAATTTCATTTTCACGAAACTGTGGGATCTGAACAGAGGTTTTAGAATTAATAAATATCATGATCTATTTTGAATTGCCACCCCAATAAAATCATTTTTTAGGGCCTGAGTTAGCACTAGTCACAATATTTAGCACTATGTTAATATCTAGGTAATAGTACATAAGAATATGGTTTTCATACGAGTAAAAAAGGTAAAAGGCTTTGATTACTATTATCTAGTAAAAAGCCAATGGGACTCGAAAAGAAAGATATCTATGCAGCATACAATAAAATATTTGGGAAAGGCTGCCGACGTAACAATTGACAGTATCCCTTTAGAATATAAAAATAATCCAAGAATCCTATCCCTGTTAGCATCAGTTACCCAAGAACATGAAAAGAAAGTGGTCGTAACATCAGAATTGAAAAAAAGGGTTTTTGATGCGTTAAAGAATGGGGATATTGAAAAGATAGTGGATGTTGCAGGAAAATACAAGGAACAGGCAGGTTTGGCTGAATTTTATGATGAGATTCTAAAACCTGTTCTATACGATGTTGGGTATCTCTGGCAGGAAAATAAATTAGATATTGGAATGGAACATGTCTGTAGCAATATGGCAAACAAAACAATTCATAAGATCACAAGTTCAATCAAGCCTAACGACAAAATGGAGAGTATAGTCATATGTACTCCTGATGGAGAGCTCCATAATATAGCATGCAATATCATAGAATCCGTACTATTTGAAAAAGGGTTTCAAGTTAATAACGTATCACCATCAATTCCTACTGATTCAATGATTAACTATATAGATGAAACTAGACCATGTATGATACTTATTTCAGTTACTCTTCAAGATAACATAGGTTCAGCAATAAGGCTCGTAAAAAAGATCAGTACAATATTTAGTATCCCTATTTTATTGGGAGGACTAGCCATAAATTATTGCAGCGATATGGAAAGAAAAAATATAGAATCTATTAGTCCTAACGTTAGAATAATTGTAAACTCTCCATTAAATGCAATCGTAAAAACTATTAAAGGTATAGTCAAGGGTAATGACACAAGAAATATCAAGAATTTTGAACAAGAGTTGGTAGTTTGAATAAAAAATCCTTTCAACAAGCCACGTAATTGGACAATAGAAAGAAAAGTTAAAAGGATCAATAATTAACTAATAAATATTTCTTTAATCACAGGTCAATAAACATAATAATCAGGTATATAATTCATAAAAAATGTTTTCAATTGCATACACAGATTAGAATACAAGTATCGACCTTTCATTGTCTTTTTCTTATTAATCGCAAATAATATTTTGCAACTAAAAACAAACAAAATATTAGAAATTGTCACCAAAATTTCTCGTATTGGAATCTACCCGGTCTTGAGGATTTCCAGTCTCTGTATGTTTATGTTCACTTTTATGAACCCTAGCGTCCATCTCTTTTTCATGTTCTTCACGTACATGATGTAATCTATCCTTTTCGTGAATGAATTCTTTCCCACATTTCTGGCATTTTAAGATCAACTTATGATGAACTGTTCTATAATGATTCATCAAATCTTCCACAGAGCTAAACTTTTCTCCATCAACTTCGCAAGAATATTTTTTATGAAAGAAATCCACACATCTACTAGCCATTAGATATTATTAAATTCTTTTATTATGTAATTTGTATCAGTATAGCCACAATAAGAAAAAAGTATTATCGTTATATTTCAATCTAAAAAATTGAATCGTTTTATAATAATAGATTTGACAAATTCATGAATTGGGAATAAAGAGCATTTGCGAATGAAGTAAGACAAGCGTTCTAATAGAATAAGAATTTACAATATTCTAAAATATTACTATAATGGATAAAGGATCACCTTATCAGGTTAATTATCCAATCATACATAGGAATATTAGCAACAGCTATGAAAGACATCCTAGAGTTCACAGAAAGATTAGTATTTAATTCCTTTCCAGAAGTATCGAAAATTAACCCGCCGGCTTCTTTAGCTATAAGATAACAGGCGGCCATATCTATTGCCCTTATCTTGTCTCGGATATCAATGTAGGCATCTATAGCACCACGTGCAAAATAGCATAATTCTAATGCATTTGCACCCAGGTGTCTAACGTGACTAATTGACGAAACCAATTTTGAAATAGATAAAAAATGGTGTTCCGATAATCCAGAAATATTTAATCCAATTACCATTTCCTTTATAGAAAGTGATGGCTCCTTTGCAGTTTGTATTTTTTTTTCATTCATAAATGAGCCTTTGGACAGGGAAGCATGGTATAAATCCCCAGATACTAGATTAAATACCACAGCATCAGTAACGGATTTTAAATTGGTATCCGGAGAATATGCAAGCGAACAACAGTAAAATGGTAATCCACAATTTGCGTTGGTTGTACCATCAACCCCATCCATAACAACTAGCCCATTATCTTTGCCCTCTATGAAACCACATTCCTCTCCCACAACGTCAGGGTCAAAAGAATTCTTCTTTAAAATCTCAAAAACAGATTTTTCGGCAATCAAGTCAATTTTAGTGGATACATCACCGCCTGCACCCATTTCAAACTTTTCTTGTCCCTCAATGGTTCCTATCAAATCATGGGTATTCTTATAAACATTAACAGCACATTCTTTTAATATATCTAAGATCGGCATATTGAATCACAATAATATTATTTTAACAAGCAAATAAAAACTATGAAATCCAGATTTAGAGATTAAACAAAGAATTTAGAATGTTACATAACGAATATAAGTTTGATCAAGACATGTAATTATTTATTATTTAATCTCATAATTATAAAATATTCTTAACATCATTACAATATTATACTATATACATCAAATGAGAATGAAATTGTAAAATTCATCCCGTATGATATTCATGATTCTAGACTCTATCAAAGGAATGCAGCCTCTGAACGGCTGAGCATCAAAGGCCATCAGTTTTGTCTGAAAATTATCCTAATTAGAACCTGATGACAAATAATAAAAACTCCAATCTCCTAACTACTGTATAAATGCACAGAGAGCTGAATAAATTACAGAATGAGTCCACCACGACGACAAATGAGGAGCTTTTGGGTGTCGTTATAGGCGTAACTAAACCTGGATACATTACTTTTGAAGGTAAAGAGCCCGTAGGATTAGGAGAATACATAACAATAACTGATGGCTTTCAAAAGAGGATTCTAGGGGTGGTGGAATCATGTTCCATTAAGAGCGATGCACTAGATGAGATTTCTAATTTTGAAGAAGCTCTAGAGAGTAAGATTGTAGCTGATATAAACAAGAGAGATAAGAGCTTTAAAGTTAATGTAAAAATTCTCGGTATGCTTGATATGCTAAAAAAATCAAAAGCCTTTTTACCTGAAATACCACCGCTACCAGGAACCGAGGTATGCAGGGCAAAAAAAGATGATTTAAAGGACATTTTTGATTCTGAGGAAGAATCATGGCTAAAGATAGGTACTCTTTTAAGAAATACAAATGTGAATGTCAAAGTCAACATCAATAGACTTACAACTAGACACCTAGGAATTTTGGCAATGACAGGTATGGGAAAAAGCAATTTAGTCAGTGTTATCGCGAAATCGATAGCAAAAATTCCGGGCACAATGGTGATCTTTGACTATCACGATGAATATCGCTTCCTACAGGGAGAGAACATTAATTTTGTGCAGGCCCAGATAAACCCGAGATTATTAACATCCGACAAGTTTGGAGAAGTCATAGAAATAAGAGAAAACGCAGACATTCAAAACACAATATTACTAAAGGCCTATGATAACGATGACCTGAAGAAGAAGATAGGAGATGACTTTTGGGAGGAATTAGAGAAAAATGTAAAAGACATAGGTTTTAGGGAGAAGAGATTTGCAAGTTCTGCAGATAGAGTAGTGGACAAGATCAAGGAAGCAAGGAGAAGATTTGACAACATTTTGATTCCAAACGCATCAGATCCTGTTTCTCAAATCAGAGAAGGTTGTATAAATATAATAAATCTGATAGAATTCACTGAGAAACAAGCTAATGTAGCGATATCGTTTTACCTCGAATCAATCTTGTATCAAAGAAAGCTCTCAAAGAGCCAGAGCTTGAAATCAAATTATGAAAGCACTAACCCAATATTATTTCATAGTCCAGTCATTGTGGTAATTGAAGAAGCCCATGTATTCATGCCGAAAAATGAGAATACTGATACAAAGTATATTGCCTCAAAGGTTGCAAGAGAGGGAAGAAAATTTGGAGTAGGATTAATAATCGTGTCCCAACGACCAAGAACTTTGGATCCAAATGTATTAAGTCAAATGGGTTCCCTGGCGATAATGAAGTTGGTTCAACAAGAAGATCAATCACAAATTGAATCATCTAGTGAATCAATAAATGGTAAGATCATTGAACAATTACCATCTCTCAATCCCGGAGAAGCGTTGTTAGTAGGACAGTGGGTAAATTTACCTTCGTTTGTAAGAATAGACGAAATAGTAGAAAGGACAATGGGTAAGGATCCAGAACCAGTAAACGAATGGAAAAACATCAAAGAGAAAAAAGATATGTCAATTGAGGACAGTCGGATGTATATGAGAGAGGGTTACATAGAAGAAGAATACATAGAATAAGATGAAAAAGAGTTAAATACATAAATTTGTTAGATTCCATTTCCTATCTATAATAATGAACATTGCCATGATTACCAAAACTAGGGAAAGGATAAATCTAAAGCTGTATGATGAAAATCTAAAAAATTTGACTAACGAGATTTTTGAGGATATATACACATTGAATTTCTTCTTACAAACTATACCAAAAACTTTTGGTCAAGACAAGACGCTTTTGATTTTTAATGATTTGGAAAAAACAAACATCAGTGTGGACCTATCTGCTAAAGAGGCAAAACTAGAAGATTATGACCACAATGTAAAGCTTTTACTGGCCAAGGATGAGAATTCCTATTTTATACAGGAATAGACAACTTTTTTTTACTTGACAATGGGTCAGGAAATACTTGAGAATGCCAAAGTTATTTATTTCCTACGTTTCAGGATTACTAAATTTAAAACATTTTCTAGCTATCGAAACCTTGCTTATGGAGTGACATATCGGGCATTCAGCCCAGTTTTTTCCTCCAGAGTATCGCCAATAATAATTACACTTTTGGTACATACATTGAATCCAAAATGTCTTGTTTGGACCCTTCAACCAGTTTTCTTGCTTTGGTTTACGGGTTCTTCGTGCCTCTCTAGGCAAACGAGATAATTTCATGGTTTTACGACATCTACCTTATTTGTTCATGATCTATTAATCTTTTCGATATATACACTCTTACTGAAATTCCATTTTGCCGATGCGAATGAAGTATATACATACGCTAAACAATTTTTAGACAATACTCACACTGGAACCCTTTTCAGTCATCTTGAATTTATACACTTGTTCAACCTCAGAATTTTCAAATATCTCTTCATCATGAGTAATAATTATCATTTGGGCCAATGGACTCACACCTTTGCTAAAGACATCAGAAATAATTTTTACAAACGATCGACGTCTTTCCTCATCCAAATTGGTCGTAGGCTCATCTAAAATGATAAAATCAATTTTTGATGATCCCATCAAGAATGCAATCCCCATCCTAATAGCCAAAGAGACAGCGACTTTCTCGCCTCCGCTCAATGATATAGTATCAATTTCTCCCCGTTTTCCATAACAAAGTACCTTTATTTCTCTTGGTTTTTCAATTAATGTAATTCTTGACAGTCCCACGTTGAAAATGTTGATGTATTCTGAGGCTTTAGCAGAAATCAAGCTTAGCGCCCGTGTTCTTAAACTTAAACTTACAATGCCATCTCTGTTAAAGACCATCGAGCGAATATTTTCAAGATCGGAAATAAATTTGGTGGCAGACGATAACTCTGAGATCAAGGATCGAAGTTCTGAATTCTCTCTTTGAATGTCTACAACTGTTTTTTCCAATACGGCTTTTTGATTGTGAATATTAACCATTTCCACTGAAAGTTTGTTTTTGGTTAATTTTTTTTGCTGATAAGAGTCTAAATCAACCTCGATGACATCATTTCTCATATTTTGAATAATATCGATCAAGTTTGCAGAATATTCATCTAATTTGTATGCTGATAAATCGATATTTACTAAAGTATCAAATTTTAGTTTTGATATGGTCTGGTGATCTTTTTTTAGATTCTCTAGTTTATGCTCTAAGGTATCGGTACTGCCATCAATATCAAAGTCATAATTCAATAGAGTACGCTCTGCAGATATTATATTTTTCTCCTTCCTTTTGCATTCCATTTCCTCTTTGTTTAGTTTTGATATTTCAGAGAGTAGAACCTGCTTCTCTTTGATCTTTTTGTGGAGTTCAAGAGTGATATGAGAAATATCAAACATTTGGTTAAGTGAGATGATTTCAGAGTCGCAAACAGGACACCTACCATCTTTAATTTGGATTTTTTGTGCACATTCGGTAAATCCTTCCAGCTTTCCTATCTCCCCCTCCACTTTGATAACTTTATTGTTTAATTCATCTAATTCGGCATTGACCATCTGAATAGTGATAAAGACTTCATCTTTGTCCCTCAAGAATGTAACAGCATTTTTTATATCCACAATCATTCTTTGTAATTTATCAATTTCGGTTTTCAAAGAATTCGATCGTTCTCTGAAATATTTTAATAAAGTATTTTCTAAGGATCTAATTTCAGAAAGTTTAGCTATTTTTGGCTCAAGAATTTCGATTTGTTTTTCCAATTCATTTAATGTTTCTGTTTTCTGAGATAAATGCACAAGGACGGTATTTAATGTTTGTTTTGATTGCAAAAGTCTAGATTCATTATCTTTGGTTTTCTTAATGAGAATATTTATTTGATTATCGTCATAACCCTGGGTTTTTTCCCTTAGTATTTTTCTAAATCCTTCTATAACATTATGCATATTATTAAAAGATCTATCTAATCTATCTAATCCAATCATGTTATTTAATAATTCTTTAAATTCCTTAGGCTGTGAATCTATTATTTTACTTATTTCACCTTGTTGAATAATACCTGCTATTTGCAATTTAGTGTAGTTAATCCCCATAATAGACTCCGTTTCACGGATTACTGATTCGCCCAGTTGCTTTCGTTCACCAGAGATGATTGGTCTGTAGACAGATTTGTCATTTTGATCCGTTCCTAAAGCATTGTTGCTATTTTTGAGTATCTGTTCTAATCTAACAGAAGCCAGTCGTCCTTGACTATCTATTTGTCTTCTGATCCTATAATTTGTAGGTCCTATAGAGAACTCTAAAATTACAAATGATCCCGCTTCATTATTAACATATCCACCCATCCCTCTTGTTAACAAATTTTTGTCAGATTTGCGAGTGTGTTCATCGAATAGGGCAAAAGTTATAGAATCAATAATACTGGATTTACCTGAACCATTATGCCCTACGAAAACAGTAATCCCAGGATGAAACTCAAGAGAAGTATCAGTGTGTGATAAAAAGTTATTTAAAATTATCCTCTTTATCAATTCGAATCACCTTTCCCATCTATTTTTGAATTATCCATTGTCTGATAGCTTGATTTATTATTTTCAAAAAACTTCCAAAGATAATCGGCAATTTGATTATTTTTATCCTTATCAATATTCTTGTTATCGTGGGAGTCACCGTCATTATGAAACATATTGATTAGATCCAGTGACAGATGAGTCAAAGGTTCAGAACGGAGAGATTTTAGAATCAATGAAGACATCTCTTTATCCATATCAAACTCTCCTGTATTATCATAAGAAAAGCTACCAGTGGTGGAATCTTCACCTAAAATATTCCAATTATAATATAAAAACGAAGTCTCTAATTGTAATAATTGTCTAGATAATATTTTTGGATCTATATCAGATCCCCTTATTTTCAAGTCAATAACAGGTTTCTTTGAATATTGAGCAGATTCTTGTAAGATATACCTTAATTTATCATCCAAATCGGGATATTCTATTTGGTATTCAAACTGATGTCGTCTCTTTTCAAGCTTTATCCAATGAGTATTGACGTTTGCAGAGGCTTCCGAAAGATCTACTAACAGAAATCCCTTCTCCACGTCTGAAATGGCTTCATTATGTCCTAGATCAATGGAACCCGGATAAGCCACCAAGCCTTCGTTTAGAGTAGTAAATCTCTTTTCAATGTGGTCATGATAATGACCCATAGCATAATAATCAAATCCGATTGGTAAATCATTAGAAAAAATTTCACCTGCAAATTTGTTAAAATCATAAAGGCCTTGATGAAGAACAAGTATCTTTTTTAAACAATGATTTTGAACGGTCTGTTTTTGGATGTCATTTTTCAGGATAGACTCTAATTTTCTAAATGGTCTGATCAAACCGTTATCAATATTTGAACGACGTTCCTTATTGAACCCATAGATTAATAGATTGTCAATTTGTACGGGCGAATCGGGTTTGAGCCTTTTTGCTAATCCCAAATTATGAAATAGGTAAGGCAGCGGTACATCATTAGATCTACTTATATCGTGCTCGCCTAATACAAAAAATACGGGTATTGATTTTTCTTTTAGTTTTTTTAGTTCTCTGGCGAGTCTAATAATAGCCGCACCATTTGGTTTAGGATTATGAAATATATCTCCAGCTAAAATTATAGCTTTTACATGCTCATTAATGGATTTTTCAATAGCCTCTCCAAATACTTCGTATAAATCTTCTTCTCGCTCTTGGAGACTGAATTGAGCATAGCCCAAATGGATATCTGAAATATGAGATATAAGCAACTCTAATTCAAATGATCAATGCCATATTTTATTTATTAACTGATATAATTTTTAAAAAGATGCTTTTTAACCGCCACCTGCTCCGCCGCCCAATGTACCCCATCGTACTTCTTGATAATTATCAATTAACTCATTTAACAAATCATTGATATCCTTATCTTGTTGTTTTGAGGAAATATACTCGCTTAGCAATGATTGGAGTCTTTTATAAGTAATGTCATCAATTTGCAGATTTCTCATTTCTACCCAGACTATCTTGAGAATTTAATTATAGATATAGATTTGCACGTGCATTTAAAGAAAGATTTAACAGTAATATGATTTACCTTATAAATCATAAATAATGTCGATTAGCAATCCTACAGAGATTTTCTCAAACACACTGGGTAGAAAATTTCTCTTAAATATACTAAGATTTGATAACGGTTATTTTATTTCAATATCAGAGAATGAATCAAAGCTTGGATCTATTTCGGTATCATTAGCTGTGACAAACAAATCAAACACTGCCAGGGTAATCCAAGACAAGAATGATCAGCTATTCATAGACACCCTTTCTACTAGGATCTCCCTGATGAAAAATGGTATCTGCATAATATCAATGTTCACAAAAAATAAATTACATTTAGATGACATGAAAATAATTAATGAAAAAATCCTTTCAGCAATAGAGGAGAAATAAATGGTCAAAAAAGACAACAACAAGGATCACAAAAGAAT
>Ga0183260_10004146_pt1 | contig 11564 bp, 10 predicted proteins | sample AntDrymUQ4972206_2_FD_129768 | JGI IMG/M metagenome (GOLD analysis project Ga0183260, IMG submission 129768) | Polar desert sand microbial communities from Dry Valleys, Antarctica - metaG UQ497 (22.06) (version 2) (version 2) | ecosystem: Environmental > Terrestrial > Soil > Desert | place...
ATCGGAGCCGCCGGGCTGGATGTTTACGAGCAGGAACCGGACGTGCCCCACGGGCTGCTGCACGCGCCGCGTTGCGTCCTTCGCCCCCACATCGGCTCTGCGACGCACACCGCCCGCGACGCGATGGCGGCTTTGGCGGCGCGCAACGCCCTTGTTGCGTTGGCCGGCGAGGAACCTCCGAACCGGGTGGCGTAGGTGGATCTGGAGCTTCGCCGCTTCTCGGCACGCTTCGATCCCGAAGCCTCAGGCCGCCAGCAGCCGGATCGAGCGAGCAATTCCCTCGGCGCGGATCAGCGTGAGGGCATCGGGGCGGGTCAGGGCGAGGGTGGCGGTGAAGCGATCACCGGGGAGGCCGGTCTCGGCCGGAGCCTTGGTCAAGCCGAGGAGTCGAACCGAGCGCGCCGCGATGTAGGTCCGCCCCGCTCCCGGTCCGGGGCCGGGCTCACCAGAAACGACGACGTCGACCTTTCCCTGCCCCGGTGGCGGGCTCGCCGCCAGAGCGCCCGCGCCTGTCACGGTGATCTCAACGGGGGTGGTGCCGCGTGGCGCGGCGCGGCGGGCCGCACCTGGCTCGGGTGACGCGGCAAGGCTCGAGGCGGTCACGTACGACCCGGGCGGCAGGGCGAGCCCGGTCCGGCGCCCAAGAGCCTGCTCTACGCTCGATAACGCGTCGGGTGGGACGAAGTCCGTGGGAACACGGCGCTCGCTCAGCGTCCGAGCCGCCGCCCGCCGATCGATGGTGCGGCCCTTGTCCACGACGGCGATCGTGACGACGACGTCGCGAAGCTGGCCGAGCCCGGTATTGGCCGGTTCCGCGTCACCTGCCAGCGATGCGGAAATCGCGGCGCAAAGGAGCGCTCCAGCCGCGAACCCGATTGCCCGACCCTTGCCTCTCAACGTGGCGCGATCGGCAGCGTCAGAGCGGCCACCCTGTGATGCCGGCCGATCCGCAGGCGCAGATCGCCCCCGTTGCGGCGCACCAGCGCCTCGGTGAGCCTCAGGCCGTGGCCGTGGCGCGGATCCCGGGATGGATCCCCCTTTCGCACACGCGGGCGCTCGCACGTCACGCTGTCCCGCACCGCAAGCTCCAGCCAGCCCGAGCGCAGGACGCCTTCGATTGTGATCGAGCCGGCGCCATGTTCGATCGAATTCGCGATGAGGTTGTCCAGCGCCTGGGCGACACGCATGGGATCGACATCGGCGAGCTCGTCGCCACAGTGCCAGCGCACCTCAATCCGCCGACCGGATCGTGCCGCCCGCCCGCGCCAGCGCTCCGCTGCCGCAAGCGCCAGCATCCGGGCCTCCACGGGTCGCTTGCGAAACTGGGAGCCGCCGCCGTTTACCTCGTTGTCCATATCGCTCAGTGCGACGAGGGCCATCTCAAGCGGATCGGGGCCGCGGCCGGCATCAGGCCGTGGAGCGAGGGCAAGCGCCTGGAGCGGGCGCCGCAGCTCATGGAGCCGCTCGTTCAGCCGGCGGCGCCGCGTCGCGTCGCGGCGGCGGTCACGGACGACCACGACAGCCATCGTCAGGGCCACGGGCCAGGCGACGCCCGCGACGCCGAGGGCGGATCCAACCGGGTCGGCGATCATGCTGGGAGCAACCGGTAGCCGACGCCCCAGATATTCGCGACGAACCGGCCGTCCTGGGGGTCGAGCTTGCGGCGCAGCCGGCTGGCGTGCGCGTCCAGGGTGCGAGTCCGGCCCATGGTCTTGAAGTCCCAGACCGCCCGCAAGAGCTCCGCCTTGGTGAATACGCGCCTGGGCTCCGACGCCAGCAGCAGAAGCAACTCGTACTCCTTCTTGGCCAGCGCAACCAGTTCCCCGTCGACCCGAACCTCGCGTGACACGGGATCGATCGCCAAGTCGCCGACCTTTATCGGCCCGCTGCGCTCACCGCTTCGACGGTCCAATGCGGCACGCATTCGGGCCGACAGCTCCGGGAAGTAAAATGGCTTGACCACGTAATCCGAAGCGCCTTCCTCGATGCCCCTGGCGCGATCGTGATCGGAGCTGCGGCCGCTGAGGATGATGACCGGCAACTTCGAGTCGTAGCGGCCGGTGCTGCGCTCGGCGCCGCGGATCTCGCGCAGGACGTCAAGGCCCGGCGCATCGGGGAGACCCAGGTCGAGCAGGAGCAGGTCAGGGTTGGCGTACCGGCAGTGGCGAAGGGCATCCGCGGCGCTCGGCGCGGGATAGACATCGAAGCGATCGGCTTTCAGGTGATCGCAAAGCAGATCCAGCGTGGCGGCGTCGTCTTCGCAGACGACCACGACGCCGATCGGGTTGGCGCTTGGGAGCATCTGGGAACGCCTTTCGCCGGGATTGATCACACCCCCTCAAACCCCGCGCTCACTACCCATGCCCCCATCCCGACTGCAAACCCTCGTTCAATGAAGGAGACGAAGTGGCGAGCGCGACGCCGGTGCGAAAAGATTGCCGCGCTCGCCTGAACGGTGGCCGCCCGGCCACCATGGGAATCGGATCAAGAAGGAAGCAAGTGGAGAAGGCCACCCGCCGAGGGAACTACGAATCGGGCTCGGATTACGTTCTTGAGTACGGCGAGCTTCGCTTTGCTTTCAACGAGCAGGACTTCGCGCAGCGGGTCGAACAGGCAGCCGTCAAGCTCGACTTCGTCGAGCACGGCCTGGGCTCGGAGGAGATCCACGACCTGCTTGAGCTCGCCGTCAACGGCGAGATCCGCGAACCCACTTCCACGCTCGGTGAACACATCAACGAGAACTGGACCGAACTCGTCGGCCCCGCGAATCGCAGTCTCGTCCATTGGCTCAGGCGGCTTGTCTTCCGCGGTGCCTGGCTGGACCAGCGCGTCAAGGAAGGGGAGCTGGATGTCGTCTTCAACGAGAGCACGCACAGTTTCGGCTACGTCCAGCCCGATCGCGATTCGGAGCCAATCGAGCTCTCCCGCGAGCCCTCCTGGGCGAGCCTCGCCTACCGTCGCTAAGCGAGCGAGCTGAGGAGTTCCGGGTTTGCCGGGGACTCGGCCAGCTTTGCGCGCAAGAAGGTGGCCGCGTCGGGCGGCACTTGATCCCTCAGCGCCCCGCGGAGGTGGCGCAGGCCTTCGCGCTCAGCATCGGTCAACAGCCTGTCCTCGCCGACGGCTCGGCACTCGGCGAAGCGGAGCGCGGGGACGATCCCCTCCTCGGCGAGGGTCGGATCGAGGCTGATCAGGGAAGTCTCGGTCGTCGCGACGGCGCGCTCGGCTGAGCCTTCGTCAGCCGCTGGCGAGAGTGTGGTCGCAACCACCGTCAGCGTGCCGGCGCCGTCGTCGGCCAGTGCCCGCCCGGAGCCGAAGAGGCGCTTGACCTCATCCACGCCGCCCGCCGCAACTGCGAGCCGGGTCAGCGAGTCACAGAGCAAGACCGCGTCCGCCCCGTCCTCGGCCTGCCCGCGGGCGCGCTCCAGGGCTTCGGTCGCCACCTTTACCTGCTCGGCCGGAGACAGGTCGGCCGGGGCAAGAGCGAGGCCCGCATCCGGCACTGCCTTGCTCCATGCAGGCGCTTCCTCGGGGCTCTCGTCGATCAAGAGGACCGTCAGCTCGACCCCGTCCAGCTCTTCGATCGCCCGTGCGAGCCCACGCAGGAAAGTGGTCCTCCCTGAGCGTGGCGCGGCGCGCACCAAAACGCGCTGGCCGAAGGCGAGCGGCGCGAGCAAATCCGCGGCTCGCACGAGCGGATCGGCATCCGCCGGCAACGTGATCCGCCGAGCGGGCGATTCCGGCGTTAGGGAATCGAACTTCGATTGCTTCGGCTGAGCCTGCGCCCGGCGGCCGGCCTCGACCGGCTCTACGGGATCCTCGCCGTTCACCTGGTTGACGCGGACGAGCGCTCGGTGGCGCTCGTCTTGACGGGGCGCGCGGGCAGGGCCGGTCACCTCGTCCCCATCCTTGAGCTCGCAGCGACGCACTTGCGACGCGGAGACGTAGACGTCCTCGTCGGAGCCGGGAACCGAGAGAAAGCCGTGGCGCTGACGTGTGATCTCGAGGGTCCCGGTCACCTCGACGGTCTCGACCGGCTCGTCGGCGCGATCGCCGTGCCTTGGGAGCCGCTCGCGCCCGCTTCCGGTGGCGGCAACGCTCGTGGCGTCGGTGCCCCGCGCGGCGCCACCCCGGCCGCGACCGCCGCGCCGGCCGCGCCGGCGCCGCGGAAGCACGGCGCCTTCGTCGCCCAAAGCACCGCCCAGGCGCTCGATCAGATCCTCGCGGCGAAGGAGACGGTAGCCCTCGATCCCCGCTTTCGCGGCTCGCGCGTGCAGGTCAGCGATATGAAGGTCTTGAGCGTCGGCGCCCGATGCATCCATCGGCGCCGCAGGCTACCCAAGTCAGGAGGAGCGGACCGACTCGCGCGCGGCGACGAGGCCCTGAAGCCATTCGCCGAACTCCGGGCGCGCCTCCCAATCAGCTTTGAACTGAGCGGCGCCAGACGTGGTCAGCGGGTGATCCAGCATCTGCCGCAATACCTTGGACGGCACGGTGGCTATCTCGCAACCTAGTTGCGCCGACGAAATCACGTGCTCCGGATGGCGGATCGACGCAGCGATGATCTGCGAAGTGACGCCTCCTGCCCTGAAGCAGTCCACGATCTCCGCGACGACGGCGCCCGAATCGATGGAGATGTCGTCAAGGCGCCCCATGAAGCACGAGACATACGTGGCACCCGCGCTGGCCGAAAGAAGCGCTTGGTTGGGTGAGAAGACCAGGGTCATGTTGACCGGGATCCCGTCGGTGGTCAGAGCGTGAGTGGCCGCCAGGCCCTCCTTGCAGAAGGGGACCTTCACGACGACGTGCTCGTGAAGCTCGGCCAGCGCGCGACCCTCGGCGACCATCCCGGCGGCGTCCTCGGAGACGACCTCGGCCGAAGTTGGACCACCGACCAGGTCGCAGATCCGCCTCACTATGTCGCCCGGATCACCGTCCTCCTTGGCAAGCAGCGACGGATTGGTGGTCGCACCCGCCAACACGCCCCATTGGGCGATCTCCTCAACTTCCTGAACCGAACCCGTGTCGATGAAAAGCCTCATACATCTAGGTTAGATCAGGGATCGGTCACCATGGTCAATGCCTCGCGGCCGGGTCGATGCCCTCCGCCCGGGCTTCGTCGAGCCAGGCGTTCGCCTCGGCACGCACGCGCTGCTTCCCCCAGCCGAGCTCCTTGCCGAGGATCCGGGCGACCGGCATGACCGACTCCGCCGTGCGAAGCTGCGGCGCCGCGAGGATTCCGAGCCTGGTGCGTCGCAAGAGCACATCAGCGACGGAGCGTGCCTGCTCGAACCGGGCGGCGACGAGGGCCTCGGCCAGGAGATCCGGCTGGCCGTCGACGATCGGCCGTGCCAAGGTCTCATCTTCGGTTGCAAGGCGCAAGACCTTCGAGGCGAAGTGGCCGTAGCGAAATCCCAGGTTCGCGCGCGTCTCGTCGGGGGCCTTTACGTCGAGCCCGCCTAGATCCGCGAAGTCTTTCTCCTCCGCCGGCATGCCCAGCGGCAAGTCGGCGGTCCGGCAGGGCGCTTCACGACCCTCGCGCTCGACCATCCGATCGACGACCTGCTTGGCCATGCGCCGCCAGGTCGTGAGCTTGCCGCCCGTGATCGTGAGCATTCCGGAGGATGTCTCGTAGAGCTCGGCCTTACGCGAGATGTCGACCGACTTGTGCTCATCGCCGGTCGCGATCAAGGGCCGAACCCCCGCGTAGGCGCCGGTGATCCGGTCGCGCCCGATCGAGGTGCCGAAGAAGTCGTTTGTCGCGCCCAGCAGGTAGTCGATGTCGTCGCCAGAGGGCTCGACGTGGCTGAGGTCACCCTCGTAATCGCGATCAGTGGTCCCCAGCAGGGTCCGCCCGTACCAGGGCAGCGCGAAGATCGCCCGGCCCCCGCCCGCCGGGACGATGCACGCGGCGCGGCCGATCTCGAGGTCGTCGTGGGAGACCGTGAGGTGGGTGCCGCGGCTGGGCTCGATTCGCGGGATCTCCTCCTCGTCGTGGATCTCGTCCGGGCGGATCCGGTCGGCCCAGACCCCGGTTGCGTTGACGACGTTGGCGGCCCGGACCGCGATTGCCTCGCCCGATTCGGCCTCGATACCTGTAATGCCCGCGATCCTTCCGTTCTCCTCCAGCAGGTCGGTCACCTCCACCCCATTAAGCGTCACCGCGCCAAGGCGCTCGGCCTCGCCAAGGATCGTCAGGACGAGGCGCACGTCGTCCGTCTGGCAGTCGTAGAACAGATACGCGTGGCTGGGATCGCGCGGGGCAAGCGCGGGAACCAGGTCGATCGCCTCCGCGCCGTCGATCGTGCGGTGGCGATCGGGGGCCCAGTAGTCGGCGGATTCGGCGCGGGCCGCCCGCTCCCGCCTGGTCATGCCCGACGCTCGGACGCTCGCCATCACGTCGTACATGTTGAGCCCGATCCCAATCCTGCGATCGCGCTTCTCCTCACCCAGCGTCGGCACCAGGAAGGGGGTCGGGTACACGAGGTGCGGGGCCAACTGGACCATGAGCTGGCGCTCCAGCAGGGCCTCGCGCACGAGGCCCAGGTCGAAATTCTGCAGGTAGCGCAGGCCACCATGGACCATCTTCGAGGAGCGCGACGAGGTACCCGCCGCCCAGTCACGGCGCTCGAGCAGCGCGACGGTGTATCCGCGCGACGCCGCGTCCATGGCCACGCCCGCGCCAGTCACGCCGCCGCCGATCACGACGACGTCGAACTCCTCCTCGGTGACGGCCTCGATCGCATCCTGTCTGCTCAGCACGGCTTCCTCATTCCAGGTAGGTGACTGTCGCGGCAGCGGCAGGGCGATCGGGAGGGGGCCCCTGAACGCCCGCGGCCACTCCGAGGTGGAGCAACGCGACGAAGTGTTCCCCAGCCGGCACGCCCAGCGCCTCGAGCCCGGGCCGCTCACGCAGGAATCCGGGCGTTCGCCAATAGCTGCCGAGGCCGCGGGCGTGTGCGGCGAGCAGGACGATGTAGGCGGCAACTCCGGTGGCGAGCAGGTCCTCCTCCCCTTGGATCGGATCGTCGGATTCCACGCAGGTAACCGCGATCAGGGTCGGCGCCCGGTCCAGCTTGCCGCCACCCTCGGGACCGGCCACGGCTTTGATTCGCTCCAGTGACCGTGGGCCGAGGACACGAAAACGCCAGGGAACGGTCAGGTGGTGGTTCGGCGCCCATCGAGCCAGATCGAAGAACTGGTCGAGCGTCTCCCGTGGGACCGGCTCGGGCCGGTAGGCCTTGTGCGTGCGCCGGGTCCGGATCGCCTCGTCGATGTCCACCCCGTGAACCGTATCGGCCGCCGCATTCGCGACAGGCCCTACGAGGGCGCTACATACGGCGGTAGTAAATGGCGCCGCCCGCCCCGATCAGGACGATGGCGCCAATGCCGGCGAGGAGCGGCGCTTTGCTGCCGCTCCCGCCATCACCCGCCTCATCGGAGGGAGCCACAGCGGCCGTCTCATCGGCGAGAACGTCGGCCGCATCCCGCGCCGGTGCCGGCGCCCGTTTTGGCTTGCGTCGGCTGCCCTTGTTGTCGTCTTTCTTCTCGCCGTTGTGGCGCCTGGCGCCGTCACGCCGCTCGTTATCGTCGCCGCTCGAATCATCGCCGGGCGCCGTCTCGGGCGGCGGCCCCGCACCCGCCTCGACGTCCGGATCGGGCAAGCCGTTTGAGCCGCGCCCGACTGGCTCGACCGGCAGCGCCTCGCGGGCCACCGCAAGAATGGCTTGCGAGGTGACCCACACCGGAGTCTGCGAACTCGCGGAGTTGTAGGCGTAGGAGCCGTCGGAGCGCTGGCGCGAAGCGAGGTAGTCGGTGCCCGACCGCCCGCGCCGCTCGATCAGGGCCGGATCCACCCTGGCCGCAACCAGGCCCTGGATGGCCCAGGCGGTGGACTGCGAGTTGGTCACGCCGGTCTCGTTTAGGCCCCAGCCACCCTCCCTGCGCTGGGTGCGGCGCAGATACGCGACCGCGGAGTCGGGCACCCGGGCTCCCGCAGCGGCCAACCCCTGCATCGCCGCGCCGGTGGAGTCCGGGTCAGAAGACTGCGACGGCCCAAACCCCCAGCCGCCATCGGTGTTCTGCGCACTCCGCAGCCATGTCGCGGCCGCGCCGATCCCGGAGTTGCCGGCAGCGCGCAGCGCGAGGATGGCGTAGGACGTGACGTTCACCTGGCGCGACCATGAGCCGTCCGCGGACTGCTGGCCCTGGAGGATTCCCGGCAGATCGTGCCCGCCGAAGCGGCTCGAGTTGACGCCGGCGCCCTCCAAGGCAAGGATCGCGAGCTCGAGCTCGTTCACGGACCGGATCCGGCCGGCCTGTTCGCGCAGGTAATCGACCGGAGTAGCGCCCCGAGGACCGACGTCAAGCGGGTTGCGCCCCGCGGCTTCCAAGCCCAGCATCGCCCACCCGGTCATCTGCGGGCTTGGCCTGGAGCCGGGCGTGGCGGCGTATCCGCCCGACGACTCGCGCGCTCCCTCCAGCCACGCCCGTGCCGACGCGGGGCCGGCCGCTTCCGCACGGTCGGCCGGGGCTGACGCGCCGGCCAGGACGAGCGCCGCGAATGCCACGGGCAAGACGCCCGCCGGATGCCAGCGGAACCCGAGCCGTGTCCGGTAGCGCTCGATCATCGCCACCAGCGCGGGGCCGGCCGCGAAAGCGATCGCGAAGTTGCCGAGCGCGTGGGCGATGTTGAACGGAACGCCGCGCGCCGAAAGGGCCAGGTATCGGTCAAGCGACTGCTCGCCGCCGTAGGTCACCATCACCGACAGGTCGAGGATCGCGCCATAGACCAGGGCCATCGCAGCGCAGGCGCAGGCGAGGCCCAAGCGTCCCAGCCGCCTGCCGGAAACCAGCGCCAAGCCCGCCCCCGCGAGGCCCGCCAAGCCCCAGCCGCCCATCTGCCAGACCGTCCACGGCCCCTGGCCGAGCCAGATGTTCGAGATCGGCGCCGCCAGCGCTCCGACCGCAAACCCGGGCGGGCCCCCAAGGGCGTAGCCGGTGAGCAGGGCTACGTCCGTGGTCCCGACGACATTCGGCACCGGCGCCAAGACCAGCCTGCCCGCGACCGCCAGTGCTGCGAGCCCCGCAACCAGCGCGATTACCCGCGCGTTCGGCTTGGAGCGCTCGTACCAGGCGAACCCCAGCACGAGCACCAGCATGAGGCCGGCGAATGACGCGACCTGCCAGCTCACGCCGAAGCCTCCCGCTGCCGCAGCAGTTCGATTCCTGCCTCGGGGGTCACGGCCGCTCCGTCCAGGATCCGGGCAACCTCCGTCGCGAAGTACCAGCCGCCGGCGAGGATTTCCGCCGGGTCGCCGTCAGCAAGCAATTCACCCTCGCCCAAGAGCAGAACCCGAGTCGCGAAGCGGGCGGCGAACTCGACGTCGTGGGTCGCCACCAGGACCGCGGATCCGGCGCCGGCCACCTCGCGGAGCCACGAGCGCAGCGCCTGCTTGCGCGCCGTATCCATGCCCCGGGTGGGCTCGTCCAGACAGACCAGGCCGGGCATCGCCCCGGCGGTTCGACCCGCCACCGCCAACGCCAGGGTTAGGCGTTGACGCTCGCCGCCGGACAGGTCCCTGGGGTCCGCCTCGCGGGCGCCGCTCAACCCCACCAGCGCGAGCGCCTCGACGCCGGCGTCGCCGGGAAGCTCGTCGGCAACGCGGTCCCGAACGATCATGTCGGCCGGGCTCTGCGGCGCCAGGGCCACTCCGCCGGGTGCATCGATCGATCCCGCCGCCGGCTGCAGGACGCCCGCGGCGGTGCGCATCAGCGTTGTCTTGCCGGCGCCATTTCGGCCCATCAGCACCACGCGCTCGCCGCGTTCAACGCGGACGGTTACGCCCCGAAGCACTCGCCTGCGCCCATCGTTCCCGGCAAGCTCAATCCACAGGTTGCGGGCATCCAGCGCGACTCCCCGCTGCCCGCCTGAAAGCGGGGAGTCGAGTGAGCCCGAATCGAACGCATGCGTGGCGATCGGGCTCCTCGACTCCCCGCATCCGTCCCGGGGAGCGGCCCCGGCGGCCTGGTGTTCAGCAAGCGTCCTCCGTGCCGCCTTCACGCCGACGGGAATCGGGCTTATTCCGAGCCCTGCGAACATGGTTGCCGCGGGCGTCGCCAGCGCCGGGTCAACCTCAAGGGTTGACTCCAGGAATGCCTGCGGCGGGCCGTCGAAGCGCACCCGTCCCTCCGCGAAGGAGATAACGCGGTCGGCCACGGTCAGGCAGCGCTCCAAGCGGTGCTCGGCGATCAGCACGGTCGCCCCCCACTCCTCGTTCAGGCGTCTGAGGAGCCCGAGCAGCTCGTCGCCCGCCACGGGATCGAGTTGCGATGTCGGCTCGTCAAGCAGAAGCACCCGCGGCCGGCCAACCAGTGCGGCCGCGAGCGCGACTCGCTGAAGCTCCCCGCCGGAAAGCGACGCGGTCGTCCGGCCCAGCAGCCGTTCGACCCCAAGCGCCAAGGCAACCTCCTCGACGGCACGGGCACGCACCGCCGGAGCCTCGCCGCGAATCTCCAGGGGCAGCTCGATCTCTGAGCGGACCGTACTCGAAACCACCTGAACCTCCGGCTCCTGGGCAACCATTGCCACCACGGCGCCCAGGTCCGCCGGCCCGTGGTCGCGCAGGTCGAAACCGCACACCTGCGCGCTCCCGGCGACGTCGCCCCCATGGAAATGGGGGATCAGGCCACACGCCGTGCGTAAGAGGGTCGACTTGCCCGAGCCCGAGCGACCCGAGAGCACCACCATCTCCCCCGCCCCGATCCGCAAGTCGACATCCCGAAGCGCCGGGCCCGCGGCGTCCGGGTAGCGGTAGGAGAACCGCTCGAGCTCAAGGACATGCTCAGGCATCGGCGTAGGCAAGGGACGGGACGCCGCGCAAGCGCAGCCGATCCAGGGCAAGCGGGACAAGGGCGAGTGCCGGCAGCGCGGCGGCGAGCGCGTAGGTCACCGTCTCCGCTTCAATCGCGACCAGGGGATACGAGTCGTAGACGGCGAAGCCCCCGACTCGAGCCGCGACACCGAGGCCAAGCGCGACCAGGCCGCAGAACGCGAACGCCAGGTCGCCGGGAGCCCGAGGCGCTGCGGCGGCCCCGCCGGGTGCCGCTCCCGCGTAACCGCGCAGCTCAAGCGTGGCGGCGATGTCCACCGAGCGCTCCAGCGATCCGGCTACCAGGCGGCTCAGCATCGCGGCCTTACCGACGGGAGCCGCCCCGGGCCCGCGCAACTGGGCGGCCTCGCGCACGCGCGCGTGATCGGCGGCCGCAAGCGGCACCAGCCGGGCGATCAGCGTCGCGGTCAGGACCGAGCGCTTGGCGATGGGGCGGGCGATGCGAAACAGCCGGTCGGGGTCAACGCTCGCGGTCAGCACGGCGAAGGCCGTGAACACGATCGCGATCCGCAGCGCCAGGACGCCGCCCTCGGCGAGCGCCTCGGCGCTGATGTTGACGATGCCCAGGATCGGTAGATCAGGACCGCGCGCGAGGATCGTGTCGCCGCGCTGCGAGGCGATCGCGTTGACCGCGATGATCACCACTCCCAGGGTCAGGCCCCAGCGCGTGGCCAG
>Ga0183260_10004147_pt1 | contig 11563 bp, 9 predicted proteins | sample AntDrymUQ4972206_2_FD_129768 | JGI IMG/M metagenome (GOLD analysis project Ga0183260, IMG submission 129768) | Polar desert sand microbial communities from Dry Valleys, Antarctica - metaG UQ497 (22.06) (version 2) (version 2) | ecosystem: Environmental > Terrestrial > Soil > Desert | place...
CCTCAGGCAGGCTCCCACAGCTCGCCGCCGAGCACCGGCTCGGCGCGCAGCTTCCAGTCGCGCGCGGCGTCCCAGAGCTCGGCGCGGACGACCGGGCCGGGCTTGCCGGTCAGCACCTCGACCTCCTTCGTCGCCGGGCGCGAGAAATGCTCCACGGCTTCGATCACGCTCGGCGGCTCGGCTCGGCTGATCTCGGCGCCGGCCGCGATCGCGGCGTCGCGGTAGTCCTCGTAGTCGCTCCAGCCCCAGACCCCGTGGCGGGCGCCGTCCTCGGCGATGAACACGGCGCACGGGAAGCTGAGCCGCTCGTGGCCCTCGGTCTCCTTAACCTGGTCGGCCTCGCGCGCGGCGTCGGGCGGGTCGCGGACCTCCTCGAGGTCGGCCGCGAAAGCCTCCGTGATCGCGTTCGAGACGAGGTCGATGCGGAAGCGCTCGACGTCGAGGCCCGCCGGGCCCGCCTCCCCGACCAGGGCCTCGATGTGGTCGAGCTTGCGCGCCTGGGCCATCAACCCCTCGCGCAGGCGGCGCATGTAAGCGTAGGCGAGCTCGGAACCCTGCTCGGACGCCGCCTTGACCGCCTGGCAGGCCGGATACGTCGACGAGATCGGGTTGTGCCTCCACAGTCGCGGGTCGATGGGCATCCCGGTCTCCTCGGCGACGTCTAGCCAGTGGGCCATCATCTGATCGAAGCAGCTCCCCTGGCCGGTGATCGAGGAGGCGTCGTCGCGGTAGTCGTCGCCGTAGCTTCGCGCCAGCCCGCCCATCACCCAGACAAAGCGCAGCCCGTCGCCGAACTCCCACATCAGCTTGCGCAGCTTCGGCTCGCTCGCCCACGACCACGAGCAGGCGGGATCTGTGTAGTAGCGCACCTCGACTTGCATCTTTGACCTCGGGCTTGGTCGACCGCCACAATCCGTCCACGCATTGCGTGGGCCAGCGGGTTCCAGCACCGTAACGTCGAAAATACCGGGAGCATGAGCATCCGACACCAATGGGCGGGTTGAGCTGATGGAGACGAGATCGGTCATCGGGACCGTGCTCTCCGGCCGTTACCGCCTCGAGTCGAAGCTGGGCAGCGGCGGCATGTCGACTGTTTACCTGGCGCGCGACGAGACGCTCGAGCGCTGGATCGCGATCAAGGTCCTGCATCGAGAGATCTCCGACCAGCCGGACCAGATCGAGCGCTTCCGCCGCGAGGCGCGGTCGGTGGCCCAGCTCTCGCACCCCAACCTGGTCGCGGTGATCGACGCCGGCGAGGATGGCGGCTATCCCTACATCGTCTTCGAGTACGTCGAGGGCGAGACCCTCAAGCAGCGCATCGAGCGCATGGGCAAGCTGCCGCTCGACGAGTCCGCGGCCTACGCGATCGAGATCGCGCGTGGGCTCGGCACCGCGCACCTGCAGCGCATGATCCACCGCGACGTCAAGCCCCAGAACGTCCTCATCGACGTCGAGGGGCGCGCCAAGGTGACCGACTTCGGGATCGCGCGCTCGCTGTCGAGCGACAGCGCGCTGACGGCGACCGGGCGCGTGCTCGGCACCACCGACTACGTCTCACCCGAGCAGGCGATGGGCCAGGGGGTCGACCCGCGCTCCGACATCTACTCGCTCGGCGTCGTGCTCTACGAGATGCTGATCGGCGACGTCCCGTTTCACGCCGAGACGCTCGTCGGCGTGGCGATGAAGCACGTCAACGAGCCGATGCCCGACGTCCAGCAGCGCCGGCCCGAGACTTCGGCGGCATTGGCGGCGGTCGTAGAGACGGCGACCGACAAGGACCCCGACCGCCGCTATCCAGACATGCCGGTGATGCTCGACGACCTCGAGAGCGCGCTGCAGGTCGAGGTCGCGCGAGGCGGCAGCGGCGGCGCCGAGGTGACGATGGTGCTCGACTCGATGCCGACGCCGCGGCGGCGGATCCTGACGCGGCGCCGCGTCTCGTGGGCCGGGGTGGTCCTGGTGCTTGCGGCCGCCGGTGTGGCGATCGCGATCACGGCGCTGACCGGCGAGGAGGGGCCGTCGCGACAGGAGGGAAGCGGGGGCGTAAAGCCGATCGCGATCGAGAGCGCCGACGACTTCGACCCCGCCCCCGGTGACGAGACCGAGCACCCCGACGAGGTCGGGTTCGCGATCGACGCCAATCCACAGACGACTTGGAGCACCGAGGTCTACGAGAGCGAGACGCTCAACAGCAAGGAGGGGGTCGGCATCTACCTCGACGCGGGAGAAGCCGTCAAGGCGACTGAGCTAAACGTCGAGACCCCGTCTCCCGGCTTCGCGATGGAGATTTACGCAACGGCCGAGGACCCACCCGAAACGCTCGAAGGTTGGGGGGAACCGATCGGCACCGCGGCCACGGTGACGCGCGAGGAGACGATCGAGATCGATCCCCCGGCCGCCGCTCGCTACTACCTGCTTTGGATCACCACTCCCGCCGAGACCGAGGACGGCTTCGGCGCCGAGATCGGCGACGTCCGCCTGTTCGGCTGAATTGAGCGCTTTGGAGGCCTATAGACCCCTAAAGAGATCAGAAGCCATCCAGGCGCTGCCCTACCCAGCCTAGAACTCGTATCCCTGCTCGGCCTCGTGGCGCTCGACCGCGAGCCGCACGAGCCGGTCGCACAGCTCCGGATACGCGACCCCCGTCGCCTCGAAGAGCTTCGCAAACACGCTCGTCTCGGTGAACCCGGGGATCGTGTTGAGCTCGTTGACGAGGACCTCGCCATCCTCGGCGACGAAGAAGTCACAGCGCGCCAGGCCGCTGCAGCTCGCCGCGCTGTAGACCTTGGCCGCGAGCGAGCGCACACGTGCCGTCGTCGCCTCGTCGATCGGCGCCGGGACGACGAGCTCCATACCGCCGGGCTCGTACTTGGCCTCGAAGTCGTACCAGTCGGCATGAGCGATGACCTGGCCCGGCAGCGACGTCACCGGGCTGTCGGCCAGGCCGATCACGGAGCACTCGACCTCGATCCCGCCGGCTCCGGCCTCGATGATGACGCGCGGGTCGTGGCGCCTCGCGGCCTCGACGGCGGCGTCGAGCTCCTGCTCAGGGCTCGAGACCTTGGAGATTCCGACGCTCGACCCGAGGCGGGACGGCTTGACCCACAGCGGTCGGGCCATTGCCGCGGCATGCTCGCGCCAGCCCGCCTCGCCGGCGGCGCAGAAGTCGACCTGGGGAATGTCATGGAAGGCGAGCAGGCGCTTGAAGGTCAGCTTGTCGATGCAGATCGCGGCCGCGAGCACGCTGGGGCCGGCGTAGGCGACGCCGAGGCAGTCGAGCAAGCCCTGGACGCTGCCATCCTCGCCGTAGGGACCGTGGAGGACCGGAAAGACGACGTCGGCGTCGAGCAGGCCGCGTCCGGGCGTCACCTCGATCTCGGCGCCTGCGTGCGTCCAGCCCCCGTCGCGCTCGATCTTCACGGCGACGACCTCGTGGCCCGCCGCCGAGAGGCCGTCCGCGACCGCGGCGCCGGAGCGCAGCGAGACGTCGTGCTCGCTCGAGCGCCCACCGGATAGGACGACGACGCGCATCCCTCACACCCCACGACGATCATCGACTGGCAGACGAGGCACGATCTAGGGCACAGTAGTCGCCGTCTCGTCGAACACCCCGACGACGATCGTCACCGCGTCGCCCTGGCGCACGCGCTGGTTGGGCACGGGAGCCTGGTCGAGCACGCGGCCATCCTGGCTCGAGTCGCTCGTCAGCTCCTCGTCGACGACGACGTCGAGGCCTCGGTTGGTGAGGACCCGCACCGCCCCGTCGCGAAACAGCCCAACGACGTCGGGGACGAGCACCGATCCGGCACCCGTCGAGATCACGATCGAGACCTCCGAGCCGCTCTCGATTTGACTGCCGGCGCCCGGGTCCTGAGCGATCACGGTGCCCTCGGGCTGATCGGAGTCCTCCGTCTCAACGTTGGGCAGCGGGTCCGCGGACTCGATCTGGTTTTCGGCGATCTGCTGCGAGAGGCCTACGACCGACGGGACCTCCACGAGGTCGCTGCCGGCCGAGACGAACAGGGTCACCGTCGAGCCGCCCTCGATCCTCGTCTTGGCCGCGGGCTCGGTGCGGATCGCGCGACCGGCCTCGACGTCGTCGGAGAACTCCTGCCTGGACTCGACGAGCAGGCCGCGATCCTCGAGCGTCGTCACCGCCTTGCGCTCGGGCAGTCCCGCCACGTCTGGGACGGTCGCGGTGCCGAGCCCGGAGCTGACCGAAAGCGTCACGGTCGACCCCTCCTCGGCGTCGGTTCCGGCGCGCGGGTCCTGCTCGACCACCGTGCCGGCGGGCGACGGCGACTCGAAGTCCTCCGTCTCGACCTCGAAGCCCTCTGCCTCGAGCGTCTGAGTGGCGTCCTCCTCCTTCTCGCCCAGGACGCTCGGCACCAGCACGTCCGGCGCATCGCGGGTCAGGGCCCAAATCACAAGCCCGGCGAGCGCCGCAGCGAGCAGCGCCAGGACCACCCAGCGCCAGCGCCGCCGGCCATCGTCCTCGGCCAGCGGCACGGGTGCGACCGGCGGTGGCGCAACGGGGGCGAACACCGCCGTGTCGGAGACGGGCGAGCGGGCCGGGTCGTACTCGGCGGCGTCGAGCGCCGCCGTGAACTCGTCCGCGGTGGTGAAGCGGTTGGCGGGATCCTTGGCGAGCGCCTTGAGCACGACGCCGTCGAGCGCCGGGGTGACGTTGTGGTTGAGGCGGCTGGGCGGAACCGGCGCCTCGGAGACCTGCTTCAGGGCGACAGCGACGGCGCTGTCGCCCTCGAACGGCACCCGTCCCGTGAGCATCTCGTAGAGGATCACCCCGACCGCGTAGAGGTCGGAGGCCGGTGAGACCGCCAGCCCCTGCGCCTGCTCGGGCGACAGGTACTGCGCCGTCCCCATCACCGATCCCGTCTGGGTGATCTCGGACGCCCCGGCTCGAGCGATCCCGAAGTCGGTCACCCGCACGCGTCCCTCGCCGTCGATCAGAACGTTCTGAGGCTTGAGATCGCGATGGATGATCCCGTGGCCGTGCGCGAAGCGGGCCGCGGCGAGGATCTGGCGCGTCACCTCGATCGCCTCGCCGGCGCTCATCCCGCGGGCGACCAGATCCTTGAGCGAGGAGCCCTGCACGTACTCCATCGCGATGTAGTAGGTGCCGTCGACCTCGCCGCGGTCGAAGACGTTGACGACGTTGGGGTGCTGCAGCCCGGCAGCGGCAGAGGCCTCGCGGCGGAAGCGCTCGACGAACTCGCTGTCCTGGGCGAAGCGCTCGTGCAGGACCTTGAGCGCGACGCGGCGCCCGAGCTGGCTGTCGGTGGCGCACCAGACGTCCGCCATGCCTCCCGAGCCGACGCGCTCGAGGATCCGGTAGCGACCGTCGATCAGGATGTTCTCGGCTACCAGCACGGTTAGTCGTTCTGTGCCCGGCCCCCTGCCTCCTGCCCGCGGTCCGTGCTCACTCTCCCTGGGCGAGCAGCGAAGCCATCACGTCGGTCGCGATCGGCCCCGCGGTCTCGCCGCCGAAACCGGTCGTGCACTCGACGACGGCGGCGATCGCCACCTGCGGATCCACGGTCGGCGCAAAGCTGATGAACCAGCCGCGATTGTCGGCGCAGTCTCCGGCCTGGACCTCGGCGGTACCGGTCTTGCCGGCGAACTCCTCGACCCCGGCGACGGTGAGGCCCGACGCGGTTCCCTCACGGGTGACGTTGGTCATCATCTCGGTCAGCGTCGCCGCGGTCTCCTCGCTCATCACCGTCGACGCGACCTCGGGGTCCTCCTCGGTCGTGCGCCCGTCGGGGTCGGTCACGGCCTGCAGGAAGGTCGGCTCCATCATCTCGCCTCCGTTGGCCACAGTCGCCGCGACCATCGCCATCTGGATCGGGGTCACGAGCAGGCGCTCCTGGCCGATCGCGACGCGTCCCATGTCGATCGAGTCCTCGGGTCCGAGCAGCTTGCCGCCCTCGCCCCGGATGCCGCTCGCGTTGAGCTGCTCGGAGGGGTATTCGACCGGCGGTGCGCCGTTGAACCCGAACCGGTCCATGTACTCGAACATGATCTCGTTGCCGAGCTGCTCGCCGACCTGGCCCCAGTAGGTGTTGACGGAGTTCGTGAGCGCGGTGGTCATGTCGATCTCTCCGAAGTCCTGGTCGCCGGAGTTCGCGAGCGGGACGCCCGAGATCGGGACGCCCGAGTCCGCGTTGAGCACCGTCTCGGGCGTAAACTCGCCGCTGTCGAGGGCCGCTGTCGCGGTCACGATCTTCATCGTCGAGCCGGGCTGGTAGCCGCTTTGGGTCGTGCGGTTGACCAGCGGGGTCTCCTCGTTGGTGTTGAGCGCCTTGAAGGTCTCGGAGTCCCTGATCGCGTTTGGGTCGAAGGGCGGGTTCGACGCCGCGACGAGGATCGCACCGGTCGAGGGATCGAGCGCCACGACGGCCCCGTTTCTTCCCGCCAGCCCCTCGAAGGCCACCCGCTGGGCCTCAGCGTTGAGCGTCAGGGTTATGTCGCTGCCCTCCTGGACCTGGCCCTCGAGCTGCTCGAGGATCGTGACGAACTCCGCCTTGCGTCCCGCGAGCTGCTCGTCCTCGAAGAGCTCGACGCCGGAGCGACCGCGATCGAGGAAGTAGAAGCCGACGGGATGGCCGAAGAGGTCGCCGAGCGGGTACTCGCGCTCGTAGAACTTCTCGCCTTCCGTGCTGCCCACCGCCACGCTCTCGGCGACCAGCTCGCCGTCAGCCGTCGTGATCGTGCCGCGCTCGATCTGCGCCTCTTCGAGCAGCAGGCGACGATTCTCGGGGTTGTCGCGCAGCTCCTCAGCGTCGACCACCGTCCAATAGGACGTAAAGCCGACGATCGTCACGAACAGCAGGAGGACGAGGGCGAAGAGGCGTGCGATCGGGGCGTTCATGCTCGCGCCGGACGGACGTCACGGAGCTGGATCTCGGGCTCGGCACTCTCCCGGCCGGGCTTGCGGGCCTCGTTCGAGACCATCAGCAGCAGCGCCAGCAGGACCATGTTCGCGACCACCGAGCTGCCGCCGTAGCTGATGAACGGCAGCGTGACTCCGGTCAGCGGTATCACCCGGACGACGCCGCCGATGATCACGAACGCCTGCAGCGCGAACACCGCCGTCAGCCCCGCGGCGAGCAGCTTCGAGAACCCGTCCGGCGCCATCATCGCCGTCTTGAAGCCGCGCGCCGCGATCAGGATGTAGATCAGGACCACCCCCGCGGCGCCGAACAGCCCGAGCTCGTTCGTGATCACGGCGTAGATCAGGTCAGTGTGCGGCGCCGGGATGATGCTGCCGCACTCCGGGAACTGGTTTATGCACCCCTTCGACGCTCCCGGGAGCTGCATCAACGACTCGCCCAAGCCGGCGCCGAAGAGCCCCCCGTCGGCCTGCGCGAACAGCGACTGGGCGACCTGGAAGCCGTCGCCCTGAGGGTCCTTGAAGGGGTCGAGCCAGGTGTCGACCCGGTCGCCGACGTGGGGCACCGTCTTGGCGAAGAACCAGGATCCGACGACGAACATCGCCATCCCGATGACTACGAACGAGATCCGTGCCGTGGCGACGTAGATCAGCGCCAGAAACGCCCCGAAGAACATCAGCGAGCTACCGAGGTCGCGGATGAAGACCAGCATCAGCATCGCCGCCCCCCAGACGACGAGCAGCGGCCCGAGATGCTTGAGCGGCGGCAGGGTGATGCCGATCATCCGCCGGGCTCCGACGATCAGCACCTCGCGCTTCTCGCGCAGGTAGCTGGCGAGAAAGATGACGATGCAGATTTTCGCGAACTCGGCGGGCTGAAACGACAGCGATCCGACCTTGATCCCGAGATAGGCGCCGTTTACCTGATCCCCGATCCCGGGCAGGCGCGGCAGCACCAGCAGCCCGATTCCGACGAGTGCGATCAGGTAGCGGTAGCGCTCGAGCACGTGATAGTCGCGCAGAAAGAAGATCGTCGCGGCGAAGAAACCCAGCCCGAGCAGGAACAGTGTCGCCTGCTTGAGCGCCAGGCTCTCGTCGATCCGAAACAGGACGACAAGCCCGAAGGCGGCGAGCAGGGCGACGAGCGGGAACAGGTAGGGGTCGGCGTGGCGCAGTCGCCAGCGAATCAGCAGGTGGACCGCGAAGCAGACGCCGAGGAAGTAGGCCCCGTAGATCAGGCTGAGGTCGCCGATCCGGTTCGACTGAACGATGAAGACGGCCGTCAGCCCTGCGGTGACGAGAAGCGCGACCGGAAGCAGGGCCAGCAGCTCCCGGTTGCGGGCGCTCATCCGGGCTTGCCCTGCTTGGCCCCGCCGCCGGGCTGCGACAGCTTGCCCCCGCCTTGCGACCCCCCACCGGAGTTGCCGCCCTCAGATGGCTTGTTGTTACCGTCACCTGACCCGGCGCCACCCGCGCCACCGCCGCCGCCGCCCGCGGCGGGTCCTCCGCCACCCGCGCCTCCTGCGCTGGGCGGTGCGGCGTCGGGAGCTGCCGTGGCGGCGTTCTCGAGGTCCTCGATCAGCGACTGGGCGTCGTCCTCGGTGCGCAGCTGGTGGTTCGTCGCCTCGTCGCGGCGATCGGTCGGCAGCGCGCTGAGCTGCACCGGCGTCGAGAGCTGCTCGTCGTAGAGCTCGATCCCGAACGGCAGGTCATATGGCAGGCCCTCGTACAGCGCGACGCGGCTGCCCTCGTCGACGCCGAGGAAGTGGATCTGGCGACTTCCGTACCAGGCCGCGGCGCCGAGCCCGGCGATGATCAGCAATGCCACCAGGACCCTCGCCACGCGTCCCGGCCAGCGCCGGGGCTTCTCGGCGTGGCCGGACGGCCCCGCGACGGGCCGGTCGCGCCTCGCGGCGGCGATGTTCTCGGCCGTCAGCCCGGCCTCGGCGGCGGCGGGGCCGACGAGGGTCGCCTGGCTATCTGCGATCGGCTCCCCCTCCTCCTCGAGCCGGAAGGCGACAACCGTGATGTTGTCGCGCCCCCCGCGCTCGTTGGCCACGTGCACGAGGGCCTCGACGCTGTGCTCGAGGCCCGGGGACCGCGTCAGGATCTCGGCGATCTCGGGCTCGTGGATCATCGTCGTCAGCCCGTCGCTGCACAGCAGGATCACGTCGCCGGCGTTCAGTGGGTAGGTCATCGTGTCGACCTCGACCTCCGGCTCGGGCCCCAGCGCCCGGGTGATGATCGACCGCTGCGGGTGCTCCTCGGCCTGCTCTGAGGTCAGCTTTCCCTGGCGCCGCAGCTCCTCGACCAGGGAGTGGTCGCTGGTCAGGCGCTTGAGCTCGCCGCCACGGAAAAGGTAGGCGCGGCTGTCACCGACGTGGGCGATCGAGATCTCGTCCTCGTCGACCAGGGCCGCGGTCAGGGTGGTCCCCATTCCCGAGCGTGAAGCATCGGCCTTTGAGAGGCCATGGATGCGCTCGTTCGCGGCCTCCGCAATGCGGCGCAGATAGCGCTCCGGAGCCTCGTCGCCGGGAGTCGACTCCTTGAGCGCCTCGGTGGCGATCTTTGAGGCGACCTCGCCGGCCTGCGCGCCACCCATCCCGTCGGCGACCGCGAACAACGGCGGGCGGGCGAACAGGGCGTCCTCGTTGGCCTGGCGCTGGCGCCCGGTGTCGGTGCGATAGGCCTCTTCGGCGACGTGCAGGGTCATTGCTCTAGCTCGAAGCGAAACTCCGTGTCCCCGATCTGAATCCGATCGAGATGCTGGAGCTCGGCGTCGCCGTCGAGCTGGGCGCCGTTTAAGAAGCTGCCGTTGGTCGAGTTCATGTCCTCAACGTAGTAGCTGCCGCCGCGAGAGTAGACGCGAACGTGGATCTGGGATGCGTAGCGATCCTCGATCCTCACGTCGGCCTCGGTCGACCGCCCGATCGAGGCGCCGCCGAAGAGGTCGTAGCGCTCGCCGGGGTCGAGGCCGCCGCCTTTTTGAACGACGAGCCAGGCATCCGCGCCGCTCGCCCCGCCCTGCTCGACGACGTGCAGGCCGGTCTCGTCGGGCGCCGGGGCCGCCGTGCGTCGCACCTCCTTCAACGCACTGCGCGCGACCCAGAACAAGAACAGGTAAAGCACGGCCAAAAAGCCGAACTTCAGCGCCACGGCTACGGGATCGGACTCCATCGGCCCCGGCTACTGCTCGATGTCGAAGACGAACCTCGTGGTCCCGATCGTGACCTCGTCGCCGGGCGAGAGGCGGGAGGCGTCGACGTGGCGGCCGTTGACCTTGACGCCGTTGGTCGAGCCGAGGTCGGCGATCTGCCAGTCGCCGGTCGTGCCGCGGGTCAGCTCGGCGTGGCGGCGCGACACGTTGGGGTCTCGAATCGTGCAGTCGCAGTCCTTCGAGCGCCCCAGCACTGCGGTCGGGCCCTCGAGCACGTAGCGGCGGTCGTCGAGCGAGACGATCGCGCGCGTCTCGACCAGGCGGCTGCCCGGCTGGCGGCTCTTCTTCTGCTTTTGCTGCGGTGCCGTGTAGACCATCGTGTGCCCCTCCTCACCCTGCGAGGGCTGCTCGCCCTGGCGCGCCGGCGGCTTGACGAGCCGAGTCTGGATCCCGAACTCGCCGAGGCGCAGCCGCTCGTCGGTCTCGAGGTGTACCTCGGGCCGGGTCAGCAGCGCGTAGTCGTGGCGGCGAGCGTGCTCGAGCAGGTATCCGGACAGCTCCTGCTCGAGCGAGCGCTCATAGCCCTCGAGGCGCTCGTGGTCGTCGAGCGAGAGATAGACCGAGTACTGGTTCGGGACGTAGACGCGCGACACCGACGCGGTGCGGTGGGCGTCCATCTCCTTCGCGAGCTTGCGCGCCAGCTCCACGGGCTGTACCTGGGAGCTGAAGGCGCGACTGAAGACGCCCTCGACCAGCCCCTCGATCCTCGCTTCGAGATTGCGCAGAACGCTGATTTCTCACACTCCTTCGAGGTGACACTCGACGCACGCCTCCGGCGCCCGACGCGCCACGTCGACTAGATGGTCGAATCCGATTCCGGGATCGGCCATCTCGCATAATCCTACGCCAGACCGCCCGACGCGCGGCTGGGCAGCAGCCGCCCACGCACGCCGGTCGCGACTGAATCGGTGCTTCTAAGCCACCAGATCAACAGCGCGACGCCGATCGCTCCCAGCGCCAGGGGCGCCGCCGGAGGCGCCTCGGAGGCGCCGGCGAGCACGCGATGCACGGCGACGAGGCCGGCGGCCCAGATCAGCACCCCGAGCAGCTCGAGCGCAATCATCCGTCCCTGAAGCAGGTAGCCGAGCAGCGCCGCGGCGCCTCCCCAGACCAGTGCGGCCAGCAGCGCGGCCGGCGCAAGAAGCCCCAGCAGCACGTCCTGGGCGGCGATCGACGCCGAAGCAGTCCAGCCGGCCGGCGCAGGATCGAGGGTCGCGAACAGCAACGACTTGTCGAGCGCCGACTCCGCGACGGCGAGCCACGCCCAGCCAAGCATCCCGAGGCCGAAGCGGCGTCCGGCGCTCGGGGCGAGCGCGGCGAGCGCCGGGTAGAGCGGCGCCAGCCCGATGGCACCGAGGAGCGGGGCGAGAGCGGGCAACGGCCAGTGGATAGGCCGCGTGACGAGCACCGGGATCGGAGCCAACAGCACCCCC
>Ga0183260_10004148_pt1 | contig 11561 bp, 10 predicted proteins | sample AntDrymUQ4972206_2_FD_129768 | JGI IMG/M metagenome (GOLD analysis project Ga0183260, IMG submission 129768) | Polar desert sand microbial communities from Dry Valleys, Antarctica - metaG UQ497 (22.06) (version 2) (version 2) | ecosystem: Environmental > Terrestrial > Soil > Desert | place...
GCAGCCAGTCTCGTCGCTTGCCGACATGGAAGGCCTCAAGATCCGGGTGCCGGAACTGCGCATCTGGGTGGACTTCTGGGAGCGTCTTGGCGCCAGCCCGACGCCACTCCCCTATTCGGAACAGTATTCGGCACTGTCGACGGGCATCATCGACGCGCTGGATTCCGATGTCTTTTCGATTCTCGGCTTCAAATTTCACGAGCAGGCGAAGCATCTCACGCTGACGGCGCACTGGTTCCTGCCCAAGGCGGTGCGCGTCAACGCGCAATGGCTGGACAGCCTGCCGGACGATCTGCAGACACTGGTGCGTGAATCGGCGCAGGAGGTCTTCGCCGAGCAGCGGACGACCAACCGGGCGAAAGCCAGCTCGGCGCTTGAAGAGGTCAAGGGAATGGGCGTCGAAGTTCACGAGTTGTCGCAGGAAGAACTTGCGCGGAAGAAAGAGCTCACCGCGCCCTTGTTCGAGGAGTCTGGCTCCAAGAGCCCGGAAACCGCAGAGATAATCGAGAAGCGCTGAGCTTTGACGCCGAAGCAGTTGCATTCACCGTTGGTCAGTGCGGCGAGCCGCTTGATACGCCACCGCCACCGGCGCCTTGCAGTCGAGGCTCACCGCCGCCTTTCCCTGGTGCAAAGTCGCCATCAGCCAGCGGAACTGCTCGGCCGGCAACTCGCCGCCGGTCATGCGCCCAGACACGTCGCCGCGCGCCTGGCGGCCGAGCCAGACCACGGCGATGTAATGGCCGGTGAAGCCGGCGAAGAGGGCGTCGCGGTATTTTTGGCTGGTGCCGGTCTTGCCGTAGACCGGGTGCGCGAACGCCGCGTTGTGGCCGGTGCCGTCGCGCCGCGTGACGTTGCGCAGCATGTCCAGGAGATCGCAATAAGGTCGGGCCGCCGCGATCCGCGCCGGCGCCGGAGGCGGGACGCGGCGATAGATGACGGCCCCGTGCTTGTCGCGCGCATAGCGCACCGCGTATGGGTCCACCTTCTTCCCGCCATTGGCGAGGCTGGCATAGGCGGCGGCGAGCTTCAGGAGCGACACATGCTCGCTGCCGAGCACGGCTGTCGGCGCCTCGGTATCGTCGAGCTCGACCCCGGCGCGGGCGAGCACATCGGCGAAACAGGCGGGACCGAAGCGGTCGAACAGCGCCACCGCGCTGGTATTCCGGGATTTCTTGAGTGCGAGGTCGAGCGAGATCGCGCCCAAATACTTCCCGTCAAAATTCTTGGGAGTCCAGCCGGGCCGCATCTCGCGCATCTCGTCCTCCACGAGGCTGCCCGGACGCAGCCCCTTCTCCAGGGCGCACAGGAACATGAAGGGCTTCAGCGTCGAGCCTGGCGAGACGCGGCCGTTCCGCACCAGGTCGACCCCGTCGTAATCGTGACCGATCGCCAGCGCGACGATCGCCCCGTCCGGCTCCAGGACGACGATGGCCGAGCTGTCGTAGCCGCCGGCGCGGCCGCGACGAAGCAGATCGGTCGCGGCGAGCTCGGCGTAGAGCTGCGCCTCGGTGTCGATGGTGAAGCCCATCGTGACGCGATCCTTGCGCGTCCGCACGTCTGGAGGCACGAGCGACCGCATGGCGACATCGCGGAACAGGAAGGGATCGAGGCTCCAGTCGCGATCGCCGCGGCCGCGCGCCTGCTGGCCTGCTTCGATGTCATAGCCCTCGTCGGCCATCGTCGCGATCAGCGCGTGCGCCTTGGCCTCGATCGCCTTGCGCTGGGACAGGGGATTGAGCTGGCTCGGCCGGCGCACGGAATGGGCGAGCATCGCGGCTTCCAGGAGGTTCACCTTCGGCGCGTAGCCGACGCTGCGGCCGAAGAAGCGGCGCGCCGCCACCTCGATCCCATAGGCGCCGGCGCCGAAATAGGCCGTGTTCAGGTACATGGCCAAAATCTCGTCCTTGCTGAAGAGCATTTCCACGACCGCGGCGAGGATGATCTCGTTGACCTTGCGGTCGAGCGTCTGCTCCTGGGTGAGCAGGAGGTTCTTCACCAGCTGCATGGTGATGGTGGAGCCGCCGACCAGGCCGCCGGAGCTGTCGGCCGGCCGCCTGGCGTTGGAGAGGAAGGCGCGGGCGAGCGAGACGGGGTTGAAGCCCGGATGCCGGCGGAACTGCTGATCCTCCCGCACGATGAAGGCGTTCCGCACATAATCAGGGATGCGCTCGGCCGGCAGGCTGAGCGGCACCTCCAGCGCAGTGTCGTAGTATTCGCCATTAGGGCCGGCGACGCGGCTTGGGACGATGGTCGCCTCGACCGCGCGGGCTCGCGCCTGGAGGTTTTCGCGAGAGACGTCGAGCCGCTTGACGAGAAAGGCCGCGTGAAAAACGACAAGCCCCAAGGCGACCAATCCGAGGCGAAAGGCGAACCGAAAAAGCGCTCGCATTCCCCTGACCACCCAACGCGCAAGTCGAACATCCTCTCCGGCGGGATGGACGGAGATTGTCCGTGAACCAATATGCGGGGCGCTTCTCGCCTTTGCAACGGCCGCTTAGGTGCGCCCGTTCGCCCATGCGTCGCGCGCTTGATCACACCCCGGTAAATCGCAATGGTTATCGCGGGGAGGCGCAAGATGCGTCGCGATGCGACCCGCAGTGCCGATCGCGCGCCTCATAGATGGCTGATCAAGGATCCGAACGCCAGTCGTCGCCGATCCGCCGCTGTGCGACTTGGCTCTCCACCCCGATCGCATTTCGGCCGATCTCGCACCAGCCGCCGCGCGCACCGCCGGCATAAGGTCTCGCGTGGCCGCCCGCCAGCATGGCGCGGCCGACATCCTGCCCCTTGGCGGTAATCACATCGGCGATGACGCGGCCGAAAAACTTGTCGCCCTTGATCTCGCGGAGCATGACCTCTCCCTCGCCGACGATACGGGAGAGCGACGCCTTCGCTTCGACCGCGCGGGACTTTTCCAGGTCGCAGCGGCCGCGGATCTCCGGCGCGTCGATGCCTCGGACGCGGACGAGCACGTCCAGGTCGATGTCCAGCCAGATCGTCACCCGGACCGCCAGCGTATCGCCGTCGATCACTCTCGCCACCACGCCGCGATAGGGCCCGGGAACCGCCTCGGCGGCCTGCGCTCCGGCTGCGAGAGCAAGGCCCAGCATGCCTGGAAGGACCAGCGGTAAAAGTGTATCTAGGAACATATTCCTGAGATAGGGTGAAAACAGATATGGATCAAGAGGTAAACAGCAGGAGTTCCTATTTCGTTATCGAGAATCTGGGTCCCCTCTGAACAAGGTTCAGGCGCGCCCGTGCCGATTCAAAAATCGATGGCGCGGCCCTTTGTTTCCCAATCGCCATAGCGGACTGGCTCGGGCGCATCAGCGCCGCCGATCTCGCGCGCCGGCTCCGCTCCTTTGGCTGCGCTCTCACGGCGAGCCTGCGCTTCGGCGAGAGCTCGCTCAGCAGCTTGTCGGGTACGCTTCACGACCACCGCCTTGGCGCTGTCCGTCTCCTTGCGGTCCGCCATCGCCCGTTGAACCTCTTTGCTCCATTGCCCATCATATAGGCGTGCGCGGGCGGCGCCGAAGCCCGCCGTGGAAGAGGATTTCGATGAACGTCATCAAGACGGGCATGCTCCTGGCGGCGCTCACCGCCTTGTTCATGGGCGTCGGCTACATGATCGGCGGTTCCAGCGGCGTTTTCGTCGCGTTCCTGGTCGCGGCCGGCATGAACCTGGTCAGCTACTGGAATGCCGACAAGTTTGTGCTCCGGATGCACCGCGCCCGCGAGGTGGACGCCGCCGCCGCGCCCGAATTCCATGCGCTGGTTGCTGAGCTCGCCGCCCGCGCCGGCCTGCCGATGCCAAAAGTCTACCTTATCGATGACGCGCAGCCGAACGCCTTCGCCACCGGCCGCAACCCGCGAAACGCGGCTGTCGCCGCGACGACCGGCCTCATCAGCCAACTCTCGCGTGAAGAAATCGCCGCCGTGATGGCGCATGAGCTGGCGCATGTGAAGAACCGCGACACGCTCATCATGACGGTCGCGGCGACGATCGGCGGGGCGATCTCGATGCTGGCGAACTTCGCCTTCTTCTTCGGGGGTCATCGCGACAACAACAACCCGTTCGGCATCCTCGGCGTTATCCTGGCCGCCGTCACCGCCCCGCTCGCCGCCATGCTCATCCAGATGGCGATCAGCCGGACGCGCGAATATTCGGCCGACCGCGACGGCGCCGCGATCTGCGGAAATCCAGCTTGGCTCGCGTCCGCGCTTGCCAAGATCGCCGGCGCGGCGGGCCGCGTGCCGATGCTCTCGGCGGAGCGCAATCCGGCCACCGCGCCGCTGTTCATCATCAACCCGCTCACCGGCGCCGGGATGGACAATTTGTTCTCCACCCATCCGGCGACGGAGAACCGCATCGCCGCGCTGCAGGCGATGGCGGCTTCCGGCGGCCTTGCCGCGACAGCCGGCCGAAACGTCGGCGTCGAGGCCATCTCGCCAAGCCGTCGAAGGAGCGAAGGATCCGCCGCCCCCGGCCCGTGGTCGCGCGCCGGCAGCCTCAAGAGGCGTGGGCCTTGGGGTTGAAACCCCGCCGAGCCACCCAGAAGACGCAAGGTCGGGATCGCGACGGCGCTCGGCAAAGCGCCAGGGCGCATGCCGAGCCGCCCGGGCTCGCGGTCCGCAAGACGGCGGCGTCGATCCTCCGCCAGGTGATCGAGCGTGGCGTTCCGCTCGACGCGCTGACCGACGAGGCGCATGGCGGCGAGCATTTTCGCGGGCTCGATCCGCGCGACCGCTCGCTCGTCCGCGCCATCCTCGGCGCCGCGCTCCGCCGCCGCGGCGAGATCCACGCCGCGCTCGCCCGCTGCCTCGACCGGCCGCTGCCCCTCCATTCCGGCGCGCTTGCCGCGATCCTTCACGTCGGCGCGGCGCAAATCCTGTTTCTCGACGTGCCCGATCACGCGGCGGTGAGCCTCGCCGTGGCGCATGCCTGGTCCGACCGGACGGCCCGCAACGCGCGCGGCCTGGTGAACAGCGTCCTGCGGCGGATCGCGCGGGAGCGGGACGACATCCTGGCCCGACCGGACGCCGCGCGCCTCAACGCGCCGGACTGGCTGTTCCGGCGCTGGAGCGAGGCCTACGGAGAAGCGCTCGCCGACAGGATCGCCGAAGAGCATCTGATCCCGCCGGGGCTCGATCTCTCCATCCGCGCCGACCCGGAGTTATGGGCCGAACGGCTCGGCGGCGTGGCGCTGCCGACCGGCACGGTGCGCCTCCCGGAAGCGCGGCGGGTTTCCGCGCTGCCGGGCTACGCCGAAGGCGCCTGGTGGGTGCAGGACGCCGCCGCCGCCTTGGCGGCGCGCCTTTTAGGCGATGTCGCCGGAAAGTCGGTGGCCGACCTCTGCGCCGCGCCGGGCGGCAAGACGGCCGAGCTCGCGAGTTCCGGAGCCGCCGTCACCGCCGTCGATGTCTCGACGTGCCGGCTCAAGCGGCTCTCCGCCAATCTCGAGCGGTTGCGGCTGAAGGCGGAGATCGTAACGGCCGACGTGCTGGCCTGGGCGCCGGGCCGCACGTTCGACGCCGTGCTCCTCGACGCGCCGTGCTCCTCCACCGGCACGATCCGGCGTCATCCGGATGTGGCCTGGCTGAAGCGCCCCGAGGACATCGCCACGCTGGCGGGGCTGCAAACGAAAATGCTCGACCGCGCCGCGGCGTGGGTCGCGCCCGGCGGCCTCCTTATCTTCTGCACCTGCTCGCTGGAGCGGGAGGAAGGGGAGGCGCAGGTCGCGCCCTTCCTGGCCCGCCATCCCGATTTCGCCCCCGCGCCGGTGCAGCCGGGCGAACTCGCCGGCCTGGCGCATCTGATCTCCCCCTCCGGCGCGCTGCGCACCCTGCCTTTCCACCGGTTCGGCCCTGACCTCATTCCGCCGCATACATCCGACACGATGCGCGGCATGGACGGTTTCTTCGCTGCCCGCTTCCGCCGGCTCTGAAGGCGTCGGGAGACGTTCCTTGCCAAGGCCGCTGAACAGGGTTACCCGCGAGATCATGTCAGCAATCGCGCCGGCCGACCGGCTCCGGCTCGCCCTGCACCAGGCGGGACGCCTCGGCCGGCGGCTGCGCCTGGGAGCGATCACCCTTCCGTTCGGGCGGTTCAGCGCGGCGCGGAGCGGGCGCTCGCAGCTTCTGATCGCGCCCCCCGATCTGCGCACCGCCGATCCGACCGTCGCGGTGGAGATCTATGGCGGGCGTTTCGCTTTTGCCGGCAACGTCGTCGAGACGCATGGGCAGTCGCCGTTCGACCTCGGCCCGCCATCGGAAGATTGGCTGCGCGAGCTGCATTCCTTTGGCTGGCTCCGGCACCTGCGGGCCGCCGATACACCGCTCGCCCGCTCCAATGCGCGCGCCATCGCCGAGGATTGGCTGGCGATGCACCGCCGGCCGGGGGGCGACATCATCTGGGACGCCGAGGTGACGGCGCGCCGCGCCATGTCCTTCCTGGCGCAGTCGCCGCTGATCCTGCACGACGCCGATCACGACCTCTACCGCCGCTTCGTCCGCTCGCTCCTGCGTCACGCCCATGTGCTCCGGTCGGGCAGGGGCGCCAGCGATCCGGGCCTGCCTCGCATTCAGGCGGCGATCGCGGTCGCGCTGATCGGGCTGTCGCTATCGCAGCAGGATCGACTCGCCCGCGCCGGCCTCGACCGCCTGGACGCCGAGCTGCTCGCGCAGATCCTTCCCGACGGCGGCCATATTTCGCGCAACCCGGCGGCCCTGGTGGAAGCGCTTGTCGATCTCCTGCCGCTTCGGCAGGCGCTGATAGCGCGCGGCATGGCGCCCTCCGGGACGCTCATGAACGCCATCGACCGCATGATGCCGATGGTGCGCTTCTTTCGTCACGGCGACGGCGCCTTCGCACACTTCAACGGGGTCGCGTCCTCGGCCGGCGGCCTGGTCGCCACGCTCATCTCCTATGACGAGACGCTCGGCAGCCCGGCCTCCAGCGCGACCTATTCCGGCTATGAGCGGATCCAGGCGGGCGCCAGCCTGCTGCTCCTCGATGCCGGCGGCCCGCCGCCGATCGCCCACAGCGCCGAGGCGCATGCCGGCACGCTGGCGTTCGAATTCTCCAACGCGACGCAGCGCATCGTCATCAATTGCGGCGCGCCGGCTTCGCGGCATCATCATCTGCGCCGCGCCGCCCGCCGCACGGCCGCGCATTCCACCGCGGTCCTCAACGAGGAATCCTCCAGCCGCTTCTCAGGCCCGTCCGCGGACGCCCAGATCGTCTCCGGCCCGCGCACCGTCACAGCCAAGCGGAGCGCGGCCGCCGACGGCAGCACAATCGTGAAAATGAGCCACGACGGCTATGCGCGCCGCCTCGGCCCGGTGCATGAGCGGAGCCTTAGGCTGGCCGCCGCCGGCAATCTTCTGGAGGGCATGGACCATTTCTCCGGCGCACCGCTCGCCGCCGGACTTGCCTTCGCCGTGCGCTTCCATCTCCACCACGCCGTCGCCGTTCACGCCACCGGGCGGCGGAACGCGCTCGACCTCCGCGTTCCGGACGAATCGATCTGGCGCTTCGAGGCGAATTGCCCCGTCGACCTGGAGGAGAGCGTGCATCTTTCCGACGTCTTCGGCAGCCGCCCGACCCACCAGCTCGTGCTGCGAAGCGACGTGGAAGCGGAGAACCCGGTCAAATGGCGCCTGTCGCTGCTCCCCTCGTGATACTGCGGCGAGCCGGCCCGGTCCCTAAGAGCGGTGAGGGCTCTCCCACGGCATGGCTCGGCTGGCGATGATCGGCGGCCCGGAGCTCCTGCCGATCCGGCGCGCGCTGATCTCGGTGTCGGACAAGACCGGCATCGTCGACCTCGTCCGCGGTCTCGCCGCGCACGATGTCGAGCTCCTCTCCACCGGCGGCTCCGCCACCCTGCTGCGGGAAGCCGGGCTGGCGGTCGTCGACGTAAGCACGATAACCGGAATGCCCGAATTGATGGACGGCCGCGTCAAGACATTGCACCCGGCCATCCATGGCGGCCTCCTGGCGATTCGCGACGATCCGGGGCACATCGCGGCGATGGAGAGCCACGGGATCGGCCCGATCGACTGCCTCGCCGTCAATCTCTATCCGTTCGAGGCGACGGTCGCGCGCGGCGCCGATCCCGCCTTGGCGATCGAGGAGATCGACATCGGCGGCCCGGCCATGATCCGCGCCGGGGCGAAGAACGCCGCCTGGGTCGCCGTGCTGAGTGATCCGGAGGATTACGGCGCGGTGCTCGCCGCGCTGAGGGAGGGCGGCGTGCCGCGGGCATTGCGCGCCAGGCTCGCCGCCAAGGCGTTCGCCCGCACCGCCGCCTACGACGCGGCGATCGCCGCCTGGCATGCGCGCCAGCTTGGCGACGACATTCCCGAACGGCTCGTCATAGCTGGGCGGCTGCGAGAGCGGCTCCGCTACGGCGAGAACCCGCACCAATCCGCCGGGCTCTATTTGACCGGCGAGCCCGCGCAGGGCGTTGCGACGGCGCGGCAGCTGGGAGGAAAGCCGCTCTCCTACAACAACATCAACGACGCCGACGCCGCCTTCGAGCTCGTCTCCGACTTGCCCCCCGATCGGGCTGCCGTGGCAATGATCAAGCACGCCAATCCCTGCGGGGTCGCCGCCGGCGACGATCTGGCCGAGGCCCATGCCAAGGCGCTCCGCTGCGATCCCGTCTCCGCCTATGGCGGCGTCGTCGCGGTCAACCGCCGGCTCGACGCGGCGGCGGCCGAGGCGATCACCGGCATTTTCACGGAAGTCGTGGTGGCGCCGGAGGCCGATGACGGGGCGTTGCGGATCTTCGCGGCGAAGCCCGATCTGCGGCTGCTCGTCACCGGCGGGTTGGCCGATCCGGCGGCGAAGCCGCTGCTGGTCAGGAGCGTGGTGGGCGGACTCCTGACGCAGGCGCGCGATGCCGGCGCAGTCTCCGAAGCGGACCTGAAGGTCGTCACCCGGCGCGCCCCGAACGAGGGCGAAATGGTCGACCTCCTGTTCGCCTTTCGCGTCGCCAAGCACGTGAAGTCGAACGCCATCGTCTACGCCAAAGACGGCGCCACTGTCGGCATCGGGGCGGGGCAGATGAGCCGGATCGACTCGGTGCGAATCGCGGCCTCAAAAGCCGCGGATGCGGCGCTGGCGGCCGGACTGGCGGAGCCGCTGACGCGAGGCTCCGTCGTCGCCTCGGACGCGTTCTTCCCCTTCGCCGACGGCCTCATCGCCGCGGCGGAAGCGGGCGCCACCGCCGTCATCCAGCCGGGCGGTTCGCTCCGCGACGACGAGGTGATCGCGGCCGCGGACGATGCGGGGCTCGCCATGGTGTTCACGGGGGTCCGGCATTTCCGGCACTGAGGCCGCCTTCGCGCTGACCGGATCAACTGCGCCGGGATTGCGGCTTCTCCGGCCCCAAAAGCTCCAGCAGCTCCGGACGCCTCAGCAGCTCGACGAGGGTTCGCTCGATCCTCTTCTGGAAACCCGGCGAGGCGCGGCCGACCAGCCCGGCATCGGGCTTTCCGATTTCCGGAAAGAACTCCGCTACCAGCGGCATTTACGCGATCCGGCGCGCGTCGATTGCGAAGGCTCGTTGGCCAAGCGACGCCGCGGCGCTTGCGCCGACAGGTATAACTCCCAACGGAAGAGCTGCATGATCGGGATACCGGGATGTCGTCGTATACAATGCGGCTACGATGGACATCTTGCGGTTCCTGGAGACGCCGATGTCGATGACGTAACCGATATGGCGCTGAGGGCCCGGTTTTTCGGGCGCTTCCGAGAATGGAAACATGCACCATACGAAGTCACCGGGATCGTATTGGCGCTCCGTCAATAGCCGCTTCGTCGAGTATCGCTGAAAACAATCGCCGGCGAAAATCGTGCCGTTCGGCGCTCTCGCCGTCGATGGGAACGGGCTCGTAGTCTCGAATGTCGGCCGGAGCGATGACTTCGAGGCGGAAGCCTTGCTCGCTGGCGCTCAAGTCCCGGGGTACGAGCGTCTCAATATAATTCGTCAGAGTGCGGTTGTCCCCGGCCGCGCGTCGTTTGGCGGCAGCGAGGATGTCCGCTTCAAGCCTGATAGTCATCGGTTGGCGCATGCGGGCTAACCCTGGAGCCGTTCCAGATACGCACCGGATGGGTGCTGATGTCAAATACAAGCTGTAAATTCGCAGCGCGCCGTAATATCGGGCTGCTTCTCCACCGCGAACACCCGCCCATCGGTCGCCGATGCTTCTCATTAAGGGTCGAGCCGATACGGCACCTCGTTCGCCGGGGCAAGTCGCCGGTACGGGAGGGTCCGGCTCTCGACAGTCTTTGGGAACGGATGTGTTCTTCGACGATCTCGTAGGCAATAAGCCGTGCTGAAAGCCCATCGTCCCTACCCGTCGGCCGCAGCTTCAAATCTCCACGACCCGGTCCGGCAGTTCGTTCTCGTCGCCGGGGTGGCGCGGGAAGTGGTCGCGGAGCGCCGTGCCGCAGGCGGCGACCGCGCCGGTCAGCCCGTTGGCCAGCCGGCCGGCCGCGATCTCGGTGGTCAGCCGATCGATGATGTCCTGCCAGAACCCCGGGGGTGCGCGGTCGTTGATGCCGCTGTCGGCGACGATCTCGGCGTGGTGCTCGGCCAGCGACACGTAAATGAGCACGCCGGTGCGCGCCGCGGTGGCGTGCAGGTTGTGGGCGAGGAATTGTTCGCGCGCCCGCGCCGAGGCACGGGCGGTGCGGACGGCGCGCGGCACGAAATACAGGCGCAAGGTGGGGACCAAGGACGCGGCCGCGAGAAGCGCGAAGACGCCCGCCTGGCCGATGGCGAGCGACCCGGCAGCGATTTGCGGCGTGATCGCCGCGGAGACGAAGCCGCCGGCCAGAGCGGCGAGCGCCGACCAGAGAAGCGCCAGCATCCGGTAGTCGGCACTCTCCGCCGCTACGACGACGAAGATCTCGCCCGAGGTTTCCCTCTCGGCCGCGGTGATCGCCGCGGCGATCTCCACGTGCTCCTCCGGCCTCAGGCGTGCGGCGGCGTTCTTCATCACCAGCGCCCCGAGGCGCCGCCGCCGCCGAACGAGCCGCCGCCGCCCGACCAGCCGCCACCGCCCCTCGAGCCGCCGCCGAAGCCCCCGCCGCCGCCGCCGAAGATGATCGGCCCGCCGCCCCGATAACGTCGCCTACGGCCGCCGCCGAAGACGCCGAGCCACACCATCATGATGACGATGAAGACCAGCACCTGGAAGGCCGAGCCGATCGTGTCCTCCTCGTTGACGCGCTCGCGCGCGCGGCTCGCGAAGGCGCCGGCGTCGCCCTCCAGCACCGCCACGATATCCTCGACGCCGCGGCGGATGCCGGCCGACATGTCGTTCGCCCGGAAGCGGGGCAGGATGCTCGATTCGATGATGAGCCTGGAAATGGCGTCGGTGAGCTCGCCTTCCAGCCCGTAGCCGACCTCGATGCGGATTTCTCGTTCGTTCGGCGCGACGAGCAGGATGGCGCCGTTGTCCTTGTCGCCCTGGCCGATGCCCCAGGCGCGGCCAAGCGCGACGCCGTATTCCTCGATGCTCTGGCCGTCGAGCGAGGCGACGGTCGCGAC
>Ga0183260_10004150_pt1 | contig 11559 bp, 9 predicted proteins | sample AntDrymUQ4972206_2_FD_129768 | JGI IMG/M metagenome (GOLD analysis project Ga0183260, IMG submission 129768) | Polar desert sand microbial communities from Dry Valleys, Antarctica - metaG UQ497 (22.06) (version 2) (version 2) | ecosystem: Environmental > Terrestrial > Soil > Desert | place...
CTGCGCTCTCCGCGCGAGGGCTCCCGGAATTCACCGCGTTGCTCGCAGCCGAGCTGGCCGCCGCCGGTGCGATGCCGACCGGGCAGGCACGCTCGTCGCTCGGCGTGGGTGAGCTCATCCTGTCGGCACGAGAGCTGATCGGCGTGCCTCAGCGAGCGCTCGCGTCGCGGGCGGGAACGTCGCAGGCGGCGGTCACCGCGATCGAGACAGGGAACCGGCTGCCGACCGTTCGAACCCTGATGCGGCTCGTTGACGCGGCCGGGTTCGAGCTGGTCGTCGGGCTGCGCCGACCAGATGCGGCCACACCGATCGCCCTCGGCGCGCTGGTCGCAGGTGAGGACGAGCTCGCCGACTACGTGCCCATCCGGGCGCCGTCGCCGTTCTAGGCTTCGACGCGCCTCGCGGTCACGATCAGGCGTTCGGCGCTCGAGTACGTCGGATTACAGGTCGTCAAGACCAGCGTCGGACGCGGCGTCTGCGTGAGCACCCGGCCCGAGCCTTCGGACGGCACGACGAAGACGTCATCGACCTCGTAGCGAAACGTGCCGTACTTCGTGCGCAAGGTCATCTCGTCGCCGACCCGCAGATCCCCGAGATCGAAGAACGGCGCCTGATAGGTCGTGCGGTGGCCCGCGATGCCGACCCTGCCCGTGTCGTCCCAGGGGTCGGCGGTGTCGGGGTAGTGGCCGGGTCCGTCCTTCAGGTCTTCGTACCCGGTTCCCTGCACCACCATGAAGTTCACGTCGATCGCCGGGATCTCGAGTTGCGCGTACGCGACGCCGATGGGCAGTCGGTCGGGCGCCTGCGAGGGGTCGACGGGCTCGGCGCGATCGACTTCCTGCTGGAACTCGGTCCTCAGCCGATCCTGGGCCTCGGCCGTGTGCAGCCCGGTGCCCCACAGTGACCACCCGAGGTAGCCCACGAATCCCGCCGCGACCATGAGGCACGCCATGCCGAACCAGTGCACGAGCGTTCGCCAACCGCGGCCGTGGGTCATGGCGACCACGGTACCGCCGAACGGACCGTGCGTCGCCCGTGCCACCTACACTGGCTCCGTGAACGCCGTCTCCCCCTTGCTCGAGGGCCTGAACGACATCCAGGCAGAGGCGGTGTTGCACACCGAAGGCCCGGTGCTCATCGTCGCGGGTGCCGGCAGCGGCAAGACCCGCGCGCTCACGCACCGCATCGCGTATCTGATCCGGGAGAGGGGTGTCTCGCCCTTCGAGATCCTCGCGATCACGTTCACGAACAAGGCCGCGCGTGAGATGTCCGACCGCGTCGAAGGCATGCTGGGGGAGCGGGTTGCCCGCGGCATGTGGATCCTCACGTTCCACTCGACCTGCGCTCGCCTGCTGCGCCGGGAGCACGCCCACCTCGGCGTGCCGAGCGGCTTCACGATCTACGACGGCGGCGACACAGAGCGGCTGATCGCCGGCGTCTTGAAGGACCTCGATCTCGATCCGAAGCGTTATCCGCCGCGCGCGATGGCGAGCGCCATCTCGAGCGCGAAGGATCGAGTGACCGGACCTGATGACTTCGCGAGCATGGCGAGCAACTTCTACGAGGAGACGATCGCGAAGGTCTACCACGCGTACGAGCGGCGCAAGCGCGACGCCGGCGCGCTCGACTTCGACGACCTGCTGACCGAAACCGTCCGCCTGTTCCGCGATCACCCCGAGGTGCTCGAGCACTACCAGGAGCGGTTCCCGTACCTGATGGTCGACGAGTACCAGGATACGAACCGTGCCCAATACGAGCTCGTGAACCTGCTGGCCGCGAAGCATCGCAACATCTGCGTCGTGGGCGACGCCGACCAGGGCGTGTATTCCTGGCGCGGGGCGACGATCCAGAACATGCTCGACTTCGAGCGCGACTATCCCGACGCGACGGTCTTCCTGATGGAGCAGAACTATCGCTCCACGCAGAACATCCTCGAGGCAGCGAACGCGCTGATCGAACACAACCAGCAGCGAAAGCCGAAGGCGCTGTGGACCGAGGCGGGCTCGGGCGAGCTGATCGTGCGCCTGCGGGCCGACGACGAGCACGAGGAAGCGTTCTTCGTGGTCGACGAGATCGAGCGTCTGCGGGAGACCGAGGGCTATCGACTGTCCGACATCGCGATCTTCTATCGAACGAACGCGCAGTCGCGAGTGATCGAGGACGTGCTGATGCGAGTCGGCACGAACTACCGCGTCTTCGGTGGCGTGCGGTTCTACCAGCGCAAGGAGATCAAGGACGTGCTGGCCTACCTGCGACTGCTGATCAACCCGCAGGACGTGATCTCGTTCCGACGGGTGGTGAACACCCCGAAGCGAGGCATCGGGGACGCGACCGTCGCGGCGCTCGAGTCGTTCGCCGACACCGAGGGCATCGACGTCGTCGAGGCATGCAGGCGCATCGACGAGATCGCCGTGCTGCAGACCCGGGCCAAGGGTGCGGTCGCCGGCTTCAACCAGGTGATGCAGGCGCTCCGGCGCCACGCCGACGACGGCGCCGGACCCGCCCGCATGGTGGAGTTCTCCGCCCTCGAGTCCGGCTACCTCGGTGAGCTCGAGCAGGAGCGCACGGTCGAGGCGCAGGGTCGTATCGAGAACATCCAGGAGCTGGGCGGGGTGGCAGCCGAGCTGCTCACGCGCGAGCCCGACGCCGGCATCGAGCAGTTCCTCGAGCAGGTCTCGCTGATCGGCGAGCAGGACGAGTACGACGAGGACGCCTCGAGCGTCACACTGATGACGCTGCACATCGCGAAGGGGCTCGAGTTCCCCGTCGTGTTCATCGTCCGCATGGAGGACGGCATCTTCCCGCACTTCCGATCGATGACCGACGCCGCTGCCCTCGAGGAAGAGCGCCGCCTCGCCTACGTGGGCATCACGCGAGCACAGCAGCGCCTGTACCTCACCCATGCGTGGAGCCGCACGCTCTTCGGACAGACCCAATACAATCCGCCGTCGCGGTTCCTCAAGGAGATGCCGGAGCACCTGTACGACGTGCGCGAGAGCGAGGGCGCCGTCACAGGGTACGGCGGGCGGTACATCGGGGGTCGGCACGGGGGGAGCGGCTCGGGCGCGGGCGGGTATCCCGGGGCCGGCCGCGGCGGCGGGCGTGTGATCGGAGGACGTCGAGAGCACGACGACGACGACCGCCCGATCGCCGACTGGACGCCGCCGCAGCCCAAGGGTGTGTCGAAGCATGAGGCTCCCGTGATCGCGGCGGGCGACACCGTCGTGCACGAGCGGTGGGGCGAGGGCATCGTGCTCGTGGTGTCCGGCAACGGCGACGGTGCTGAGGCCACGATCTCGTTCCCTGACATCGGGGAGAAGCGGGTGCTGCTCGCCTATGCGCCGTTGACGAGATCCGGTCCGGCCTGACCCCGACCGGTGGCGTCGATCGCCTTCACGTCGACAGGCGGTCCAACACGTTGCGGGTCACTCTCGCGACGTCGCGGTCGCCGAGGCCGCAGGTCCAGTCGGTGACGCCCGCGTTGAACACGGTGCCGCCACCCGGTTTCGTGAACACCCCGATGCACGCGTGGTTGTTCGTCACGCGGTGCACCTGGTCGCGCCATCCGGGTCCGAACACGGCCATCGCCGCATTCTCGAGCTCGCCGGGCTCGTGGGAATACCGGCTGGGCTGCTCTCGCTGGCTCCACAGGCGCGCCGGGGCGGTGGCGAGGATCTCGAGTCCGTCGGGCGCGCCGTCGGCCCCGGTCGGGACCGGCAGACCGTCGGGCCCGGTCGTGAACTCCACACCGTCGACCTCGTAGGCCACGATCGAGTCGGCGCGGCCGAGCTCGTCGCCGTAGCGCAGGCCCGTTCCTTCGAAGGCCCAATGCTCCGGCCGCCAGGCCGTATAGGCGCCTGAACCTCTCGGCACGCCGAGGCCGTAGCGCGAGTAGCCACCCCGCGTGAACGTGAGACCGATGGTGCGGGTCTCGGGCCACGCGATGCGGCGATCGCTCCACACACCGCTGAGCCGTCGCTCGTCTGACGTGCCGAGCACGGGATCCTCGTCGACCCGATACTTGAAGCAGGTCATCGAGCTATATGCCTCGTCGAACCGCACCTGCCAGAAGCACGTGTTCCCGCTGAGGATGGCGGCGTTCCCGCCGCCGTCGGTGAACGCGTCGAGCGCCTCGCGCATGCCCCACGACCAGTACTCGTCGTGGCCGACCGACAGGTACAGGCGGTGGCCACCGAGAACATCAGGGTGCTGCTCGAGGTCCTCCGAGATCGCGACGTCGAGCTCATAACCGTTCGACTCGGCCCAGCGAACGAAGTCGCGCTCCCACGCGGCCCATCCCGCCCCCCCGCTCCACAGCGAAAGGCCGAGCGGCTGCGCCCAGTCGAAGTACCAGCTCCCCTCACGGTCGGGCTCGGGCTGCATCTTGCGACGACTGGGCTCCGGCTTGTCCGAGAAGCCGCGGGCGAGCGGACGCTCGAACGAGACGTGGGTGCCACCCGTGTACAGGTTCGGCCCGCCCCAGTCGTTGTAGGCGTTCCACGTGGTCGTCGAGAGCACGAGGATCATCGGGGCACGAGGTCCGTCGGGGGCCGGGCGCAGCACGAAGAACGCGTCTGCACGCTCGTCGCCGGCCGAGAGCGTCACCGAGTAATAGCCGCTTCGCCAGTCCTTGCCGGTCGGGACCTCGAGCGCCGATGGCCAGTCGCATCCGTTCGCCGAGGCGTCGTCGGGAGTCGGGTGGGTGTCGGCTCGGCCGTCGGCCCGCCAGACGACCTCTCGCTCGGCTCCCTCCCGGGCGACCTCGATGTCGAAAGAGCCGGTGTCGGTCGAGACGTGCAATGGCAGCCCCTCGCCCGGGAACCCCGACCGCGGGAAGCAGTACGCCTCGAGCACGCCGGCTACCTGAAGAGGGCGAAGTAGCCGGCGAAAGCGATCACCACGCCCGCCACGAGCGGCGCGATGACCCACGCCACACCGAGTCGCGCACGGTAGGGCCCGAGTGTGCCCACCTTCGTCGTCGGCTTCAATCCCGGCGGGCGTATCTGGAGCTTCCTGCGAGCCACCGCGCCAGTCTACGGACCGACGAGGCCCACGCGGGTCGGCTCGCGCCTGTCGAGCCGCCGACATAGCTAGACTCACGCGCGATGGCGGCGACCTATCGGATCGTGGTGGCGAAGCCGGGGCTCGACGGCCACGACCGGGGGGCCAAGGTCGTCGCGCGAGCTCTGCGCGACGCGGGGTTCGAGGTGATCTACACCGGCCTGCACCAGACCGCGGAGCAGATCGTCGAGACCGCGATCCAAGAAGATGCCGACGCGGTCGGCCTCTCGAGCCACTCGGGGGCGCACATGACCTTGTTCCCGAAGGTCGTCGCACAGCTGCGCGAGCGAGGCGCCGACGACATCCTGGTGTTCGGCGGCGGCGTGATCCCGGTCGACGACATCCCCATGCTGAAGGACGCAGGCATCGCCGAGATCTTCACGCCCGGTGCGAATACCGGCGACATCGCCACGTGGCTCCGCGAGCATCTCGAGGACCCGTCGGCAACGGGTCCAAGGAAGACTACCTAGAACCCCAGACGACCGGGAGCTCCTGTGGATCTGTACGAGCACCAAGGCAAGGAGCTCTTCCGCGCCCAGGGCATCGTGACGCCGCGTGGCATCGTCGCCGAAACGGCGGAGCAGGCGGCCGAGGCGACCCGTGAGCTCGGCGGACGCAGCGTGGTGAAGGTGCAGGTGCAGGTCGGCGGGCGCGGCAAGGGCGGCGGCGTGGTGCTCGTCGACTCGCCCGCACGAGCCGCCGAGGAAGCCGCCCGCATGCTGGGCGCCGACTTCAAGGGCCACCAGGTCACGCAGGTGCTCGTCGAGGAGCTGCTGCCGATAGCCCTCGAGTTCTACACCTCGATCGTGCTCGATCGCTCGACCGGCGACTACCTCGCGATGATGACCGCAGAAGGCGGCATGGACATCGAGGAGCTCGCCCGAACCCGACCCGACGCCCTGCGTCGAGTGCATGTCGACGCGATGCTCGGCCTTCGCGGCTTCCACGTGCGGGCGCTCGTCGGCACCCTGCCGATCGAGGCCCGTGAAGGCGCGTCCGACGTGGTGCGGAAGATGTTCGAGCTGGTGCAGGAGCGCGACGCCACCCTCGTCGAGGTGAACCCCCTCGTGCAGCTCGACGACGGGTCCGTCGTCGCGCTCGACGCCAAGGTCACGATCGACGACAACGCGCTGTTCCGCCACCCCGACCTCGAGGCGTACGAGAGCGTGTTCCCGATCGACCCGGTGCAGGCGCGGGCCAACGACGTCGGACTGCAGTACGTGAAGCTCGAGGGCGATGTGGGCATCATCGGCAACGGCGCCGGGCTCGTGATGTCGACGCTCGACGTGGTCGCGCAAGCCGGCGCCAGCGCCGCGAACTTCCTCGACGTCGGAGGTGGCGCGAGCGCCGAGCAGATGGCGGCATCGCTCGAGGTGGTGCTGTCGGATCCTGCGGTCAAGGTCGTGTTCATCAACATCTTCGGCGGCATCACCCGGTGCGACCTCGTCGCCGCGGGCGTGCTGGGCGCGCTGGAACGCGTCGAGGCCACCGTGCCGCTCGTGGTACGGCTCGACGGGACCAACGCCGACGAGGGGCGGGCGATCCTCGCCGAGGCGGCACACACACGCATCGTGTCCGCCGCGACGATGCTGGAGGCGGCCGAGCGAGCCGCCGCGCTCGCGAACGAGCGGGTCGCATGAGCATCCTGGTCGGTGCCCACACGCGACTCGTCGTGCAGGGCCTCACGGGCACCGAAGGGACGTTCCACACCCTTCGCAACCGCGCGTACGGCACGAACGTGGTCGCGGGCGTGACGCCGGGCAAGGGCGGGCTCGACGTCGAGGGGATCCCCGTGTTCGACACGATGGCCGAAGCCGTCGGCCGAGCGGACGCGAACACGTCGATGATCTTCGTGCCGCCGCGTTCGGCCGCCGAGGCGATCGTCGAGGCCGTCGACGCGGGCGTCGCGCTCGTCGTGTGCATCACCGAAGGCATCCCGGTCAAGGACATGGCAGCGGTGCGCAGCTACGTGCGGGGCCGTGAGACCACGCTCGTCGGGCCGAACTGCCCGGGCGTGATCTCGCCGGGGGTCGCGAACGTCGGCATCATCCCGCCCGAGGTGTGCATGCCCGGCCGGGTCGGCTTCGTGAGCCGCTCGGGCACGCTCGTCTACCAGATCGTGCATGAGCTCACGCAGCGCGGTGTCGGACAGTCGACGTGCGTCGGCATGGGCGGCGACCCCGTGCATGGCATCGGCTTCATCGAGACGCTCGCGGCCTTCGAGGCCGACCCCGAGACCGACCTGATGATCATCACGGGCGAGATCGGAGGCGACGACGAGGAGCGAGCGGCGGCCTTCATCTCCGAGCATGTGACCAAGCCGGTCGTCGCCTACATCGCCGGTTTCGAGGCGCCGCCGGGCAAGCGCATGGGCCACGCCGGCGCGATCGTCACGGGGAGCACGGGCACGGCGGCCGCGAAGGCAGAGGCACTCGAGGCGAACGGCGTCGCGGTGGCCCGCAACCCGACCCAGGTCGCCGAGCTGGTGCACGCGACGCTCGCATGATCGCCGACGAGGTCGCGTCGACGCCGGCGACCTCGGTGACTCGCGACCTGGCCGGCTCGTTCCCGATCGCGGTCGCGGGAGCCTGCGCATCGACGCTCGCGGTCGTCGCCATCGGCCAGGTGCCGCCGATGTTGCTGAACGCCGCGGGCGGTGGGCTCGCGGTCTCCACCCAGCTCAAGGTCGGGTGGTTCTACACGATGGCCGGTCACGCGGTGGCGATCCGCTTCTCGGGCGCCGGATCGGTCGATGGCTTCGGAGCCGGCGAGCTCTCGGTTCGGTTCGGCATGCTCACGATCGCCGTGCTCGCGATCGCCTGCCTCGCGCTGTCCGGCCGGGCCGCAGCCCGCAGCGTCGAGGACGTCGGCCTGCGGCGGCTGCTGGCGGGAACCCTCGTCGCGATCCCGTACGCCGCGATCCTCGGTGCGGTCGATGCGGCGATCGAGCTCCGCCTCGTCACCGACGGCGGCTTCCTGCCCGAGACCACGACGATCGCCGCACCGGTGTGGGAAGCCTTCGCCCTGCCCGCCGCACTGGCGTTGGCCGCGGCAGGACTCGGCGGGTGGTCGACCTCGCAGACGTGGGATCGCGGGGCCGGCCGCGCTGTGCGCGCGGGGCTGCGGTCGTTCGTGACGGCGATCGCCGTCAGCCTCGCGGCGACGCTCGCTTTCGCCGCGCTCCGCCCCGAAGGGCTCGAGCGGTACTCGTCGGAGGTGTGGTCAGCGGGGCCGCAGCGCGCCGCCCTCTACATCGGCCATCACGCGTTGGCGCTGCCTAACCACGCGATGTGGATCCTGGCGCCGTCGATGGGCAGCTGCGTGTCCTCACGCACATCCGAGGCCGCGCACGACCTGCTCTGTCTCGACCGCAGCCCGCGCGGCCCCGATCCGGCGACGTGGCTGCTGTCGGAGCTCGGGCGGACGGAGGGATCGCCGCCGACCACGCCGATGCCTGCGGTGGCGTGGCTCTTCCTCGCGGTGGCGGCGCTCGCGCTCGCGCTGGGGTTCCGCACCGCTGGGCGCGCTGCGACCTCGATCGTCGGTGCTGCAGCGCTCGGAGGTGCCGGCGGCGCCTGTTTCGCGGTGCTCGTGATCGTCACGTCGCTCGCAGGGTCGTTATGGGTGCGGACGATGTCCGGCGAGGTCGTTCGCACGGTCGGGCTCGGTCCCGACCCAGTCAGGACCGCGATCCTCGCGGGCGTGTGGGGCGTGGTGGGAGGGATGGTGGCGTGCGTGGGGTGGCGGCTCAGCCGCTCAATCCGACCTCGCTGAAGTTCGACTCGATCTGGGTGAATCGGGCCCATGCGGCCGCCCAGCCCGCGTCGTCGCGAGGGAATTTCTCGACCGGTGTCGCCGGCGCCTGGCGATCCCAGATGCCGAAGAACGTCGCGCCGTATCCGAGCAGGTACCTCGTGCCGGAATGGGTGTACTGCACGGCCGCCGTGTCGTTCGGGTCGAAGCTGCCGGTGGTCGATGACCCCTCTGAGCTCGAAGCACCGGCCTGATCGACGGTCGTGCTGTTCGGCTCGAGCGCGGCGAAGCGGAGCCACGCCTGCCGCCACCCCTCGTCGGTCCGGGGGAACCGCTCGGACGGTTGGGCGGGCGACTGCCGATCCCAGATGCCGAACGCGTCTGCCGAGTAGCCGAGCACGTAGCGATAGCCGGAGTGGGTGTAGCGGACGTCGCCACCTTCCGACAGGCCCGTGGCGGCCGGTCCGGGATCAGAGGGTTGGGCAACTGGCGGGCCCGCGGGTGATGGGGCCGGAGCGTCGTTGGTCGGCGATGCGACCGTGGGCGCCGGCGCTCTCGGCTCCGGCGACGCTTCGGCTTGCGACGCGGCCTGTGTCGCCACCGTCAGGTCGCTGTGGCAGTAGCGGCACTTGATGGCCTCGTCCTGGATCATCTCCGCGCAGTACGGACACTTCTTCACGGCGGTTCCCCTCTTCGTCGTTCGTCGGAAAGCGGCTTCCAGGCTACCCGAGATGGCCGCCTCGCCGAGCAGTGCCCTGCGGCCGGTCCGATACCATGCGGCGAGATGGGGGAGCGCATCGCCGTCCTGGTGTCGGGCAACGGCACGAACCTTCAGGCGCTGCTCGATGACCCATTCTGCGGACCGCGCATCTCGTTGGTGCTGTCCGACCGGGGAGGCATCCCCGCGCTCGCCCGGGCGGAAGTCCGAGGCGTCGAGACGCTCGTGATCGATCCGACGTCGTTCGACGACCGCGTGGGGTTCGACCGGGCGGTGTGCGACGCGCTGCAACGACACGGCACCGACGTGGTCGTGACCGCGGGATACATGCGGCTGCTCGGCGCGGCGGTGCTCGACGTCTTCGGCGGCCGCTGGCTGAACACGCACCCGGCGCTGCTGCCGTCGTTCCCAGGCATGCACGGCGTGCGAGACGCCCTCGAGCACGGTGTGAAGGTCACCGGGGTGAGCGTCTTCCTCGTCGACGAGGGCATCGACACCGGCCCCATCGTGCTGCAGGAGGCGATCGACGTGAGTGAGGACGACGACTGGCGCTCGCTCGAGACCAGGGTGCTCGAGGTCGAGCACCGGCTGCTGCCGCGCGCCGTGCGGGCGCTGGTCGAAGGCCGCCTCGACGTCGACGGGCGACACGTGACGATCGTGCAGGCGGACCGATGAACGACCTGAGGCCGGTGCGCCGAGCGTTGCTCGCGCCCTACGACAAATCCGGGCTGACGTCGTTCGCCTCGGCGCTGGTCGAGCGCGGCGTGGAGCTCGTCGCCTCGGGCGGCACCTCCCGCGTGCTCGCCGATGCAGGCCTCCCGGTCACGCCGGTGGAGCAGGTCACCGGCTCCCGGGAGATGCTCGGCGGCCGGGTCAAGACGCTGCATCCCGCCATCCACGCCGGGCTCCTCGCCGACCGACGCGATCCGGAGCACATGCGCCAGTTGGAAGAGCGTGGCATCGCACCGTTCGACCTGCTGGTCGCCGGGTTGTATCCGTTCCGCGAGACCGTCGCGGGCGGAGCGGGCTTCGACACCGTCATCGAGAACATCGATATCGGCGGACCGGCGATGGTGCGCGCCGCCGCCAAGAACTTCGGGTCCGTGACGGTGGTGGTCGACCCCGCCCGTTACGAGGAGATCGTGGCCGAGATCGATGCCCACGGCGGCACGACTCGGCAGACACGCCGAACCCTCGCCGCGGCTGCCTACGCTCATACCGCCGCCTACGACGCGGCCGTGGCGTCATGGTTCGCCGAGCGCGAGGGTGCAGACACGATGCCGGCGTTCGTCGGGCTCGCCTACGAGAAGGAGGGCGACCTGCGCTACGGGGAGAATCCGCACCAGCGCGGGGCGCTGTACCGCGAGACGGGGAGCGTTGGTGTGCTGGGCGGCGCCCGGGTGCTCCAGGGCAAGGACATGTCGTTCAACAACTGGCTCGATGCGTACGCGGCGTACGAGCTCGCGGCCGCGATGCCCGAGGGCTCCGCCGCGATCGTGAAGCACAACAATCCGTGCGGGGCCGCAGCGAAGGGGTCGCTCGCCGCCTCGTACCGCGCGGCGCTCGCCTGCGACGACGTGAGCGCGTTCGGCGGCATCGTCGCGTTCCACGGGCACGTCGACGCCGAGGCGGCTTCGGCGATGGCCGACGTGTTCACCGAGGTCGTGATCGGCCCGTCGTTCACGCCCGCGGCGAGCGAGGCGTTCGCCGAACGCGCGAACCTGCGTGTGATGACGGCGCCGCTTCCCGACGGACGCGGGCTCGACGTTCGTCCGTTGCCCGGAGGCGCGCTGGTGCAGGATCGCGACCTCGTGACCGAGACGCCCCGGGGGTTCGCGGTCGTCTCGAGCCGCGAGCCGACCGATCGGGAATGGTCCGACCTCGAGCTCGCGTGGACGGTCGCCTGGCGCGTCAAGTCGAACACGATCGTGCTCGTGAAGGACGGCGCGACCGTTGGAGTCGGCGCCGGTCAGATGTCGCGGGTGGACTCGTCGTGGCTGGCGACCCGCAAGGCGGGGGTCCGGGCC
>Ga0183260_10004152_pt1 | contig 11557 bp, 11 predicted proteins | sample AntDrymUQ4972206_2_FD_129768 | JGI IMG/M metagenome (GOLD analysis project Ga0183260, IMG submission 129768) | Polar desert sand microbial communities from Dry Valleys, Antarctica - metaG UQ497 (22.06) (version 2) (version 2) | ecosystem: Environmental > Terrestrial > Soil > Desert | place...
CGGTCCCTGATCCAGGCGCACCAACTCGTCTTCCAAAACCCTTCACCCGGCGTCCTGGCGAGCATCCGCGCCCTCGGTCTGGAGGACACGACCCGCGCCTGGAGCGGTCCCCAGAGCGGCACCAACCGCGAGGAACCCCAGGTCTTCTCGGAGGCCTAAACCCCGCCCCTCTCTAGGAGAGGAGACGGCCCAGGGCACCCATTCTGGTGGCCCTGGCCTCCAGCGCGGCCGACACCGCCGCAGCGGCGGCCAGCGACACGAGCGACCCGGCACCGAAGAACCCGATCAGGCGCTGGGACTTCGCCGCCGCCTCGGGCGTCTCGGGTGCGGGCTCGGTCCCCGACTCGACCGGCGTATCGCCCTCCTGGGACTGGCCCGCGATCCTGGCCCCGAGCACCCCGGAGACCGCGCTGTTGAAGAGCGCGGCCCCGAGCAGCACGTCTTTCAGACCCACGAGCGCCCCGGCCTCGATCCCAAGTTCCTCCTCGGCCTCCTTTAACCCCCCGAGCCTCCAGGCCCCGACGGCCGCGACCACGGCAATGGCGTTGACCGCGGTGAACCGGAACCAGGCCTCGTTCAAAACGCGCCCCCGCTCCCTCTTATCGCTTATGCTGCTAATGGTCGGGTTCAACGCCACCTGACCAAACAGCGTCCCGCCGAACCAGGTCGCGAGGCCCAGGTTATGCAACGCCCGCACGGTAGTAGACGGCTCCGTCATCCCGTCTCTCCCCTCTCAATGCCGAAAGCCCTCTCTATTCCCAACCCCCTGCCCGGCCAAACGCCAGAAAGCCGATCCTCAATCGTGGTACGAACCTTCCAAACCATATAGGATGCTGGCGGCACGAAGGTATCCGGAACGGCAAGTGTCCGGTCTGGGGATCATCGTGCGCCGGGGAGGCATGAGGTTCATCGTGGGGAGGATCAGGTTCAAGGGCGGAGATAAGCCAAACACGTTATTCGTGACGCTCGCGGCATCGGTTTTGGCGATTCTGATCTCCTTCATGCTCGCGACTCAGGCCCGCGCCCAGGAAACGGAGACCAAAGAATTCACGACGCAGGTGAACCAGGTGACCGCCAGTACCGTCGCACAGGCTGGTGACGTCACTGTCAAAGCCGAAAATAGGTCCTCGAAAGAAACCACCATAATCTCCGAACAAACGACAGAGGTAATCCAGACTCAGGTACAAGGAAAAAATCCAGTCAACTAAGACCTTTCCCTGAGATCAGGGGCGAGGAAGTTCCGCAGCGTCAAGCATCAGAAGCACCAGGCCCGTTGGCAGGCGTCGAGACGATCACGCGAGATACGGACGGGGATCAGTTTACCGATTTGATCACAGTGCCGGGTGACTGCAAAGCGCAAGAAGGCGCGTCTCTTGTATTGGAAGACGATGACGGTACGCAGGACACCGAGCCGCAGGACGAAGACCAAGGACCTCTGGCTGATGGAACCGCCAGAGGCAACGATGTACTCGTTCCGGGGGATGTGATCGACACGCTCCCCGATGGTACGAAGGTCGTCGGCATAGACCAGATCACCGTAGAGACCGAAAATTGTGAGCTTACGGAGCAGGGAGATGACTTGACCATAACTTTGAGCGATCAGAGCGTGCCTTTTCGGATCAGGGACGGCGACAACGTAGACATCACGCTGCAGGAGGACGGGACCATAGTCGCGAATGGTCGGGAGACGCTGGGAGATTCATTCCCGGAGGGTGAGAGTGATAATCTCGATAGGCTCATTGTACCGATACCCGTCGATCCGGAAAATGACCAGTTCCCCGAGGCGCCCAACGATACCTTCCCGATAATCAGTTCGACGGGCATCGGTGGGCAGGGGTGTCGTGTTATTGAGCAGTCCGACGATCCTGGCACCGAAGATGTCGCCGCTGACGAAGACGTGATCGACGATACGATCCCCGACGATCCGTTGCCTGACACTGGTGGGCCGCCCTTACTCAGCGTCGCCATCCTCGGCTTTGTCCTGGTCGCTGCCGGGGTGTCCTTGATTCGCGGCGGCCGGCGGGAAGGGTAGCCTGGGGAGCCGGATCGGGAAGGACGCGAGAGTGCCTCTAAAGACGGGGATCACCGCAATGGCTCTGGTGCTTGTCTGCGCTGGCGCCGTCGCGGTGTTCGCGTTACTCGGCGGGGCTTCGGAGCCCGCAGCCGCGGTCAAGTCGTCCACGGAACCGGAAATCGAACCGCTAGTGCGGGCGGATCCCGGCTTCGAGCCGTGGAAAGAGAAGGCCGTAACCCTCACGGAGGCCGAAACCGAGCCAAAGACGCAACCGACCCCGGACCCCGAACCATCAACGCCGGAATCCGAACCAGTCCCTCCGGAACCCAAACCGGTGACGCTGGCGCCCGAGACAGAGCCCGAACCAGCACCGGCTCCGCAGCCGGTGTTCAGTGGTGAGCCGCCGGAGCCGACGGCGGGGGACATAGCGTACGCGAATGGGCCGCGTCACTACGAGTTGCCGGACGGGGCGGTGATGGGCCTCACGGTAGAGGTCCTTGGTATCCACGACGTTCCCGTGTTCGATTCTGTCGGGGAGTGGGCGCTCGGGCACGGCGTCGGGCACCACCCGGAGACCTCCATGCCCTGGTCGGACGCGCCGCAGCGGAACGTGTACCTGGCTAGGCACCGGCTCGGTTTCCCTGGGACCGACAGCCACCTGATCTTCTACCGCCTCGGCGAGCTTGGGGCCGGTGATGAGATCCTGCTAAAAGACCGCGACGGAAAGAAGTACCGTTACCGGGTCAGCGAGACTTTCAAGGCCGATCCCGAAGACTCCTGGGTGATGGGACAGCTCAGGGACCGGGACATGGTAACGCTCCAGACCTGCAGCGGCCCGAACTGGGAGCGGCGCCTGATCGTACGCGCCGACCGCGTCTAGCCGCCCATGGGCTTCCGATTCCTCTACTCTACGCGTCCTATCCGGCCTGGCACCGACCCGGCTTACCGAAACCGGCTACCGCCACGATGCACGAGGGCGCACCCCAACGCCTGAAGCCTGAAACCACGTTCTCAGGGCAGGGGAAGCGAGAAGGACGCGCGGATGCCCTGCAAGTCTCCACTGCCAGCGCCGCGAGAATGAGGCCGGAGATGCGGCTGATGACGTCCGCTCCGGTCGTACCCAGCAGGCGGTCGAGCGTGCCGGCGGCGAGCAGCACCGCGCAGGTGACGGCCAGGACGACCAACATCACCGCGGTCGTCTGCGCCTGTTCGAAGAAGCCGAACGTCGAGTTGTCCGTGAGCAAGACGACCGCCAGTATCGCGGCGGGCCCGGCGATGTAGGGTGTCGCCAGGGGGAACACCGCCACGTCCCCGACCTCCTCGCGCGCGGCCTCCTCGTCGACCCGGACGTCGGCGGCGCTGAGCACCCGCTGCAAGGAGATGCCTAGCAAGACCAGCCCGCCCGCGATGCTGAAGGACGGCAGCCTGATCCCCAAAGCTTCGAGGAGTATCTGCCCGATCACGATAAAGGCGACGAGGATAACGGCGGAGATCAAGACCGCGCGTATCGCCGTCTTCCGGCGCACAGGCGGGGTCTGGTGGTGCGTGACGGCGAGGAACTCGGGGACGAGGCTGATCGGCTCGATCACCACCATCAGGTACACGAAGTCCGTGAATATGCGATGCTCGAACATCTTTCCTTTCTTGCGGATCACCCCCCGCGACGGAGACAGGGCGTATCTTTACAGATGCGAATTTACCGCGCAACATCCCGGGCGGAACTCACGCAAGAGCGGCCCGTTGCGTCTCCCGTGGACGGAGTCTCCAGGGGGTTACCGGCCGCCGAAAGACGACAGGCTCCATGTGGTACGTTTGCGGGCAGGAGATCCGCGAGGAGAGAGCGCATGCCGAACCGTCTGGCCGAGGAGACGAGTCCCTACCTCTTGCAGCACAAGGACAACCCCGTGGACTGGTATCCGTGGGGGGAAGAGGCGTTGCAACGGGCGCGGGAGGAGGACAGGCCGATTCTGCTCTCGGTCGGCTACTCGGCCTGCCACTGGTGCCACGTCATGGAGCGCGAGTCGTTCGAGGACGTGGAGACGGCCCGCATGATGAACGAGCACTTCGTGAACATAAAGGTCGACCGCGAGGAGCGGCCCGACATCGACTCGATCTACATGTCCGCCGTGCAGGCCCTTACCAAACACGGCGGCTGGCCGATGACGGTCTTTATGACCCCGGACGGCGCCCCGTTCTACGGCGGCACGTATTTCCCGCCCGTCCCGTCGCGCGGCCTGCCTTCCTTCCAGCAGCTCCTCCTCACCCTGGCAGACGCCTACGAGAACCGCCGCGAGGAGGTCCTCCACAGCGCCGGCTCCGTCCGCGACTACCTCCAGGCCACCACCGGCGCCGCCATGCCGAAGGCCGAGACCACGGGCACGGCCCTCCTGGACGGGGCCGCCGCCGCCCTCCTCGCCGAGCACGACGACCGCTTCGGGGGCTTCGGGGGTGCGCCCAAGTTCCCCCAGCCGATGAACCTCGAAGTTCTGCTGCGCCACCACCGCCGCACCGGCGACCGGGGCGCATCGGCGGCCGTGGAGACCACCCTGCGCCGGATGGCCGACGGCGGCATCTACGACCACCTCGGCGGCGGCTTCGCCCGCTACTCCGTGGACGCCTACTGGCTCGTCCCCCACTTCGAGAAGATGCTCTACGACAACGCCCTTCTGTCCAGGATCTACCTCGAGGCCCACCAGGCGACCGGCGACCCCTTCTACCGCCGCGTCGCCGAGGAGACCCTGGACTACGTCCTGCGCGACATGACGAGCCCGGAAGGGGGCTTCTACTCGGCGGAGGACGCGGACTCCGAGGGCGTGGAGGGTAAGTTCTACGTCTGGACGCCCCGGGAGATAGAGGGGGCGCTCGACCCGGAGGGCGCGAGGCTCGCGCTGCGCTACTGGGACGTAACGGAGCGGGGCAACTTCGAGGGCAAGAACATCCTCAACGTCCCGCGCCCGCACGAGGCGGTGGCCGACGAGTTCGGGCTGACACCCGAGGAGCTGTGGGGGCGTATCCTCGAAATTCGAGGAGCGCTGTTCGCCGCTCGTGAAGGTCGGGTCAGGCCGGCGCGGGACGACAAGGTGCTGGCGGCGTGGAACGGGCTCATGCTCCGCTCCTTCGCGCTCGCCGCCCGCGTCACCGGCCGCGAGGACTACCGCGAGGCCGCCAGAAAGAACGCAACCTTTATCATGGAGAACATGAAGACCAATGGCCGGCTCCACCGTTCGTACAAGGACGGGAGGTCGCGGTTCAATGGCTACCTCGAGGACTACGCGATGGTCGCGGACGGGCTAGTGGGGTTATACGAGGCCACCTTCGAGACGCGCTGGCTCGCCGAGGCCGACGTTCTCTGCGACGCGATGTGCGAGCTCTTCTGGGACGAAGAGAAGCGCGCCTTCTACGACACCCCCGCCGACCACGAGAGGCTCGTAACCCGCCCGCGCGACGTCTACGACAACGCGACCCCCTCCGGCAACTCCGTGGCGGTAGAGGTCCTGCTCAGGCTCGCGCTCCTGCTCGACCGCAACGACTACCGCCGGCGGGCCGAAGAAGTCCTCGAGGAGATGGGCGGGGGGATGGAGAAGATCCCGGGCGCCTTCGGGCGCCTGCTCGCCGCCCTTGACTTCTCCGCCTCAGGGACCCGCGAGATCGCCGTCGTAGGCGAGCCCGAGGCGCCGGACACGAAAGCCCTGCTCGACATCATTTACGCTCGCTACTTGCCCAACAAGGTCGTCGCGGGCCACGGTGAAGACGACGCCGAATCAGCCGGCCTGATACCGCTCCTCGCCGGGCGCCCCACGCGCGACGGCCTGGCTACCGCCTACCTCTGCGAGGGCTACGCCTGCCAGGCCCCGACTACCGACCCGGAGGAGCTGGCGCGGCAACTCGACGCCGGCTGACCGCCCGGCGCGTCAGACTTCGACACCGATGGCCCCACCGACCCGGCGGCCAACGCGCGACGGCGAGATCCACGTCGAGCTGTGGGAACACCCGAGGCCCGCGTCCCAGCGCCCGCGGTCGACCGAACGGTTGGCGATCCTCGGCCGCCTGCCGGCGCAGCCCGCCGCGGGCACGAAGCCCCGGATCTCGGCGCACGAAACGCTGAGCGAGGGCCGGTAACTATCAGCCAAAGACGGCTAGCGGCAGGTAGGAAGAGACGATCCAGTTCGGGGCGTCGACGACCTCGCTGATCTTGAGGTCCACCACCAGGCTCGCCAGCGCGTATGCCTCGACCGGCTCCAACCCGTACGTCGTGCTTATGTGCTCGACCATCGCCCTCACGGAGTCTTTTGTCGCCTGCATGAGGTCCGTGTTCACCCCCATCGTCGCGTACCAGCCGCCGTCGTCCACGAGCGGCGTCAGCGGGCCCGGGGTCTGGAACTGGGGGGCGGGAAGGCTCTTGTTTTTGACCAGTTCGAAACGAAGCGCGGCGTGCATGGCGCATTCGATGCCCGTGACGCAGACCTCGCCGTCGCCCTGCGCCGCGTGGGCGTCGCCGCAGGAGAAGAGCGCGCCCGCGTGCTGGACGGGCAAATAGAGAACGGAGCCCTTCGTGATGTGCCTGGTATCCATGTTGCCGCCGAAGGGTCCCGGCGGCATGATGACCGGCTTCTCCGGGCCGGTGGGGGAGACGCCCATCGTGCCGAAGAAGGGCTCGATGGGGATGATGATGTCGTCCTTGAAGTAGGTGTAGTCCCCGTTCGTGAGGTCGAAGACCTTCAGGTACGCGTCCGGGAAATCCTCCGGCAACAGCCCGAGGCCCGGGAGAACGGCCGTCCACCCCCAGCCGACGGTGTGGATGTCCAGCACTTCCACGGCGAGGACGTCGCCCGGTTCGGCGCCCCGCATCGCGACGGGGCCGGCTAGCGGGTAGAGCTTCTCCCAGTTCAGGTTGCGAGGTCGTCGGCGGTTGAGTCCGGTGTAACCTGGCCGTCGGAGACCTCCCGCGTCCTGTAGACGACCGTATCGCCCGGCTCCACCGTGAGCACCGGCTCCTGGTCGTTATCCCAGACGTAGTGGACCCTGTCCTCTGGAAAGTAGTGCGTCTTCGCCACTGCCACGAACCTCCTGGTCGTCCTTTGCCGGGAACGTACTCTCTCACAGAGGAACGACAGGGTACAGCTTCGAGACGCCGGGTAAGAGGCATCAGCCCACGGTTACCGGATGGTTTCGGCCAACATCACCCCAAGCCCGGAGCCTTCCTCGACCCTAGAATCTCTCCAGCGCCTGCTCGAGGTCGGAGATGACGTCCTCCGGGTGCTCGATGCCGACGGAGAGTCGGATCAGGTTCTCCTTTACCCCGAGCCTCTCCCTGCGTCCGGGCGAGAGCTCGCGGTGGGACGAGGTCGCCGGGTGGATGGCGAGGGTGTAGACGTCGCCGAGGCTTGGCGCCTTTACGCAGAGGTCCAACGCGTTCAAGAACCGGAAGGCGGCGTCCCTCTCCTCTTCGGCTCTCACGGCGAGCTCGAAGGAGACGAGGCCGCCTGCGTCCGAGAGGACGCGCTTCGCGGTCTCGCGGTCCGGGTGGTCTTCGAGGGAAGGGTGGTTGACCTTCGCTACCTTGGGGTGGTCCTGAAGACGGGCCGCCACCTCGCGGGCGTTCGCGCACTGGCGCCCCATCCTCAGGGGAAGCGTTTTGAGGCCGCGGTGGGCCAGCCAGGCCTCGAAGGGGCCGAGCACGCCGCCGACGAGCTTGCGGATACTCTCGACGGCCGCGTCGTAGGGCGGGCCGGCGACCACCACCCCGGCGGTCAGGTCGCCGTGGCCGGAGAGGTACTTCGTCGCGCTGTGGACGACGATGTCCGCGCCGAGGTCTAAAGGTCGCTGCAGGTAAGGGGTGCCGAAGGTGTTGTCCACGATGAGGGCGACGCCGGCGGCCCGGGTTATCTCGGCGAGGCCCTCGATGTCCGCGACGCGGAGCAGGGGGTTCGAGATGGTCTCGACCATGACGGCCCTCGGCTTCAACTCCGCCACCCTCTTCTCGACCAGGCCGAGGTCGTAGGCGTCAATGAACCGGGTCTCCACGCCGCCCGCGCCAAAGACCTGCACCAGCAGGGTCGCCGTCGAGCCGTAGAGCTGCTCGGCGGCCAGGGCCGTCGCCCCGACCGTCAGCTCCGTCGCCGCGAGCGCCGCGTGCGTCGCGGCCATCCCCGACCCGAAGGCGAAGGCGCGGGCAGGCCCCCGCAAGCCCTCCAGGGAGCCGACCGCGTCCTCGAAGGCGCGCACGGTCGGGTTGTCGTAGCGGGCGTAGCTGTAGCCGGGCTCCTCGCCGCCGAGGACCCTGTCGGTGGTCTGGATGTCCGGATGGGAGAAGGTGGTCGAGGCGTAGATGGGCGTCGAGACCGGGTAGAAATCCCCGCGGCCGTTGCCCCCCCCAGGGTGCTTGCCGCGGCGTTCGCCGGAATGCACGGCGCGCGTGTCGAAGCGACGGTTATCTTCCGTGCTACCCGTGGTGGATCACCGCCCCCGCAAACCGAAGAGGTGGATGAATAATCGAGATGTATGACATGCCCCTAGAATACCGGGTTTTGCGGACGTTGTCGGTGGCTCTCGTCGCCCCGGTCAAACCCCCTCAAACGGCCGTGGTCGCAGATCCGAGCATCCGTAAGCACCGGGCCAGGACGTCGCCGTCGCCCTCGATCCGGAGTTCCCCCGATTCCAAAGCCTCCCCGGGCGCCAACCGCCCGGCGCTCAGGGCCAGGAAGGTGTCGGCGCCGCCGGAGACCACCACGTCCGGGGCGTCTGCACACCCCTGCCGAACCTCGACCGACCCCCCGTCGACCCGCAACTGGAACGCCTCCCCGTCGATGCGAAGCTCGTAAGTCTCACGCAGGCCACCCGCCGCCGGCTCGAACAGGGATCGGATCGCCATCACCACCCACGCCGAACGGCATTCGTCCCCGTCCCGCGGTTCCTCGATGAGCCTGGACCCCCAACGCGACAACGCCACGACCGCGGGCTCCAGCGACCGTCCCATCTCCGTCAACTCGTAGACGCCGGACCCCGCCGGCGGCGGCAACGTCGCCCGCCGTACGACCCCGTGCCCCTCCAGCGCCTTCAGCCGCGCGGCGAGCAAGTTCGTCCCGATCCCCGGCAGCCCCCCCAATAGGTCCTTGAACCGCTTCGGCCCCGTCAACAACTCGCGCACCAACAGCAGCGTCCACCGCTCCCCGACCACGTCCAGGGCCCTCGCCACCGCGCAGTGCTGGTCGTAACTCCTCTTGCCCACAACTACAACTCCAAGCGCCGTTTAAAATACTGTAGTAAATACTTGAAAATTATATAGTAATGGTGTATATTTACAACTGTTGGAGAACAAAGATTTCGGGGGATATTAAATGACGGAAGAGACCCTTATGAGTACTGTGTCGGAGCGGTCCGCGGAGACGCCGGAGTTGATACCGAGTTACTTTGCGCGCATTGACAAGGGCAAGTTACTGGCGCGGGACAAGGAGATGGATCTCGCGCGCAGGGCCCAGGCCGGTGAGCGTCGCGCCAGGCAGAGGCTTATCGAGAAGAACCTCAGGCTGGTGGTCAGCATTGCCAAGAAGTACCGCGGCCAGGGGCTGCCTTTCGAGGACCTCATCCAGGAGGGTAACATCGGTCTGATGAAGGCCGTCGAGAAGTTCGACCCCGAGCGTGGGTGGAGGTTCTCGACGTACGCGACGTGGTGGATCCGCCAGGCCGTACAGCGTTCGGTCGCAGACAAGGGCCGGACCATCAGGGTGCCGGTGCATCGCGGCGACAAGGTCCGCAAGATGGCCCGGACCTACAACGAGCTCTCCGCGGAACTCGAGCGGGAGCCGACCGACGAGGAGGTCGCCGGGCGGCTGGACTGGCCCGTCGAGCAGGTGCGCGACCTGAAGAGCTCGCTGTCGGACGTCACGAGCCTCAACCAGCCGCTCTCTTCAGACGGCGAGGGCTCCGAAGTTGGGGAGCTGGTTCCCGACGAGCGGTCCTCCGACACCGCCGGGGAGGTCATCAACGAGATGGAGACCGCGGGCCTCGACGAGGCCATCGGGCGGCTGCCGGAGCGTCACAGGCTCGTTCTGGTCCGGCGCTACGGGCTCGGTGATGAGGGTGCGGCTACCCTGTCCCAGCTCAGCGACGAGCTTGGGATCTCCAGGGAGCGGGTACGCCAGATCCAGCGCGAGGCCGAGCGCATGCTCGCCTCAAGCGAGTACGGCAGGGCCGCTGCCTGATCCCGCAAGGCCCCGGTAAAGAGACGAAGCCGCCACGCCGTTGCGCGGGCGGCTTCTCCTTTTTCGGGGGCTTCAGCACTATACTAGGAGGTCGCAGAGAGCTTCGACGAAAGGGTCCCCGTGGAGAACGCGCAGAACAGGATCGACTACTTCGAGCGGATGCTGGCCGATAACCCCGAGAACCCCACGGGCCTGCTGGCCCTGGCGAACGAGTACGGCAAGGCCGGCCGCGATGAGGACGAGGCCGTGGTCCTGAAGAGGTACGTGGAGGCCCACGAAGATGAGGGTAACGCTTACCTGCGGCTGGGTGAAGTCCTTACGAAGCTCGGGCGGGAAGACGAGGCGCGGGAGGCCTACGGGACGGGCGTCGGAAAGGCCGAGAAGTTCGGGCACAGTGGGATGGCCGAGGACCTCAGGCTCGCGCAGGTCCAGCTCGGCGGGTAGGTCTAGGTAGACCCGTTCGGGGGTAAGGACCTCACCAGCCATGTGGGGTATCATAGAGATGATCGAGTTGACTTATAGCCTTGCAAGAGCGCGGCGTGGGGGAGGCGGGGCGTATGCCCCGTCTCCCCTCGTGGACGCTTGGGCTTCTTTAAGACCGTAACGTGAGGGTGTGATCCGGTTGGAAAAGCAGACGGAGTACCAATTCTACGGGCCAAACCTGGGCTACGTGCTGGAGTTGTACGAGAGGTACCGTGAAGACCCCGACTCCGTGGACGAGGGGGCGCGGGAGTTCTTCGGGTCATGGAGCCCGCCGCGGCCAAACGGGACCAACGGGGGCGCCGCGACGGCCCCGCGGGACATCGAGCTCGACGTCGAGAGGGCGGTCGGGGCCTCCAAGCACGTCAGGCACATAAGGGACTTCGGGCATCGGGCGGCGAAGCTCGACCCCCTGGGCAGCGAGCCCCCCGGCGACCCGACGCTGGACCCCCAGTTCTACAGGATTACGGACGAGGACCTGGAGACCTTGCCGCCGCTCATCATCGGTGGGCCCATAGCCAAGAGGAGCGCCACGGCCAGGGAGGCCGTGGAGGAGCTCAGGAACCTCTACTGCAACACCACCGGCTACGACTTCGGCCACGTACACGACCCGGACGAGCGGTTCTGGCTCAGGGAGGCCGTGGAGTCCGTACGGTTCGCCAAGCGCCTGGAGGGCGACGGCGCCAAGCGCCTGCTCATGCGCCTGACGCGCATAGACACCTTCGAGAAATTTCTGCATAAGTCCTTTCTCGGCCAGAAGCGGTTCTCCGTCGAGGGAAACGACATGGTCGTGCCGATGCTCAACCTGCTGGCCCGCAGGGCTACGGAGGGCGGGACGCCGGAGATGGTGCTCGGCATGGCC
>Ga0183260_10004153_pt1 | contig 11556 bp, 9 predicted proteins | sample AntDrymUQ4972206_2_FD_129768 | JGI IMG/M metagenome (GOLD analysis project Ga0183260, IMG submission 129768) | Polar desert sand microbial communities from Dry Valleys, Antarctica - metaG UQ497 (22.06) (version 2) (version 2) | ecosystem: Environmental > Terrestrial > Soil > Desert | place...
GGCGCCAGATGGGAGTCACCGATGCCAAAACCGATCCTCACTATGCGATGGTCCCAAAGCGCGGATGCCGATGGCTGAGGGCTCGAACATCGGCGGTACCGCAGCAGAGTGTGCGATCGGGTGATGTGAGGCTAGAGGCTTGATCGGCCGAGCCATACGACATCTAGATGTCGCGAAGTGACCTACGCCACATCTGGTACCCCTCGAAAATGATCTGCGAGCCCAGACCCGGTGGATGCCAAACGCATAAGGGTGCTGATAAGGGTGCTCGAGTTCACCAATCAAGGCGAAATCGGCTCGATTTGAGCACGAATTGGGCCAACGGACGGGTGTTGGTACCGCATACCGGATGCGCGGGATAACCGTGTCATGCGATCCAACCTGGGTCGATTGAGCACGTTTGAGTCGCCCTGGGAAGCATGGTGCGATTCCATAAGGGTGCTTATAAGGGTGCTTCAGCCCCTTCCCATCGACTTCGCCCCGATCGGTCAGGATGGGGATGACCTCATCACGGATCATGCGACGGCGATGCGCTCGGCTACGAGCCACGACGCGTCCCGGCCCAGTTACCCGCGATCCCGCTGGCGGCGTATGGCCACCCGCTCGGCCTGATCGAGGTCACCCAGGGCCTCCAGCATGGACATGCCCTCGTCGATCAGGCCATCGTCGTGCCGAATCTCGCCCAGCTCCGCGGTCACGCGAGCCACGAACGGCCGCGCTCCCATAGCTCGAAAGATCTCCAAGGATGTCCGAAGCTCCCCATCGTCGTGCTCCAGGATGCCGATGGCCCGGCGGGCCTGGGCGGCAAGCAATTGGAGGTGACGGTCGTCCACGTACCCGAGCAGCCCGCGCAGTAAGTCGGGCTCCATCGGGTACTGGAAGTCGACGAGACGCGCCAAGGCGAGGTGGACGTAGTCCATCCGGCTCGAGAAGCGTCGGTAATTGGCCACGGCCGCGTCCGCCAGCGCGGGAAGATCGTTGCGCAAGTACGCGTTCAGGGGGCGGACCCGAGAGTCAGCCCCGCCCCGACTCAGGATCGTGTCGACCGCGCTTCGCCAGCGGTCCACGCCCAGACGGTCCCGACGCGCCTCGGCGATGGAGAAGGCAGCGACAAACCCGCCGAGGACGAAACCCGGAGCGTGGATCTCCGATTCCCGCCAGGCTCGCTCGCATCGCCCCGCCTCGACGAGCGCCTCGTCCCAGCGGCCGAGAGCCCACAACGCCTCCACGCGCCAGACGGAGGCGCCCATGACCCATGCGGAGGCCTGCCCAGCAGCCAGCCCAGTTCGTACCCCGTCGGCGACGCGCTCAGCCTCCTCGAGCTGGCCAAGCAGGAACAGACTCCAGGCGGTCGTGATGAGGGCGTCGAACCGCTCGCTGGTCGCGAGGCCGGGGAGATCCAGGCGCCGGCGCGAGATCGCCACCATCTCCAAGTGCCGGTCGTCCTTTCCTGCCACGCTGAAGCCGGCATCGAGGGACGCGCTGATGAGGTCGACGTCCCCCAGCCGTGACGCAAGCTCGAGTGCTTGGGTCGCGGTCCCCGCGGCGTCCTTGATATCCTCCGCTGACGGAGGCTCCTGGGCCGCGGTCAGGAAGGCCTCAGCGAGCAGCCCGAGTAGTCGGGCTCGATCGGTGCTGGCCCCCATGCGCAGTTCCCGCAGTTCCCTGCGCAGGGCGCGGATCTGCTCCGGCTCATAGCGCACGCTCACCGACCCTACCCAGCGCGACGCGACCAGGGCCTTTTGGGCTAGCGTCCGGAGCTCTTGGTCAGGCCCGAGACCGAGTTTGCGCCCAGCCTCGTACGCCTTCTGGAACGCACCGAGCGCCTGTTCGCCACCGACCCAGATCTCGCCCAAACGTTCATAGAGCTCGGCCCGGTCCGCCTCCGGTGCGAGCTCGATCGCGGCCTCGAGATGCCGGGCGGCTTCCGTGGTGGCAGCTCCAGCCTGGGCAGATTCGGCTGCCCGCCGCAGCCACTCAAATGCCTTGCCCGCCAGGTCGGTCGCCGGGGCTACGCCGAGGTATGTGCCGAGGGCGGAAGCCTCGAGAAAATGGAATGCGATCAGCTCGGCCAGCTCGTCCTCCCGGCCTGAGGTGACGGCCTGCCCTTCGAGCCATGTCCCAGCTTCTGCGTGGAGACGCGCTCGCTCAGCGCGAGTGAGGGTTCCGTAGGCGACTTCCCGAAGCAGGATGTGACGAAAGACGTAGCGATTCGGCCCTGACGGCCGAATGATGTCGCGGTCGATCAGCGCAACCAAGGCGCCCGTGACTGACTCCCGCGACAGGGAGGGCTCGAGTTCCGAAATCGCCAGCGACGGGAACGATCTTCCAAGCACAGCCCCCAGCTGGACCGCCCGTCGGGCGGCAGGCTCCAGCCCATCTAGCCGGGCGAGAACGGTCGCGTGGACCGTGTCGGGGAGTGCCGCGATGGCGGCGCCGACGGCGTCGGGGCTTGGCGCCGGCCCCAGCCGCTCGACCAGCGAGCGGACGATCTCGCCGGCGTAGAACGGATTGCCCTCCGCCCGGTCGACGACGGCCCGGACGATGTCCGGCGCGGGAGACTCGAGCAGGTCCTTGACAAGCTCGGCCACTGAGGCATCGGCGAGCGGCTCGAGCGCGATCGAGACGGCGTTGCGGCGTCCACCGCCCCAGCTTGGTCGCCGGTCGAGGAGCTCCGGCCGGGCCAACGCGATCATGAGGAGCGGCACATCTGCATGCGGCTGGAGAATCGCCTCGATCAGGTCGAGCAGGCTGTCACTCGACCAATGCAGGTCCTCGATGACGAGGGCGAGCGGCGCCCGCGCGGCGGCCAGCTCGATGAATCGGCCCCAGGCGGCGAACAGCGCCAGCTGGTCGCCGACCTCGCTCTCCGATGCGCCGAACGTCGCCGCCAGCTGCTCGGAAGTCGTCGAGGCCTCGGTATCGCCAGCTGCCGTGAGCCAGTCGCGGAGCGCCTCGCGGAGGGCGTCCGGGGCGGTGTCTTCGGTCACCTCAAGGATCGAGAGGAGAATGGCTCGCATCGGCCAGTAGCTCAGCCGCTGGCCGTAGGGCAGGCACTGCGCGAGGGCGATCCTGGCGGGGCCAAGGCTGACCCGACCGAGAAACTCCTCGAGCAGTCGCGACTTCCCGACGCCGGCCGGTGCAACGATGCTGACCAGGTACGGCCGATGCTCATCGAATGCGCGCCTGCCCGCGAGCTCGAGTTGCATGAGATCGGCATCTCGACCCACGAGCGAATGGCGCGGGCGCGCCGCGGCCACCGACGCTCGACCGAGCAACTGACGCACCGGCACGGACGTCGCCTTGCCCTTGGCCTCCAGCAAGATCGGCGAGCCGAAGACGAACCGATCGCCAACCGCGCGAACCGTCCGTTCGCCCACCACGATCGCCCACTCCTCTGCCGCCTGCTGGATGCGAGCGGCCGTGTTGACCGGGTCTCCCGTGAGCAGGAACTCGTGGGCCTGCGGATCCCGCGTGGCGATGACCTCGCCCGTGTTCACGCCCAGCCTGATCGGGACTTGATCGGCCAAGGTGGCATCGGCCTGCACGCGATCTCTGAGGTCGAGCGCGGCCGAGAGTGCCCGGGCCGGGTCGTCGTCGTGCGCCACCGGCAGGCCGAAGACGGCCATCACCGCGTCGCCGATGTACTTCTCGACCCGACCGCCGTGCTGCTCGACGGCGTCCCGAGCAATCGCGAACAGGCGCGTGAGAAGCGGCCGGACATCCTCCGGATCGAGCTCCTCGCCGAGCGCCGTCGAGCCAACCACGTCGGCAAAGAGAACCGTCACCAGGCGCCGCTCTTCGGTCATACGCCCATCCTATGATCCCTGGTCAGCGAGGACCACCCGCTTAGTGAGCGGTAACTCTTTCCGTTGACCCTCGTCGCATGGAGGGTCGTCGCCGCGAAGGGTACTGGCAGGCGCGTTGTCATCGCCGAGGTCTACGAGTGCAAGGCACCCTCGCGGAACTCATCCTGGGGTGGTGGCTGCGCATCGTGACAGGTTGGCTGCGCCCGACGACGGGCGGCCAAACCCTGCACCATGACCAGATCGGCTCCGGCGGCCTAGTGATCCACACCGGACCCTGACTGTGCGCTGAACACGTCCCCGAACGGCGTGGAGTGGATCAACCGCGGGAGCCGGACAGCCCCATTCGTATTCAGAATCGAACTTGACCAAGATCGGTAACCACGGCATTGCGGTCAGCTTGTCGGTCGTTTACAAATCCTGTTATCGGCCCTTGAAGCGAAAGCCGATGTTCATCGGCCTACCTGGGCCGATGGTTGCCACCGCCTCCCGCGGGCGGTGGCCGCGACCTCCTGGGCCGCAGCCCGAAAAGTCTGTGCGATCGGGTGATGTGGACTGAGGGCTTTGATCGGCCGCGCCACCACGACATCTAGATGCCGGGAACTGACGTACGCCACATCTGGTACCCCTCGTCATGGTCTGCGAGCCCAGACCCGGTGAAAGCCAAACACATAAGGGTGCTGATAAGGGTGCTCGAGTTCGCCAATCAAGCCGAAATCGGCTCGATTTGAGCACGAATCGGGGCCTTGGTGAAGGAATGGTACCGCATACCGGATGCGCGGGATTCCCATGTCATGCGTCCCAATCTGGGTCGATTGAGCGCGTTTGAGTCGCTGTGGTTCGCATGGCGCGATGCCATAAGGGTGCTTATAAGGGTGCTTCAGCCCCTTCCGATCGACTTCGCCTTGATTGGTCAAGAATGCCTGGATTCCCCATGCCATCTGTCTCCTCGAGACGATCTCGGGACGTGAGATAGGACGTTCTCCTCCTCCACCAGCACCACCGCTCGAGGGCCACTCGCTTCTGCACAAGCATCCGGATCCTGCGGTTCGCGAGCGCGCGGCCGCGGCCTGGTGTGCATGGGATGACGCGCTCGTGTCGCCCGAGGAGGGCTGGACGCCCAACCCGCGGTACGCCGACCCCGCCTTCCGGATGGCGTTCGCGCGGCTAGTGACGCACTACTTCCATCACGCCGCCTGGCTCGAGGATGACGAGTTGCTCCGGAACGCCGTGAGTTTGGCGGGCATCCCCGGAGTTCTCGTTCATGGTCGATTCGATATCAGCAGCCCGCCGGACGTGCCGTGGCTTCTCGCACAAGCATGGCCAGACGCCACACTCCATCTGGTCCGCACTGGACACGTTGGTGGCGACGAGATGGTCCGTCGGCTCGTCGACGCGGCTGACACGTTCGCCAGGTCAGGCTGAGCGGCGGTCGCCCTCGTGGCGAACTGGCCTCGGTCGCACGAGCAGGAACATCGGCCGCTCGGCCTCAACGGGCCCGGTGTGAGGGTCAGGTCAGCGTGGCAACTGCACGCTCGAGATCGCGGCGATGGACGACTCGCGCCACCAGCCATCGGGCGCTGGAGTCCCCCGTCTCGCCCGGGTCGATCGAGCGATACAGGACGCGGTGGTCGCCGACGCGCAACCGATGCCAGGGCGCGGCTCCAGCCAGCGGCTTGATGTCGAGGTTCGTCGCACCCGCGGCCAGTCCCTCCAGCGCCTCCCGAATCCGTGCCAACGGCGCACCCGCCCCGATGCGCCGCAGATCGCGCTCGGCGCGCCGGGAGAGGACGACGCCATGCATACGCAGGCGTCAGTCGCGGTCAATCTCGGCGAGGACATCGGCCGCGGCGCGCACACGGCCGGCCCGGAGATCGGCGTCGGCGGCGCGCGTTGCGCGCACGAACTCCGGCGCGTGGGCGAGTACGAAGTCCTCCAGCGCGTCCGGATCGATAGCGACCATCGCGGTCACCGGCCGTCCGTGGCGGGTCACGATCGCGGGGCGTCCGGTGCGGACCACCTCGTCGACGACCTGGCTGGGGCGGCGACCCAAGTCGCGGATGCTGATTGTCGCCATGAGCTGCTCCGATCTCGAATGCACGTGCAAGTGTCGTACATCTGCGGCGAAGACCAAGCCCGTCCCGGTGCGTTCCGCGGACGCGACGAGCCCTCGTCGACAAGGCGTGACGCGGAGTCGTTGCGCCCGTCCGTACACTTCTGACGGATCGGCCGAGGCCGGGCGTCGCCCGAGGCTCGCACCGCCAAGGGCACACTGGAGAGTGAACGCGACGCATAACCGACCGCTGGCTCGGCACTCCAGCGCAGATCTATGACTCGTCTCCCTACCGGCACGCTGACGTTCCTCCTCAGCGACATCGAGGGCTCGACGCAGCTGCTGCAGCGCCTCGGAGACCGCTGGAGCGGGGCACTTGAGCAGCACCACCGCCTGCTCCGCGCCGCGATCCGCGAGCAGGGCGGAAGGGAGGTGACGACGGAAGGCGATTCGTTCTTCATCGTGTTCCCGACCGCCCCAGCAGCTGTGGCAGCAGCCGCTGCGGCTCAGCGCGCCCTGGCTCAGGCCACTTGGCCCGACGGGGTGGACGTCCGCGTCCGCATGGGGCTCCACACGGGTACAGCGGCTGTGGCTGGGGGAAGCTACTCGGGGCTCGATGTGCATCGTGCCGCGCGCATCATGGCCGCGGGACACGGCGGCCAGATCCTGCTATCCGACGCGACACGGAGCCTTGCCGCTCCGCTGCCGGCGGGGATAACACTGCGCGATCTCGGCCAGCACCGGTTGCGTGATCTGGGCGCTCCCGAGCAGCTCCATCAGCTTGTCGTCGACGGCCTCCGGAGCGACTTCCCACCGCTCCGAACGCTCGACGCAGCACTCAGCAACCTGCCGACCCTCCTCACCACGTTCCTCGGCCGGAAAAACGAACTGGCAGAGATCGAGGCGCTCCTCGAGCGCTCGCGGCTCGTGACGCTGACAGGCCCTGGCGGTACGGGCAAAACGCGGCTGGCGCTCCAGACGGCCGCCCGGGTGATGGAGCGGTATCCCGACGGCCTCTGGTTCGTCCCGCTGGCCGCCATCTCCGAGCCGGAGCTCGTGCCGCCGACGATCGCACACGTGCTGCAGCTTGCGACGCATGCGGGCCGTTCCCCGATCGAGGACCTTCTCGACCATCTGGCGGATCGACGCGTCTTGCTGCTGCTGGACAACTTCGAGCAGGTTGCCGCTGCCGCGTCGACCGTGTCCGAGCTTCTCTCGGGCGCCCCGAACATCGCGGTGCTGGCGACCAGCCGGAGCCGGCTCCAGCTCAACGGAGAGCAGGAGTACCCCGTCTCGCCGCTCGCGCTGCCGGACCTTCGGCATCTGCCCGATCCCGAGCGGCTGTCGCGATACGAGGCGGTGGCGCTGTTCACCGACCGCGCGTCCGCCGCCCGACCGGGCTTCGCCATTACGGCTGAGAACGCCTCGACGATCGCCGAGATCTGCGTGCGCCTGGATGGCCTGCCGCTCGCGATCGAGCTTGCCGCCGCCCGCGTCAGGCTCCTGGCGCCCCAGGCAATCCTCGCGCGGCTGGGGCACCGGCTCGGCATGCTCGTCGGAGGGCCGCGCGACATGCCTGAGCGGCAGCGGACGCTGCGCGGGGCGATCGAGTGGAGCTATGAGCTGCTGGATGACACTCAGCAGGAGCTGTTCTCCTCGCTCTCGGTGTTCGTCGGGGGCGCTGCGCTCGACGCGATTGCGGCCGTTTGTGCCGATGCGGCCGGCGAGCACGTCCTGGACGCGGTCGCGGCGCTTGTCGACCAGAGTCTCGTGCGCGTAGTCGACGGACGCGCCCCTGAGCCACGCTTCGGCATGCTAGAGACGATTCGCGAGTTTGCGCTCGAGCGCGTCGAAGCGGCGGAACGGCTGGCGGATCTGCAGGCGCGCCACGCCGAGTGGTACGCCGACATGTCAGAGGAGCTCGCGCCGCGGATCATGGGTCCCGAGCAGCGACAGCTCCTCGATCGGCTCGAGGATGAGCACGGCAACCTGCGCGCCGCGATCGTGTGGGCGGTCGAGAACCAGCGACCTGACCTCGCGCTGCGCCTCACGTCGCGGCTCTGGCGCATGTGGCAGATGCGCGGCCACATCGTCGAGGGACTCGACCGGACACGCCTGGCGCTGGCGATGCCGGCGGCGGCCGAGCATGCGTCGCTACGGGCCGACGCGCTGGAGGCGGCCGGAGGCTTGGCCTACTGGCGTGGCGACGTCCCGGAGACGCGCCAGTGGTATGAGCGGGCGCTCGAGGCGAGGCGAGCCCTCGGAGACCCGGCCGCGATCGCCGAAGCGCTCTTCAATCTCTCGTTCGCGTTCAGCTACGTCAAGCCCGACGTCGAAGCCGACGACCTCGTCATGGCACGCCGGCTCGGCGACGAGGCAATGGAGCTCTTCCGGCAGCAGGGCAACGAATCCGGCGAAGCCCGGACGCTGACGATGCTGGCCAGCATCGACGCGGGCTTACGTGACTTTGCCGCGATGGAGGACAAGTCGCTCCGCGCGGAGCTCGTCTTTCGCCGCCTGGACGACCGTTTCTACCTCGGCTGGGCGCTGTGGTGCATCGCCTTCGCGCGGGTCGGCATGGGCCGAGTCGACGATGCGCGAGGCCCGGCCAGTGACGCGCTCGAGATCTTCGTGGATGCCGACGACATCTCCGGATACGTGACCGTGCTCGAGATGGCGGCGATCATCGCGTCGCGGAGTGGGGACGCGGAACGGGCGGCGCGCCTATCGGGCGCAGTCGCCCGCGCCGGGACTGAGACGGGGCTGGGCGCCAATCTCTTCCCGCGCGCGGTTCTGGGGTTCGACCCCGAGGGCCTGCGCACGGGGGCGGACACGGCCGCCGCCTGGGGCGATGGTTCGAGGATGCCGCTCGAGGGCGCCGTTGCATATGCCAAGGAGGCGCTTTGACATGCGGGTAGATCTCCACGGGCCTCTGAGCTAGGAGGAACCCGCGAGGTAGGAGTAGTGTCCCATCGGCTTCTGTAGACAAAGGATGGTCGTGCGGCAGCGAGTCTCACCGCTCCTCGCAGCAACCGGCGTACCCACGATCCCCTAGTTCCATCTCATGGGTCCGACCCGACGTACCGTATGACCGTGCGGGACGGATCGGCGTCACTGTGCCAATGCCCACGACGAGGCCCGCAACGTCCCGAGCAACGTTACGGGCCGAATGGCTCACGTGCACGACTAGTGCCGCGCGTTACTTGCTAGCGCAGCCGCAGCAGCTATCGCAACAGCAATCGTCATGTCGTCGCATCAAGACTGGGAGCGATGCCGGCAGCGCGACGACCGGAATGGTCCTAACGAGGGCCGAATCCGAGTCCATCGACCTGGATTCCAGAATGACCTTTGCCTCGGCCGTCTCCGAATCGGTGCTTCCCTTTGCGAGGTCACGCAGCGACTTTGCCGGGGCTTACATCGATCAAGCGGCGGGCGGGCGGCTGGTGGTGCTGTTCACTGGCGCAGACGATCGTCGCGACGCGAAGCTCCGGGCCCTGGAGCCCAACCCTTCACTCGACATGATTATCCGGGAGGTCACCCACCCGTATGCGGCACTGCGCCACGCCGTCGAGAGCATGCCGGAGGCTTGGACATCGGTCTACGGGGAGCTCGTCTTGATGTGCGAATCGCAGCCCGTCTTGCTTGTCCAGCGAACAGGCAATGACCGGCTAGCCATCCACCTCGACCACGGCCCCAGTCCCGATTCGTGCGCGGCCGCCGGCATTGACTACCGAGTCGTGCTACATCTCGACCGACCGGTGTCCCTAGAAGCGATCGAGGCGACGGAGACGTCGCCGTCTGCGCCCGCCGATTAGGGAGCGACTGGGGCCGACGAATTGGATCGCATACGGGTCCACTCTCGGGCCGGCAGGGGTGAAACGGTCCGATTCGAGCACGAATTGGAGGTGAAGATGAGACTTGGTACCGCATACCGGATGCGTGTGAATTCCGCGTCAAGCGCGCCAACCAGGGTCGATTGAGCACGTTTGAGTCGCGGTGAGTCGCGGTGACACGCTGCCATAAGGGTGCTTATAAGGGTGCTCCAGCTTCAGGATGCTTGACTGGGCAATCCCTGGACGGCCGCGTCCACTCCAGGAACATTGGGGATGCGCTCGTCCTCAATGCGGTCGGCCACGCCGCGCTGCGGCCGTACAGCCTGGTGATGCTTCGTGTTCGTGATCCCGCTCACGGTGCTGACGCTCATCGTCGTCCTCATGCGGCACCTCCGACGTTGCGGAACCTCGATGGCCCGAGCCCAGATCAGGTGCTCGTCGCCGGTGCGGGGTTCCGGTGGAGCGCAGCGTACCCAGTCCCGACCGCCCCGGCCAACGCGACCAGTCCGACCACCCCGAACCCGGCGGCATAGCCGGCGAACCCGGCCACCAGGCCGGTAATGACTGGTCCGCTCCCGAAGCCGAGGTCGATGAATAGGCTCGTCGTTCCCAGTGCCACGCCGCGCTCCGACGGCGCGACCCGCTCCACGATGGCGGTAAAGAAGGCCGGGGTCATGAATGCCACGCCGAGCGCGGTGAGGACCGTGCCCGCGTACAGGCCGGCGATGCTGGGGAGCAGCCACATCAGTGTCAGGCCGAACGTGGTCGCCAGCAGCGCTCCGGCCGCCAGTGTGAACCCCGGCACCCGATCGGGCAGGCGGGCGAACACGGTGCGGGTCACCACGACGACCATGCCGAAGACGAGGAGCACCGGCCCCGCGCCGCCGATCCCGAGCGTCTGGTCGGTATAGAGTGGCACGAAGCTGAGGAAGCCCGCCATGGCGGTGACGCCGGTGAACAGGCCGAGCGATGGCATCAACGCTTTGCGGTGGATCAGAACCAGCGGTCCGCCGCGCGGTGTCCGCTCCGCGGTCTCGCGCAGGCTGAGGGCCAGGACGGTGGCGGCCACCGCGAGCGCCGCGCCGCCGAACCAGGCGAGTGGGTAGCCGCCGACGTCGAGCAGCATCTCGCCGACTCCCGGCCCGAACGCGATGCCGAGATACAGCGCCAGTGAGTTGTAGCTCATCGCCTCGCCGGCGCGGCCCTTTGGCGCGAGGTCGGCCACCATGGCGAAGGCGGCGACGAAGAAGAATGCCTCCGCCACGCCGAGAACCAGGCGCAGGCCGATGAGGACCGCGAGGTTCGGCGCGATTGCGTGGGCTGCGATGGCGACCCCGCTCAGCAGCGCCCCGCCGACGAGCAGGGCACGCCGTCCGCGTCGGTCCGCCTCGCGTCCGGCGTAGGGCCTGAGCAGAAGAGCGGTCACGGCGAAGGAGCCGATCGCGACGCCCACCCCCGCCTCGTCCGCGCCGAGCGGACCTGCCGCGAAGCGCGGGGTGATCGCGATCAGCAGGCCCTGGGCGACGAAGTAGGCGAGCTCGGCGACGCCCAGCACGACAAAGGCCCGGGTGAAGAGCCGGGTGGACGCCAGAGGCTCGGGAGTGGCGACCATGAGCGCAGCCTCAGCATACGTCTGCTGTCCACCGGCGCCGCTCTCGGGGCAGGAGTCTCAGTGCAGTAGTGAAGTGATACCGCATACCGGATTCCCGGTGAACCGTCTCATGTGTTTCAGGCGCGTTCACCGAGTCGGCACCTCGAGCGAGTGCTCCAGGATTACGTCGCTCACTACATGGCCGAGAGACCACATCGGGGATTGAGCTTGGCCGCGCCCGCCGGTAACAGAACACCGCAGGTCCGGGGGAAA
>Ga0183260_10004154_pt1 | contig 11555 bp, 17 predicted proteins | sample AntDrymUQ4972206_2_FD_129768 | JGI IMG/M metagenome (GOLD analysis project Ga0183260, IMG submission 129768) | Polar desert sand microbial communities from Dry Valleys, Antarctica - metaG UQ497 (22.06) (version 2) (version 2) | ecosystem: Environmental > Terrestrial > Soil > Desert | place...
GTCGCGGGCGTGGAGCCCCAGTCCGAGACGGTCTGGCGCCAGGCCGACAAGTACGGCGTCCCGCGCATCGCCTACATCAACAAGATGGATCGCGTCGGCGCGGACTTCGACCGGGGCGTGCAGACGATGGTCGACCGCCTGGGCGCCCATCCGGTCCCCATCCAGCTGCCGATCGGCGTCGAGGCGGACTTCCGCGGGATCGTGGACCTGGTCACCAACCAGGCGATCCTCTACAAGGACGAGCTGGGCACCGAGCAGGTCGTCGGCGACATCCCGCCCGAGCTGGCCGACGCCGCCGCGGCCGCGCGCGAGCACCTTCTGGAGGAGGTCTCCCACTACGACGACGGCCTGGTCGAGCTGATCCTGGAGGAGGCCGAGATCACGCCCGAGCGCCTGCGCGAGGCGATCCGCAAGGCCACGTTGGAGATCCGGATGACCCCGGTGCTGTGCGGCTCGTCGTTCAAGAACAAGGGCGTGCAGCCACTGCTGGACGCGGTGCTGCACTACCTGCCCTCGCCGCTGGAGGTGCCGCCCGTGGAGGGCGTGGAGCCGGTCAAGGGCGACGACGAGGGCCGCCCCGCCACGCGCGAGGCCTCCGAGGACGCCCCCTTCGCGGCGCTGGCCTTCAAGATCATGGCCGACCCCTACGTCGGCAAGCTGACCTACTTCCGCGTGTACTCGGGCAAGGTGGAAGCCGGTGGGCGCGTGCTCAACGCCTCCACCGGGCGCACGGAGCGCATCGGGCGCATCCTGATGATGCACGCCAACCACCGCGAGGAGGTCGACGCGGTGCGGGCGGGGGACATCGCCGCCGGCGTCGGGATCAAGCAGGTGGCCACGGGGGACACGCTGGCCGCGCCCGACGCGCCGATCAAGCTGGAGACGATCGTCTTCCCCGAGCCGGTCATCAAGGTGGCCATCGAGCCCAAGACCAAGGCCGACCAGGAGAAGATGTCCGTCGCGCTGGGCCGTTTGGCCGAGGAGGACCCGACCTTCCAGGTCCAGAGCAACGAGGAGACCGGCCAGACCGAGATCTCCGGCATGGGCGAGCTGCACCTGGAGGTGCTGGTCAACCGCATGCTGCGCGAGTTCAAGGTGGACGCCAACGTCGGGCGCCCGCAGGTCTCCTACCGGGAGACCGTGCGCGGCGAGGCGCGCAAGGTCGAGGGCAAGTTCGTGCGTCAGACGGGCGGCTCGGGCCAGTTCGGCGTGGTGCAGATCGACCTCGAGCCCGCGCCGGGCGAGGGCTTCGACTTCGTCAACAAGATCAAGGGCGGCTCGATTCCCACCGAGTTCATCCCCGCCGTGGAGAAGGGCGTGGAGGAGGCGCTGGAGAACGGCGTCAAGGCCGGTTACCCCATGGTGGACGTGCGCGTCACCCTCACCGACGGCAAGTACCACGAGGTGGACTCCAGCGAGATCGCCTTCAAGGTGGCGGGCTCGCTGGCCCTGCAGGAGGCGGCCAAGCGGGCCAAGCCCGTGCTGTTGGAGCCGATCTTCGCGATCGAGGTCGTGACCCCCGAGGACTTCCTGGGCGACGTGATCGGGGACCTGATGCGCCGGCGCGGTCGCATCGAGGGCCAGGAGCCCCGCGGCAACGCCCTGGTGATCACCGGCAAGGTGCCGCTGAGCGAGATGTTCGGGTACGCGACCGACCTGCGCTCCACCACCCAGGGGCGCGCCACCTACACGATGCAGTTCGACGGTTACCAGGAGGTGCCGGCGAACATCGCCGAGGAGATCATCGAGAGCCGGCAGGGCGCACCGGTGCCTGCCTAGCAACTGAGCTAGATTTCCCAGGTTCGCCCGAAGCGGGGCGGGCCTCCATCCGACCGCAAAGGAGCACACAGAAAGTGGCGAAGGAGAAGTTCGAGCGCGACAAGCCGCACGTCAACGTCGGAACCATCGGTCACATCGACCATGGCAAGACGACGCTGACCGCTGCCATCACCAAGGTGCTGAGCGAGCAGACGGGTGGCGAGGCCAAGAGCTTCGAGGAGATCGACAACGCTCCCGAGGAGAAGGAGCGCGGGATCACCATCGCCACCTCCCACGTCGAGTACCAGACCGACAAGCGCCATTACGCGCACGTGGATTGCCCCGGGCACGCCGACTACGTCAAGAACATGATCACCGGCGCCGCGCAGATGGACGGCGCGATCCTGGTGGTCTCCGCCGCCGACGGGCCGATGCCCCAGACGCGCGAGCACATCCTGCTCGCCCGCCAGGTGGGCGTTCCCTACATCGTGGTGTTCCTCAACAAGGCCGACATGGTCGACGACGAGGAGCTCCTCGAGCTGGTGGAGGTGGAGGTTCGCGAGCTGCTGTCCGAGTACGACTTCCCCGGCGACGACATCCCGTTCGTCACCGGCTCGGCGCTCAAGGCGCTGGAGGGCGACGAGGACGCCAAGGCCAAGATCATCGAGCTGGCCGAGCACCTGGACTCCTACATCCCGGAGCCCCAGCGCGACCTCGACAAGCCCTTCCTGATGCCGGTGGAGGACGTCTTCTCCATCACCGGCCGCGGCACCGTGGCGACCGGGCGCATCGAGCAGGGCGTGATCAACACCGGCGACACCGTGGAGATCGTGGGCATCCACGACACCACGAACACCGTGGTCACCGGCGTCGAGATGTTCCGCAAGATCCTCGACGAGGGCCAGGCGGGCGACAACGTCGGCTGCCTGCTGCGCGGCACCAAGCGCGAGGAGATCGAGCGCGGGCAGGTGCTGTGCAAGCCCGGCTCCATCACGCCCCACACGAAGTTCAAGTCCGAGGTCTACGTCCTCAAGAAGGAGGAGGGCGGCCGCCACACGCCGTTCTTCAGCGGCTACCGGCCGCAGTTCTACTTCCGCACCACCGACGTCACCGGGGTGGCCAACCTCCCTGAGGGCACGGAGATGGTGATGCCCGGCGACAACGTGGCCATGGAGATCGAGCTGATCCAGCCGATCGCCATGGACCAGGGACTGCGCTTCGCGATCCGCGAGGGCGGCCGCACGGTCGGTTCGGGCGTCGTCACCGAGATCATCGAGTAGCGCCGGGGCGGCCGCCGACCCGGCGGCCGCCCCGTTTCAACCAGTCAGATACGACCAGATCGGGGCGGGCCCCCGCAGTACGGGGGCCCGCTTCACGCGACCAGACAGGACAGCGCAGGAAACCAAGGACATGGCGACACTCGCCCAGAACAAGATCCGCATAAGGCTCAAGTCCTACGACACGTCGGCGATCGAGACGGCCGCCAAGGAGATCGTGGAGACCGCCACTCGCACCGGGGCCACCGTCGCCGGGCCCGTGCCCCTGCCCACCGAGCGCAACGTCTACGCCGTCGTGCGCTCGCCGTTCAAGGACAAGGACTCCCAGGAGCACTTCGAGATCCGCACCCACAAGCGGCTGATCGACATCCACCAGCCCACGCCCAAGACCGTGGACTCCCTCCAGCGCCTCGACCACCTGCCCGCCGGGGTCGACATCGAGATCCGGCTCGTCTGAGGCCATGACCGCGATCCTCGCCCGCAAGCTCGGCATGACGCAGTTCTTCCGCGAGGAGGACGGCCGCGTAGAGCGCGTGACCGTGCTGGAGGCCGGCCCGTGCCCGGTGACGGCTGTGCGCACCATGGAGCGCGACGGCTACGAGGCCGTGCAGCTGGGTTTCGGGGCCGTCAAGGAGAAGCGCCTCACGCGCGCGGAGCTCGGGCACCTCAAGAAGGTCGACGCCCCGCCGGTACGCCACCTGGTGGAGTTCCGCGACGAGGCCGGCGAGCTGACCGTGGGTGAGACCGTGACCGTCGAGGCCTTCGAGCCCGGCCAGATCGTCAAGGTCGCGGGGGTGTCCAAGGGCAAGGGCTTCCAGGGAACGATCAAGCGCCACAACTTCTCCCGCGGGCCGGTGTCCCACGGTTCCCACAACGTGCGGGCGCCGGGCTCGATCGGCGCGTCCGCCACTCCCTCGCGGGTGTTCAAGGGCATCCGCGGCCCGGGCCGGATGGGCGGCGACCGCGTGACCCAGCGCGGCCTGGAGGTCGTCCGCGTGGTACCCGAGGAGAACCTGCTGATGATCCGCGGCGCCGTCCCCGGCGGGCGCGGCGCCACGGTGGAGGTGCGCACCGATGGCTAGCGCCCTGAAGGCCCCGTGGCTGCACAAGCAGGGCGGCGTGGAGCTGGACGCCGACGCCTTTGGGGCACCGTTCAACGAAGGGCTCGTGCACGAGAGCGTCCGCGCCGAGCTCAACTCCCGCCGCCGGGGGACGGCGGCCACGCGCACGCGCGGCAAGGTCCGCGGCGGCGGAGCCAAGCCCTGGCGCCAGAAGGGCACGGGCCGCGCCCGCGCGGGCTCGATCCGCTCGCCCATCTGGACTGGCGGCGGCACCGTGTTCGGCCCCTCCCCGCGCCACTACACCGTGAAGGTCAACCGCAAGGCGCGCCGGGCGGCACTGCGCAGCGCGTTGTCGCTGCACGCCGAGCGCGGCTCGCTGGGCGTGCTGGACGCCGGCGCCTTCGACGGCCCCGCCACCAAGCAGGCCGCCGCGGCCCTGACCAAGTGGGACGCCGCCGCTCCCACGCTGGTGGTCCTCGGCGACGAGGAGCGCGCGGCCGCCCTGTCCTTTCGCAACCTCCCGCGCGTGACCGTCCTGCCTCCGAGCGCCGTGGGTATCGCCGACCTGATCGCCGCCGCCTCGCTGGTGGTCACGGAGACCGCCTTGGCCCAGCTCACCTCGCGGGCGCGCGGCGAGCGCGACGCCACGCCCGAGGCCGAGGAGGCGCAGGCCTGATGGACCACACCCAGGTGCTCATCCGCCCGGTCGTCTCCGAGAAGAGCTACGTCCTGGCCACCGCGGGCAAGTACACGTTCCGCGTGCATCCCGACGCCCACAAGACGCAGATCCGCCAGGCCGTGGAGGCGCTCTTCGACGTGCGCGTGATCGACGTTCGCACCATGTCGGTGAAGTCCAAGCCCAAGCGGCGCGGGCTGACCCGCGGGCGCTCGCGCCAGTGGAAGAAGGCCATCGTGCAGGTCGCCCCCGGCGACGAGATCCCGATCTTCGCCGGCCTCGAGGCCGCGGGCGTCTAGGCAGATGCCCGACCCCCGACCCACGCACGCGGGCCAGGAGCCGAACATCTGATGGCCATTCGCAAGCCCAAGCCCACTTCGCCCGGCCGGCGCTTCGCCACCTACGCGGACTTCGCGGAGGTGACCAGGAGCGAGCCGGAGAAGACGCTCACCGAAGGCCTGACCAAGTCCGGCGGGCGCAACGCCCACGGGCGCAAGACCTCCCGGCACCGCGGCGGCGGGGCCAAGCGCCTGTACCGGCGCATCGACTTCAAGCGCCGCAAGGACGGCGTGCCCGCCAAGGTCGCGGCAATCGAGTACGACCCCAACCGCTCGGCCTACATCGCCCTGCTGCACTACGCCGACGGCGAGAAGAGCTACATCCTGGCGCCGCAGCGCCTGCGCGTCGGCGCGACGGTCTCCTCCGGCGAGCGGGCGGAGATCTCGCCCGGCAACTCCCTCCCGCTGGCCGCAATGCCGCTGGGCACCGTGATCCACAACGTGGAGCTGCAGCCCGGCCGCGGGGGGCAGATGGGGCGTGCCGCGGGCGCGGCGATCCAGCTGATGGCCAAGGAGGGCGACATGGCCACCCTGCGCCTGCCCTCCGGCGAGATGCGCCTGGTACGCGCGCAGTGCCGCGCCACCGTGGGGTCGATCGGCAACGCCGACCACCAGAACATCAAGGTCGGCAAGGCCGGGCGCAAGCGCCACATGGGCGTGCGCCCGCAGACGCGCGGCACCGCGATGAACCCGGTGGACCACCCGCACGGCGGCGGCGAGGGGTCCACCACGGCGGGTCGCCACCCGGTGACGCCCTGGGGAGTGCCCACGCTCGGATACCGGACCCGCAAGAAGCGCAAGGGCTCGGACCGCTACATCGTGCGCGGCCGCCGCCGCGGGAAGAAGCGTTAGCCGTGTCGCGCTCGTCCAAGAAGGGGCCGTGGACCGAGGAGCGCCTGCTCGCGCGCGTGGAGGCAATGAATGCCTCCGGCGACAAGCAGATGCTCAAGACCTGGTCGCGGACCTCGACGATCTTCCCCGAGATGGTGGGCCACACGATCGCCGTGCACGACGGCCAGAAGCACGTGCCCGTATTCGTGACGGAGTCGATGGTCGGCCACAAGCTCGGCGAGTTCGCGCCCACGCGCCGCTACCGCGGCCACGTCTCGTCCGCGAAGGTCCGATGAGCGACGAGAAGGACAAGGTGGAGGACGAGGACAAGCCCAGGCGCAAGCGCCGCGCCAAGGCCGCCGACGCCGCGTCCGATGCCGCGCCCAAGCGCCGCACGCGCCGTCGCAAGCCGGCCGCGGGCGAGGAGGAGCCCAAGGCAGCGGCCGCGAGCGAGAAGCCGAAGGCCGCCAAGGCGAAGGCCAAGGCCGCCGAGGACAAGCCCTCCGCTGCGGACAAGCCCAAGCCCTCCGCCGCGGACAAGCAGCCCAAGCCCCGCGCCCGTCCCGCTCGCAAGCGCAAGGCCGCCGAGCCCGACGCCGCCGCCAAGCCGACACAGGCCGCCGGCGCCCCGCGCCGACGCCGCGCCCCGGCCGAGGGCGCCCCGCCCGTCGTTCGCGCCAAGGCGCGCTACGTGCGCACCTCGCCCCGCAAGGCGCGGCTGGTGTGCGACCACATCCGCGGCAAGACCGTGGAGGAGGCGCGCGCCATCCTCTCCTTCACGCCGCGCGCGGTCGCGCGCGACTGGAGCAAGCTGCTCGAGTCCGCCGTGGCCAACGCGGAGAACAACCACGAGCTGGTCGGGGACGACCTGCGCATCCGCGAGGTCCACGCGGACGCGGGCCCGACCATCAAGCGCTTCCGCCCCCGCGCGATGGGCCGCGCGACACCGATCCGCAAGCGCACGTCCCACCTGTCGATCGCGCTCACGCCAAAGGACTAGGGAGAAAACGAGCCATGGGTCAGAAAGTCCATCCCGAATCGCTGCGCGTGGGCTACATCCACGACTGGAAGTCCAACTGGTTCAACGACCGGCATTTCGCGGACTACCTGCACGAGGACACGCAGATCCGCGAGCACATCCACGGCAAGCTCGCCCACGCCGGCCTGTCCGACATCACGATCCGCAAGAACGCCAACGAGGTGGAGATCAACATCCACACCGCGCGGCCGGGCATCGTGATCGGCAAGTCCGGCAGCGAGGTCGACGCGCTGCGCCGTGACCTGCACCGGATGACCCAGAAGCAGATCAAGGTCAACATCCTCGAGATCAAGCGTCCGGAGCTGGATGCCGCGCTGGTGGCCCAGTCGATCGGCGAGCAGCTGCAGAACCGCGTGGCCTTCCGGCGCGCCATGAAGCGTGCGCTCACGTCGGCGATGCGCTCGGGCGCCAAGGGTGTGAAGGTGCAGGTCTCCGGGCGCCTGGGCGGCGCCGAGATGGCCCGGACGGAGGGCTACTCGGACGGTCGCGTGCCCCTGCACACCCTGCGCGCGGACATCGACTACGGCTTCTATGAGGCGCGCACCACCTTTGGCCGGATCGGCGTCAAGTGCTGGATCAACAAGGGCGAGATCATGCCCGAGGGCGTCGGCTCCGACCTGACCGACATCAACGCGCCGATTACCGGCGGGGGTGGCGGTGGGCGCGGCGACGACCGTGGCCGCGGCGGGCGCGGCGGCGGGCGCGGCGGGCGTGGTGGTGGCCCCGGCGCTGGCGGCGGGCGCGGTGGTGGCCCCGGCGCTGGCGGCGGGCGTGGTGGTGGCCCCGGCGCTGGCGGCGGGCGCGGCGGTGGCGGTGGCGGTGGCGGCGGTGGCCCACGCGGCGGCGGGCGCGGCGGCGGGCGCGGTCCGCGGCCGGGCTCCGGCTCTCCGGAGGTGACCCGCTGATGCTCCAGCCCAAGCGCGTCAAGCATCGCAAGCAGCACCGCGGTCGCATGGCCGGCAACTCGCGCGGGGGCGTGCGCGTGCAGTTCGGCGAGTACGGCCTCAAGACGCTTGAGCGCGGCTGGATCTCCAACCGCCAGATCGAGGCCGCCCGAATCGCGATGACGCGCAAGATCAAGCGCGGCGGCAAGGTGTGGATCAACATCTATCCCGACAAGCCGGTGACCAAGAAGCCCGCCGAGACCCGGATGGGCTCGGGCAAGGGCAACCCGGAAGGCTGGGTGGCGGTCGTCAAGCCCGGCCGGGTGATGTTCGAGCTGGCGGGCGTGCCCGAGCCCCTGGCCCGCGAGGCCCTGCGCCTGGCTGCGCACAAGCTGCCCGTGAAGACCAAGGTCGTCCTGCGGGAGGGCCAGTGATGCTCACCGCCCGCGAGCTGCGCGACATGACCGACGACGAGGTGCGCGCGCGCGTGCGCACGGCGCGCCAGGAGGTCTTCGGGCTGCGCTTCCGCCACGCCACGGGCGAGCTGGAGAACACGGCCGGCCTGCGGGCGGCCAAGCACGATCTGGCCCGCGCGCTGACGGTCGCCCGCGAGCGTGGCATCGACCTGGACCGCAAGGAGGCCGCCGCCGATGGCTGACGAGAAGAACGAGGAAGTCGTGGAGGAGCAGCCCGAGGCCGCCGCCGAGGAGGCGCCGGTCGAGGAGCCGGCCGCCCCTGCCGAGGAGGAGCCGGCCCCCGTCGAGGAGGCGCCGGCCGACGCACCGGCACCCGCGGCGGACGCCGAGCCCGAGCCCGTGCTGCATCCCAAGGAGGCTCGCCGCCGGGCCCGCTCCGCCCATTCCGGGGAGGCGCGCGCGCCGCGCACCGTCGAGGAGCGCGTCGCCGAGCGCCAGGCGGCCCGCGCCGCCAAGGCGAAGCAGCGCTCCGGCCACCGCGTCAAGGCGCGCGCCAAGGCGGCCGAGCGGCGCGCCGCCCGCGGACCCCTGGAGCCGCCCCCGCCCGCCCATCCGCCCCTCGGCCGCGCGAAGGTGCGCCAGGGCGTGGTGGTTTCGGACAGGGCCGACAAGACGATCACCGTGCGCGTGGACGTCACGCGGCGCCATCGCCGCTACGAGAAGACGATGCGCTCGTCGTCGACCCTGCACGCACACGACGAGGCCAACGACGCGCGTGCGGGCGACACCGTGCGCGTGATCGAGAGCCGCCCGCTGTCGCGCACCAAGCGCTGGCGGCTGGTCGAAGTGGTGGAGCGTGCGCGGTGATCCAGGATGAGACGCGGCTGCGCGTGGCCGACAACTCCGGCGCGCGCGAGATCCTCTGCATCCGCGTCCGCGGCGGCTCGCGCCGGCGCTACGCCGGCGTCGGCGACGTGATCGTCGCCACGGTCAAGCAGGCCAACCCGCAGGGGTCGGTGAAGAAGGGCGAGGTGGTGACCGCCGTGGTGGTGCGCACCCGCAAGGCCTTCGGGCGCGACGACGGCACCTACATCGCCTTCGACGAGAACGCCGCCGTGCTGATCGACGCCCAGAACAACCCGCGCGGAACCCGCATCTTCGGCCCCGTGGCACGCGAGCTGCGCGATCGCAATTTCATGAAGATCATCTCCCTGGCGCCGGAGGTCCTGTGATGGGCGCACGCATCCGGCGCGACGACATGGTGATGGTGATCGGGGGCAAGGACCGCGGCAAGACCGGCAAGGTCCTGCGCGTGGACCCCAAGCGCCAGAAGGTCTTTGTGGAGGGCCTGAACATCGTCAAGCGCCATGAGCGCCCCCAGCAGGTGCGCGACACCCAGCGCGCCGAGCGCGTGGGTGGCGTTGTGGAGAAGGAGGGCCCGATCCATGTCTCCAACGTGGCCCTGGTGGATCCCAAGGACGAGCGCCCCACCCGTGTCGGAGTCGTGCGCGAGGGCGGGCAGCGCAAGCGGGTGGCCAAGCGCTCCGGGGAGCGGCTGGACTGACGCCATGGCCCGCCTCAAGGAGCGATACGAGAAGGAGATCAAGCCGTCGCTGATGGAGCGGTTCTCCTACGGCACCCCGATGCAGGCCCCGCGCATCACCAAGATCACGCTCAACATGGGCCTGGGCGAGGCCAAGCAGGACTCGAACATGCTGGAGGCGGCCACGGGCCAGCTGGCCACGATCGCGGGCCAGCAGCCCAGCGTACGCCGGGCGCGCAAGTCGATCGCCAACTTCAAGCTGCGCGAGGGGATGCCCGTCGGCGTGGCCGTGACACTGCGCGGGGAACGCTCCTACGAGTTCCTCGACCGGCTCCTGTCGGTGGCCATCCCCCGGATCCGCGACTTCCGCGGCCTCAGCCCGCGCTCGTTCGACGGCCGCGGCAACTACACGATGGGCATCCGCGAGCAGATCATCTTCCCGGAGGTCGACTACGACTCGATCGACCAGGTCCGCGGCCTCGACGTGACCATCACCACCAGCGCGGCCTCCGACGAGGAGGCCTTCGCCCTGCTGGAGGCCTTCGGCATGCCATTCTCCCGTGAGGGCCGCCCCGGTGGCCCGGACACGGACACCGAGGCCGACGCCGAGGAGGAGCGGCGCAAGGACGAGGCGCGCGCCAGGGCCGAGGCCGAGCAGGCCGCCCTGGAGCAGCTCAAGGAGGAGAACCCGGAGGCCTACGCCACCCCGGAGCCCGAGCCCTCCGAGGGCGATGAAGGCGACGGCGACGGCGCGACGTCCGATACCCCGACCGAGCCCAGCGAGTAGCGAGCAAGGAGCCCATGGCCAAGACCTCACAGCGCGTGCGCCAGCAGCGCCCGCCCAAGTACAAGACCCGCGGCTACACCCGCTGCCGCCGGTGCGGGCGCGCCCGCGCGGTGTACCGCAAGTTCGGGATCTGCCGGATCTGCCTGCGCGAGCTGGCGCACAACGGATACATCCCCGGCGTCACCAAGAGCAGCTGGTAGGAGCGATCGCGATGTCCATGACCGACACCACCGCGGACTTCCTGACGCGCATCCGCAACGCCATCACCGCCTCCCACGAGACGGTGGAGACGCCCGCCTCCGGAATGGCGCGGGAGATCGCCCGCATCCTCCAGGAGCAGGGCTACATCGAGGGCTACGAGGTCGAGCCGCCGGTTCCCGCGCCGCGCGGCACGGGCGGGCGCAACTTCGAGCAGCTCAACGTGCGCCTGCGCTACACCGACGAGCGCCAGTCGGTGATCTCCGGCCTGCGGCGTGTCTCGCGCCCCGGGCGGCGCACCTACGTGGACGCCCGCTCGATCCCCAAGGTCCAGGGCGGAATGGGGACCGTCATCATCTCCACGTCGCGCGGCCTGATGACCGGCCACGACGCCCGCCGCGCCGGCATCGGCGGCGAGGTCGTGGCCGAGGTCTGGTAGCGCCACTCCGGCATGTCCCGCATCGGCAAACAGCCCATTTCCGTGCCCGCCGGCGTCACCGTGGCGATCGAGCCCGAGATCGTGCGCGTCAACGGCCCCAAGGGCGAGCTCTCCGAGCGCATCCCGCGCGACATCACCGTCGAGCAGGACGGCGAGCAGCTGGTGGTCAAGCGCCCCACCGACCGGGGAGAGCACCGCGCGCTGCACGGGCTGACCCGCTCGCTGGTGGCCAACATGGTCCAGGGCGTCACCGATGGCTACGAGAAGGCGCTGGAGATCCAGGGCGTCGGCTATCGCGCCGTCAAGAA
>Ga0183260_10004155_pt1 | contig 11553 bp, 9 predicted proteins | sample AntDrymUQ4972206_2_FD_129768 | JGI IMG/M metagenome (GOLD analysis project Ga0183260, IMG submission 129768) | Polar desert sand microbial communities from Dry Valleys, Antarctica - metaG UQ497 (22.06) (version 2) (version 2) | ecosystem: Environmental > Terrestrial > Soil > Desert | place...
TGCGCGACCTGTATGTCACCTCCGCAACGCGCGGATCGTCGGCCGACGAGTGGCGCCTCCAGCCGCACGCCGGGGCCATCTTCTGTATCAGGGTGGACGTGCCCGGTGCCCCGGCTGCCAGGTTCGGAGGGTAGGTGCCATCGTCAACGGGCAGCCCGGCACCTTGAGCGAGCCCCTGGTCGAGGTGATACGGGGCCCGCTGGTCGAGGCGATCCACCGGGGGACCATCGCGGTCGTGGATGCCTCCGGTGTCCTGCTGGCGTCGGTGGGCGATCCGCGCAGCAAGGTGACCTACATGCGTTCCGCGGCCAAGCCGTTCCAGTCGATGCCGCTGATCCTGAGCGGAGCTGCCGCTCGCTTCGATCTGGCGCCGGCCGATATGGCCATGGCCTGCGCGTCGCATAACGGTGAGCGGGGCCACGTCGCTCAGGTGAGGTCGCTGCTGGATCATCTCGAGGTGGACGCCGGACAGCTCGCCTGCGGCACTCATCCCCCGCTGCTCGCCTCGGCCGCCCAGGAACTCGACAAGGAAGGGTTGGTGCCGAGCGTCCTGCACAACAATTGCTCCGGGCTCCATGCGGGGATGCTCGGTCTGGCAGGCCAGCTGGACGTGCCCGCGAGCGGCTACAACCTGAGCGGGCACGCGGTCCAGGAGGCCATCGTGCAGAACATCGCGCGGTTCGCCGGGCTGCAGGCTGCCGACGTGATCCTTGGCGAGGACGATTGCGCCGCGCCCTGCCACGCGATCAGCGTCTACCACATGGCCCTGGCCTACGCTCGACTCATGTCGCCCGAGGGTCGGTTCGACGACGAGACTGTGGCCGCGGCTCGCACGATAAGGGAGGTCATGACCGGGAACGCCTGGTTTATCGGGGGCACCGGCCGCCTCGACACGGACGTTATGGAGGCTGGCGCGGGGGCCATCGTGGCCAAGGGTGGCGCCAGTGGCGTCCAGTGTGTCGGCATCGAAGGCGGGATCGGGCTCGCCTTCAAGATCGAAGACGGCGCCTCAGGCCCGGCAGCGCCGGGACAACCGACGGCCGTGACCACTATCGAGGTGCTGCGTCAGCTAGGCATCCTTGACCCGGCGGGGTCAGATGGCCTGGCCCGCCACGCTCGAACCTCGCTCCGGGATCGGCACGGCCACGAGACAGGTTTCGCGCGCCCGTCCTTCGATCTCGGCGACGCTCCGCGCGAGGCGGTCGCGGCCCTGCGGACGAACGCCTCCACATCCTGAGCCGCGGCCCTGAGAAGGTGGACAGAGAGTCGGATCGGTGCATCGGCTGCGGCGGGCTCGTCCCGGACGTCGATGGACCGGTCCATCGCTACATGGAGTCCTCGCCTGGGTGCTGGCGCACCTACACCGAGCTGATGGCGGGCGGTCTGCCACCGAGCGCGCTGGCGCCGCTGACGGTCGACGCCTACGCCGTGACCCACCCGGGTGTACCGGGGCCGCAGTCGACGCCCTCGGTATGGATCCATCTCGTCACCATGTGTTTCGTGCTGGAGCGCGGCTGGCGGGTCGACCAGGTCGTGCGGCTCCGGCAGCTAGTGGCCGACGCCTTCGCCGGCTGGCCGTGGCTCATGCCGCCGACCACGATGAGCGCGGTCACAGCGACGGACGTCGCCGTTGCCACCAAGCGCAGTGACCTCTCAGAGGCCGTCGACCTCACGAATGCCTGGGTCGAGGGCGCATGGGTCGCCTGGTCGGATTACCACCCGATCATCCGAGCACGGACCGACGCCCCCTGATCAAGGCTGTGTGACTCCACTGGCTCTGGTTTTCGGACATCGATCAGTCGTCCGCGCGACCATGCCGCTCAGCTCGTCCTGGCGCCGTGGGCTGCAGAGCCGACCAACCGGGCGTACTTCGCGAACACGCCGCCAAGGTAGTCCGGTGACCGCGCGACCCAGCCCGCCAGCCGACCGGGCAGGTCGACGCCCTCCAGCTCCAGGGACCGGGTGTCGACATCGATGCTGATGATGTCCCCGTCATGGACGCCGGCCAGCGGCCCGCCGACGGCCGCCTCCGGCGCAACGTGTCCCACCATCAGTCCGTTGGTCGCGCCGCTGAACCGGCCATCGGTGACCAGTGCGACCGACGTTCCGAGTCCCTCACCCAGGATCGCCGCGGTGACCGCCAGCATCTCGCGCATGCCCGGACCGCCACGCGGCCCCTCGTACCGGATCACGACCACGTCCCCCGGACGGATCTCGCGCCGGATCACGGCCCCGTACGCGTCCTCCTCCCGGTCGAACACCCTGGCCGGTCCGCGGTGGGCCGTGATGGTCTTGGCGGTGATCTTCGTAACGGCTCCCTCTGTTGCCAGGTTGCCGCGCAGGACGACGAGACCACCCTCGGATCTAAGGGGCGCGTCGGTCGCGGATACGACGACCTGCCCAGGTGTCTCGATGGCGTCCGCCACCTCTTCCGCCAGGGTCTGGCCGGTGACGGTGAGCGCCGAGCCATCGATGAGGCCCGCGTCGATGAGGCGCTTCGTCAGGAGCGCGGTCCCTCCCGCCGCGTACATGTCGACGGCGGTGAAGCGGCCACCCGGTAGCAGGTCGCACAGTAGGGGCGTGCGCCGGCTGATCCGGTCGATGTCGTCAAGGGTGAATCCGACGCCTACCTCGCCGGCGAGAGCCAGCAGGTGGAGGACCGCGTTGGTCGACCCGCCGCTGGCAGCCACCGCTGCGGCCGCGTTCTCGAAAGCGACCCGCTTGAGGATGGCGCTGGGGCGGATGTCCGCGGCCAGCATCTCCATCGTCATCGTTCCCGCTCGCTCCGCCGCGCTGGCCTTGCCAGGGTCGACCGCTGGGATGGAGTTGAAGCCCATGGGCGAGAGCCCGATGACCTCCATGACCATGGCCATCGTGTTGGCTGTGAACTGCCCACCACAGCCGCCCGGTCCGGGGCAGGCCACCTGCTCCATCTCAGCGAGATCCGCTTCGGTCAGCGTCCCCGCGGCCACCGAGCCGATGGCCTCGAAGACCTCACCCATGGTCAGGTCACGGCCACGGAAGCGACCGGGCATGATCGTGCCGCTGTAGAGCACCATCCCTGGCCGGTCGAGCCGCGCGAGTGCCATGGCGGCGGCGGGGATCGTCTTGTCGCACCCGACGATGCAGGTCATGGCATCGAACATGTGGCCGCGGGCGACCAACTCGATCGAGTCCGCGATCACTTCGCGGCTGACGAGCGACGCCTTCATCCCCTCCGTACCCATCGTGACGCCGTCGGAGATGGCGATCGTGCTCAGCTCCATGGGTGTCCCGCCACCGGCACGCACGCCCACCTTCACCTGCCCGGCCAGCTCACGGTGCGTGAGGTTGCATGGCATCGTCTCGATCCAGGCATGCGACACACCGACGATCGGTCGGCGGAGCTCCTGCGGCGTGAAGCCGGTGCCGTAGAGGTAGGCGCGCGCCGCCGCGCGGCTGCGACCTCGATACATGGTGTGGCTGGGCAGGACTCGCTCCGCCCACTCATCCACCATCTCAGTAGATCCGGGCTAAGAGGCCGCCATCCACGACCACGTCGATGCCCGTGAGATAGCTGGCCTCATCCGAGGCCAGAAACAGCGCTACGTTGGCCACGTCCTCGGGCGTCGCGAAGCGACGTAGTGGGTAGCGCTCCAGGATCGCGGCTCGGGCGCCATCCGGCTCAGCCTGATGGTCGAAGAAGTCGGCGCCCATGGGCGTTTCGACGTCACCCGGGCAGATGGTGTTGCAGCGGATGTTCTCAGGGCCATGCGCGGCCGCGAGCGAGCGACAGAGTGCGCGCAGCCCACCCTTCATCGCCCCGTAAGCCGGCATGTCGGGGTCGCCCACCATACCGAGCAGCGAGGCGGTGATGATGATGGAGCCGCCGCCGCGCGCCCGAAGATGGGGCAGTGCTTCGCGGATACCGAGGTAGACGCCACGCAGGTTGGCTGCGTGAAGTGCATCCCAGTCCTCCTCGCTGGTGTCCTCGAGCCGTCCCATGACCTGGATGGCGGCATTGGCGTGGAAGACATCCAGGCCGCCCAGCTCCAGGGCGGCTTCGACCATCGACCGGTTCCCGCGGACCGTGGAGACGTCCGCCTCCACAGCGCGCCCGATGCCGCCGGCAGCACCGATGGCGTCCTCCGTCGCGCGGGCCGACCGTGCATCGATATCACCACATATCACGCTCGCGCCCTCAGCCGCGAAGCGCTGAGCGATAGCCGCGCCGATGCCGCGCCCGGCGCCGGTGACGACGACGACCTTGCCGTCAAGCCTCATCACCGCGGCGCGCCCACCGTCGTGCGCGCTTCGAGGCTCGCGCCGACCCCCCTCGCGGCACGGCGGACCGCCTCTCGTGTCTCCGCCAGGTCGGCTTCCGTGTGCGCGGCGGACACGTACAGCAGACCCCGCGGGATGACGTGCACTCCTTCGTCAAGCAGGGCCGCGGCGAGATGGCGGTATGCCTCGCGGTCGGCTCGAAGCGTGGCTGGATGGTCGTTCACCGGGTCCTCGCTCCAGAAGGCGTGACCCATCGCGCCGAGCTGGTTGACCGAGACCGGCAACCCGGCCGAGGAGCACTCTTCTCGGAGGATGGTCGCGAGTCCGTTCCCCATGGCCTCGAGATGGGCGTAGATGACAGCGGCATCCCGTTCCAGCTCGGTCAGCGTCGCGAGTGAGGCGGCAACAGAGATCGGGTTGGCGTTGAGCGTCCCCGCGTGGCGCACCCGACCACTGGCCACCTCGTCCATGAGGTCGGCGCGACCAGCCACCGCGCTGATGGGAAATCCGGAACCCAGGGCCTTGGCCAGGATGACCAGGTCGGGCGTCACGCGTAAGCGTTCCTGCGCCCCGCCGGGCGCCAGTCGGAAGCCCGTGATGACCTCGTCGAAGATCAGTACGGTACCGGCCGCGGTCGTCAGCTGACGGACCTCCTCGAGATATCCCGGGGAAGGGAACAGACATCCTCCGTTGACGGCCAGTGGCTCCATGATCACTGCTGCCACATCGTCGCGAAGTTCTGCGCGCAGCGCAGCCAGGTCATTCCAAGGGCAGACAGTGACGGCGATCGAAGCGTGTGGATCCTGGCCCGCGCTGGCCGCGCTGGCGTCTTCCCGTCCCGGCACGCCGACCGACAGCGGGTCGAGCCAGCCGTGGAAGTGGCCCTGGAACTTGATCACCCGGTTGCGGCCGGTCCCCGCCCGCGCGATACGGAGGGCAGCGTGCACGGCCTCGCTGCCCGTGCTCGAGAAGATGCAGCGCTCGGCGCAGGGCACCATGCGGCAGATCGTCTCGGCCAACTCGGCCTCCGCCGTGTGGCTGGCCCCGTAGCCGATCCCGATCTCGAGCTGGCGGCGCACCGCTTCCACGACCGCCTGGGGCGAGTGACCGAGGAGCATCGGCCCGAAGGCCAGCGCGTAGTCGAGGTACTCGTTGCGGTCTACGTCCCAGAGACGCGACCCGGTGCCGCGTGCAAAGCTGATGGGCACTGGGAGCTGCGGGGCCCGGAAAGCTGTGGCGACCCCGCCCGCCAGCGAGCGGGCGGAGCGCTGATGCTGTGCTCGGGACCCTGTGTAACGATCCGTCACGGCGTCTCTGAGCCGGCCGCGGCGGGGTCGAAGTACGCGCGCACCCGTTCGAACCGGCCGTCGCGGACGTGCACGACGTTGATGCCGCGGAAGGGATGCCGCACGCCCTCGTGATCGACCAGCACGGCCTCCCACTCGAGTGCCGCCTCGTCGCCGTCGCGGATCTCGTGCACGATCCGCACCTCGAGCCCAGGGTAGTCCCGCATCTCGTCACGATAGAAGTCCGCGATGCTGGCCCGGCCCACGAACGGCGGGCCTGAGGGCGGGTGGACGATGGCGTCGTCGTGGTAGTGGTCGAGCGTCGCTTCCAGGTCTCGCCGGCACTCGGCAGCCCAGTACGACTGTGCGACTTCACGAGGTGTCTTCACCCGCCCACTCCATCTTGCTGGCCACGTCGCTTGCTGGCCACATTGGCAGAACGCCATTCTGCCAGAGGCCGGGCGTTTGCGGGCCTCTATTGGAAGCGACGAGGATGTTCTGTAGAATGGAAAGCCATTCCGCTAGGAGATGCCCGCATGACCGTCGAGACCTCGGCACCAGCACTCGATGTGCGACTCGAGGAGTTCTACGCTGCGTTGCAGGCCAACGATCTCGTGCCACTCTGGCAGGTCTCATCGGACCTGATGCGCCCGGCTCCGGCACCACGGACCATTCCGTACCTTTGGCGGTGGGCCACCCTCCGACGGCTGGCAGAGCTGGCCGGCGAGCTGATCACTATCGAGCGAGGCGGCGATCGTCGCGTCCTGTCCCTGGCGAATCCGGGCCTCGCGGGCGCGCCCTTCGCGTCTTCGACGCTGTGGGGTGCTGTGCAGTACCTGGGGCCGCGAGAGTCCGCCCCCGGCCACCGCCATACCCCGGCGGCGATCAGGTTCGTGATGGAGGGCGAGGGCGTCTGGACGACGGTCAATGGTGACGCCTGTGACATGCGAGCGGGCGACCTGATCCTCACCCCCAGCTGGTGCTGGCACGACCACAACAACGCCAGCGACCAGCCCATGATCTGGTTCGATGGCCTCGACCTGCCCACGGTCAACGCGCTCGATGCCATCTTCTTCGAACCGTACGAGCCGGATGAGCTTCAGCCCGTCCTCGGCCACGGGATCTCGGAGCGGATGTGGGGCGGCCGGTCAGTGGTGCCGGTCGGCGTGGATCCGGCGGCCAACGGCCATTCCTCGCCGCTGCTGGTGTACCGCTGGGCCGATACCGACGCGGCGCTCGACGCACTGCTGGCCGAGCGCTCGGGCCCGCTCGCGACGATCTCGTATACGCACCCGGTCAACGGCGGCCCGGCGCTCCCTACGATGGCTTGCGAGATGCATCGCCTGGTTCCCGGCCGTCGCAGCCAGCCCTACCGAAAGGTCGGCAGCTCGGTATACGTCGTGTTCCGAGGTGCCGGAGCGTCGATCATCGATGGACAGCGCTTCGATTGGTCGCAGGGCGACATGTTCGTGGTGCCCTCGTGGTCCACGCTCGAGCACGAGGCAAGCGAGGCGTCCGACCTGTTCGCCATCAGCGACCGACCGATCCTTGACGCCCTCCACGTCTTCCGTGAGGAGCTGCTAGACCAGCCGCAGACGGTCGACCGCGTCTTCGTGGCCAAGGGCGACGCCTGAGACCGCCCATCGCGCTGGGCGGGAGCTGAGTCATGCGCCTGGTCACCATGCGCACGGACACGGGCACCCGGGCGGGGCGCGTGGATGCCCATACCGTCACGGAGCTGCCCTTCGCCGACGTGGGCGACCTCCTTCGGTCGGGGCCTGATTGGCGAGAGATGGCCTCTGTCGATGGACGCCGGCGTCGGATGGACGGCGTCGAGCTGGCAGCCCTCATCTCGTCGCCTGCCAAGATCATCTGCCTGGGGCTCAATTACGTCGGTCACATCACCGAGATGGGCCGGCAGTTGCCCGAGCATCCCACCTTGTTCGCCAAATATGCCAGCGCCCTGACCGGTCCGGCCGACCTGATCCCTCTCCCGCCTGAGTCCTCGGCGGTCGATTGGGAGGCCGAGCTCGCGGTCGTGATCGGCGCCTCCGTGCGACGGGTGTCAGCTGAGGAAGCCGGTCGGGCCATCGCCGGCTACGCCGTGGCCAACGACATCTCCATGCGCGACTGGCAGAACCGAACGCTGCAATGGCTGCAGGGCAAGACGTTCGAGGCGTCCACCCCCCTGGGTCCGGCACTCGTCACGCCTGACGAGCTGCCGGGCGATCCGGCCGCGCCCGATCTCGAGATCCGCTGCGAGGTCGATGGAGTGGTGATGCAGCTCGCCCGGACCCGAGATCTGCTATTCGGCCCGGCGCAGTCGATCGCCTACATCAGCACCTTCATGACCCTGCAGCCAGGGGACGTGATCCTGACCGGTACGCCGGCTGGCGTGGGGATGGGACGTGACCCAGCGGTCTTCCTCAAGCCCGGTCAGATCGTGCGCATCGCCATCGAGGGCATCGGCGAGCTCGTGAACCGATGTGAGGCTGAGGGTGTCGCACCCTGAATCACGGCCTCAGGCCGGCAGAGGGATTCGCCGGATCACGCGGGAGGAAGCCGCCCAAAGGTCACGCTCCATCACGGTCCTCGACTACGACATCGATCTTGACCTGACCACCGGATCCGAACACTACGGCACGACCTCGCGGGTCCGCTTCACGAGCCGAGACGGCCAAGCGACCTTCATCGAGCTGCTCGCCCCCGCGGTCCACTCCATCGTGCTGAACGGACTGACCATCGATCCCGCGCTGGCCTTCGATGGCGAGCGGCTGTCCCTCTCCGGGCTGCGCACGGAGAACGAGCTTACGGTCGTGGCCCGAGGGGCCTACTCGAGGACCAGTGAGGGACTGCACCGCTTCGAGGACCCGGCCGACGGCGAGGTGTACGTCTACAGCCAGTCCTTCCTGTATGACGCCCACCGTCTGTTCGCTTGCTTCGACCAGCCCGACCTCAAGGCTTCACTGCGGCTCAACGTGACGGCTCCCACGGGATGGACCGTGCTGGGCAACGCGCCGGGCAGCCAGGTCACCCCAGGCCGCTGGGTCTTCGAGCGCACCCCGCCCATCGCCAGCTACGTCAGCGCGGTCGTGGCCGGTCCGTACCACTCCGTGTACGCCGAGCACGATGGCATCCCGCTGGGCGTGCACTGCCGCCGCTCGCTTGCTCGGTATCTCGAGGCGGACGAACTACTCGACGTGACTCGGGGAGCCTTCGACCACTACCACCGATCGTTCGGGATACGCTACCCCTTCGCGAAGTACGACCAGATCTTCGCCCCTGAGTTCAACGGGGGGGCGATGGAGAACGTCGGATGTGTGACCTTCGCCGAGCGCTTCATATTCCGGTCGCGGGTCACCGAAGTGATGCGGGAGGCGAGGGCCAGGGTGATCGCACACGAGCTGGCCCACATGTGGGTGGGCAACCTGGTGACCATGCGCTGGTGGGATGACCTTTGGCTCAGCGAGTCCTTCGCGGACTACCTCGCCCACGGCGCGCTGATCGAGGCGACCCGCTTCCAGGCCACCTGGGCGACGTTCTGCGCTCGAGGCAAGCAGCGCGGATACGACCAGGACCAGGGGCCCAGTACGCATCCCGTCGCCGGCCGCGTTGCCGACTCGGCCGCTGCCCTGCAGGACTTCGACGGCATCTCCTACGTGAAGGGCGCGTCGATCCTCAAGCAGCTGGCCGCCTGGTTGGGATCAGAGACCTTCGAGCGGGGCCTGCGCGCCTACCTCTCTGAGCATCGCTTCGGCAGCGTGGTCATGGGCGACCTGCTTCGCGCACTCGGTCGGGCGGGAGGCAACAGCCTGGACGTATGGGCAGCTGCCTGGCTGCTGACCAGCGGTGTCGACACCCTGCGGCCGGAGGCAAGCGTGGGCCCCGTTGGGAACTATGAGTCGGTGGTCGTCCTGCGGACACCGCCCAGCGGCGGGACCGTCGATCGACCGCACCGCATCGCCATCGGCCTTTACGACCGAGTGGGCGAGCGGCTTGTGCGCCGGGATCGGCTGGAGCTGGATGTCACCGGCGCGCGCACGGAAGTCCCTGGCCTGGCGGGGGTCGCGCCGCCGGATCTCCTGCTGCTCAACGAGGACGATCTCACCTGGGCCAAGATCAGATTCGACGAGCGTTCGCTGCGGACCGTCTTGGACGGTGGGGTAGCCCGGCTGGACGGCTCGATGGCCAGGTCACTGGCGTGGTCCGCCACTTGGCACATGACTCGCGACGGCGAGTTGCCGGCAGGCGACTTCGTGAGGCTGGTGCTGGAGGGCCTGTCGAAGGAGCGTGATGTCGGACTGCTGGAGCAGACGCTCTGGTGGGCTCGACTGGCCATCGATGCGTTCAGCGGGCCGGAGGCGCGATCGCGCCGCCTGGCCGCCCTCGCGGAGCGGTGTCTGGAGATCACGCGGACGCGGGCGGATGAGCCTGACGTCCAGCTAGCCGCGGCGCAGGCCTTCGTTTCCGCCATCAGCGGTCGGGCGCAGGTGGACCTGCTGAGGTCGTGGCTGGCTGGCGAGCAGAGCCCGGGCGGACTGGCCATCGACGACGACCTTCGCTGGCGCAGCCTGGCGCGCTTGGCGGTCCTTGGTCAGGTCAGCCGCGAGCGCATCGCTCAGGAGATGGAGGCGGACCGGACTTTCGCGGGTCAGGTGCACGGGACCGAAGCTCTGGCGAGCTTGCCCAGCGCTGAGGCCAAGGCCGCGGCCTGGTCGGCGGTGATGGAGCAAGACGATCTCTCCAATCACCTGGCCGGAGCCATGGCGCGGGGGTTCTGGCAGCACGAGCAGTTGGAGCTCGGCAGGCCGTACGTCGATCGCTACTTCGAGATCGTGCCCACCGTGTGGCGTAGCCGTACGCTCGAGATGGCACTCATGGTCGCGCGACTGATGTACCCGGCGACCGTGATCGAGTCCGCCACCATCGAGCGGACCGATGCCGCGCTGGCGGCGCCGGACCTGGATGCCGGCCTTCGACGGGTGCTTGCTGAGAGGCGCGATGAGCTACGCCGGGCATTGGCGTGCCGCCAAGCCGACGGTCAGCCGTCGCTGTCGCGGCCCTCGGCGGTCACCTGAGCCTGAAGTGCCTCGTCGGGGACCTGCAGGTCGGGGTGATCGTCCGTCAGGTGCTGACGTAGCTGCCTGACCAAACCCACATCGTCGGCGGCAGTCACATCATGCCCGCAGGCGCAGCGGATCGAGCGTGCCATCTGGTTCCTCCTAGCAGAACGGCGTTCTTCCGGCGATTGTAGCGACGCGCCTGCCTGTGGGTCAAACGCCGCTCCGGGCCAGACGCGACGCGAGCTGCCGAGCCCGGTTGAGCTCCTCGGAGGAGCTGCCCTCGGCCAAGCGTCGCATCCAGTAGCGGAAGGCGTACGTGATGACCGGCGGCGATGAGCTGAGCGGCGTCGCCGTTCCGCACGCCGAGCAGCATCTCGACCGGCAGTTGCTCGAGCGCGGCGAAAGGCTCGCGCGGAGGGCAGGCAGCCGCCGACCGAGTCCTTCGAAGCGCGAGCTTGTGGCGAGCCGAAAGAGCAGCTGACGGCATCCAGGTTCAGGTGCCCGACCCCTGGGCACGCCCGCCGATCTCGTGCGTGTCGTCCTCCCCGGCTGTGCGGAACAGCAGGGCGACCCATGACCGGAATGGTCGCCATCGATCGGCGACCTGCTGCAACTGCTCCAGCCCTACACTCCCCGACAGCTCGTACGCGGCGCGCATGGCGGCGTGCAACCGCCCCTCCGCAGTGGGAAAGACGTCCGGTGCCATGGCGCCACGGATCAGGATGAGTTCCGCCGAGAATGGCCCGATCCCGGGGATGTGCTGAAGCTCGGTGATGGCAGCCTCGGGCTCTGCTGTGCGCAGCCGCTCGGTGTCAAGGCGGCCGTCGAGGGCAGCCTGGGCGATCGCTCGCAGCCGGCCGCTCTTGATCTCGGGGAGGTGCGCGAGCACTGAGCGCTCGAGCAGCCGCTGCGGAGCTGGGAAGGCCGCCAGCTCCGCGCCA
>Ga0183260_10004156_pt1 | contig 11551 bp, 11 predicted proteins | sample AntDrymUQ4972206_2_FD_129768 | JGI IMG/M metagenome (GOLD analysis project Ga0183260, IMG submission 129768) | Polar desert sand microbial communities from Dry Valleys, Antarctica - metaG UQ497 (22.06) (version 2) (version 2) | ecosystem: Environmental > Terrestrial > Soil > Desert | place...
CGACGGCCTTGAGGCCGCGTTCCCACAGGTCGAGCATCCGGTCGATCGTCGTCGTGTGCAGCTCACGCCGGTCGACGAAGTCGCGGGCCTTGGCCAGGTACTCTCCCTGGAGCTCCAGCGCGCTCAGCTCGCGCCCGTTGACGAGGCGTACCCGACGCCGACCTGTCATGTCGTGGCTGATCTCACGGATGGCCCGGATCGGGTTCTCCAGAGTCAGGTCGCGCATCACGATGCCTTCTTCGACCATCCGCAGCACCAGGTCGGTGGTCGTCACCTTGAGCAAAGTGGTCGTCTCGCTCATGTTGGAGTCACCGACGATGACGTGGAGTCGTCGAAAGCGCTCGGCGTCGGCGTGTGGTTCGTCGCGGGTGTTGATGATGGGACGTGATCGCGTGGTGGCGCTCGAGACGCCCTCCCAGATGTGCTCGGCCCGCTGGCTGACCGCGTAGACGGTGCCGCGCGGCGTCTGCAGCACCTTGCCTGCCCCACACACGATCTGCCGGCTGACGAGGAACGGGATTAGGATGTCGGCCATCCGGTTGAACTCGCCGTGCCGGCCCACCAGGTAGTTCTCGTGGCAGCCGTAGGAGTTGCCGGCCGAGTCGGTGTTGTTCTTGAACAGATAGACATCGCCGACGATGCCGTCGTCGTGGAGCCGACGTTCGGCGTCGACCAGCAGACCCTCGAGGATGCGCTCGCCCGCCTTGTCGTGCGCGACCAGCTCGACCGGGTCGTCGCACTCCGGCGTGGCGTACTCGGGGTGGCTGCCGACGTCGAGGTAGAGTCGGGCGCCGTTGCGCAGGAACACGTTGCTGCTGCGGCCCCACGACACCACCCGGCGGAACAGGTAGCGCGCCACCTCATCGGGGCTCAGCCGGCGCTGGCCCTTGAACGTGCACGTCACGCCGTACTCGTTCTCGATCCCGAAGATCCGCCGGTCCACACCCCAACCCTAGGCGCTGCCTCGCGAGGCGGAGCGGATGTGCCTATCCCATGTTCACTTGGGATAGGCACACTCCCAATGGGTTGGACCCCATTGGAAGCGCTCCTCCACCATTGGAAGTACGGCGCAACACGCGGGTGTCGACGGTGTCAGAGCAGACCGGCGGCGTCGAGAGCCGGCCACACCAGCTGGGATCCGCCCATGGCGCCCGTACGCAGCAGGCGCAGCACCTCGGCCGGCGGAACGACCATCACCTGGCAGTCCTCGAACTCATCGAGCCGCTGCGGACCCGCCAGCCGGCAGTCGTACGCGAGCGCGACGTACTGCCGTTCCGTGCTCGACCCTCGTACGACGCGGGTCACGACGTCGAGGCGATCCGGCTGGTAGCCGGTCTCCTCCCGCAGCTCCCGCCGAGCGGCCTGCTCGGGCGACTCGGCAGGCTCGATGATGCCGCCCGGCATCGTGACCAGGTGTCGGTCCGGACCGGGCCGGAACTGCCGGACGAGCACGACGTCACCGTCGGGTGTCAGCGCGAGCACGCCGATCGAGTCGCTCCCCGCGTGCAGTTCCCAAGTCGTGGTGCGCCCGTCCGGCAGCCGGTACGTCCGCTCGATGACCCGCACCCACCCCTCGTGCAAGAGGCGCTCATCGAGGACCGCCCAACCCTGCTCACTCACCGGCAGCCGGCGGCTCTCCCGCCTCGAGGGCCTGCGAGACGGCCGCATCGCTGAGTCGGGTGAACTTGCGCGGTCGAGACCGGGTGCGGTCGAGCACGGCCGCCTCGATGTTGGAGGCGTCCAGCTCGCGTGGCTCCGTGTCGTCGCCTTCGGCGGCCAGCGCAGCGACGGCGAGTGCGACCGACTGGTCACGGTTCATCGCGTCGATGTAGTGCTGCTCGAGGTGGGCCACGGCCTGGTCCGCGGACCCGCCCATGACCGCGAACCGGTGCTCGTCAGCCACCGAGCCGTCGTACGTCAGCCGGTAGATCTGGTCCTCTTCGGCCACCTCGCCCACCTCGGCGACGAAGATCTCGACCTCGTACGGCTTCTCCGCCGCCGAGGAGAAGATGGTGCCGAGGGTCTGCGCGTACGCGTTGGCCAGCCCCCGCCCGGTCACGTCGCGACGGTCGTAGGAATAGCCGCGCAGGTCCGCCAGCCGTACACCGGCGATGCGCAGGTTCTCGAACTCGTTGTAGCGACCGACGGCGGCGAACGCGATCCGGTCGTAGATTTCGCTGATCTTGTGCAGCGCACGCGACTGGTTCTCCGCCACCAACACGATCCCGTCGGCGTACTGCACCGCGACGACGCTGCGCCCACGGCCGATGCCCTTGCGGGCGTAGTCCGCCCGGTCCTTCATCTGCTGTTCGGGCGAGACGTAGAACGGCATCGTCACGACGGTCCTCCGGTTGGTGCGTCAGGTCAGCGGGGCCGCGGGCCCGTCGGGGCGGTCCATCCGGGCGGCCACGACCGCGTCGACAAGGGTGGCGATCTCCTCGTCCGGGATGCGTCGGAATCCGTCGGCGGTCACCGCGGTGACGACCGGGAAGATGCGCCTGGTCAGGTCCGGCCCGCCGGTCGCCGAGTCGTCGTCGGCCGCGTCGTACAGCGCCTGCACGAGCGCGGTCGTGCACTCCTGCTCGGTCAGCGCGTCGCGATAGAGCTTTTTCAGCGAGCCGCGGGCAAACAGCGAGCCCGACCCGACCGAGTGGAAGGCCTGCTCCTCGTAGCGTCCGCCGGTGACGTCGTACGAGAAGATCCGGCCCTGCGACGACTCGAGGTCGTAGCCGGCGAACAGCGGGACCACCGCCAGACCCTGCATCGCCATCGCGAGGTTGCCGCGGATGAGCGTGGTCAACCGGTTCGCCTTGCCGTCCAACGACAGCGTGGTGCCTTCGATCTTCTCGTAGTGCTCGAGCTCGGCCTGGAAGAGCCGGACGATCTCGATCGCCGGCCCGGCACTACCGGCAATTCCGACGCAGGAGTACTCGTCGGCCGGGAAGACCTTCTCGATGTCGCGCTGGGCGATGATGTTGCCCATCGTGGCGCGCCGGTCGCCGGCCATGAGCACGCCATCGGCGTAGGTCGCGGCGACGATGGTGGTGCCGTGCGGCGCCAGGTTCGAGGCGTCGCCGAGGGGTGGGGTACGGGACCCGGGCAGCAGCTCAGGGGCCTGCCACGCCAGGAACTCCGAGAACGACGCCGAGCCGTTGGCCAAGAAGGGCTCGGGCAACCGGCCAGGCGATGACGATGCTGCCATCCGGCTCACTGCCCGCCCTTCTGGACGAAGCCGCGGACGAACTCCTCGGCGTTCTCCTCAAGCACCTCGTCGATCTCGTCGAGGATCGCGTCGACGTCGTCGTCGAGCCGCTCCTTGCGCTCGGCGACGGCGTCGCTGCCCTCGGCCTCGTGGGACTCGTCGGACTCACTCTGCTTGCGCGGGCTTTTGTGCTGCTGTCCGCCGTCGCGGGCCACGCTCCACCTCCATCGTGGCACCGCCTGGCTGCGATGCCACGCCTACGACCCTACAAGGACCGAGCCGGCGTCACCGGTGGTCAGCGTCGGGTGAGGGCGGCGAACAGCTGGTCGGCGGTGTCGCACTCGTCGAGCAACGCGCCGACGTGGTCCTGCGTACCCCGCAACGGCTCCAACGTCGGGATGCGCTGCAGCGACTCCTGCCCGGGCAGGTCGAAGATGACCGAGTCCCATGACGCGGCGGCGACCTGCTCCGGGAACTGCGCCAGGCAGCGACCGCGGAAGTACGCGCGCGTGTCGCTGGGCGGTGTGGTCATCGCCCGGGTCACCTCGGCGTCGGTCACCAGTCGCTGCATGGCGCCACGCCGGACCAGCCGGTGGAACAGTCCCTTGTCCTCACGGACGTCGGCGTACTGCAGGTCGACCAGCTGCAGCTTGGGGTGTTCCCAGCCCAGCCCGTCGCGGTCCCGGTACGACTCCAGCAGCGCCAACTTGGCGACCCAGTCCAGCTCGTCGCGGCACAGCAGCGGCTCTGACTCCAGCCGCCCCAGCACCGACTCCCAGCGGCGCAGCACTTCGGACGCCTGGTCGTCCGGCTCGCCGTCGTGCCGTTCGACGAAGGTGCGCGCCTGCTCAAGATACGCCATCTGCACCTGGACGGCGCTCATCCGCCGGCCGTCCTTGAGCCGTACCAGATGCTTCAGAGCCGGGTCGTGTGACACCGACCGCAGCTCTTGCACCGGCCGCTCGAGCGCCAGATCACCGGGGAGAACACGAGCCTCGATCATCGCGATGACCAGCGCGGTGGTGCCGATTTTGAGGAACGTCGAGATCTCCGACAGGTTGGCGTCGCCGATGATGACGTGCAGCCGGCGGTACTTGTTCGGGTCGGCGTGCGGCTCGTCTCGGGTGTTGATGATCGGGCGCTTCAGAGTCGTCTCGAGGCCCACCTCGACCTCGAAGTAGTCGGCTCGCTGGCTGATCTGGAAACCGTGCTTGCTGCCGTCCTGGTGCAGCCCCACCCGGCCCGCTCCACACACAACCTGGCGGGTGACGAAGAACGGGGTGAGGTGCTCGACGATCTCACCGAACGCGGTGGACCGGTTCATCAGGTAGTTCTCGTGCGCACCGTAAGAGGCGCCCTTGTTGTCGACGTTGTTCTTGTAGAGCAACAGCGGAGCCGCCTTGGGCAGCTGCGAGGCGAGCTCGGCGGCCCGCCGCATCACGGCCTCGCCGGCCTTGTCCCAGACCACGACATCGCGGGGGTTCGTGCACTCGGGTGTCGAGTACTCCGGGTGGGCATGGTCGACGTAGAGCCTGGCTCCGTTGGTCAGGATGACGTTGGCCAGGCCCAGGTCCTCGTCGGTGAGCTGGCTGCTGTCAGCGACGTCGCGCGCCATCTCGAAGCCGCGGGCGTCGCGCAGCGGGCTCTCCTCCTCGAAATCCCACCGAGCGCGTCGGGCCTGCTGAGCGGCGTTGGCATAGGCGTTGACGACCTGGGTGGAGGCCAGCATCGGGTTTGCCGCGGGCTGCCCGCGCACCGAGATGCCGTACTCCACCTCGGTGCCCATGACCCGCCGCACGCTCATGCGGCACACAGTACGGTCACTGAGCAGTGTCGAACGGGAGGCAGGGTGTCCAGCGGCGACGAGCTCGTAGCGGTGACGGATGAGCGCGGTCGGGTGATCGGGACCCAGCCACGTTGGGCGATGCGGCGGGCCAATCTGTGGCACCACACCACCGGAGTCATCGTCCGAGACCCGTTGGGCCGGGTGTATGTCCACCGGCGGACCACGACCAAGGACGTCTTTCCGGGCATGCATGACTGCTGTGCTGGTGGGGTGGTGCTCGCCGGCGAGGCAGCCGAGGACGCCGCGCGCCGCGAGCTGGCCGAGGAGCTCGGCATCAGCGGCGTTCGGTTGCACCCGGTGCTGCGCTCGTCGTACGCCGACGACGTGACCCGGCATCACGCATACGTCTACGAGGCGACCTGGAACGGTCCAGTGCGACACCAGACCGACGAGATCGAGTGGGGCCGCTGGATGACGCTGGAGGAGCTCAGCACCCGTCTCGAGGACGCCATCTGGCCGTTCGTACCCGACACACGGGCGCTGGTTGCGGACTGGCTCGCCGCACGGCTAGCCGACCGGCAGGTCATCCCCGGCGGGTGGGACAGCGAGGCGACGCTGGTCGAGGGCCGCTGGATCGACCGGGTGCCGCGTCGGCCGGCCGTCGCGCCGGCGCTACGCAAGGAGACTGAGCTGCTGCCCTGGCTGGCCCCGCGGCTCCCGCTCTCGGTCCCGGTGCCGGTGGTCGTCGGGGAAGACCCGCTCCGGGTCCGCCACGTGGCGATTCCGGGGGAGCCGGTGGTCGGACCGACAGACGCCATGGGCACCGTGCTGGGCGACTTCCTGCGGACGCTGCACACGACGCCGGTCGGGGAGGCCGTCCGCCACGGCGCGCCGGACGGAGACGCCTGGACAGCCGCCTTGCAGGGCCCCTTGGCGAGATTTCAACGCGACGTGCTGCCGCTGCTGCCCAGCGATCGGCACCCGGCGGCGCGGCGGCTGCTGGATGCCATGACACAGTGCCGCGCCTCGGTGCTGATTCACAGCGACCTCGGCCCGGACCACCTGCTGGTCGAGGACGGCATGCCGACCGGGGTCATCGACTGGTCCGACGCCGGCATCGGCGATCCGGCCCTCGACCTGGCCTGGGTCCTGCACAGCGGCAGCCCGGATTTCTCAGCCGCGGTCGCGGCGGCGTACGGCGTCGACTCCCAGCTGTCCAGGCGGGCCCTGTTATGGCACCAGCTCGGCCCCTGGCACGAGGTGACGTACGGGATCGACACCGCGCAAGATGCCTTCGTCGAGTCCGGCCTGGCCGGGCTGCTCGACCGTCTCGAGATGGATGTGTGACCTCAGAGCGGCTTGCCGAGGTGGACGGCCATCGGGGCGTCGGCGTAGGTGCCGAAGTGCGGCACGTCGATGTAGCCACTGGACCGGTACAGCGCCAGGGCCTCTGGCTGTCGCTGCCCCGTTTCCAGCACCAGCCAGTCGACGCCCGCCCGGCGGGCAGTGTCCTCGAGGTACCCCAGCAGGCCACGAGCCAGACCGCGGCCGCGCTCCGACGCCGCAACGTACATGCGCTTGATCTCCGCGGGTCGTCGCCCGGGCAGACCGCCGTAGTCGCCCGGGTCATGGCGCCGCCAACCGCCGATCGCCACCGGTTGGTCGCCGTCGTACGCCACCGCGAACAGGCCGTGCGGCGGGTCGAACTCGTCCGGGTCAACAGCGGCGCCGTCCCGCCCGCCGTAGCGGACCACATACTCGCCCTGCACCAGATCGATCAGGCGCTGTGCATCCGGGGCGTTGTAAGGCACCTGTCGGATCGTCGGCGCCGTCATCGCGTCCGGCGGCGATGTGATCCCCACGCAGCAGCGACATTGACACCGACGATGCCCGCCCACGCCACGATGATGCCGGGCAGGTCGGCGAAGACCCCCGCGACCGCCGTCAGCGGGATGCCAATGCCCATCGTTGAGTAGACGAAGTCCTTGTCGAAGCTCTGTTCCTTCTCCGCGCGCGCCCGTGCGGCGACCTCGGCCTGCACGCGCTCCTCGACCTGCCGGTCGATACGCTCGAGGAACGACTCGACCAGGGCAGGCTCATACTCGCGTCCGAGCTCGGAACGCGCCGCCAGGGTCGCCTCAAGGTCCTTGCCCAACGAGTGCCGCTCGTCGCCCGGCATCGGCTACAGGTACTGCCCGGTGTTGGCGACGGTCTCGATCGAGCGGCCCGGCTCGGTGCCTTCCTTTCCGGTGACCAACGTGCGGATGAAGACGATGCGCTCGCCCTTCTTGCCCGAGATCCGCGCCCAGTCGTCGGGGTTGGTGGTGTTCGGCAGGTCCTCGTTCTCCTTGAACTCGTCGATGCATGCCTGCAGCATGTGGTGGACCCGCAGGCCCTTCTGCCCGGTGTCGATGAGGTCCTTGATCGCCATCTTCTTCGCCCGGTCCACGATGTTCTGGATCATCGCGCCGGAGTTGAAGTCCTTGAAGTAAAGGACCTCCTTGTCGCCGTTGGCGTACGTCACCTCGAGGAAGCGGTTCTCCTCGGACTCGGTATACATGCGCTCGACCGCACGCTGGATCATCCCGGCGACGCAGGCGTCCCGGTCGCCGGAGAACTCACTGAGGTCGTCGGCGTACAACGGCAGGTCGGCAGTGAGGTACTTGCTGAAGATGTCGCGCGCCGACTCGACGTCAGGCCGCTCGATCTTGATCTTCACGTCGAGCCGGCCGGGGCGCAGTATGGCCGGGTCAATCATGTCCTCCCGGTTGGAGGCGCCGATCACGATGACGTTCTCGAGACCCTCGACCCCGTCGATCTCACTGAGCAGCTGGGGCACGATCGTGTTCTCGACGTCGGAGGATACCCCCGAGCCACGGGTACGGAACAATGAGTCCATCTCGTCGAAGAACACGATCACCGGCGTGCCTTCGGAAGCCTTCTCACGGGCCCGTTGGAACACCAGCCGGATGTGCCGTTCGGTCTCGCCGACGTACTTGTTGAGCAGCTCGGGACCTTTGATGTTGAGGAAGAAGCTCTTGCCCTCCTCCCCCGTCTTGGCCGCGACCTGCTTGGCCAACGAGCTGGCGACTGCCTTGGCGATCAGCGTCTTGCCACAACCGGGCGGCCCGTAGAGCAGGATGCCCTTCGGTGGCTTCAGCTGGTGCTCGGTGAACAGATCCGGGTAGAGGTACGGCAGCTCGATCGCATCGCGGATCGCCTCGATCTGGTGCCGCAGCCCGCCGATGTGGGTGTAGTCGATGTCAGGAACCTCTTCGAGGACGAGCTCCTCGACCTCGGTCTTCGGAACCTTCTCGTAGACGTAGCCGACCCGGGCGTCGAGCAGCAGCGAGTCGCCGGCGCGCAGGGTGATCTCGCGCAGCGACTCGGCGATGCGCACGACCCGCTCCTCGTCGGCGTTCCCGATCACCAGCACCCGGTCGCGGTCGGCGAGCACCTCCTTCAGCATGACCACCTCGCCGACCTGCTCGAAGCGCAGCGCGGCCACCACGTTGAGCGCCTCGTTGAGCAGCACCTCCTGGCCGCGGTGCAGCTCGTCGGGGTCGATGCTCGGGCTCACCGCGACGCGCAGCTTGCGACCGCCGGTGAAGACATCGACGGTGTCGTCCTCGTTGCGCTGCAGGAAGGTGCCGAATCCCGTCGGCGGCTGAGCCAGCCGGTCGACCTCTTCTTTCAGCGCCAGGATCTGGTCACGGGCCTCGCGCAGGGTGCTGGTGAGCCGCTCGTTCTGCGCCGTCGTCGCGGCGAGGCGGGCGTCCATCTCGGCGAGCCGGGACTCGATGCTCCGGCTTTCACCTGGCGCCGACGACAGCCGGCGGCGCAGGTGATCGACCTCGGCACGCAGATAGTGCAGCTCACTCTCGCGCTGACTGCGCGAGCGAGACTGTTCCGGCTGGTCCGACATCGCAACTCCTCCGATGGGGCTAGACCATGACCCTACCCTCGCGATCAGGACGTCACCGTGCTGCCACGCATCGTGTCCTGATCATCGTCTGGCAGGCCGTCGCGATCCCCCCAACCTCGCGAGTGGCGCAAGGCTGCCCTCCAAGGCCGGTAAACAAGCGAATGTGCGCCGCTCGCGCGGTCAGACCGAGTCAGTCGGCGCTCTCGACTCGTCGACGGTCCGCGGTCCGGTGTAGTCCGGCCCGTAGGCGCCGGGTGCCGGGCGACGCTGGCGCCGCGGTGCTCGGTGGCCGGCTGCCATCCGGCGGGCCGTCACGAGGAACGCGGTGTGCCCCACCATGGAGTGGTCCGGCCGGATCGCCAGCCCTTCGACGTGCCACGACCGCACCAAGGTCTCCCAGGCGTACGGCTCGGTGAAGCCGCCGTGCACCCGCAGCGTCTCGACGATGCGTCCCAGCTGGGTCGTCGTGGCGACGTAGGCACAGGCGATTCCGCCCGGGGTCAACGCGGCGGCGACGACGTCGACGCACTCCCACGGCGCCAACATGTCGAGCACCACCCGGTCGACATCCCGCTCGGTGAGGCACTCCGCGAGGTCACCGACCGTCAAACGCCAGGCAGGATGTGCGCCGCCGTACAGCTGCTCGATGTTGCGTCGCGCGATCTGCGCGAAGTCCTCGCGCCGTTCGTACGAGGACACCGTCCCCGCCGGCCCGACCGCGCGCAGGAGGTGTGCGGTCAGGGCACCGGAGCCCACCCCGGCCTCCACCACACGGGCCCCCGGGAAGATGTCGGCCATCGTGACGACCTGAGCGGCGTCCTTCGGGTAGACCACCGCCGCGCCTCGCGGCATCGAGACGACGTACTCGGACAGCAGCGGCCGCAGCACGAGGTAGTCGGAGCCACCCGAGGAGCTGACCACGACACCTTCCGGCTTGCCGATCAGGTCGTCGTGCGCGATCGAGCCCTTGTTGGTGAAGAACTGGCCTCCCGTCTCCAGATGCACACTGTGCCGGCGGCCTTTGGCATCGGTGAGCCGGACCCAGTCGCCGTCGACCAGTGGACCGCGCCGGGTCCCGGACCAGGTCGGATCGGCGTCAGGGGGCGGTTCGGACACGCGCGCCAGGGTACGGGTCGCCGTCATGGCGGCTCGACCCCATCGCCCGGCGCGTTCGACCGGGTGGGGCTCGGCGCCCTGGCTCGGCGGTCAGGTGCGGGCGAAGGCCGCGTCGACGTCGGCGGTGACGAGGACGCCGAACACCGAGCCGTCGATCTCGACCAGCAGGTACTCGGTCGCCGGCGTGTGATGCATGGCGCGGACCAGATCCTCGCCGGTGAGGTCGACGGGCAGAATCATGCCGGGCTCTAGCCGGCGGGCGACGGTCAGCGTGTCCAGCCGGGGCCGGCGGGCCTCCGGCGTGGCCAGCACCGACTCCTCGCTCACGACGCCGACCGGCGCACCGTCTCGGCCGAGAACCACCAGGCTGCCGGCATCGACCTCCCGCGCCCGACGGACGGCCTCGGCCAGCGGCACGTCCCCGGGCACAGCGAGCGCGCGCCGCGCGAGGTCGCGCGCCTGTAACCGCGGCAGCCGCTGCCGGACCCGCGCGGTCATCAGGGCCGAGCTGGACCCGGTCCACAAGAACATGGCGATCACCACGGCGAGGACGAAGTCCAAGATGTCGGGTCGCACGCCGATCAGCGTCGGCATCAAGAACGGGTAGGCCAACACGAGTCCCGCGACGACCCGACCGGACCAGCCGGCCACCGCCGTGGCGAGGTGCGGCCGCCCCGTGACGGCCCACACCGCCGCCCGCAGCACCTTGCCGCCGTCGAGCGGCAGACCGGGAGCGAGGTTCAGCACCGCAACGGCGAGGTTGGCGACGGCGAGGCTCTCCAGCGCGAACTCGACCAAGCCAGGAGACGTGAGGTACGTCGCCGCCCACGTCACCGCACCGACGACGGCGGAGGCCACCGGACCCACGAACGCGATCCAGAACTCCCGCTTCGGCGTCTCGGCCTCGCCCTCGATTGTGGTCACACCGCCCAAAAAGTGCAGGGTCACGGCGGTCACGTGCATGCCGAACGACTGCGCCATCAGCGCGTGCGACACCTCGTGCAGCAGCACGGAGAGGTACAGCAGCATCGCGAACGCCAACCCCGCGACGTAGACCAGGCCGCCGAGGTCGGGCGCTACGGCGTCGATCCGCGGGGCGAGCAGGATCGAGATCAGCGCCGCGACCAGCAGCCACGAGGCGCGCACGAGGACGTCGACGCCGGCGACCTGACCGAGGCGCAGGGTTCCCGGCTCACGGGGCCGCGGCCGGGTGTCACGCGACTTCGGCGATCTGGCGTCCACACCGCAACGCTAGCGCGGCATTGTCGGTGGGCTGTCGTAACGTCACGGGCATGATGTCGGACCTGGTGCACGACCCCGCCGAGACCGCACCGCCACGGACTCGAGTCGACGGGATGTCCGTGCTCGGGAGCCTGTCCCCGAGCCGAGCGGCCGACTTCATGTCCTGCCCCCTGCTCTACCGCTTCCGTGTCGTCGACAAGCTGGTCGAGGCGCCCAGCCCGGCCGCGGTCCGCGGCACCGTCGTGCACGCAGTCCTCGAGGCGCTCTTCGACCTGCCCGC
>Ga0183260_10004157_pt1 | contig 11551 bp, 11 predicted proteins | sample AntDrymUQ4972206_2_FD_129768 | JGI IMG/M metagenome (GOLD analysis project Ga0183260, IMG submission 129768) | Polar desert sand microbial communities from Dry Valleys, Antarctica - metaG UQ497 (22.06) (version 2) (version 2) | ecosystem: Environmental > Terrestrial > Soil > Desert | place...
ACCTGGTGGTGGGCTCGGGCATCGAGTTCGCCGATCGCGGCACCCACGAGCTGAAGGGCGTGCCGGGCGAGTGGCACCTCTACGCCGTCGAGGGCGCCGGCGCCTGATCAGCGCGCGCAGGGGCCGGTGGAGACCGCACCGCCGCGGTCGGCCACCGCCGCCCGGACGATCGCGTTGGGCACGCCGTAGCCGCCCGGCCGCGCGCCGCCGACCGTGGCCGCGAACACGGTGGTCACGACGCGCCCCGCGCCGTCCAGCATCGGCCCCCCGGAGTTGCCCTCGCGCACACGCCCGCGCAGTGAGGTGATCCGCCGACGCACGGGGCCGCGGCCGTAGGCGTCGGAGGAGATCGAGGCCTCCGTCGCGCCCAGGCGCGCCGGCTCGACGCGGTAGGGCCCGTTCTCGGGAAAGCCGAGCACGGCGCCGGCGGCGCCCACCTGCGGGTCGCGCGCCAGCGGCAGCGCGCGCGCCTGGAGCCCTGCGACGCGCAGGATCGCGATGTCGTTGGTGGGGTCGAAGTGCACGGCCTGCGCGTCGTGCTTCGAACCGTCGCCGCCGGCCTGCACGGTGGTGTCGTCCTCACCGGCCACGACGTGCGCGTTGGTCACCACCACGCCCGGCGCCGCCACCCAGCCCGACCCCGCGATGCCCAGCCCGCAGGCGGTGCCCAGCACCCGCACCACGCCGCCGGCCGCGGCGCGCACCTGGGGATCGCGCGGGATCGCCGCGGTGGGCGGGGGAACCTGGGCCTGCGGGCCGTCGATGCGCGGGAACGGGTCGAAGCGCGCGAGCGCGTTGAGGATCGGGCCCGAGGGCGGCAGGGCGTCGTTGAGGCGCTGGAGCACCGCCGAGCGCTGGATGGTGCGCCGCACCTCCGGCGCGCCGGGGGCCTGCAGCGCCACCGCGCCGGCGATCCAGGCGATCCCGAGGCCGACGCATGCCGTCAGCGCCGCTCCCAGCGCGCCGTCGGCCACGCTCACCCCGCCGCCGGAGACGCGCCGGCGCAGCGCCTGCCCCACCCCCTCCAGACCGGTGGCCAGGATCGCTCCCGCGATCAAGGCGCCCGCGAGGCCGAACACCGGCGCATACGGCGAGGCCGAGTCCTCGGGCAGCAGCTGGGGACCGAGCCGCGTGCCCAGGAAGGCGCCCGCGGCAAAGCCCGCCAGCGACAGGGCGCCCACCAGGAAGCCCTGGGCGTAGCCGTAGAAGGCCATCGCCCCCACGAACGCGAGGATCAGCCAGTCGAGGCCGGTCATGGGCGCCGCAGCGTAGCGGCGCGCCGCCATGCGCCCCGCAGGTGCCCCGCCGACGCGCGGCACGCCGAGCCGTGTTAAACATCATTTAGTCTGCCTGCACCGTGGACGCGAGCCGCACATTGCCCCCGCGTGTCCGGCCGCCGCGGCGCGAGGACTCCGGCCACGACCGGCGCTGGCGCCTCACGCACCGCACGTTCCCCCTGCTGGCGATCGCCGGCGTGGCGCTCCTGGCGGGAATCGTGTTCGGCGCGCTGCACGTTCCCCCCGAGCGCGACGCGGCCAAGGCCTTCGGTGCGGCATGGCAGCGCGGCGACTACGCGGCCATGCACCGCCTGCTGACCGCGGACGCCCGCGCGCGCACACCGCTGGCCCGCTTCGTCGCCGCCCACCGCGAGACGGGGGCCACCGCGACCGCCGTGGGCGTGCGCGTGGGGCAACCGGAGGACCCCGAGGACGGTGTCGTGCCCCTGCCGGTGAGCGTGCGCACGCGAATCTTCGGCGTCGTCAAGGGCACCCTGCGCCTCCCGTTCGCCGAGACCGCGGACGGGTCGCGCGTGACCTGGATCCCGGAGCTGACCTTCCCCGGCGTGGCCGCCGGCCAGGCGCTCACGCGCCGCACCGAGATGCCGCCGCGCGGAACGATCCTGGCTCGCGACGGGCAGGTGCTGGCCCGCGGCGCCGACCGCTCCTCGGACCTCGACACGGTCGCCACGGAGATCGTGGGCGAGCTCGGCCCGGTCCCGCCCGAGGACTACCAGCGCCTGCGCGCGCAGGGCGTCCCCGACGACGCCCGAGTGGGGATCTCGGGCCTCGAGCGCGCCCTGCAGGACGAGCTGGCCGGACGTCCCGGCGGCACGCTCTCGGTGGCCGGGAAGGTGGTGGCGCGCGCCCGGCCGCGAACCGGCCCGGCCGTGCGCACGACGATCTCGCCCAAGCTCGAGGAGGCCGCCATCACCGCCCTGGCAGGCCGCAGCGGCGGAGTGGCGGTGCTGCGTCCCGACGGCCAGGTGCTGGCGCTCTCGGGCATCGCCTTCTCCGGACTGGGCCCGCCTGGCTCGACCTTCAAGGTGATCACCACCGTCGGCGCGCTGGAGAACCGGACCGTGTCGCTCAAGGACTCCTTCCCGGTGGAGACCGCCGCCGTGCTGGAGGGCGTGAGCCTGTCCAACGCCAGCGGCGAGTCCTGCGGCGGCTCCTTCGAGAACTCTTTCGCCCACTCCTGCAACTCGGTCTTCGCGCCGCTGGGCGCCAAGCTGGGCGCGAAGAAGCTGGTGGAGTACGCCGAGCGCTTCGGCTGGAACGAGCCGCCGGCGATCAAGGGCGCCAAGACCTCCACGCTTCCCCCCGCCGACCAGGTCGGCGACGACCTCGCCGCCGGGTCGACCGCGATCGGCCAGGGCAAGGTGCTGGCGTCGGCGCTGCAGATGGCCTCGGTGGCCCAGGTGATCGCCAACCGGGGCATCCGCGTCCAGCCCACCCTGGTGATGGGGCGGCGTGGAAAGGTGGTGCGTGTCACCACCCCCGCGATCGCGGCCACGCTGCGCAACCTGATGGTTGGCGTCGTGCGCGAGGGCACCGGCAAGTCGGCCCAGATAGACGGCGTCTCGGTGGCCGGCAAGACGGGCACCGCGGAGCTCGGACTGGGGCCGGGCGGCTCCAACGATCCCGGCAACACCGACGCCTGGTTCCTGGCCTTCGCGCCCGCCAAGGCGCCGCGGTTCGCGGTCGGCGTGGTGATCCTGCGCGGGGGAGCCGGCGGCGACGCCGCCGCGCCCGTGGCGCGAGACGTGCTGGTCTCGGGCTTGAAGGACTGAGGCGCGCCGGCGGAGCCGCTAGACGTCGAGGTCCACGACGGCCTCGGTCTGCGGGACCCGGGGACTGTGGATGCGGAACTCCAGTGGGCGGTTGGCGAGCGTCTTGTAGGGCAGCTTGAACAGGAGCAGGGACCCGGCGATGGGGTGGTTGCCCGCGGCGGAGTCGGGCGGGGGGAAGACGCCGCCCGCGGGGATCTCCTCCGGCCGGTAGGCGAAGGGGTTGGAGGTCCTGACCGGTACGGGCTCGAACGTCTGCTTCAGGGTGTCCTCGATCTCGAAGTCCCTGGCCGAGGGGTGGGACTCCTCGCCGTCGTTGGAGACCCGGATGAAGATCGCGAACCACGTCTCGTCGCGTCCCAGCGCGGCCTCCTCCGGTGCGACTCCCTCCAGGAACTCGCGGTCCTCGTCGTCGGCGGGGTTGAGCTGGCGCGAGATCTGGACCTGGTACTGCAGATGGCCGACGTCGAGGTAGGGGCCCTCGGTCTCGGCCACCGTGCGCACCTCCTCGCGGTTGCCGCAGGCGCCGGCGCCGAGGGCGGCCAAGGCCAGCAGGAGGACGATCGCAGCGTGCGGCGCGCGCTTCATGACGCGGGGCAGTCTATCCGGCGCCCGAGGGCCCTCAGCCCCCGGCCAGGGTGGCCCGCCGCCCGCGCTGCTCGCCGTCTTCGAGGATCGAGCGCAGGCGCCGCATCGCCCGGCGGTTCTGGCGCCTGAGCCAGGTCCGCGCGCCCAGGGACTCGAGAAAGCGGTCCACGCGGGTGCCGGGCTCGGTCTCGCTGGTGAACTCCACGCGGGTCATGCCGCCGGGCATGTCGGTGAGCGTGTAGGTGCCCAGCACGCGGATGCGGTTGAACTTGCCCGTGCGCCCCCCCTCCACGATCCGGTGGGGCGGGTCGAACTCGATGAAGGTGGTGTCGGCCCAGCTGAAGCGGTTGCCGGGGGCGTCCACGCGGAACCGCGCGCCCGCGCCCCGCCCGTAGGACTCCTCGCGGGTGAGGTGCCAGTCCTTGAGGAAGTGGTCGGTGAACTCCGCGTGGTTGGCGATGTCCGCGAGGTACTCGAAGACGTCCTCGCGGGGACGTGCGATGTTCACGCTGACGGAGACGGGGTCCACGGCGGCGAGAGTGTATTCGCCACCAGCCGGGCGCCGGCCCGCCCGGGCGGTGGTTCAGGCGGCCTGCGGGTCGGCGCTGCGCACCCGGACCACCGCGTGCCCGTGGGCGGGGTTGTGCACCAGCTCGTCCGCGACCGGCTCGTCGCGATGCAGCGGGCGGCACAGCTCGCAGCGCTGGGAGCCGGACTCGTAGCGGTAAACGCGCTCGCCCACCAGCGGTGTGCGGCGGCAGTCGGCGCAGGTGCGCCACGCGGCCACCCGGGCGCCGACGCCCCGGCGCAGCAGCTCGCGCTCCAGTGCGGGTGGGAGGACCTTGGTCAGCGGCATGCCGCGTGTTTCGCCGTCGGCGGGGAGCGTCCTGCCGCCGCCGTCCTGCGCCGGTTCGACTTACACACCGGGGGCGGGCCGTGTGGCCCGCCCCCGGCGCTGCTGCTGTCCGTGGGGCCGACCTAGCGCCGGCGCGCGCCCCCTAGGAACCCGGCCGCGGCCTGCGAGTTGCCGCAGCCCTTGAGGCCGCTCTTGGCCCCGGCGGCGAAGGCGGCCACCCGCTGCTGCGGGGTGCCCACCGCGTTGGGGTCGTCCACCGCCGTCCCGGGCTTGTCGGAGGTGACCTGGATGGTCTTGAGGATCTCGTCCACGTCACCGGCCTCCAGCAGGTTGCGCTGGGCGACCGTCCGCGTGTAGGAGCCGGCCATGCACAGACCCTGCAGCTGGACGGCGACCGCCTTGACCTTGCCGTCCCGCACCGCCTGGAAGGCGCCGAGCTGGTCCAGGATTCGATCGGAGTAGATCGAGGCGACGACCACGACGATCGCCGCGTCCCCGAGCGGCAGGACCTTGCTCTGGAAGAACTGCGGCGTCAGGAAGACCGTCTTGTCGCGGGGGCAGTACCCCGGCGGCGCGTCGGGGTTGATCGTGCCGGGCGGATCGCACTGGGTGGGCGTCGCCGCGGTCACGATCGTCTGCGTGTTGGGCTCGAAACGCAGCTTGGACTTGTTGAAGACCTGCTGCCAGTAGGTGGCCACGTCGTTGCCCACGGTGTCCAGGAACTGGGGCAGGGGGGCGTCCGAGCCGCGGACCTTCGGCACGACCTTCGGGTCCGACGAGACGGCCGGTGCCTGCAGCTCGGTGACCGCGACGCCCGCGGCCGGCTTCGTGGCCGACTCGTCGCCGGCGTAGCGCGGGACCACGGACTTGGCTCCCACGACCGTCTGCTGCTGGGCGCCGGTGGTGGCGGCCTTCTCGTCGCCCCCGTCGTCGTCGTCGCCGCAGGCACCCATGCCGATGGCGAGCGCGAGGGCGGCGGGCAGCGCCGCCAGGCGCATGAGGGAGCGGGGGGATCGGGGCGAGGCCCATCCTGGCCTGGAAGTCATGTGGCTCTCCTGTGTTGGACTGGCGTGTTCAACGCGTTCGGCCAACCCTATAGGCGTCACCCGCCGCGCCGTCCAAACGTGCGGCGCGCCGTCAGCCGCGGCCGGCGCCGGGCCACGCCAGCAGGCGGGCCAGCAGCTCGGCCTGCTCGATCGCATCGCCCAGCGCGTGGTGCAGATGCGGGCGGGTGGGCCGGACCGCCTCGGGCAGCCGGTCGCGCCGCACGCGGTCGAGCACCTCGCCGGACTTCATCTGCAGGATCGTCTTGGCGTCCAGGCAGGAGGAGTGCCCGAACGGCGACCCATCGCGACCGAAACGCAGGAAGTGCCACTGCAGGAACAGCCAGTCGAAGGACAGCGGATAGGCCACCAGCACCGGTCGCCGGTGGCCGGCCACCTCGCGCACCCAGGCGGCGGCCTCGGTCATCGCGTCGGCGGGGTCGGCGCCCTCGCGGGCCAGGCGGTCGCGGTCCAGCCCCGCGACGCCCAGCGACTCGGGCACCACCGCGTCGAAAGCCGGGCGCAGCTCGCGATAGAAGGTCTGGGCCTCCGGGTCCGCGGCCTCGAAGCGCCCCTCCGAGAAGACGCCGGCCACCGCAAAGCCCATCGAGAGCATGGAGTTGACCCCGGGCAGCGGCCCGTCGGTCTCCACGTCGGCCGAGACGTAGAGGTCGGCGCGGCTCAAGGGGCGGGCGCGGCGCCGCGCAGGGAGTCCAGGTAGGCCTGCAGCTCGGCGTTCTCCGCGATGCGCGCCTGGAAGTAGTCGCTCACCTGCTCGTTCACGTGATCGGAGATGCGCTGCGTCGCCGCCTCGCGCTCCTCGGCGGCCATCCCGGGCAGCGCGCGCACCAGCGCGGCGAGCTCCTCGCCGTCGGCGCCGGTGTAGCACTCCCGCAGGATCCGCTCCGTGTCGGCGACGTGCCCGCTCACCGCCTCGGGATCCAGACGCCGCGCGTTGAGGGCGACGTTGAGCGTGAACAGCGAGGTGGGCACCTGGTACAGCCGCGCCGGCGGGTCGCCGAAGAGCGCCCGCAGGTGGGCGGCCGAGGCCGCGTTGCCGTACACGCGTGCCAGGTTGTACAGGCGCTTGGCGACCTTGCCGTAGTTCGCGTGCTCGGGATCGGAATACCTGCGGATCTCGCTCTCGAGCTGATCGGTGTACTCGACCAGCCCGTCGGGGCGCACCTGGGCGATCAGGCGCTCCACATCCACGCGGCTCTCGGGGTCGAGGTAGACCTCCTGGTAGAAGGAGTCCAGCACCCCGTCCAGCGCGACGATCGCGCCATCGGGCCCCTCCCAGGTGGCGTCCAGGACCTTGGTCACCGCGATCACACGGTCGCGGTCCGGGTCGGCGTAGACCCAGTCGAGCTTTACGAACCCGGGGTCGGCGGCCACCTCGCGCAGGGCGATCATCCGCGCGGCGCCCGACGCGTCCTGCACGGGCATCGCGCGCGCGTCCACCTCGGCCAAGGTCCAGGAGATCGGCGTTCCCCGATGCAGGGCCTCGCCGTCGCGCAGCACCTCGTCGGGGTGCAGGCCCAGCTTCATCTCCGTGAACTGGAGCTGCGGATGGGGGAACACGCGCGCCACGGTTTCCACCATCGCCGCCACCAGCACGTCCAGGGCCGCCTCGCGGTCGGGCGCCTGGATGTGCACCCGCTCGAAGAAGTCGCAGTCGCCGGGAAAGAGCTGGAACTTCGACTGCGCCGCCGATCCGGCCAGGGCCATCGCGGTGCGCACCCCCTCGCGGGGCGGCGTGCGGATCACCGCGGCGATCTGGCGCAGGCGGGCCAGGTCGGCCTCGTCGAAGTCCCGGATCACCTCCTGGAGGCCGAAGACGCCGTCCTCGGTCTCCTGGAGCACGTGCTCGGGCTCGCGGGTCTCGGAGTCCGGCGGGTGCGCGGCGCTCACCGCTTCAGGCGGGCGACGAGCGACCGGGCCAGGTTGAAGACGTCGGGCGAGCCCAGGCCGGTCGCGTAGTCCCACCCGGGGGTGGCGTCGTGCAGCCGGTTGCCGCCCCGCAACACGTCGTGGAAGGGCGGGAAGGGCTGCCGCGAGGCGCCCAGCTCGTAGAGCAGCGGGTTGAGGTAGCCCAGGCGCCCGGCCTTCTCGCGCTGGGCGAACTGCCGCACGAGGACCATCGAGCCCGCCCAGAAGGGCGCCGCGCCGCTGGTGCCGCCCGTCTGGCCCTCCTGTCCCTGGCGCACCACGATGTACCCGCTGTCGGGGTCCGCGGTGGCCGCCACGTCGGGGATCTGCCGGCGCCCGTTCGACTGCGCGTTGTCCACCCCGGGCCCGCGCTGGAACGCCGGACGCGGCGTGACGCGGCTGAGCCCTCCACCGCCGCCGCTGAGCGAGAGCACGTCCTCCCAGCCCGCCTCCTCCAGGTAGCTGCCGTCGGTGCGCACGGACAGGCGCGTGCCGCCGACGGCGATCACGTTGGGCGAGGCCGAGGGCCAGTCGACGGCCACGCGGCGATCGCGCGGGTTGCCGTGCTGGCAGTCGTAGGCGCCCCCGTCGCCGGAGGCGACGAAGATGGACACGCCCGCGGCCGCGGCGGCCGCGAACGAGCGCTCCTCGAGCTCGCGCGCGGCGGGCTCGCGCAGCGGCTCGCAGACGCCCCACGAGATGGAGACGAGGTCGGTGCGGTCGTCGGCCAGGATCTTGTCGATCACCTGGTCGAAGCCGACGTTCCCGTTGGGCGCCTCGTAGTTGAGGATCTGCACGTCGGGGGCGATCCCGCGGATCACGTCGATGTCCAGGTTGACCTCGTCCTGGCCCGGACCGGGCACCGTCCCGCCCGCCACCGGGATGTGCTCCACCGGCGGCCCCTTGATGTTGAAGCGCTTGTCGAAGGCCTCCACGTCCTCGTCCTGGAAGGAGTCGAAGGAGACGATCGCCACCGTGCCACGCTGGCCGCTCAGACCCTGGTCGCGCAGCGGCGTGAGGTTGTAGGCGCGGACCACCTCCGCGGGGCCCAGCCCTCCCGCGGGTACGGCGGCCGACTGCAGGACGGGCTTGTCGCTGAGGCCCGTCACGCCCGTGACGTGCGGCGCCAGCGCGCGCGGCACGACGGGCGGCCGGACGGGAGCGTGGTAGAGCCGTCCGCCGCTGCCGCGGTAGTCGGCCAGGCGGGTCGCGAACAGCCGCGCCACGTCGCCGGCGGCGCCGCGGGCCCGCAGGGAGGAGCGCTGCGGCGACACGGAGACGACCTCGAGCCCGGCGGCCTTCACATCGGCGCGCAGCCGCGCCAGCGCCGGCCCCGGCAGGCCGTAGCGCCGCCCGATCTCCGCCGGGTCCACGAAGCGCCGGTAGTCGGGCGAGGACGGGTCGTTGACCGCGGCGGCGACGCGCTGGGCGGCGGCGGCGGCGCGCATGCGCAGCACCAGCGAGACCTCGACGCGCCGGGCCGGGTCGGTCGGGCCCACCAGCCGATCGGGGCCGCTCGCGGCGCCGGGCGCCGCGGGGGCGGCGGGGCGCGCGGGGGCCCTCTCCCCGTCGCCGGCGGAGCCGCCGGCGACGCCCGCGACGCCGGCGGCCAGCGCGGCCAGCGTTGCGGCGGCCCAGGCGCGGCGCGACCTCATGAGTCCTTCCAGGTGACGGTGTTCAGCACGGAGTCGGCGCGGCCGAACACGGCGCGCCGTCGCTCCGGGTTCTGCTCCCCGGTCACCACGGTGGCCAGCACGCCTACGCGGCCGTCCGAGGCGCCCATCAGGACGATCGCCAGCTGCGCCCGCGCCCCCTGGGGCGTGTCGATCGTGCCCGCGTAGCTCTGCGCCGTCCCGTCGCGGTAGCCGACGTTGGGGCCCAGCACCTGGGCGTCGTCGTCCTCGTCACGCTCCAGCGAGAAGATCCGCTTGCGCAGCGAGGAGACGCGATCCTCGATCATGGAGTTGATCCCGGCCGCGCCGGTCGGGCGCCCGTCGAGGATCAGCAGCAGGTCGGCCTCCTTGGACTCCAGCACCACGCTGTCCTCGTCCTGGTCGGCGGCCTTCCAGCGATCGCCGGAGAACTCCACCGAGTAGCCCAACGTGGAGGACGAGTAGGACTCGAGGTTGCGCAGCGGCTCGGCGAGCTTGGGCGGCTCGCCGCACAGCTCGCCGGAGGGGCACACGCGCTTGGCCGGCCCCGGGTCCGACAGCGCGAGCGCGGCGGCGCCCGCGCCCACCAGCACGACCAGGACGACGCCGAAGATGAGCAGCAGGCGCCCGCGGCCGGCCCGCACGCCCCATTCGCCGCGATTCACGCCTCGGCCTCCGGCCGCTGCGCGCCCGGCGCCGCCCCCGGGCGGCGGGTGCCCGGCCCGCCCTTGGGCAGCGCCTGCAGGGCGATGCCGCAGTTCTGGCAGAAGGTGTGGCGCGCGGTCCGATGCTCGCAGTTGGCGCACTGGATCTCCGGCCCGACAGCGACCTCGGAGGCCTCCTGCCGCAGGCCGAGGTGGATCGCCCGGCGCAGGCCGATCAGCGCCACCGCGGCCAGCGCGGTCAGCCACAGCAGCCACAACCCGACGGGCAGGAAGGTCTGGCCGATGGCTCCGGCCACGATCAGGCCGAACGCGGCGGGCACGGCCACGAGCGGATGGCCGAGCACGCCGAGTGCGCGGCGGTCGGCCACCGGGGCGCGGTAGCGCAGCCACAGCGCGGCGGCCGCGGCGCCGATCGCCGCCATGGCCAGGATCGGCTGGGCGAGCGCCACGGTGCCCAGACGCGCGAGCCACGGCAGCGTCTCGCCCACCGGGCGCAGGCCCGCGTCGAGCAGCGAGAACCCGTAGGTCAGGGCCTGCGCACCCACGAATGACACGGCGCTGGCGGCGCCGAACGTCGCGCCGTCCAGCACGTCGTTGAAGCGGCGGTAGGGGAGCAGCACGAGGGGCCCGGCCAGCATCAGCGCCGCGGAGGTCAGGGGGAGGACCACACCGCGCAGGACCGGGTCCTCGTTGGAGAAGACCTCCGTTCCCGCGCCCAGCTCGCGCGCCAGGATCGCCATCCCGACGCCGCACAGGGCACCCCACGCGACCGTGAACGCCAGCACGATCAGCGGCTGGTCCTCGTAGACGTCGACGTCATAGAGGTAGAGGACGGTGAGGATCGGGACCAGCAGCGCGGCGGCGATCAGCGCCAGGGGGTAGAGGCCCGCGATGCCCAGTCCCAGCACGAGCACCGTTCCCACGCCCAGGGCCACGCGAAAGGTGTCCATGTCCGAGCGCGGGAGCTGGGGGAACAGCGAGGAGACGATCCGCGGCACGCTCGCGCGTTCGTTCGAAGCCGCCGCGAACCCGCGTCGCCGGCCCTTCTCATCGGCCAGGTCGGCACCGCAGCGCACGCAGAAGCGACCCTCCGGGACCTCGTGCGCGCAGGACGGGCAGGTGGCCACGGCCTAGAATTCCTGGACGCGGCAGACGCCCGGCTGGGCGCCGCGAAAGCCCCGTAGGAAGGCGTTCACTCGCTCCTCGGAAGAGCCGTGCGAGCGCGGGTCGTCGGCCGGCGTCCCCGGCGCGTCGCCGGCCGCGTTGGTGATGCGCACCGCCTCCTCCAAGTCGCCCTCCTCGAGCAGCCCGCGTCGCAGGACGGTGGAGACCCACACCCCGCCCAGGCAATCGGCCTGGAGCTCCACCTGCCTGCCGGTGACCTGTCCGGCCTGGGCGGCGCGGAACACCCCGAGGAGGTCCTGGACGCGATGGCCCCATTCGTGCGCCACGACGATCGCGATCGCCGTGTCGCCGATCGGGCTGGCCTGTTTGGTGAAGAAGCCCAGCGTGTAGAAGATGCCCGGGTCCAGCGTGCAGTAGAACGGCGAGTCGTCGTCGGCGAATCCGGCCTCGAAGCAGCGGCTCTGCCCCCGGCCCTGGACGATCGTCTGCGCCACCGGCTCGAACTCGTAGCCGGCCTCGTTGAACTGGGCCTGCCAGAACGACCCGACGTCGTTGGACATCGTGTCGAGGAACTGCGCCACGGTCAGCTCGCCCGAGCCGCGGATGTTCGGCGCCACCGTGGACGC
>Ga0183260_10004158_pt1 | contig 11549 bp, 9 predicted proteins | sample AntDrymUQ4972206_2_FD_129768 | JGI IMG/M metagenome (GOLD analysis project Ga0183260, IMG submission 129768) | Polar desert sand microbial communities from Dry Valleys, Antarctica - metaG UQ497 (22.06) (version 2) (version 2) | ecosystem: Environmental > Terrestrial > Soil > Desert | place...
CCGCGACCGGCTCGACCGGCTCCGTCGCCCCGGTCGGGACCTTGTGCCGGTCGAGCACCAGCCGCCGCCGGACCGGCAGCTCGACGTGGAAGCGCTCGCGCGCCACCCCGGGCAGGACCAGGTAGGGGTGGAAGCCGAACGCCACCGGCACCGTCTCGCCGCCGGCCGTGACGGTGGTGGTCAGCCGCAGCGTGCTCTCGTCGAGCGCCGCCTCCATGCGCACGTCGTGCTCGAACGGGAACGCGGGACTGGCCGCCCCGGGCAGCTCGGCCACCAGCCGGGCCTCGCCGGCGGCCGTCACCCGCCATGGCCGCGGCAGCGTGCCGTGGACGGGCAGCCCCGTCTCCCCGTCGGCGCGTACGAGCGCTGCCTCCAGCGGCCGCAGGTCGACGTCCCGTCCCAGCGCCGTGTACGCCCAGTCGTCCAGGCGGTTGGCCCACGGGTGCAGCAGCGGGATGCCCATCGTCTTGCCGGCGGCCGCGTAGCCGGCCAGGCCGTCGCGCTGCGCGAGCAGCTCCTCGCCGGCGTGGCGCAGCGAGCAGCAGACCATGCCCGCCTCCGGTGCGAAGGCGGCCTCGAGGTCTCCGGCGGCGAGGGCGACCGTGTCGATCGGCTCAGCGCTCGACGAAGTACGCATCGCTGCCCTGCCCGCTGGAGAACCAGCGGCTCGTGACCGTCTTCTTGCGCGTGTAGAACTCGACGGCGTCCGGGCCGTGCGCGTGCAGGTCGCCCAGGAACGAGTCCTTCCAGCCCGAGAACGGGAAGAACGCGACGGGCGCGGCCACGCCGATGTTGACGCCGATCATGCCCGCCTCGACCTCGTGCCGGTAGCGGCGGACCGAAGCGCCGGACTCCGTGAAGATCGAGGTGCCGTTGCCGAAGCGGCTGCCGTTGACGACCTCGATCGCCTCGTCGAGCGTGTCGACGTGCACGATCGAGAGCACCGGCCCGAAGATCTCCTCCTGGGCGACCTCCATCCCGGCCTGGACGCCGTCGAGGATCGTCGGGCCGACGAAGGAGCCGCCGGCCGCGCCGGGGTGGGTGGGGTCGGTGTCCCTGCCGTCGACGACCACGGACGCACCCTCGGCCTCGCCGCGGCCGATCCACTCGCGGACGCGCTCGCGCGCCGTCTCGGAGACCACCGGCCCGACGTCGCTGGCCTCGTCGAGCCCGTCGCCGACGCGCAGCGCCTCGGTCGCCTCGCGCAGCGGCGGCAGCAGCAGGTCGTGCGCCTCGCCGACCGTCACGACCACCGACCCCGCCATGCAGCGCTGCCCGGCGGCGCCGAAGGCGGAGCCGAGGATGCCGTCGACGGTCTTGTCGATCACCGCGTCGGGCATCACGACCATGTGGTTCTTGGCCCCGCCGAGCGCCTGCACGCGCTTGCCGGCCTTCGCCGCGCGCTCGTAGACGATCCGCGCGACCGGGGCCGAGCCGACGAACGAGACGGCGTCGATGCCGGGGTGGTCGAGGATCCCCTCGACGATCTCGCGGGAGCCGTTGACGAGGTTGACGACGCCGGGCGGCAGCTCGAGCGAGTCCAGCACCTCGAAGGCGATCTGCTGCGTCAGCGGCACCTGCTCGGAGGGCTTGAGCACGAACGTGTTGCCGCAGCCGATCGCGAACGGCAGGAACCAGAACGGCACCATCGCCGGGAAGTTGAACGGCACGATCGCCGCGCACACGCCGACGGGCTGGCGGATCGTCTCCGCGTCCACGTTGCGCGCGACGTCCTCGAGGATGCGGCCCTGCATCGTCGTCGGCAGCGCGCACGCGGCCTCGACCATCTCGATCATCCGCGCGACCTCGGCGCGCGCGTCGGGCAGCGTCTTGCCCATCTCCATCGTGACGGAGCGGGCCATCTCCTCCTTGCGCTCGGTCAGCCCCTCGCGCAGCGCGAACAGCTTCTGCGCGCGGCCGATCGCGCTGACCGCGCGCCACTGCGGCAGCGCGGCGCGCGCCGCCCGCACCGCGGCGTCGAGGTCACCTGCGGAGGAGAGGGGCACGCGCGCCAGCACGTCGCCGGATGCGGGGTTCGTGACGTCGAGCGCCTCTTCGCCCGAGGCGGGTGTCCAGCGGCCGGCGACGTAGTTGTCCAGCAGCCTGATCGCGGTGGTGGCCATCAGATCGTCCATTCGTGGTCGGGGTCGTTCGCGATGGCCCAGGCGCGTGTCGGGCCGGCCATCACGTTGAGGTAGTACAGCGAGTAGCCGGGGGGCGCGGAGACCGTGTGGTAGCCGCGCGGCACCAGGACGGTGTCGCGGTCGCCCGCCGCGAGGCTCTCGTCGAGCTCGCCGTCGCCGGTGTAGACCCGCTGCAGCGCGAAGCCTTGGGGCGGCGAGACGCGGTGGTAGTAGGTCTCCTCCAGGAAGGACTCCTCCGGCATGGCGTCGCGGTCGTGCTTGTGCGGCGGGTAGCTCGACCAGTGGCCCGCGGGCGTGAGCACCTCGCATACGAGCAGCGCGTCGGCGGCCTCGCCGTCCATCAGGATGGGATGGATGCGCCGCTCGTGGGCGCCCCTGCCGCGCACCTCTGCGACGACGCCCGAGGCGGGCAGCACGCGCGCCGGCGCGCCGGCCCCCGCGGGCGCCCAGCAGAGGGCGACCTCGGCGCCGTCGCCGGCGAGCTCGAAGGCGGTGCCGGGCGGGAGGTAGGCCGCGTCGGGCAGCCCGGAGAACGGGTCCGCGCGGCCGCCCAGCGCGCGCCACTCGCCGTGCGGCGAGCGGACGTCGCAGGTGCCGGAGACGACCACGATGCAGACCTCGCGGGCGCCCGTCTCGCGCGCGGCCGGGCGGCCGGGGGAGAGGACGAGCACCTCGAAGCCGACGTGCCCCCAGCCGGCCGACTGCGGCGTCACGCGCACGAGCGTCCCGTCCTCGCCGGGCTCCGGAGCCGGGTGCACGAGCAGTCCGTTCGCCGTCACGGCGCCTCCACGTGGTTTCGCTGCGTCCGCCGGGCGCGCTCGTAGTCCGCGCGCGCGGCCTGGACGGCCGGATCGTCGGCGACCTCGGCCACCGGCACGTCCCACCAGCCCTCGTAGGCGGGCACGCCCTCGTAGCGGTCGACCTCGATGTGGATCGCCACGGGTCCGGCGGCCGCTCGCGCCTGCTCCAGAGCGCCGCGCAGCTCGTCGATCGTGCGGGTGCGCAGGACCCGCAGGCCGAGGCTCTCCGCGTTGGCGGCGAGGTCGACCGGCAGCGGCCGGGCGTCGGTGGCGCCGTCGGCGTCGAGCACCGGCCGCCCGTTCGCCGGCTGCCGGTAGTGGGTGCCGAAGCCGCTGCCGCCGAGCGAGCGCGAGAGCGCGCCGATCGACGCGTAGCCGTGGTTGTCCACCAGCACGACGACGATCTTGATTCCCTCCGCCACCGCGGTCGGCAGCTCGCCGGGCATCATCAGGTACGAGCCGTCGCCGACCATCACGTACACCTCGCGCTCGGGCGCGGCGAGCTTGACCCCCATGCCGCCGGGGATCTCGTAGCCCATGCACGAGTAGCCGTACTCGACGTGGTAGCCCTTGCCGTCCGGGTCGCGGGCGCGCCAGAGCTTGTGCAGGTCGCCTGGCATCGAGCCCGCGGCGCACACCACCACGCCGGTCTCGCCCGCCGCGTCGTTCACCGCGCCGATCACCGCCGCCTGGTGGGGGAGGGCGCCGTCGCGCGCGGCGACGAGGCGCGCGACCTCCTCCGCGAAGCCCGCGGCCTCCTCGCCGGCGCGGCGCTCCCAGGCCTCGTCGGACCGGTGGCCGGCCAGCGCCTCGCGCAGCGCGTCGAGCGCCACGCGGGCGTCGGCCACCACGGCCAGGCCGCTGTGCTTGGCGGCGTCGAACGCCGCCACGTTGACGTTGACGAAGCGCACGTCCGGGTCCTGGAAGGCGGACTTCGAGGCGGTCGTGAAGTCGCTCCAGCGCGTGCCGATCCCGATCACGAGGTCGGCCTCGCGCGCGAGCCGGTTGGCGGCCGTGGTGCCGGTCGCGCCGACCGCGCCGAGGCTGAGCGGGTGCTCTGACTCCAGCGCGCCGCGGCCGGCCTGCGTCTCGGCCACCGGGATGCCGGTCGCCCCGGCGAACGCGCGCAGCGCCGCGGTCGCCTCGGCGTAGATCACGCCGCCGCCGGCGACCACCAGCGGCCGGCGCGCGCCGCGCACGAGCCCGGCGGCGCGCTGGACGGCCTCCGGTGCGGGCGGCTGGCGGAAGACGGTCCAGACCCGCGGCGCCAGGAACGCCTCCGGCACCTCGAAGGCCTCGGTCTGGACGTCCTCGGGCAGCGCCAGCGTGACCGCGCCGGTGTCCGCCGGATCGGTCAGCACGCGCATCGCCTCCAGCGCCGCCGGCACCAGCTGCTCGGGGCGCTGCACGCGCTCGAAGTAGCGCGACACCGGCTTCAGGCAGTCGTTGACCGACAGGGTCGCGTCGTGCGGCGCCTCGAGCTGCTGGAGCACCGGGTGCGGCGTGCGGGTGTCGAACGTGTCGCCCGGCAGCAGCAGCACCGGCAGGCGGTTGATCGTGGCCAGCGCGGCCCCGGTGACCATGTTGGTCGCGCCCGGACCGACGGAGCTCGTGCAGGCGAAGGTCCCGAGCCGGTTGCGCTGGCGCGCGTAGCCGGCTGCGATGTGCACCATCGCCTGCTCGTTGCGGGCCTGGTGGAACCCGAGCAGGTCGCGGTGCTGCTGGAGCGCCTGCCCGAGGCCGGCGATGTTGCCGTGGCCGAAGATGCCCAAGCAGCCCGCGAAGAAGCGCTCGCGGCGGCCGTCGCGCTCGACCTCCTGGGCGGCCAGGAAGCGCACCAGCGCCTGTGCGACCGTCAGTCTCATGTCGGCGCCTGGAGCAGGTGCGGCTCGAGGTCCGCGAGCGTGGGCATCGCGTCAGAGCAAAGCAGCTGGCCGGCGACGTGCGAGCCGGCGGCGTTGGCGAGCCGGATCGTGCGCTCGAGCGGCCAGCCGTGCAGCAGGCCGTGGACGAGCGCGCCGCCGAACGCGTCGCCCGCGCCGAGGCCGTTGACCACCTCGACGGGCACGGGCGGCACCTCGACGGTCTCCGTGCGCGTGCGCGCGAGCACGCCCTCCGGCCCGCGCTTGACGACCGCCAGCCCGACGCCGAGGTCCAGCAGCGCCGCGGCGGCCTCCTCCGGGTCGCGCGTCCCGACCGCCACCGCCACCTCGTCGCGGTTGCCGACCGCCACGGTGGCGTGGCGCAGCGCCTCGCGCGCCCAGGTGCCCGCCTGCGACTCGTCGGTCCAGAACATCGGCCGGTGATCGAGGTCGTGGATGGTGATGCCGCCCTCGCGCGCCGCCAGCGCGGCCAGCGTGGCGCTCCGGCTCGGCTCCGCCGACAGCCCGGTGCCGGTGGTCCAGAACACGCGCGCCGCGCGGATGGCGGCGAGGTCGAGCTCCTCCGGAGCGAGCGTCATGTCGGGAGCGGTGGGCTCGCGGTAGAACAGCAGCGGGAAGTCGTCGGGCGGGAAGACCTCGCAGAAGACGACCGGCGTGCGCAGGGTGGGGTGGGTCCCGACCCAGCGGGCCTCCACGCCGAAGCCCTCCAGCGCCGCGCGCACGAACGGCCCGAACGGGTCGTCGCCGACCTTCGTGATCACCGCCGCCCGCGCGCCCAGCCGCGCCGCCGCCACCGCGACGTTGGTCGCGCTGCCGCCGAGCGACTTCTCGAACGTGCGCACCTCGGCGAGCGGCACGCCGGTCTGCTGCGGGTAGAGGTCGACGCCGACGCGGCCTATGGCGATCAGGTCGAAAGCCTCGGTTCCAGTGTCCGGCGCCCGTCTCACGCCGCCTCCACCTCGTCGACGCGCACGGACCGGCGCTCGCGCAGCGAGCGCCACGCGGCCAGGCCGATGACGAGCGGCGCGCGGGCGTCCGCCGCGGTCGTGGGCGGCGTCTCGCCCGCCTCGACGGCGGCCACGAACGCCTCCCACTCGCGCACGTAGCTCGGCAGGTAGCGCTCGAGGAAGAAGTACGGCAGCACCGACGCGCTGGCGCCGCTCGCCGTCCGCACCACGCCGGTGTGCGCGGGCGGGTTCTCGGAGGTCGCCATGCCGAGCGAGCCGAACGCCTCGACGCGCTGGTCGTAGCCGTAGACCGCCTGCCGGGAGTTGTCGATCGCGGTCAGGCAGCCGTTGGCGTGCTCGAGCGTCACGACCGCGGTGTCGACGTCGCCCGCCTCCGCGAAGCCGGGGTCGATCCGCACGGCGCCGCGCGCGTGCACGTCGACGACCTCGCTGCCGGTGACGTAGCGCGCCATGTCGAAGTCGTGGATCGTCATGTCCAGGAAGATCCCGCCGGAGGTCTTGACGTAGGCGAGCGGCGGCGGGGCGGGGTCGCGACTGGAGATCCGCACGAGGTGCACCTCGCCGATCTCCCCGCGGGCCACCGCCTCGCGCACGGACTGGTGGCCGGGGTCGAACCGGCGGTTGAAGCCGACCTGGAACGAGGCGCCGGCCTCCCGCACCGCGGCCAGGGCGAGGTCGACCTCGCCCAGGTCGAGCGAGACCGGCTTCTCGCAGAAGATCGCCTTGCCCGCGCGCGCAGCCTCCACGATCAGCCCGGCATGGGTGTCCGTGCTCGAGCAGATGGCGACGGCGTCGACGTCGCCGGCCGCGAGCAGCTCGGCGGCCGAGGCGGCCACCGGCACGTCGAGCGCCCGGCCGACCTCGCGGGCGCTGTCGGCGCGGGCGTCCTGCACCGCGGCGACGCTGGCGCCCGCGACCTGGCGCGAGAGCAGCTCGGCGTGCATGCGCCCGATGCGCCCGACGCCGATGATGCCGATGCGCACGGGCGGGGCCGCCGTCACGGTCTCCATCACTCCTCCCGCAGCGAGACGACGGGCTCCCAGCGCCCGGTCGCGGCCGACGTCAGCAGTGCCGCCTGGACGCTCACCCAGGCGAGCGCGTCCTCGAACCCCGGGCGGTGCGGGCGCCCCTCGGCGACCGAGCGCAGGAACTCGTAGTCCTCGATCACGACGAGGTCCTCGAAGCCGATCCCGTTCGCGCTGCCCGGCACGAAGTGGCCGTGATAGGGGAAGCGCTCGCCGCCGTAGACCGTCGTGTAGCCGGAGCCGAGGTCGTCGGTCAGCCGGTACAGCGAGAGCTCGTTGAGCTTCTCCAGGTTCCAGCCGAGCGCGCCGCGCGTGCCGTGGACGTCGAAGGCCATCTGGCTCTCGGGCCCGACGATCGTGCGGCTGGCCTCGAACGAGCCGCGGGCGCCGCCGGCGAACTCGCACAGCATCCCGGCGTAGTCCTCGTTGGTCACCGCGCCGGTCGGGTCCCCGGGCGCGCCGCGGCCGTAGTGCGTGCTCTGGCCGGGGAGCGGCAGCGGGCGCTCCGGGATGAACGTGGCGGTCTGCCCGACGACGCGCGCTATCGGCCCGATCAGCATCTGCGCGAGGTCGACGGCGTGGCTGAGCAGGTCGCTCGTGACGCCGTGACCGCCCTCCTCGAGCTTGAAGCGCCACGACAGCGGCCCGAGCGGGTCGCTGCCGTACATGGAGAAGAAGCGGCCGCGGTAGTTGGTGATCTCGCCCAGCTCGCCGCGCTCGATCAGGTCCGCCGCGTAGCGCACCAGCGGCGCCCAGCGGTAGTTGTAGCCCACCCCCGAGATCACGCCGGCCCGCCGCGCCGCGCGCTCGGCGCGGACCGTCTGCTCCGGCGTCCCGCCGACGGGCTTCTCGCAGAAGACGTGCTTGCCGGCCCCGGCGGCGGCCTCCACGATGTCGACGTGGAGCATGTTCGGCGCGGCGACGTAGACGACGTCGACCGCAGGGTCCTCGACCACGCGGCGCCAGTCCTCGACGCCGCGCGCGAAGCCGAACGAGGCGACCGCGTCCCGCACGCGCAGGGGCACGGTGTCGGAGCAGACGACCAGCTCGGGATCGAACCCGCGCTCGGGGAAGAGCGTGCGGATGCGCTGCAGCGAGCGGCTGTGGGCCTGGCCGAGCCAGCCGAAGCCGATCACGCCGACGCCCACGCGCGGCCGGGCCGCGGCGGTGGGCGCGGGCACGGACGCCGCTGAGGTGGCCGCGCTCACCCGGGCGCCGCCGGGCGCTCGATGGCGCTCTCGAGCTCGTGGGTGAGCTGGTCGAGCTCCGCTCCGCCGGCCATCGTCTTGACCAGCTCGTCGCGTGAGATCTCGCCGCGGTCCCAGTCGCCCATCAGCCGCCCGCGGTTGAGCACCACGAAGCGGTCGCCGACGGGCCAGGCGTGGTGCGGGTTGTGGGTGATGAAGATCACGCCGAGGCCGCGCTCGCGCGCCTGCACGATGTAGCGCAGCACCACGCCGGACTGCTTGACGCCGAGCGCGGAGGTCGGCTCGTCGAGGATCAGCACCTTCGCCCCGAAGTAGACGGCGCGCGCGATCGAGACCGCCTGGCGCTCGCCGCCCGAGAGCGTGCCGACGGGCTGGTCGGCGTCGCGGACGTCGATGCCCATCTTGGCCATCTCCTCGTGCATGACGCGCTTGGCCGTCTTGACGTCGATGCGCCGCAGAGGGCCGGCGCCCACCGTCGGCTCCGAGCCGAGGAAGAAGTTGCGCCACAGCGACATCAGCGGCACCGTCGCCAGGTCCTGGAAGACCGTCGCAACGCCGCGGTCGCGAGCGTCGCGCGGGGAGGAGAACCTGACCGCCTCGCCCTCGACGAGGAACTCGCCCTCGCTGTGCTGGTGCACGCCCGAGAGGATCTTGATGAAGGTGGACTTGCCGGCGCCGTTGTCGCCGAGGACGCAGGTGACCTCCCCGGCGCCGACGCGGCAGGAGATGTCCTTGAGCGCGATCACGTTGCCGAAGTACTTCGACACGCCGCGCACCTCGAGCAGCGGCGCGGCGCCGTCCGTGGCGGCGTGGCGCTCCTTGCCGGCCGGGGCGCTCATCGCCGCGCTCCTTCCGCGCTACTGCGCACGAGGTTGTTGACCAGCACCGCCATCAGCAGGATCACGCCGAGGAACAGGAACCGCCAGTCGGTGTTCCAACCGGAGAACTGGATCCCGATGAAGGCCATGCCCACGATCAGCGCGCCGATCGAGGCGCCCACCGCCGAGCCGTAGCCGCCCGTGAGCAGGCAGCCGCCGACGACCGCGGCGATGATGTAGGTGAACTCCTCCCCGATGCCCTGGCCGGCCTGGATCGAGCCCAGGCGCAGGGCGATCATGATGCCCACCAGCGCGGCGGCGGTCGAGGTGATGGTGAACAGCAGGATCTTCACCCGCTGGACCGGGACGCCGACGTTGCGCGCGGCGTTGGCGTCACCGCCGACGGCGAAGATCCAGTTGCCCAGGCGCGTGCGCGAGAGCACCCACGTGGCGGCGATCGTGATGGCGATCCACCAGATCAGGCTGATGCGGAAGTTGTGCGGCTCCCAGAACGTGCTCGAGAAGAGGATCTCCGCGCTGTTGGCGCCGGGCACGTCGGCCAGCCCCGCCACGCGCACGGTGCCGGTGATCGCCTTGGTGAAGCCGAGGTTGACGCCCTGGAGGATGAAGAACGTCGCCAGCGTGACGATGAAGCTCGGCAGCTTGGTCTTCATGACCATGTAGCCGTTGGTGAAGCCGATCGCGGCCGCGAACGCGACCGTGAGGACGATGCCGGGCCACATGCTCAGGCCCCACTCGGTGGTGAGCAGGCCGAGCAGCAGGCCCGACGTGCCGGTCATCGCGCCGGCCGAGAGGTCGAACTCGCCGCCGATCATCAGCAGCGCGACGACGACGGCCATGATCCCGAGCGTGGACGCCACGTCGGTCCAGTTGGCCATGCCGCTCAGCGTCCGGAAGCTCTCCGCGGTGACGGCGAAGAAGATCCCGACCGCCAGCGCGCCGAGCAGCGCGCCGAGCTCCGGCCGCCGCAGCAGCTTGGTGACGAAGCCGACCTCGGACAGCCGGTCGTCGACGACGCTCATTGGAGCGGGAGTCGCCGGCGGTGGCGTGATGGCTTGTGACATCGCTTCCTCTCCTCCCGGGGTGCCGCCGCGGCCGCCCGGGCCGTGGGGGCCCGGACGACCGCGGTGGCCGCTGGTCTAGCGCGTGCCGGCCTCCGCGAGCTTCTCGATGGTCGCGGCGTTGTCCTTGGTGACGAAGCCCGGCCCGGTGAGGACCGGCGCCCCGCCGCCGACGGTGTTCGCGTTGCGCTTGTTGAGCGCGAGGAACACCACGGGCAGGTAGCCCTGCAGGTACTGCTGCTGATCGACGGCGAAGAGGATCTCGCCGGTCTTGATCGCCTTCACGACGTCGCCGCTGAGGTCGAACGTGGCGACCTTGGCGTTGGAGCTGGCCCCCTTGACCGCGTCGCGCGCGGCGACCGCGATGTCTGGGTTGAGCGCCAGGACGCCGTCGATCGACTTGTCCGACTGCAGCTTCGACTGCATCTCGGTCAGCGACGTCGCGACGTCCGCGGTGCCCTTCACCTGCAGGGTCTCGACTTCGCCGCCGAAGCCCTTCTTTGCGCCGTCGCAGCGCTGGTTGAGCCCGAGGTTGGACTGCTCGTGGATGACGCAGAGCACCTTCTTGAGGCCGGCCTCCTTGAGCTTCGCGCCGGCGCCCTCGCCGGCGATCTCCTCGGTCTGGCCGACGTGGGTGATGGCCCCGAGGTCCTGGAAGGACTCGGCGCCGGAGTTGAGCGTGATCACCGTGATGCCGGCGTCGACGGCGGTCTGCACGGCGCCCTTGATGGCCTCGGGATCGGGCGCGGAGACGGCCAGGCCGCTGACCTTCTCGGTCACCGCGGCCTCGATCATCTGGGCCTGGGCCTGGGCGTCGTTGTTGGATTCGGAGTACTTGAGCTCCACGCCCTCCTGCTTGGCGGCGTCCTCGGCGCCCTTCTTGGCGACGGCCCAGAACGAGCCGCCGTCGCCGTGGGTAACCATGGCGATCTTGACGTCGCCGCCCTGCGTCAGGTCGACGGAGTCCTCCTGGGAGGCGTTCTCGTCGCCGCCTCCGCCGTTGTTCTCGTTGGTGCCGCACGCCGCCCCGAAGGCGGCGAGCGCCAGCACGAGCACCAGCGCCCACAAGGTCCTGCCCCTCATGCGCTTCATCACACGACCTCCTCGATGGTCGGAGCCACGGTGGCGAGGAACTCGATGCTCCGCTTCACATCGAGGACCGGTCCGCTTCCCACCGGCGGCTCCTGCCCGGTGATCGCGGTGTCCTGCTCCAGCACGAGCCGGCCCTCGTACCCGTTCGCCTCGAGTGCCCGGATGACCTCCACGATTCCCGCGTCTCCTGCTCCCAGCGGCAGGAAGAGCCCGGCCTGCACGGCCCCCATGAGCCCGAGCTCGCCGGCCCGCAGGCGCCGCGCGACGGCGTCGTCGACGTCCTTGAGGTGCACATGGGCGATCCGGTCGGGGTGCTCGCGCGCGATCGCGGCCGGATCGGCGCCGCCGATCACCAGATGGCCGGTGTCCAGGCAGATCCCGACCTCGCTGCCGGCCAGCAGGCGCTCCACGTCGGCCGCCGCCTCGAGCAGGGTGCCCGCGTGCGGGTGGACCGCGAGCGCCAGCCCGTGGCCGGCGACGATCTCGTCGAGGCGGGCGAGGTGCTCGGTGAGGCGGCGCCACTGCGGCG
>Ga0183260_10004159_pt1 | contig 11547 bp, 8 predicted proteins | sample AntDrymUQ4972206_2_FD_129768 | JGI IMG/M metagenome (GOLD analysis project Ga0183260, IMG submission 129768) | Polar desert sand microbial communities from Dry Valleys, Antarctica - metaG UQ497 (22.06) (version 2) (version 2) | ecosystem: Environmental > Terrestrial > Soil > Desert | place...
GTCGTACGCGATCTTGATCGCCGCGCCCGCGGCCAGTGGCACCCACAATGCGCCCGCCTGCATTGCCGCGCCTGCGAGCAAAGGTGAAACCATGCGGCCGCCGGCGCGCGCAAGCTGCGATATCCCCGCCGCCCACGCGCGATCGTGCGGCGGCACAATCGCCATCAGGTATGACTGTCGTGTCGGCACATCCATTTCGGAGAGCCCCTCACGCAGAATGAACAGCGCGGCCGCAACGCCGAACGTCGGCGCGATCGGCAACGTCAACAACAACAGGCTCGATGGGATGTGCGTGAACACCATCGTGTTTACGAGCCCGATACGGCGGGCGAGCCACGCGGCGAGGAAGTGCGACAACACGGTCATCGTTCGCGCCGCAACGAACAGCAGCGCGAGCTCGGTCTCGTTGACGCCGAACCGAACGTACAAAAAATAGGCGATCAGCGCGGATCCAATGAAGCCTCCGCCTACGGAGTCGAGGCCGGACAGCAATGCAAACTTGCGCACCTGCCGCCTGACGCCTGGAGCTGTGCCGTGCGAGTCTGTCAGTAGCAGCGCCACCGGAGCGCGCTCGGCCCGATCGGACAACTGCGAATACGTCCAGGCTACGAGAAGGCTCAATGCGGCATACAAAAATATCGTCGCGTCGTACGCACGCAGTTCGGCTACTTGCCAATGATCGCGCAGCAATGCCGGCAGCGCTGCCAGTAACGCGCCTGCTGCGCCGCCGACATCGGCGAGCGCGTTATAGCGTGCATACACCTGCGTGCGCTCCGCATCGCTGGTCGTGGCTGGCAAGATCGCCTGCTCGAGCGCCTGCGCCGCGCCGCGATCGGAGCCCTGCGTGTTGAGCATGCCAAGGAAAGCGGCCAACGCAGCTGCCCACAACGTCCCGGTCCATACCAGCGCCGCGCCACCGATCGCTGCCAGCAACGACAGTGCAACCAGACTGCGTCGGCGCCCGATTCGATCGGCGTAGTAAGTTCCGAAGATCGTGCCCGCGAACACGCCGGCAAGCCCTGCGCTCAGCACCACGCCAATCGCCGCTTCGTCGAACCCGCGCTTTGCGAGATAAACGGCGGCAAGCACGCTGATCGCGCCGGCCGCCAGCCCCCGCAACGAGGCTGCGCCGTAGATAAACAGACGATCATTTTGCGTATTCAAATCCGACCGCCGCTGCGCGCGAGACGACATACACTTTAACGGCCACTCGTGATCACATGTCCGGACCCGCGCGCGTAATTGCTCACCTCGATATGGACGCCTTCTATGCGTCGGTCGAGCTGCTGCGATATCCGGAGTTGCAGGGGACGCCGGTCGTGATCGGCGGTGGCGCACCGCATCAGCCGGTATGGGAGACCGACGCGGTGAGCGGTGAGCAGCGCCGCCGGTTTGCGCGCCTGCGGGGTTACGTTGGCCGTGGCGTCGTGACCACTGCCACCTATGAGGCGCGCGCGTTTGGCATTCACTCGGCAATGGGGCTGATGAAAGCGGCGCAGAAGGCCCCGGAAGCGGTTTTGCTTCCGACTGATTTCGACCAGTACCGCACCTACTCGCGCCTATTCAAAGCCGCGGTGCAGGCGATCGCGCCCGACGTCGAAGATCGCGGAATCGACGAGATCTATATCGATCTGACCGATCTTGTTGCCGCGCGGATGCCGGCCAACGACGACGATGGATACAGCGCGCGTGAGCCCGATGCGGACGAAGCGTGGTGGTCGGCGCGCGAAATAGCGCAAGAGCTTAAATGCGCGGTGCGCGATGCGACGGGTTTGTCGTGCTCGATCGGCCTCGCATCGAACAAGCTGATCGCGAAGATCGCTTCAGAACTCGACAAGCCCAATGGACTGACCATTGTTACCGGTGCTGACGTCGAGGCCCGCCTATGGCCGATGCCAGTGCGGCGGTTGCACGGCGTCGGACCCAAAGGCGCTGCGAAACTTGCGCGACTGGGCATCGCCACCATCGGCGAGCTTGCACTGGCAGACCCCGCGTGGCTGGCACAGAATTTCGGCCAGGCCAACGCAGTTTGGATGCATGACGCTTCACATGGTCGCGACGACCGCGCGGTCGTGACGTTTTCCGAACCGAAGTCGATGAGCCGCGAAACCACGTTCGACCACGATCTTCACGCCGTGCGAGATCGCGCCAGGTTGTCGCAGATTTTCACGGCGCTTTGCCACGAACTGGGAGACGACCTGCGGCGCAAGCGCTACGTGAGCCGTACGATCGGCATCAAGCTCCGCTTCGAAGACTTCAAGACAGTGACGCGCGACAACACACTGGCGCAGCCGACCGATGATTCGGATCAGATCCGACGCGCCGCAGGCGAATGCTTAAAGCGCGTCACGCTGACAAAGCGCCTTCGTCTGCTCGGTGTACGAGCGGGAGGCTTGACGCCGACGTCGAGCTAGGCAGACGCAGCGGGACGTGCGCCCCGGTGGAACCACAGCACCGACAACATCGCCGCCATCAACGCCAGCACAGCGGCAACCGCGCTGAACAGCGCGCTCACCTCGGTCTCCTTGCGCTCCATCGACAGTTTGGTGCTTAGATGTGTGTACACCCTGCGCAAGTCCGCGCCGGTACCGGCGTGAAAGTATTCGCCGCCCGTGATCTTGGCGATGCTCTTCAAGGTTTCCTCGTCGAGCCGCACATAGAACGAATAGTTGTCCATGCTGATCGTCGTTCCTTCCAGCGTGCCGAACCCGACCGTATAAACGCGCACGCCGCGCTCGGCCGCCATCTTGGCAACTTCAATTGGATCCGGCCCTGTCGTGCGCCGGCCGTCGCTCAGCAGGATGATGACGCCAGAAGGATACGAACCGGGGGCCATTGGCTGTAGCACTTTCTTTTCCTCACTCTTGCGCGGCCGATCGATCGGCGCTGCGCCGCCGGGATGCCCGCGCAAGCGCGCCTGACTTGCGATCACCGAATCGATATCGATGCCTTCCTCTGGAAACAACATCGACAACGCCAGAATCAGCCCGCTGCCGGTCGCAGTCGCTCGCTGCAATTGAAAGCGATCGATCGCGTCGAGCATGTCCTGCTTGACGTCGGTCGGTGTCTGGACCACGTTGGCGGTGCCTGCAAAGGACACGATGCCGAGCCGCACGTTGCGCGGCAACTCCTCGATAAACGCTTTTGCGGCCACCTGCGCCGCGCTGATTCGCGTCGGTTCAACGTCGGTGGCCTGCATGCTGCGCGAGACGTCCATCGCAAGCGCAACCGTCATGTACTGAGACGGCAGCGTGACAGACGCGGTCGGACGCGCCATTGCGAACAGCGCCGCAACCATCGACAGCAGAAAAAGCGCGGGCGGAACATGCCGGCGGAAACGCTGCCCGCGCACTGCCTCGCGCACCAGTAAAAGACTCGAATAGCGGATTGCGGCGCGCTTGCGCCGCCGCAGAATGAAGACGTAAGCCGCCACCAGCAAAGGCAGCAGCAGCAGCACCCAGAGCATCTCGGGCCACAAGAACCGCATCGTGTTCCCTTACAGACGTATTAGCGCGACTTCAGAGGTGAACCATTTTCCCGAACTTCCGCTCATATGACTGGCTCGGCGTACTCGTCGTTCCTCTGCGCGGTTACTCTATCACCCGTCCATGCTACTTTTTCCCGATGAAACGACCCGCGCTATACAGCGCAGCAAAACCCGCGCGTAGCGATCCGCCACCCGCGGCCGTTGCCACGGCGGCGCGTACAGCGACGCCGAACCTGCCGGCGGCAAAGTTGCCGGTTCCGCCTGGGCGCGCGCGGGCGTTTGCGCTAAGACATGATCGTGCGTTGCTGTTGTTCGGCGGCATGTTGATCGCTTTGGGGCTTTTTGTAGTGCGCGACCAGATGCGGCCGACCGGTCGCGAACTGTCGCAGGACGATATCGATGCCGCTGTGCTGCACACGCTCGATACGAAGACGCTACCGTCGCGGGCAGCCAAGGCCGCAGCTTTGGTAATGCCTTCAGTGGTGCGCGTGCGCGGCTACGACGAAGACGACGAGCCCGGCGCCGGTGAGCGCATGAACGGCGTCGGCTCGGGGGTCGTGATCGTCGACAACGGAACGATTTTGACCAATCTGCATGTGGTCACCGGCGCGAAACGAATGTCGGTCACGTTCTTCGACGGCACCGAGTCCGAGGTCGACGTCATTCGCGTCTATCCGGAGAACGATCTGGCGGTGATCAAGGCCAAGAAGTTGCCTGATGACCTGCAGCCGGCGACTTTGGGTTCAACAGCGCACCTGCAATCGGGCGACGAGGTCGTCGCCGTCGGGTTCCCCTTCGGCATTGGTCCCTCCACCAGCGCCGGCGTGGTTTCCGGCCTTGATCGCGAGTTTCGCTCGCGTGAGGGCAAGCGCATATTGACCGGCCTGATTCAATTCGACGCTGCCGCCAACCCCGGCAACTCGGGCGGGCCACTGATCACGATGAGCGGCGAAGTGGTCGGCATCGTGACCGCGATTCTTAACCCGACCGGCCCCACGTTTGCCGGCATCGGCTTCGCCGCCACGATTGAAAGCGCCGGCGGCGCCGTAGGCGTTCCACCGTTTTGAGGCGCGGAAAAGTGCAGGCCTACTTTTCCGCGATTAGTTAGCGAACAAATCGCTGGCAGAGAGCCAGGCTTTTTAGAAGGCAATTACAGGAAAAGCATGGACGAATACACAAGCCGCAACGCGGGCGCGTTGATGCAAAACGTGCTCTATGAAGTCAAACGTATCGTCGTTGGACAAGATCATTTTCTTGAGCGAGTACTGGTCGCGATACTCGCGCAGGGGCATTTGCTCGTTGAGGGAGTGCCGGGACTGGCCAAGACGCTGACGGTCAACACCCTCGCCAAGACGATCCGCGGAACGTTCAAACGTATTCAGTTCACGCCCGACTTGCTGCCGGCAGATCTGATCGGTACGCGCATGTACAACCAGAAGTCCGGTGAGTTCTCCACGGTGCTTGGCCCGGTGTTTACCAACCTTCTGCTCGCCGATGAGATCAATCGCGCGCCGGCGAAGGTACAGAGCGCCCTGCTGGAAGTGATGCAGGAGCGGCAAGTCACGATCGCCGGAGAATCACACCGCGTGCCCGAGCCTTTCCTCGTGATGGCGACGCAGAATCCGATCGAAACCGAGGGTACGTACCCGTTGCCCGAAGCTCAGGTCGATCGCTTCATGATGAAGGTGCTGGTCGGCTATCCCAGTGAGGAAGAGGAGTTTGTCATCGTCGAGCGGGTCACCGGTGTTGCAGCGACCGTCAGCGCCGTTTGCAGCACCACGCAGCTGATGGAACTGCAGGCCGAGTGCCGCAAGATCTACGTCGACCCCGGGTTGATGCAATACGCGGTCAAGTTGGTGGCAGCGACGCGACGCCCGGAGCGCTATGGCTTAAAAGAGATGGCGCGCTACCTGACGTTCGGCGCGAGCCCGCGCGCCACAATCAACATGGTGGAAGGCGCACGTGCTCTGGCATATCTGCGCGGCCGCAACTACGTGTTGCCGGAAGACATGATCGATCTGGTCCCTGATGTTCTGCGGCATCGCCTGGTGTTGAGCTATGAAGCGCTGTCGGATGGACAGACTGCTGATCAGATCGTGATGCGTGTGCTGCAGACGATACCCGCGCCGGACAAACCGCTGGAGGCGCATGTTCGGGTGGCGGCGGCTTCGTAAGCAGCCCCCCGACACGCCGGCAGCGAACGAGCCGGTCGCTCGACCGGACGCAGAGCTGCTGCTACGGCGCCTTGAATTCACGGTGCTGCGGCGGCTCGACGGGCTTTTGCAGGGCGACTATCGAACCCTGTTCCGGGGCTTCGGGCTCGATCTGGCTGATTTGCGCGAGTACCAGTTGCACGACGATGTGCGCTACATCGATTGGAACGTCACCGCGCGTTCACCGACCCCATACGTGCGCGAGTTTCAGGAAGATCGCGAGGTCGCCGCGTGGTTCGTTCTCGATCTGTCGGGCTCGGTCGATTTCGGGTCTCAGCAAAAGCGCAAGCGTGAATTGTCGAGCGAGTTGGTGGCCGTACTGGCGCGATTGTTCACACGCTACGGAAACCGGGTCGGCGCCATCCTCCATACACACGGCGGCAACGAAATGATTCCAGCCCGGAACGGCCGCCGACACGTGTTGCATGTGCTGGACCGAATGTTGAAAACCGAAGCCGCAGCAACGGGCAGCGAAACCGATCTGACCGCCTTGCTCGCGATGGCGCATCCGATGATCAAACGCCGCTCGGTCGTGTTCGTTGTGTCGGATTTCATCAGCAAGCCCGGCTGGGGTCGCTCGCTTGCAATGCTCGCGCGCCGGCATGAAGTGATCGCGGTGCGCCTCTATGACCCGATGGAGCTCGAGCTTCCAAATATTGGGCTGGTCGTGATGCAGGATGCGGAAACCGGCGAGCAGATATTTGTCGACACGCATGATCGGCGGTTTCGAAAGCGGTTTGCCGACGCCGCGAGCCAGCGCGAACAGACGCTGCGCAACGGACTGTCCGAGGCAGGCGTTGATTGTCTGGAACTGACGACCGATGAACCGCTCGATCAGGCATTGCTGCGCTTTACGCAGCTGCGTAAACGCCGCAGTCAGCTGGCCACCGGTGTTTCGGCGTCGCGCGCACTTAACCGAGCAAGTTAGACCCGATGCTCGACACCGGCTCTCTGACGTTTCTCTGGCCGAGCATGCTGTGGCTGCTGGTGATTGTCCCACTCGTGGCCGCGCTTTACTGGGTGCTGCTGAGGCGGCGCTCAAAAGCATCGAGCCGCTATGCGAGTCTTGAAACCGTCGGCGGCCACGCACTTGGCACCGCGAGCAGGATGCGCCGCATGCTGCCGGGACTGTTTTGGGTTCTGGCGCTGACTGCGCTAATTCTGGCCATCGCGCGCCCACAGGCTGCGCTGACACTGCCCGCAAGGCTCGACGCGATCATTCTTGCGCTCGACATGTCGAACAGCATGCGCGCGACCGACATCAAACCGAACCGCCTGACCGCCGCACGTGACGCGGCCAAGACTTTCATCGAAGCGCAACCAAGCAATGTTCGAATTGGCGTAGTCGCGGTCGCCGCCTCCGCGGCCGTGGTGCAATCACCCACCGATAATCGCGAAGATATTGTCGCGGCGATCGACCGGCTGGAAACGCAGCGTGGCACCGCTTTGGGCTCCGGCCTGATCATCGCACTCGATGCGCTGCTGCCTGCAGCTCGGATTGACGTCGAAGAGTTCATCAATCCACGCGCGGGTGAGAAGAAAATCAGACGAACCGACGAGTTGCCCGCGCGCGAACCCAAGGGCGACAACAAGCAGGTTGCGATCGTTCTGCTGTCGGATGGCCAGAGCAATGTTGGGCCAGACCCACTGAAGGCTGCCGAGATCGCGTCCGATTACGGGGTGCGCATTTACACAGTGGGCATCGGCACAACCGAGGGCGTTACGGTGAGCGCTGAAGGCTGGAACATGCGCGTGCGGCTCGATGAAGAGGCGCTGAAGAAGATCGCCGATGTTACGAGCGCCGAGTATTTCCCAGCGGCGGACGCCGCCACGCTGAAAAAGGTGTACCAGCGGCTGAGCACCAAACTTTCATTCGAGCGGCAGCAACCGACCGAGGTTACCGCGGTCCTCGTGCTACTCGGTGCGGCGTTTGCGTTGTGCGGTTCATTGCTGTCGCTGTGGTGGTTCAGCAGAATTCTGTAGTGAGGATCAAGCGCGCCGCCTAACGAAGCAGTCAGGCCGACGTCAGCGGCGCACCGCATTCGACGCAGAAGTTGGCCGCCGCGGTCGGGGCGCCCGTGCCGCACCGTTGACACACGCGCTCGCCTGGACGCGCGCCGATCCGACGGTGAGTCATTTCGGCGGTGACGATGCCCGTGGGCACTGCAAGGATGCCCCATCCGAGCAGCATCATGAAGCTTGCAATGCCGCGACCGAGCCCGGTTTTCGGGGCGATGTCGCCAAAACCCACCGTGGTCATCGTCGTGATTGCCCAGTAGATGGATACGGGAATGTTGGTGAAGCCATTCTTGGGCCCCTCGACGACATACATCAATGTGCCCATCAGCACATCAATCGTCAGCACGGTACAAATGAACACGAATATCTTGCGGCGGCTGGCGCGCAGCGCGTCACCGAGCACGCCAATCTCGTTTATGTATTCCGTCAGTTTCAGGATTCGAAAGACGCGCAGCAGCCGCAGCAGACGTATGTCGATCAACGCGTGCAACTCTGGAAAAAAAACCGCGAGATACGTCGGCAGTACGGACATCAGATCGACGATGCCGAAAAAACTGACGGCGTAGCGCAGCGGGCGCTGAACCGCTGCAAGTCGCGCCAGATATTCGACTGTAAACAGCGCCGTGAACGTCCACTCGAGAGCATCGAGCGCGCGCCCGTATCGCGCGGCATACGTGTCGACACTGTCGAGGATTACCACCAGTACGCTGGCGACGATGAGGGTCAACAGCAGCAGATCGAAATTGCGTCCCGCCCGCGTTCGAGATTCAAAGATTGTTTCGAACCAGATACGGCGCCTGCCCGATGGCGCTTTGCCAAAGCGATCGGCCTCCTTGGTTGCAGCAGTTTTCGCGGCCATGGGCTCACCCTGCTTAGCGGACATGGTCATGTTTTTGGTCGCAGCGATGGGTCTTACTGTTCCGACACAGCTCAGGCAGCGTTGTGCACACCCTGGGGCGCGGACATCAGGATCCGCTCGAGCAACGCGAGATCGACAGGCTTGAGCAGGTGGTGGTTGAAGCCGGATTCGTGCGAGCGCCGCCGGTCTTCGTCCTGACCCCAGCCCGTGACAGCCACCAGGAGCACTTCGTTCTCCGGATCGTTCGCACGAATCTGGCGCGCCGTATCGTATCCATTCAATTTTGGCATGCCGATGTCGAGCAACACGACGTCGGCGCGATGCGAGTGCACCGCAGTGAGCGCTGCAATTCCGTCGTACACGGTATGCACGTCATGGCCCGATGTGCGCAGCAATTCAGCGAGCGTGTCGGCAGCATCGACATTGTCGTCAACGACAAGGATGCGAAGCCGCGGCGCGCGCGTTGATTCGAGCTGGCGCGGCGGCACAAAACTTTCGGCGACGTGCACATACGCCGGCAGCCGGACAATGAACTCGCTGCCTTGATCCGGGCCATTGCTGTGCGCTTCCACTGTGCCACCGTGCAGCTCGACCAGTCGCTGCACCAACGTCAGGCCAATGCCAAGCCCCCCCGTCTGCCACTCGATTGATCGCCCGACTTGCGTAAACAACCCGAATACCAGCGGCAGCATTTGATCGGGAATGCCGATCCCCGAGTCGGTGACTCGAAGCGTGAGGATCCGCCCGTCAAACTCGCCGTGCAAGCCAATCTTGCCGCCCGGCGGCGTGTACTTCGCCGCGTTGTTCAAAAGGTTCTGCAGCACCTGGGCGAGCCGGGTCAGGTCAGCATCAAGATAGATCGACTCCGCGGGCAACGTCACGGCCAACCGGTGATTCTCCAACTCAATCAATGGCCGCGACGCCTCGACCGCGTTGCTGACGAGAGATGCAAGACTCACGCGGTCCTTGCGCAGGCTGATCTTGCCGCTGCTGATGCGCGAAACGTCGAGCAGATCGTCGACCAACCGCACCAAATGTTTGACCTGCCGCTCGATGATTTCTCGCGCATTCTGCAGCTCTGCATCCGGTGGCGCTTTTAGGCGCAGATATTCTGTGGCATTGCGGATCGGCGCCAACGGATTGCGCAATTCGTGCGCAAGCACCGCGAGAAATTCGTCCTTGCGGCGATCCGCTGCCGAAAGTTCGGCGTTCACTCGCTGCAGTTCGTCGCGGCTTTCGCTCAACATCGCAGCAGCGCGTGCGCTTTCAACCGCGAAAAACGTTCGTTCTGCAACTTGAGCAAGCAGGCTGGCATCCGCGGTTGACCACTCACGCGGGTGCGTGTGCGCCATGACGAGCAATGCCACTAACCGACCGGCCTTGATGATCGGAGCGATCAGCAGAGACTCAATCTGCATTGCCGCGTACGTACGCAGCGCACCGGGTTCGTTGGTGCGCGGGTCCACCGTCACATCCGGAATCACCGCCTGGCGTCCCGATTTGATCGCATCGCTCAGGGCCACACCAAATATTTCGAGCGGATAAAGCCCGGCCACTGTCGGCACCCCGTGGGTGTACCCACGCGTGATCAACAGCTGCGTGCCGTCCTCAGTGACTTCGCCGTAGGCGCAGCGCGCCACGTTGAAGTGCGATCCGACCATTGTGACGGTCTGCAGCATGACCTGCGCCGGGTCATGCAGGGTGCGTGTCGCATCGTGGACTGCCACCAGCAATCGCTGCGCATCCTCGGCACGATGCAAATCCTGCACATCGTGAACCAGAACGACAAAACCTATGACCGAATTGTCCGGGGCGAAATCCGGGACATAACTGGCGCTGACCCAGCGCGGCCCGCCGTGGCGATACGGAATCTGATCCTTGTAAGTCACAAGCTGACCACGTAGCGCTGCATCCATGTGCGGCTTCAGCTTTGCAAAAGCCTCCACGCCCAGGACTTCGCTTATCGTTCTTCCGGTCAAATCTCGGTAGGCTTCGCCAAACCAGGCCTCGTACCCGCGATTGTTCAGCTGATAGCGGTAATCACGATCAATGTAGGAAATCAGCGCCGGCACGTTGTCGACGATTAGTCGCAGCCGCTGCTGCGCAGCCTGAGTCTGCGCGGCATGCACCTTTCTTGCCGAAATGTCGCGTCCAACTTTCGATGCGCCAACGATGCGGCCGTCGCGGTCATGGACCGGAGAAATGGTCAGCGAAACGTCGACCTGGCGGCCGTCCTTCGTAACCCGAATCGTCTCGAAATGTTCGACCCGCTGACCGAGTCGTATGCGCCGAAGAATGTCGTTTTCTTCCTCGTGCCGTTCGCTTGGAATGATCAATGTCATCGGCTTCCCGACTGCTTCGTCGCTGGTGTAGCCGAAGATGCGCTCGGCGCCAGCGTTCCACGACGTGATGACGCCATCGAGCGTCTTGCTGATAATGGCGTCGTCCGACGACGAAACGATCGCAGTCAGCAGCGCTGATGCATGGCCATCGTCCGCGTCTGGAAGCAAAGGCATGTTCGCAGGAATTGGCGCTATAAAAATGCGGAAAGCGAGAGCGCCGAATATGTCATTGGCGCTGCCGCACGTCCACCCGAATTCCCGCAGCGCCGTCGGCGTTCAGCACTCGCGGGATGGCGTGTTTGCTGCAGCAAGCCTTAAGTCGCGTAGACACGCGGCCGTTCAGCTCCACTCATTGGCGTCGTCGGGTACGGTGCCGTCGCGCTGAGGTTTGACGACGCAAAATCGGTGGCCGGTCGGCGCTTCCATCACCCACCACGTCTTGATCTGCTCGACCCGCTTGGCGCCCAGGGCTTCAAGCCGCTTCACCTCTTGCTCGACGTCGTCCGACTCGATGTCGAGATGGACACGGCTGGGATGTGGCACCTTCTGCAACAGGACAATCAATTCCTCTTTTCCGCTGCCGAGCGTCACGTACTTGTCCTTTGCCGGATTGTCGGACGCCGCAAC
>Ga0183260_10004160_pt1 | contig 11543 bp, 9 predicted proteins | sample AntDrymUQ4972206_2_FD_129768 | JGI IMG/M metagenome (GOLD analysis project Ga0183260, IMG submission 129768) | Polar desert sand microbial communities from Dry Valleys, Antarctica - metaG UQ497 (22.06) (version 2) (version 2) | ecosystem: Environmental > Terrestrial > Soil > Desert | place...
CCGCCGTGGGCGGCGAACGCTGTTCGCAGCAGCGTGCGGTGGGCCGACAACGCCTCCCCCCACGCGTCGCCCAGTGACGACACCAGGCCGGTGGACCCCTCGATGTCACTGAACAGCACCGTGATGGTGCCCTCGGGCAGCGCACGCACCGGCCAAGTATCGCCGGTACCGGGGCGCGTCGCCCGGCAGTCGGCCGAATTAGTGCGCCCGGAAACTCTCACGTGCGTACGCTGCCGCCATGCGCGTGGAGGGTGCGGTCACCACCATCTCGTGGATCCCGAGCGAGGCGGTGTCCGGTGTGGTGCTTCGGGTGCCGTTCCAGGTGGGCATGTCCCACTACGACGACCCGCCGCCCGACCAGATCGGTGACGTCGGCGAGTTCCTCGCCGCGGACAGGGCGCGGTTCGCCAACCGGCTTGCCGCCTGGATCGAGGTCGAGGACGGCGTTGTCGTCAGCCACGGCCATGTCGGCGGTGGGCACATCGGTTCCACGACCTTGCGGGTCGGCGGTTTCGACATGACCTTCACGGCGATCGCGTTGCCGGACCGACGTGATGCCGAGCAGCAGGGCAGCACGGCCGTGCGTTTCGTCCAGACCAGCGGTGGGCGCACCGGAGCGCCGATGCCGCGTCGGGTGAGCCGACGTCCGTACGTGCAGCTGGCGGCGCCGCTGGCGTGGACGACCCTGTGCCTCACGCTGCACGCCGACGGCCGCCAGGAGCACGCGCTGGTGGGCGCCAGTCCCTTCCCGCGGCACTGGGTCTATGACGGCGCCGGCCGGCTGGTGCACAAGTCGGCGACGATCGACTACGCGCGCTGGAGCGCCGAGGCGTTCGGCGAGCAGACGCCGTGGGGTGCCAGCGACTCGCCAGTGCTGGTCAGCGAGGTCGAGTCCGCGTTGGAGCGCGAGCTGTCGCTGTCGATCATGCGGCGCGGTCGCCGACCACAGATTCGCCGGCTGGCAGCGGGCACGCACCTGACTGAGCAGGGTGAGCAGGCAGACCAGCTGTTCGTGCTGCTCGACGGGCTGCTGCAGGTCGAGGTCGACGGCGAGGCGCTGGCCGGGATCGGCCCGGGTGCAGTGCTCGGTGAGCGCGCACTGTTGGAGCACGGACGACGCACGGCCACGCTCACCGCGCTGACCACGTGCCGGGTCGCAGTCGCGGAGCGGGGGGCGCTGGACGAGCGGGCCCTGCGTGGGCTCGCCAGCGGTCACGCCCGCGAGGACGCCAGGACCTCACCCCCCGGCTGACTCGGTCACGCCCGTAGCCGCAGGCCGCGCGGGGTGACGTGGAATCCGGCCGCCTCCAGAGCGGCGCCCAGGGCGGTCCCGAGCACCTGCTCACCATCGGCTCGCTGCACGGTGATCCGTCCCAGTGAGCCGTCGCGGACGGCGAGCGCGAGCGCGTCGACCGCGATCGACAGTCGGTCGTCGTCGGCGGACGGCTGGTCGCGCGTCAGGCCAAAGGTCAGCAGGCTACGACCGCCCCGCTCGACATAGAGCACCAGGGCGCCGTCGACCAAGACCACCAGCGCGCCCGCCTTGCGGCCGGGCCGGTGGCCCACGGACACGCCGACACCGTCCTGGCCGGTCCTGGCCTGGTCGGGCCAGGGCAGTGCTGCGCCATAGGGGTTCGCCGGGTCAGCTGCAGCCAACGTGACTGCGCGGCGCACCTCCCGGGTCCCGTCGGTGCGCGCGCCGTGAGCGACCTCGACCGCAGCCCGTAGCCGGTCGACCGCCCCGGTGGTGGCGAACTGCGCGGCGCCGAGATCGCCAACGAAGTAGCCACGCCGACAGCGGCCCGAGTCCTCGAACGCGCCGAGAACCCGGTAGACCGCCGCAAACCCGCCGGGGACCCGCTCGCTGGTCACCGCGCCGCGGGTCACGACACCATGGCGCTCGAGCATGAGCTCGGCCGTGGCGTGTGCGCGTACGGTCGGGTCGGGGTCGCGATCGGGCAGCAGCGACCACCTGCCAGCCGCGGATGGCGGGCCGGTCCGTGACGGCATCGCCGGTCGGCCGCCCCGTGTCGCAACGCCCAGCCCGAGCAGGCGCGAGCGCGGCTGCTGCCGCCGGGTGCGGTGGGCCGAACCGCCGCCACGCACGAGGGCGCGCAGCGGTGCCAACGTGTCGCCCGTGACCCGACCGGCCCACACCAGGTCCCACAGCACCTCGTGCAGCTCTCGGTCGTCGGTGCTGGCGACCGAGTCCCCGAGCTGTCGGAAGAAGTAGGCGCCCCCGCCAGCCAGCGCGTCGAGCACCCGATGATGCACGTCGCCGAGCGGCACGTCGGGATCGCTGTCGGGCAGCGTCAGGTGGGCCGAGTCCGCGAGGTGCAGGCTGATCCACCCGTCGGTGCCAGGCAGGCTGCCGGCCCCCGCCCAGAGCACCTCACCGGTCGCGGTGAGCTCGTCGAGCATCGCCGGGCGGAAGTCCATCACGCGCGAACCCAGCACCAGCGGCTCGAGTGCCGAGGCAGGAACCGCACACCCCGCCAGCTGCTCGGTCACCGCGACCACCCCGCCGACACCGCGCAGCCGGCCGCCGACGTGCTGCCAGGAAGGCAGGAATCGACCGAGAGTCGCCGGCTCGACCGGCTCGACCTCGTGCCGCAGCGCCGCGAGCGAGCGCCGCCGAAGTCGGCGCAGCACCTCGGCGTCGCACCACTCACTGCCGGCCCCCCCGGGCCGGAACTCGCCCTCGACGACCCGGCCGGTCGACGTCAGCCGGCGCAGCGTGTCGGTCACGACGGCCACGCCCACTCGCCACCGGCCGGCCAGCTCGGCCGCGGTGAACGGGCCGTGGCACCGGGCATAGCGAGCAACCAGGTCGCCGAGCGGGTCGGAGACCGGTTCGGCGAAGACGTCCGGGACCCCCGGCGGCACAGGGACGCCGAGGGCGTCACGCAGCCGACCCACGTCCTCGACGGCCGCCCACCAGGGGTCGCCGCCCAGTACGACCTCGCAGGCCCGCCGGGCAAGGGCCAGCGCGACCAGCCACTCGTCGACCGGTGAGCCGGGCGTGCAGCGCTCCGCCACCTCGGCGGCCCTGAGCGGCCCCGTGCCGCGAAGCAGGTCGGCCACGCCTTCGACGTCGCGGACCCGCCGGTCCGGGGCGAGCCGTTGCAGCTCGGCCCCGAGCTCGTCGATGACCGTCTCGTCGAGCAGGTCGCGAAGCTCGGCGCGGCCGAGCAGCTCAGCAAGCAGGGCCGAGTCCAGCGACAGCGCCGCCGCCCGCCGCTCGGCCAGCGGGCTGTCGCCTTCGTAGAGGAACGCGGCGACATAGCCGAACATCAGCGACCGGGCGAACGGTGAGGGGGTGTCGGTGTCGACCTGGGCGACCCGGACCTGCCGAGCGCCCACGGCGCGTAGCAGACCGACCAGCGCGGGCAGGTCGTAGACGTCTTGCAGCACCTCGCGGACCGTCTCGAGCACGATCGGGAAGCTGGGGTAGCGGCGGGCGACCTCGAGCAGCTGGGCCGAGCGCTGGCGCTGCTGCCACAGCGGGCTGCGCCGCTGCGGGTCGCGGCGGGGCAGCAGCAGAGCCCGCGCCGCGCACTCGCGGAACCGGGACGCGAACAGAGCCGACCCGCCGACCTCCTGCGTCACCAGGTCCTCGACCTCGTCGGCCCCGAAGACGAAAAGCTCGGCCCCCGGCGGCTCGGCGTCGGTCTCGGGTACGCGCACCACGATCCCGTCGTCGCTGGCGATGGCCTGCCCGTCGATGCCCAACCGTGAGCGCAGCCGGGCCCCCACCGCGAGCGCCCACGGCGCGTGCACCTGCCGGCCGAACGGGGAGTGCAGGACCAGCCGCCAGTCACCAAGCTCGTCGCGGAACCGCTCGACCAGCAGGGTGCGGTCGTGCGGAACGTGACCGGTCGCCGCGCGCTGCTCGGCCAGGAAGCCGACCACGTTGGCGGCGGCCGACTCGTCGAGGCCCACACCACGGCAACGGGCCAAGGCGTCCTCGGCCGGAGTGGCCGAGAGCTCGCGGACGAAGGCGCCGAGCGCCTGCCCGAGCTCGGCCGGCCGGCCGAGCGAGTCACCCTTCCAGAACGGCAGTCGACCCGGCTGACCCGGCGCCGGGCTGACCAGTACCCGGTCGTGGGTGATGTCCTCGATCCGCCAGCTGCTGGCGCCGAGCGCAAAGACGTCACCGACGCGTGACTCGTAGACCATCTCCTCGTCGAGCTCGCCGACCCGGCGCCCGCTCGGGCCGCCACCGACCAGGAACACCCCGAACAGGCCGCGGTCCGGGATGGTGCCGCCGGATGTCACTGCGAGTCGCTGCGCACCTGGTCGGCCGCTCAGCCGGCCGGTCACGCGGTCCCACACGATCCGAGGTCGCAGCTCGGCGAACTCCTCGCTGGGGTAGCGCCCGGCCAGCAGGTCGAGCGTCGCGTCGAAGGCGCTCCTCGGCAGGGTGGCGAATGGCGCGGCACGGCGGCAGAGCGCATAGACCTCGTCGACGTCGAGCTCGTCGACCGCCGCCATCGCGACCACCTGCTGGGCAAGCACGTCGAGCGGGTTGGCTGGCACCGCCAGCGCCTCGATCTTGCCGGCCAGCATTCGCTCGACGGTGACCGCCGCCTGGACGAGGTCGGCGCGGTGCTTGGGCAGCAGCACGCCGCGCGACACCTCGCCGACCTGGTGGCCAGCCCGGCCGACGCGCTGCAGCCCGCTCGCCACCGACGGGGGGGCCTCGACCTGGACCACGAGGTCCACCGCACCCATGTCGATGCCCAGCTCGAGGCTGCTCGTCGCCACCACGCAGGGCAACCGGCCGGACTTGAGGTCATCCTCGATCAGTGCCCGCTGCTCCTTGCTGACCGAGCCGTGATGGGCTCGGGCCAGCAGGTTGCGCGCACCGGCGGACGCACCGGGTGCGGCATCGGGGGGAGCACCGCGGGAGGCGCCCGACTGCGCCATCACCTGTGCTGGCACTCCCGGCTCTGGCAGACGGTGTCCAGCCCTGGTGGCGGCGATCTCGTTGAGCCGCGCAGTGAGCCGCTCGGCCAGCCGGCGGGAGTTCGCGAACACGATCGTCGACCGGTGCTGCTCGACAAGGTCGACGATGCGCTCCTCGACATGCGGCCAGATCGACCCGGCGCTCGTTGCCTCTGGCTCCGGCGCGGGGGCGCCGCTCGGTGGCTCACCGGGCATGGGGCCGGGGCTGGTCGCAGCGGTGCTGCCGAGCTCGCCCATGTCCTCGACCGGGACCACGACCGAGAGGTCGAGGCGCTTGTCGCTCGGGGGTTGCACGACCCGGGTCGGCGCACCGCCGCCGAGGAACCGGGCAACCTCCTGGGTGGGGCGCACGGTTGCGGAGAGCCCGATCCGTTGCGCGGGACGCCTCAGCAGCGCGTCCAGCCGTTCGAGCGACAGCGCCAGGTGCGCGCCCCGCTTGGTCCCGGCGACCGCATGCACTTCGTCGACGATCACCGTCTCGACCCACCGCAGCCCGTCGCGGGCACGCGAGGTGAGCACCAGGAACAGCGACTCGGGGGTGGTGATCAAGACGTCGGGCGGTGCGGTCGCGAGCCGCCGGCGCTCGTCGGCCGGCGTGTCGCCGGTGCGGATGCCGACCCGGATCTGCGGGGCGGGCAGGTCGAGCCGGCGGGCGGTGTGCTGGATGCCCACCAGCGGCGCCCGAAGGTTGCGCTCGACGTCGACGGCCAGGGCCTTGAGCGGCGAGACGTAGAGCACCCGGCAGCAAGGCTCGGGCGCGTCGCGTTCGGTGGCGCGGTCGGGGTCGGCGCCACGGGCCAGCCGGTCGAGCGCCCACAAGAACGCTGCCAGCGTCTTGCCCGACCCGGTCGGGGCGACCACCAAGGTGTGGTCGCCGGAGCTGATCGCCTCCCACGCCCCGAGCTGCGCCGCGGTGGCCGCGGCGAAGGCGCCGGCGAACCACTCCCGGGTCAACGGCGAGAAGCGCCCCAGAACCGTCTGGGGGTCCCCGTCCGGCGGGCCTCGCGAGTCGCTGGTCGATGCCACCCACCCAGTCTGCACCGCAGCGCCGACCGTCGAGACGCCACGCTGGGCCGACGGCTGAGCGACGGTCTGGCAGATTCGTCAGTCGATCGGTACGCGCTCCCAACCCGTGCTCGTGCGGGCCAGCAGCTGACCCTCGTTGCCTGCCAGCCAGGCGGCCCGACCGGAGGCGCCGTCACGGAATCCACCCGCCCCGGTGGGAAGGGGCTCGGAATGTGGCGGTTCGGCCGCTGGCTCGCCGTCGGGCGACAGCTGGGTCGCCACGACCCGAAACGAGCTGCCGGCACCGGCGAGGATCACGTCGTCGGGTCGCACGACCAGGACCGCCCTGCTGGCGATGCCGGGCAGCTCGGCCGTGCTCCACCGGGTGCCGTCGGGGCTGCTCGCCAGGACGGTGCGGTCAGCGCCCAGGCACGCCACCCACAGCAGGTCGCCGTTGGTACCGGCGCGTACGGCACCAGCCGTCCACGGGCACGGCAGGTCCACGCGCTCGAAGCCGTCCCGCGAACCCACCAGAAGACCAGTCGGTGTCCCGCCGGCGTGCACCACGGCACCCAGCGTGTCGGCGCCCGCGAACGACGCAGACAGTGCCTCGGTCCCTTTCAGCGGCACGTCGACCTGCCGCCAGGTGTCGGTGCCGACCTGGGTGACCGCGACCGTGCGAGCGGTCACCGCGATCACCTCCGCCGCCCCGGCTGACACGCCACGGAGCGGGTCCGAGGTCGGCAGGTCGATCGCGGTCCAGCTGTGACCGCCGTCATGGGTCGCGGCGATGGCGTCACGGGTCCAGGCCCACCGGTCGGTGGCGTTGGGGGCCATCGCCAGGCGGCGCGCGGAGGCAGGCAGAGCCGCCGGGTCGTCGGCGTTGACCTCGCTGACCTCGAACGCCCAGCTCGCCCCGCCGTCGCTGCTGCGCGCCAGTGCCCGGCAGGTGTCGCCGCCGCACCGGCCGCGGACCGCGACCCACACCGTGTCGCCGGTCGCGGCGACGTCGAAGGCTCGCGCCTGCGTGATCGGGGCTCCATCGGCCACCGGGGTGGCCTCGCGCGCGACCAGGGTCGGGACCGCGACAGTGACCACAACCATGACTGCGACCAGCCCCACAATTCCCGTCACGCCATGTCGCAGCCTGCGCCGGCGAGCGCCCTGGCGCACTCGGGCGAGCAGCCGCGCGACGTCGACCTGCGCTGTTGGGGTCGTGTCGTCGGGCTGCCATCCGGCTCCACGTCGCATCGCTCGCCGCAGCTCGTGGGACGGGTCTGTCACAACCCACCCCCGCCCGTGGCAGCACCAGGGGACACCACGGTCCGCAGCTTGGCCATGCCTTTCGACGCCTGACTCTTGACCGTGCCGGCCGAGCAGCCGAGAACGGCCGCGATCTCGGTCTCAGACAGATCCTCGTAGTAGCGCAGGGCGAGCACAGCCCGCTGACGCGCGGGTAACGACTGCAGCGCAGCCCATAGGTCGTGGTCTCGCTGCCGGTCCTCGACCGTTCGCTCGGGCAGCGCGTCAGTCACCGTCTCGCGCCGCAGCCGCCGCCAGATGCTGATGTTGCGGTTGACCATCACCCGCCGCACGTACGCGGTGGGCTCGTGCCGCTCGTGCAGGCGCGGCCACGCAAGCAGGGTGCGCTCGAGAGCGTCCTGGACCAGATCGGCCGCCGAGTCGGCGTTGCCGGTGAGCACCCGACCGAACCGCAGCAGCTCGGGGAGTCGGGCGCGGACGAACGCGTCGAACGCCTCCTGGCTCTGCTGCGCCACGTCGTCGCCTCCGCGCGACGATCCTCGCACGGGCGCGGGCCAGCAGCCGGTGTCCGGTGGCGCGCCGGGCGCGGGCATGACTAGCGGGCCCGCCACCAGGACGCTCATACCGGTGCACACGCGTGAGCGGGCCGGGGGGTTGCCCCGGCCCGTCATCGGCTGCGTTGTCCGCGTGGTGGTGGGGTGGTCCGCTCCCGGCGCTACTGTCACCGCCGTGACCCGCCAGACCACCGCCCAAGCGCCGGTCGAGGCGCTCGTCGTGGCCCGCGACCTGGTCAAGACCTACGGTGCGGTCGAGGCGGTCCGGGGGGTCGACATCGACGTCTGGCCGGGCGAGGCGTTCGGATTCCTCGGCCCCAACGGCGCCGGCAAGACCTCGACCATGCGGATGATCGCCGCGGTGTCGACGCCGACCTCCGGGACGTTGCGGGTGCTCGGCCTGGACCCCGCCGCCGACGGGCCACAGCTGCGTGCACGGTTGGGCGTCTGCCCGCAAGAAGACACCCTCGACACCGAGCTGACCGTGCGCGAGAACCTGATCGTCTACGGTCGCTTCTTCGGGTTGTCGCGAGCCGAGTGTGCCCGGCGTGCCGACGAGCTGCTCGAGTTCGTCCAGCTCGGCGACAGGGTCCACGCCCGGGTCGACCAGTTGTCCGGTGGCCTCAAGCGGCGCCTGACGGTCGCGCGCTCGTTGGTCAACGACCCCGAGCTGCTGATCCTCGACGAGCCGACCACCGGGCTCGACCCGCAGGCCCGGCACCTGTTGTGGGACCGGCTGTTCCGGCTCAAGCAGGCAGGCACGACGCTGCTGCTGACGACGCACTACATGGACGAGGCCGAGCAGCTGTGCGACCGGCTCGTCGTCATCGACGACGGGGTGATCGTGGCGCTGGGCTCGCCGGTCGAGCTGATCCGCGAGCACTCCAGCCGCGAGGTGTGCGAGCTGCGCTTCGAGGTCGACCAGCAGGAGCAGGCCGCCGAGAAGGTGGCCGACCTGTCCGCGCGGGTGGAGGTGCTGCCCGACCGGGTGCTCGTCTATGCCGAGGACGGGGAAGCAGTCGCCCAAGAGGTGCATGCCCGGGGGCTCGCGCCGCGCACCACGCTGGTGCGCCGCAGCACCCTGGAGGACGTGTTCCTCCGCCTGACCGGCCGATCGCTGGCCAACTGAGGTGGTCGCCACGGGGCAGAGCCGACGCGAGAGCGGGCTGGTGACCCGTCAGCTCGACCACTGGCGGGTGCGTTGGCGCCGTACCTGGCGTGGCAGCGTGATCACGAACTTCGTCTCGCCCGTCCTGTTCTTGCTGGCGATGGGCGTTGGCCTCGGCTCGTACGTCGACGACGGAGGCGCGACGCGCTCGCTCGGCGGCGTGGACTACCTCGACTTCCTCGCCCCGGGGCTGCTGGCCGCCACCGTCATGCAGAACGCCGTGGGCGCCTCGACATGGCCGGTGATGGGGGCGATCAAGTGGGACCGCACCTACCAGGCGATGCTCGCGACCCCGCTGCGCGTTCGCGACGTCCTGGTCGGCAACCTGTGGTTCGTCGCCGCCCGGATCGTGCTGACTGCCACCGTGTTCTTGATGGTGCTGGTGGCCTTCGGGGTGGCTCGCTCGCCCTGGGCGCTGCTGGCGCTGCCGGCGGCGGTGCTGGTCGGGATGGCGCACGCCACTCCTATCTTTGCCTACTCGGCGGCGCTGCAGCGCGAGACCGGGTTCATGCTCCTGTTCCGGCTGGGGGTGATCCCGATGTTCTTGTTCTCCGGGGCGTTCTTCCCGGTCTCGCAGCTGCCGTTGGTGCTAGCGGGTATGGCCCAGGTCACGCCGCTCTACCACGGTGTCGAGCTGATCCGCGGACTCGTGCTCGGCACCCCCGACCTGCTCGCTGATGCCGGCCACCTCGGCTACCTGCTGGTCTGGCTGGTGGGCGGCTTCTGGTTGGCCGACCGGTCGTTCACGCGCCGGCTGGGCCAGGGGTGAGCCGGCCATGAGGACCCGCGGGCGCGCGCCCGTGCTCGGCCCTCGGGTGAGCCCACTCCCGGTCGGCCGGATGCCGTGGACCCACCTGGTCGGTCGCAACTACGTCGTGTATCGCCGCGACTGGGTCATCTTCGTCACTGGGTTCCTCGAGCCGCTGCTCTATCTGTTGTCGATCGGGATCGGCATCGAGAAGCTGGTTGGCGAGTTCCGGCTGCCCGACGGCAGCGTGGTGACGTACACCGAGTTCGTGGCCCCCGCAATGCTCGCCACCTCGGCCATGAACGGCGCACTGTTCGACACGACGTTCGGCATCTTCTTCAAGCTGAAGTACGAGAAGGTCTACGACGCGGTGCTCGCCACGCCGATGACCCCGCGCGACGTGGCCACCGGTGAGCTGGTGTGGGCCCTCATGCGCGCCGGGGTCTATGCCGTCGCGTTCGTCGCCATCATGGCGGGACTCGGTCTGACGTCGTCGTGGTGGACGGTGCTGGCGGTGCCGGCCGCGACACTGATCGGGTTCGCGTTCGGCGGGGCCGGCATGGCGCTCACGACGTGGATGCGGTCATGGCAGGACTTCGACTTCATCACCCTCGCGATCCTGCCGATGTTCCTGTTCTCAGCCACGTTCTTCCCGCTCGGGCGCTATCCGGACGGCGTCGAGTGGATCGTGCAGGTGACCCCGCTCTATCAGGGTGTGGTGCTGTGCCGGGGCCTTGTCACCGGCACGTTGGGATGGGACATGGTGCTCGCGGTGGCCTACCTGCTGGCGGTGGGCGCGCTCGGGCTCGCCGTCGCCTCCCGACGCTTCGGTCGGCTGCTGCTGCGCTGATCCCCAGCCGGGAAGGGGGTCAGGGCTGGGCGGTGGGGCCGGGCGCGCACTCGGCGGCGCACTCGGCGAGGACCGACTCGGACAGCGCCTGGCCATCCTCGAGCGCCCACTGCAGGTGGCCGTTGGTGGCAACGGCACGGATTCCGCGACGAGACGGCCGAACCAGACGCCTCGCAGCAGGCACGCATACTGACCGGGTGAGGCACAGCGAGTTCTGGGCGAGGATGGAGCAGCACCTCGGCGGCGGCTACGCCCAGGTGTGGTCCGACCAGCAGGTGCTGGCCGATCTCGACGGCCGCACCGTGGCCCAGGCACTCGAGTCCGGTGAACCCCCCAAGCGGGTGTGGCGTGCGGTCTGGGCCGCCCTCGAGCTCCCTGCCTCCGACCGCTGACGACGCTCCCGGACAGCCGCCAGCGCTGCCGGGCTGTCCTCAGGGCGCTCGGGGGGGCACAATGGGCGCTGATGATGCGACACGAGCCGTGAACCGGCGCCACCTGTCCACCAGTCCCTTCCAGGCGAAGGCCGTCCCGGAGAGCGTCCAGTACGCCGTCGGGGACCGGGTGATCCACGACGCCTTCGGTCTCGGCACGGTGACCGTGGTCGAGGGGCCCTACGCCGTGCAGGTCGACTTCCACCCGCGGGTCGAACGGATCCCGCTGCCCTGCAAGAAGATGACCCCCTTCTGAGCCACCGCGGCGAGTGGGCGGAGGGCTCAGCTCGACCCCCGGTTGCCGGTTCCTTGCCGACCTCGGCAAGCAGATGTGGTCCTACCTGACCGGCAAGGGCGCCGCGATCAACAACGAGCTCGTCGACATGATGGTCGAGGTGCCGCGCGAGTCGAGGACGCGCCGTCACCAGGTCGTGCGGAACACGACGCACACGCCGAGCGCCCAGCCGGCCTGCAGCGCCAACCACGACCGCCGGTGCTCGGTGCGTAACCAGGCGGTGAGCGGCACCAGCCACACCAGGAACGGCAGCCAGATCCG
>Ga0183260_10004161_pt1 | contig 11543 bp, 13 predicted proteins | sample AntDrymUQ4972206_2_FD_129768 | JGI IMG/M metagenome (GOLD analysis project Ga0183260, IMG submission 129768) | Polar desert sand microbial communities from Dry Valleys, Antarctica - metaG UQ497 (22.06) (version 2) (version 2) | ecosystem: Environmental > Terrestrial > Soil > Desert | place...
AGTGGCCGGCTCCGACTGGCTCTTCGCCGTCGGCGATGTCAACGGTCGCTCCTTGCTGACGCACATGGGCAAGTACCAGGCGTGGATCGCGCCGAGAACATCCTCGGCCGGGAGCAGCGGGCCGCCGTCGAAGCGCAGGCGGCGCTGTCGCCGCGCGTCGTCTTCACCGACCCGCAGGTGGCCGCCGTCGGCCACACGCTCGGCTCTGCCGAGGAGGCAGGACTGCGCGTGACCGCTGTCGACTACGGCACGAACCGGGTTGCCGGCGCGAGCTTCTACGGCCGCACGGCCGAGGGGACGGCGCGCCTCGTCGTCGACCTCGACCGCGAGGTCGTGGTCGGCGCCACCTTCACCGGCCCGGAGGTCGCAGAGTTCCTCCAGGCGGCGACGATCGCGATCGTCGGCGAGGTGCCGCTCTCGCGGCTCCGCCATGCAGTGCCGGCGTTTCCGACCCGCAGCGAGATCTGGCTCCGCCTGCTCGAAACCTACGAGGCGGAGCGGCGTGCAAAAGAGGTCGACCACACGGCCGCGGCCGCGTGACATCGGGAGGCCGGTTCGCGGCAGGCGCCGTGGCCGCGGTCGGCCTCGGCGTCTACGTCCTCGGCGTGCGTGGAACGCTCACGCTCGATCTCGGCCTCGGCCGGACGCTCCGGCCGCTCGGGCCTCTCGCCGTCAGGATCAACGCGCCGCGCGAGGTCGTCTTCGACGTGATCGCGGCGCCCTACCTGGGTCGTACCCCGCGCGCGCTCGAGCGCAAGCTGCGCGTGCTCGAGCGCGGCCAGGACCTCGTCCTCGCCGCGCACTTCACGCCCGTGGGCCCGCTCATGACGACGACGGTCGAGACCGTCCGCTTCGAGCCGCCCGACGCCGTGCACTTCCGCCTCGTGCGCGGTCCCGTCCCGCACGTCGTCGAGCGATTCGAGCTGCGGGAGGACGGCGGCTCGACCGAGCTCGAGTACCACGGCGAGCTGGGGCCGATCTGTGGGTTATCGGTCGAGCGTGGGGTCGCCTCGTCGCGAAGGAGTGGGTGGAGACCGTCCGCGACTCCCTCGACGGCGTCAAGACGGAGGCCGAGCGGCGCGCCCAGCGCCGCTGACCGCGTTCCGCGGCGGCGCCCAGAGAGGCGCGCCCGGAACGACGTCGACCCACGCGAACCAGAAGATCGGCGTCGACGGCAGCGGTTCCCGGGGCGCTTCGCCAATCGCGAACGCGGCGGCGCTCTCCGCGCGGGCGTCGTAGACCACCTCGACTCGGCGTCCCGCAAGCGTGTCCTCGATCCGGCCGAGCCGCTCGAGATCGCGAAACGCGTACGCCTTCGCCACCGGCGACAGAACGGCGAGCACGAGTTCCTTCGGCCCGAGGCGCGGGTCGCGCCGACGGACACGCTCGAGACCGGTCCGGCCGCTCCTGTAATACACCTCGTAGGGGTCGTACGGCGCCCGGCCGGCGTCGAGCACGCGCGTATTCGGATGCGCGCGCCGCCACGCACCCCAGCTCGTCACGACCGAGGGAATGGTCGTCAGCCGCGTCCCCCGCAGCGGGCCGCGGATCGCGACGCCGAGAAGATGGCTCCACAACGTCTCCGTCTCGCGGTCGTAGAGGACGAGCGAGTTCCGGTAGAGCGAGCCCGAGACGCCAAAGCTCAGCGTCGACCCGCCAACGTCGCGGCGGTACACGACCGCGGTCGAGCAGAGCGGGCACCAAGTGACGGCGAACGGAACGCCGCCGGCCCAGTCGTTGGCGACCTCGTGCGCCGAGAGGACGTTCGTCGGGTAGGCGCGCGCCTCGCCGCCGACGACGACGCCGACGACGCGATCCTCCTCGCCGAGCTCGGCCTCAAGCGCCGGCACCGTCTCGGCCTCGAAGATCGCCGCGATCGCGTCGCGCGGCAGAACGGACACGATCTCGGCCGGGTCGATCTCCGCGATCGCCGCCTCGAGCGGCCGCGCCCGGTCGTCGCCACGCACGACGGATGGAGAGTTCAACCGGTCGAGCAGCCCGAAGAACACCGTGCCGACGAGGGTGCCGAGCACGATCAAGGCCATGGCGCGAGCGATGCTCACAGGATGTGAGATGAGCCCGGTGCCGAACGCGGTTCGGTTGGCATGGAACGTTTCGCCAGACGAGGCGATCCAAGCGGCAGACGAACGAACAAGTGTTCACGGCGCCTTCTCCCCCGTCGAGCGACGGCGAGGATCGCGTGCGCGGTGCCGCCTGCTGCTAGTATCGCCGCACCGATCGCCGCTGAGCGCGGGGTAGCGCGAGCGCGAGCGTAACGCACCCGACGAGACCGACTGCGGGGATCCAGCGCGGCCACCGGCGCTCGTTCTCTCTCAGGGTCAATGCCGAGGCGTTCGCGACCGCGTAGTAGAGCAGCACGGCGAACGAGCTGAAGCCGATTGCCGAGCGCACGTCGGCGACCGCGACGACAACAACAACGATGAGACCAATTGCGAGCTCGGCATGATGTGGGACCCTGTAGTGCGGATGTACGGCGGCGAGCCAGTGAGGAAGCTCGCGGTTCGACGCCATTGCGTATGCCGTGCGGCTGACGCCGGCGAGCAGCGACGACGAGCTCCTCGGACGCTGCGTATGCGTCTCGACGGTCGATGCGCCGTTCGCGAGGCGGGCGAGCGTCTCGTGCGTCAGCCGGATCGGCACGATGACGCCGTCCGGCTCGACGCGGCCGAAGCGATCGGCGAGGTGCCAGAAGAGGGCGTAGAGCCGCAGCTCGAGTCCGGGCAAGCAGACGACGGCCAGGTGCGTGGTCAGGATCTGCGTCCGGCGCATCGTGCGCTCGACGACGCGGGCGGCGATCGAGGGCCAGCGTGCGGCAGCGGCCGCGAATCGCTCGTCGAGGAGAGCCAAACGTGCTGGCTCGAGGACTTGCGACGGTCATCGCGATGGAGGGCTCACCTTCGAGCGGCGGCCGCGACTGAACTAGGTCGCCTCTGCCGAGCAACTCCGTGCAGCCGAGACCGCCCGTCAGGACGCTTCGCGTCACGAAGCCGTCCAGGATCAGCATGCCGAGAGAGCCATGCGACTGCTCGGCGGGCTGCCACGGGCCTGGTCGCACGTTTTCGACGAGCGCGATGACGGCGTGGCGTGCCGCCGATGCGGCGCGGTCGACGTCGCGTGCAAGGTCTGGGTCTTCGTCGAGCAGCCGGATAAGCTCGCTCGGATCTCCGTTCGTCGGTCGCGTGCGCAGCGAGTCGGATGTGACCTTCCGCGGATTCGTTTCACGGCGCGGCGGCATCGGCGCCTTCCAGCGACGCGTACACGGTCGTCGCGGGGTGGATCGCGCGCCACGCGAACCAGTACGAGAAGGTGCCCGGGAGCCGGACGCCCCGTGCCTCCGCGACGGCCGAGAACGCGTCGTCGTCGTAGCGGACGACGATCGGAACGCCGGCGATCTCGTCGTGGATCTCGCGGCGCCTCCGCAGCTTGGAGAGCGGATATGCCCTCGCGCGCCCGCGGACGACGATGCCGTAGACGCGTGTCGCGCCGACGAGCGCGCCCTGCTTGGCGCGGTAGTAGTACGGCACCTTCGTCGTGTAGCCGACGAAGGGCTCGTCGGTCGTCTCCCCGCCGACCGCCGACGGCTCGACACCCGGGTCGGTGAAGCGTGCGGCGAACTTGTCGCGCTCGAACGAGAGCACCTCCGTCTCGGGGTGCATGGCGCGCCATGTCTTCCAGGTCTGATGAACGATCGCAACACCGTGCAGCCTCGTGCCTCGGTAGGCGCCGGTGACGGCACCGCCGAGGAGCTGGCTCCAGAGGCTGCCGGTCTGCCGGTCGAAGAGCATCAGGTTGCGGCTATAGAGGTAGCCCGATACGCCGAACGTCAGCTCGCGGCCGCCGACGCGCCGGTCAAACGCGAGCGCAGTCGAGCAGAGTGGGCACCAGGTGACGACGATCGGGGTGCCGCCCACCACGTCGTTGACCACCTCGTGGAGCGAGAGGAGGTTCGTCGGGTAGGCGCGTGCGTCGCCGTCGAGTTCGACGCCGACGACGAGGCTCTCGGGCCGCAGCACCGCCGATGCCTGTGCCGCGGCGTCGAACTGTGGCTCGTCGATCGCGGGGATCTGGTCGACGCCGGCGCCGAGCACGAGCGCGGAGTGGTCGAAGTCGCGCAGGAACGAGGCTTCACGACCCTTCGTCGTCGAGAGGTCGATGCGCGCCTCCGCGGGCGCCGCTCCGACGTCGTCGTGTCCGCGATCGAGCGCGCCGCCGACCACCAACGCAACGAGCGCTGAGAGTGCGCCGGCGGCCGCTGCGCGTCTCACACCTCGCTCCCCGTGAACCGCTTCGATCTCATCGTCGTCCTTTCGATGCGCCGGCCGCCGCTTCCGATTCTCAACGAACGACGCGCACGTCCGGGCGGAAGGCGGCGACCGCGAACCAGAAAGGCTGATCGAACGGACGAGCGCCCCTCGGCGAGCACCTCGGCCGCGCCCACGTCGCGACCTTCCTCGATCACGCCCGAGTCGAGCGCCGATGCCACCCCTTTCCTCCAGCACACGAGCAGCTGCTCGCCGCCCACCTCGACCTCCAACCTGCGCCTCCGCTCGAGCACGGAGAACGGCACGACGATCGCGTCGCCGCCGCGCTCGACGTAGACGACGCGCTCCTTCGGAGGCAGCCGGCCGTCGTCGTCGTTCGCGGCCGCGAAGAACGGCGGCGTGTCCACGTCGTCGTAGCCCTCGTACGGGTTCTGCCCGTAATCGCGCGAGTGACCGGTGTCCCGCGACAGCACCCGAGCCGCGGGGAACGTGCGCCTAGCCTCGCCCCAGCCGACGATCCGGGCCGGCAGCTGCTCGAGGCGCTCGCCGGCATGTCGGCCGACGAGCGCCTTGCCGCCGAACTGCTGCCACCACGACTGCGTCTGCCGGTCGTACATGACGAGGTCGGAGTTGCGCAGCTTGCCGGTCGTCCCGAAGTCGAGCGTCTCCCCGGCGACGCGCCGGTCGAAGACGATCGCCGTGTTGCAGAGCGGACAGAAAGTGGCCGCGACGGGCGTGCCGCCGATCTCGTTATTGACGATCTCGTGCCAGATCAGGATCTGGATCGGGTAGACGCGCGTCTCGCCGCCGTGCTCGACGAGGATCACCGGCTCGCGGTCCGCCATCCAGACGTCGGCCGCTTCGACGTCCACGAACTTGGGCCGGTCGATGGCCGGGATTCCGTCCCGCGGCGGCCCGCCGGACTGGAACTCGGCCAGCGAGACGTTGCGGCGCGAGAAGTCGGTCGACCATCCCTCGTCGGCGAACTGGCGCGCCAGCGCCGCAGACCGCCGGTCAGCCGCGAGTTCCGTGGTTGACGCCGCGTCGTCGCCGGCCGCACCGCTGCAACCGGCGACGACGAACGCTAGGGCGGTCAGGAGGAAGATCACGCGCATATCGACTCTGACGCACCGTCCGTGCGTGACGATTCACGGCCCAGGTCAGCGGATGATGCGCACATTCGGGCGAAACGCGGCCACCGCGAACCAGAACGGCTCCGTGTGCGCCAATGCGCGCCGGCCGCGACGCACGTCGACGCCACCGTCCGCAAGCCTGACGGTGACGTGGCCGCCGGCGAGCGACACGCGGACGACCCGCCCGCCTGCGAGCGCCGAGACGGGAACCGCGACGGCGTCCCCTGACGGCTCGAAGAATACGACGCGATCCTTCGGTCGCAGCCGGCGGTCGCCTTCGTTCGCGACTGCGAACCACGGTGCGCTGTCGGCATCGTCGTAGCCCGGATACGGGTTCTCGCCGTATGGCCGGTCGTAGCCCGTCGCACGGCTGACCACCGTCCGCGCGGGTGCGCCCTCGCGAAGCCGTCCCACCGGACGATGCGTGCAGGGAGCATGCCCAGCCGAATGCCGGCGAGATCGCCGATCGACGACTTCGTGCCCTGACACTGCCGATGCCCGAGCCTGAGCGCTCGACCGTGATGGCGATCCGGGACCGGTGAGCGAACGGTCGACGAGACGATCGCCGAGATCGACCGGGTAGAGCAGCGCGGTCTACGCCACAGCGCCTGATCCGAAGACGCTGTGGCCGAAGTCGCGCGCCAGGCTCGGACGTCGATCTGCTCTTGCCGAAGCGGTCTGGCGCTGCAGGAGACCTCCCGGTCCTATGAAGAGGTTCTACGAGTGGCGTGCAATAGCGGGTTCACGGCGGGTTCAGGCCCACCGGGAACGACGTAAAAGGCAGCTTTGCAGGGCTTTTCGGCCGGCTAGTCATCACTCGTAATGAAGGGGTCGGGAGTTCGAGTCTCCCCGTCGGCTCCTTAGGTCGAGGAAATCCCTGCATAACGGGATTTCATGTTGCCTGGTGAAGCGCGGCGAGCACTTCACCGGGAATGAAGGGGTCCCCTTTTCGAGTCCGCGTAAGTCCCTGCAAGCAGGCTGGTTCCGTCTTAAGGGGGCTTGCGACAGCAGGTGGCACCGGATGACATCAGTGCGACCCGGCGGGTTCAGGGCGGGTTCAGCATCGGGCCGTCGCATGGGCCATTCACGTAGACCCAAGACTCGCCGAGTCATCTCCGACACAACTGGCCATGAAGTCCTCAGGTCTGCCCGACCCGCCGCTGACCGATCCCTCCGCGCGCGACGGCGCTCAGCCGATCCCAGGGGCCCACAGCAATCGTCTCGCTGCGGCTGCGCGTGAGAACTCGATCTGGGTCGTCGCCGGTCTGGTCGAACGCGAAGGCGCGCGGCTGTACAACGCCTCCATCCTCGTCGATCCCTCGGGGGAGATCGTCCTCCACCACCGCAAGATCAACGAGCTCGACATCGGCCTCGAGCTCTACTCCGTCGGCGACCGCCTCCAGGTCGCCGAGACCGAGCTCGGGACGGTGGCGATCCCGATCTGCGCGGACAACTATTGGACGTCGAGGGCGGTCGGCCACGTGCTCTGCAGAATGGGCGCGCAGGTGCTGCTCTCACCGTCCGCCTGGGCCGTTGTGCCGGAGCACCACGAGGAACGCGAGCCCTATGGCGACAACTGGATTCCCTCGTTCACCGAGCTCGCCAGCCTCTACGACACGACCGTGATCGGCGTCAGCAACGTCGGGATGATGAGTGGCGGTCCCTGGAGTGGGCGTCCATGCATCGGCAAGTCGCTCGCGGTTGGCCCTGGCGGGACGATCCTCGCGCGGGGTCCATACGGGGTCGACGCCGAAGCGCTCGTCGTCGTCAACGTCGAGCCGAAACCTCCCGTCGCCACCGGCGCGGACGTCGCGGATGCGCTGAACGCGCGCGGATACCTCGGACCCTGAGTCGACGATTGAGATCAAGCGACCTCCGCGATCAAACTCCTACCATCGCGGCGCAATGGCGGGTTCACGGCGGCCTCAGCCCCACCCGCAGGGCGAATAAAGCACAGATTGCAGGGCTTTCTCAGCGGTACCATCATCACTCGTAATGAAAGGGTCCGCGGTTCGAGTCCGCGCGTCGGCTTCCTTTCGATGCAGGCAACCCCTGCAAACGTGCTATTTCCTACTTCAAGGGTCTGCGTCAGCAGCTGCTACCAAGTGTCCCCGAATGACGCATCGGCGGGTTCACGGCGGGTTCAGCCGGACGCAATGCACCGCTGATGCCACAGGCACGGCTGTGCCGCTACGGGCGGCCGTGTCCGCGCCCACGGCGGTTGTAGACCGCCCGAACTGGGGTTGCCCTCACTGCGAGCAACCTCTATCGGGGGCACGTAGCCCGCATAGGCTTAGTCCACATGGAGTCGTCTACGTCAGCCAAGTCAGCCGTGCGTCCGGGTCACGGTCCGCACGCGAGCCGGACGATGATGCTCTCGGATCTCGAGCGTCTGCTCGAGGAGACCCCGGCCGAAGCCATGGTCGATGGGTACCGCGAGGCCATCGTGGACGAGAACGTCCTGGGTAAGGCGACAGCGGCCAGCCGTCAACGCGCCTTCCGCTGCCTTCGCAAACTCTACGCGCTTGAGCAGGATGACGACGCGTTCCGGGCGCTGCGGTTCCTCTGGAACGGGAACATCTCGAGCCGCCCTCTCCTCGCGCTGTTGGCCGTGCTCCGCCGCGATCCGCTACTGCTCGCTACATCATGTTGCCGCCGCCTCCGCGACCTCGAAGGCGGACGATCACGCTCGGCGAGGGAGACCGACTCCTTCAGGTAGGGATCGCCGACGACGCCTTGCGCAGCAGGTCGCTCTTGGGTCCGCTAGTCGCGCTTCTGCTTGCAACTGGCTGCCGCGTCTCCGAGGCGCTCTGGCTGGATTGGGGTACGGAAGGTCTTGACCTCAAGTCGAGCCCACCGCTCGTTCACGTCCAGAGGTCGAAGACCCGAGCCGGCATCCGGGAGCTTCCTCTGGACGAGCGCGCCGCTGCTGTTCTCCTGATCCACTTTGTCGCGACGGCGGCAGTTGAGGGGTTGCCGGTCTTCTGTGATGAGGACGGACAGCGTCCACCTCGGCACGGTCGTGTGCGCTCCGGACTGAGGCGAGTCGCTGTGGAGGCTGGTCTACCAGGCTTGACTCCGCACGTTCTGCGTCACGCGCGCGCGACTTGGCTCGCTTCTGCAGGAGTCCACTCGGTGACGGCTGCGGCGCTTCTCGGCCACGCCGACGGTGGTGCGCTCTTCGGTCGCGTCTACGCCCATCCAGGAAAGGCTGACGCGGTCGCAGCGATGGAGGCTGTCGAGAAGATGCGTCGGGGGTCGGCGGGCTCGCCGCCAGTTCGAGTCAATCGCCGGACGGCATAGCGCCGTCGTCGCCGTCTTGCCAACACTCCGGGATCACACTGTGATCGCGCGGAGGGATCAGGGGTCTGACGCGTGGTCACAGGCGTCCGAACAGCTCGGCCCAGGCGGGTGGCTCGGCCGAAGGGTGCGCGCCGCTGCGCGCGGTCTCGGTCGAGAAGAGTTCCGGGCGCGGGGTGACCCCTACTCGGGGCAGGTCGAGCCGGTCGGCGTCCCAGCAGGAGCCGATTGTCGGATCGGTGGACACGGTTCCGTCCGCGTGCTCGGCGCAAGCGTGCATGACGACGTCGAGTTGCGACGGCGCGATCCCGAGCATTTCTTCCATGTGGAGCTCGTCGGCGAACGCGGCCGCCCGCCGCCCGTGCTCCGGGTCGTGGCCGTCGTTCTGCCGCATCGTGTCGTGGAGAAGCGCGAACAGGACGACGACCTGGATATCGACGTCGTCGACCGATCCCGCGAGCCAGAGGCCGTTCGCGCCGACGGTGCGCCAGTGCAGCTCGCCGTGGATGTGCGAGCCGATGCCGGTGCTCCGTTCGCGCACGACCATGAGCAGCGGGTCGAGGAACGGAGCAACAGCCACCTCCTGATCTTCGCTCACCGGCGCCGGCTCGGCCTTGCAATCCGGCCGCTGCGCTCGTCGCCGGTAAAGGCGCAGAGCTGAAGCAGCTCGCCCTCGAGCTCGAGCCCAGAGCCGACGACCCGCTCGCCACGGAGCCGCACGTCCTCGCCGAGCCCTGCCGAGCTCTGTCGGGCCCGAGTCGCCGCTCCGATCGAGTCGACGAATCCCGCCAGCCCGTCTCCGCTCGCAGGTTTCGCGTCGAGTCGCTCGAGTGCGTCGAGCAGGTAGCCAGCACGGAGCTTCGGGTAGAAGCGCGCGAACGCCTCCGGCCGCGAGACATCGTCGAGACAGAGATCCTCGCCGAGCGCGAGCAGGGCGCCGCACTGGCCGGGCTGGAGCGGGAACGCCCGCTCGAGCTCACGCACTCCTGCCTCCCGCGAGTGGAAGACGTCGGCCTGGGCACCGGTCGGGGAGCGGACGCCCATCCGCGCGGACTTGGCCCGCACCTCGTCCCAGACTTCGCTCTGGGCGACGCCGCGGGCGAGCGGCTGGGCGGCGAGCAGGTGCGCCTTCCGGCGCCGCAGCTCCGGGTGCGCCGCATGCGGTGCCGCCGCGAAGCTTGCGGAGCGGCGGCTCCAGCGCCCTTCCTCTACGCAGGAGACGGGGATCGGTGTGGTGCTTCGCGCCGCGACCAGGGATCCGCGGCGAATCCGCGCGTCGGCTCTTCTGTCGAGGGAAGTCCCTGCATATCCGAATGTCGTGTTGTCTCGGCAGGCGCGGAGAACACAACAATCGTGAGTGAAGGGTCCGCGGATCGAACCGCGTAAACCCCTGCAATGGGCTAATTCTGCTTCAAAGCCCTGCCGCCGCTGAAGTTGTCCCCGTCGTACCCTGGTCGATCGGCAGGATCGCGCTCGACACAGTGCTAGTCGGTATGCCAGCGCGCCGAGCGGACGACGTCGACGGTGAAGAGGCGGCGGATCACGATGTTGGGCTCGATCCCGCGCGGGACGTCGAGCAGTAGATCGAGCGAGGTCTCGTCGCTGGTGTCGAACGACTCGATCTTGACGCCGAGCCGCTCGAGCGCCTCTAGCACGGTCGAGGCGCTGCCCCCTGCGGCGAGCTGGACGGTGAGCCGGCGCTCGTGCGGCTTCTCGAAGTAGAGCCGCGTGACGATCCGCAGCGGCCAGAGCAGCACGACCGCGGCGATCGTGGTCATCAGCGCTGCGCTGTAGTAGCCGGCGCCGGCGGCGAGCCCGATTGCGGCGGAGGCCCAGAGCGTCGCAGCGGTCGTCAGCCCGCGGACGGCGACGCCCTGCCGGATGATCGCGCCCGCGCCGAGGAAGCCGATGCCCGTGACGATCTGCGCCGCGATGCGCGTCGGGTCGGCGCGGACGACGCTGCCGCCGTCGACGAGGAAGTCGCGGAAGCCGTAGGCGGAGGTGATCGTGAAGAGCGCGGAGCCGAGCGCGACGAGCATGTGGGTGCGAAGACCGGCCTCGCGCTCCCGGATCTCGCGCTCGATCCCGATCGCGCCGGCCAAGACGGCGGCGAGAGCGAGACGCAGGAGGACCTCCTCCCAGCTGAGCACGGGGATCACGGAGGGAGGTTCGCCTTGCCGGGGCCGGCTCCTGCCGCGTCGCGAGGATCATCCGCCCGCCCCGAGGATGGCGACGCCGCAGGCGACGAGGATCGCACCCGTCAGGCGGACCGGCGTCAGGTGCTCCTTCAGCACCACGCCGGCCAGGAGCGTCGCGATCACGACGCTCGTCTCGCGCATGGCGGCGACGGACGCCGCGGAGGCGCGCTCCAGCGCGGCGAGCACGAGCGCGTACGCCGTGAAGGTCGCGATCTCGGCGACGACCGACGAGCGATTGAGCTCGCTACGCAACGCGACGGTGCCGCCGCGCAGCCGAGCCACCCAGGCCGCGTACAGCACGGCCGGTGCGATCATCGAGACCTCGAGATACGCGATCGGGGTTGCGGAGTCGAGCCCTCGCTTGTCCACGAGCGTGTACGAGGCGATCACGGCCGCGATCGCGAGCCCGAAGACGACCCCATCGGCAGCGGCGCCTCCCCGGGGGGCCCTCGGATCGCGAGCACTCCGAGCCCGACGAGGACGACGCCTGCAGCCTGCGCCACCGACGTGCCATATCCGTGCACGACGATGCCTGCGAGAAGGACGAGCGCAGGTGCGACTCCGCGGGCGATCGGATCGCGCGCTCGCGCGAGCAGCAGGTTCCAGAGCGCGTGCACGAAGGCCGCCGC
>Ga0183260_10004162_pt1 | contig 11542 bp, 11 predicted proteins | sample AntDrymUQ4972206_2_FD_129768 | JGI IMG/M metagenome (GOLD analysis project Ga0183260, IMG submission 129768) | Polar desert sand microbial communities from Dry Valleys, Antarctica - metaG UQ497 (22.06) (version 2) (version 2) | ecosystem: Environmental > Terrestrial > Soil > Desert | place...
CCCTACACCGACACCTACCCCGACACCAACCGCGACGCCGACACCGACACCCACCCCGACCCCAACACCCACCCCGACACCCGGACCTCCCACTAGCGGTCCTGCACCGACCAACCCGGGCGGTCCAGGGGAGACCGGTGGGCCAGGCAACCCCGGTGGACCAGGCAACCCCGGCGGCCCGGGCAATCCCGGTGCACCAGATGCTCGCGGCCGTTAACCAGGCAGTCGCCCGATGCTCTCGACAGCTCAGCTGAGTTGTCGACGCACCTCACTTGACACCGACGCACCGTCGGCACGACCCCTTACCTGCGGCGTGACTGCGCCCATAACACGGCCGATCGCCCGCAAGCCGTCACCACCGACTCCCAGGTTGGCGATCGTCTCCCCCACTAGCTGGGTGATCTCGGCGTCTGTCATTGGCTCTGGCAAGAACTCCGCGATGATCGCCGCCTCGGTTCGCTCTTTGCCCGCAAGCTCAGGGCGACTGGCATCGTCAAAGGCGCGGGCTGCCTCCCGGCGCTTCTTGCCTTCGCTCGCGAGCACGCCGATGACATCGTCATCTGTCAGCTCGCGGGCCGATCTGCCAGCCACCTCGGCGGTGGTGATGGCGGTGAGAACCATGCGCAGGGTCGATGAGCGCAACTGGTCACGCGCCTTCATCGATGCAGTCAACTCGTCTCTCAGACGGCTTTTGAGCGAACCCACCACTCCAGTGTGACAGCCTTGGCCGATGCATCCGATCACAAAGGCCGCAGCCGTAGCCTTTGGCTTGGGCGGCACCGGGGTGGCTTACAGCGCCGGCTACGAGGTGCGCGCGTTCCGGTTGCGCAAGGTGGAAATCCCGTGCCTGCCGGCTGCTGCTCCGCCACTCACAGTTCTTCACCTGTCTGACATCCACATCACGCCCACCCAGCGCAGAAAGCGCGAATGGATCAGGCACTTGGTCGACCTACGACCAGATGTCGTCGTCAACACCGGTGACAACCTTGCCCATCCTGGATCCGTACCAGTTGTGCTCGAGTCCCTCGGTGACCTATGCGATCTGCCTGGAGTCTTCGTCTTCGGCTCGAATGACTACTGGGCGCCGGTGCTCAAGAACCCCTTGCGTTACCTCCTGCCCGGCGGCGGAAAGAGCCGCTTCCACGGCCCACCGCTCCCGTGGCGTGACCTCCGCCGAGAGCTGACGGGCTTAGGCTGGCTGGACCTTGGCAACAACGTGGGGTCGCTGACCGTCAAGGGCGTGCGCCTCTCGTTCGCCGGTGTCGATGATCCTCATCTGCAGTACGACGATCTGAGCGCCGTCTCAGGGCCCGCAGACGCGAGTGCAGACCTGAGACTCGGGGTGGCCCATGCGCCCTACTTGCGAGTGCTCGATGCCTTCACGAGAGATGGCTACGACGCGATCTTCGCCGGGCACACCCATGGCGGGCAATTGCGCGCTCCGGGTGTCGGTGCACTCGTGACGAACTGCGACCTCGACCGTAGGCGTTCGCGGGGCCTGAGCAAGCACTGGGCTGCTGGCCGTACCTCATGGCTGCACGTCTCGGCCGGGTTGGGCACGTCGCCGTACGCACCGTTTCGTTTTTGCTGCCACCCCGAGGCCACGCTGGTGACGCTCACGGCGCGAAAGGCACCCAGCCGACCGCCGAGGCGGGGCTGAAGCACCTCGTCAAGCAGGCAGGCTCGCTGGCAGGCGGACCCAGCTCAGGTAGACTCGGCCCGCTTCGGGCTGTGGCGCAGTTTGGTAGCGCGCGTCGTTCGGGACGACGAGGCCGCAGGTTCAAATCCTGTCAGCCCGACTCGGTGATGCCTCATGGCATCGACGACGGCCTGACTGCAAGTTTGTGTTTGGCTATCGTCATGAGGGAAGGCTGACTGGCGTTGTCCCAACAGCGCTCCGCCTAGGCCAGCGGCTGATGGGTCTCATACATGCGCAGGGCGACGACGAGCCCAGACAACGCCGTCAGGGCCGCAACACCCCAGATTGCTTCGCGGATGCCGAAGGCGTCGGCGAGGAGGCCCGTGAGCAGCGCACCAACGGCGAATCCGAGGTCTCGCCAGAGCCTGTAGACGCCGAGGGCGCGTGCTCTCCAGGCGGGGTGGGCGACGTCACCGATGCTGGCGAGTAGCGTCGGATAGACCATGGCGGTACCCGCTCCGAGCAGCACGGCGGCGATCGCCCAGCGGCCAAGCGTGTGGCTGGCCCCGATCATCAAAAGGGCTGCAGCCTGGATCAACATGCCGGCGCTGATGAGGTGTTTGCGGCCCCACCGGTCTGATAGGGCTCCGGTGGCGAGTTGGCCGAGTCCCCAGACGGCCGGATACAGCGCGACGAGGATGCTCGTCTGCCCGAGGGTAAGTCCCGCTGAGGTGTACAGCACGGGAAACAGACCCCAGGCGAGGCCGTCGTTGAGGTTGTTGACTAGGCCCGCTTGGCTGGCTGAAGAAAGCGCCGGCTCGCGGAAGCTGGTCAGGGTGAACACTGTGCGGTCGGTGATATCAGCCTGACCGGGATGCGTGGAGGACTCGTGGTCGGCGAAAATCTGGGTCTCGCGTAGGGCGAGGGTGGACAGGCCGAGCCCAAGGGCGACGTAGGCGATACCAAGCAGGAACGGCTCAGGCCGTAGCCCTGCCCGCGCGGCGATGTTCCCGGTGATTATCGCGGTCAGGGCAAGGGCGAGGTAGCCGGCGGACTCATTGAGGCCCATGGCCATGCCCCGCCGGCGAGGCCCGACGAGGTCGATCTTCATGATCACGGTTGTCGACCAGGTCAGACCCTGGCTGATACCGAGAAGAATATTCGCGACGACGACAAGCCACCAGGCGGGCGCCCAGATGAGGAGCAGTGGGACGGGCACGGCTACCAGCCAGCCAGCGACGAGGACGGGCTTGCGACCGTACCGCTCCGACCAGGTTCCGGCGAGATAGTTGGTGGCGGCCTTGGCCAGACCGAACGCGAGGATAAAGGTAAGTGCTGCGGTGTAGGAGTCGAGCCCGAAGGTTTGGGTTGCCAGCAGAGGGAGGACGGTACGTTCTTGACCGAGCATCCCTCCCACCAGGGCGTTGACTGCGACGAGGAGAACGAACTGGGCAATGTTGGCGCGTAATCCAAGGATCGGTGCGGTGGATTCTGCGGACGATGTCACTGAAGAGTTTTCAGGCGCTGGCCGTTGGCTTCTGCCCACTCATCCGGGCTGCCGGCAAGCACATGGACGTTTCTGAAGCCGCGCCTGGTCAACAGGCTGGCCGCGCCCATCGCACGCTCGCCGTGTCCACACATGACGACGGTCGGAAGGTCGGGGAGCCGATCAATCTGCCCGGGAAGGTCCCCGAGTTCGATGTTGAGGGCGCCTGGGACGTGCCCGGAAGAGAACTCCGCCTCCTGCCGGATGTCGAGCACCCGCACGTCACCAGTTGGCGTCGCCTCGATGAGGGGAACCATTCCGGTGGGCAGGCTGGCCGCAAGCCAGGCGTCGAAACCGCCCGCGATCTCGCCGATGACGTTCTCGTAGCCGATCTTGGCTGCCTGCCACAGCACCTCGCCGAGATCTTGGTCGGGTTCTCGCAGCACGACCAGGAGACGGTCGTGCGGAACCAGCCAACCGAGCCAGCTGGCGAAGGCGGGTCGAAGCGGGATGGAGAGGGCACCTGCGGGGTGGCCCGCGGCAAAGGATGACACAGGGCGCACATCAATGATCTCCGCACCAGAGGCTTGGGCCGCGATCACGGAGGCAGGTTCCAGCGCGTCCAGCCTGAGCCGGTGGGGGAGGATCCTTGGACCCCTTCGATTCTCCTCGCCCAACCACTGGAAGTACGACGGAAACGACCCGAGGCTGTCTAGGAGGGCGGTGACGAACGTGTCCTCGTCTGCTGTCCGCACTAGGGGGTTGGTTTCCCGCTCGATGCCGATGGTACTGGTGCGTGGAGCACCTGCCGGCGCCGCGCAGAACGAGCCGGCTCCGTGGGTGGGCCAGACCTCGACGTCGTCGGGCAACTCGAGAAGGCGCTGCACAGACCGGTACTGAGCTCGGGCAAGCTCTTCGGTACGCGCCTGGTCGACCAGGTCAGTACGAGCGACGGCGCCAACCAAGAGGGATCCTCCCGTGAAGACACCGATCGGCTGAACGCCGTCGAGCAGCAGGAACGACAGGTGCTCGTCGGTGTGACCTGGTGTGCCCAATGCCCGCAGTCGCAACCCTCCTAGATCCAGCTCGTCGCCATCGTGCAGCCCGGTGTAGTCGAACTCCCTGTTGCCCTGAGCAGAAGCCACGACGACAGCGCCGTCCGTGGTCGCGAGTTGCCGCGCGCCGGACAGGAAGTCGGCATGCAGATGGGTGTCTGCCGCGAAGCCCACCCGGAGGCCGCGGTCGGCGGCGAAACCCTGCAGGGCCCGCAGATCCCGGCTCGGGTCAACGGCTAGGGCACGGCTGTCGCCGAGATCGACCAGGTAGGCGGTGTTGCCGAGTCCCTCGTCGACGATCGTGATCAGCTGCGGCTTCGTCACGTCGCGCCTGCACACGGCTGAGCGATGTGCTTGTCATATGAGGCATCAGCCGGATCCCTCTCCACTACCTCGACCGGAACGTGAACGTCGGCGGCGAAACCCATGCTGACCTCCGAAGCGATTCAAGCTGACATGTGGATAGTCACCCGGTGAAGAGCTCATTGTCAAGAGATATCTTGAATATAAGGGGCTGACCTTGCTGCAGGGGCCGCCTGACCGCCTCGGCGCGTTCGAAGGGTCGGCGCGTCTGCCGTTTGGCGAGCGCCTTGGCAGCCTCCGCCAACGCGTCATACAGCGCCGCCTTCGCCTGATGGTCCGCCATGGTCATCACCCCCAGCATCCATCATATTCAAGATTTCCCTTGACAACACCCAATGCTCCTGTTACTCAAGAGAAGTATTGAATTATCCCGGTGATACCGAATGCCCGGGACGACCCAGGAGGATCCACGATGAGCAACAAAGCCGTCATCAGCCTTGCAACAGGCCTCGAGGACTCCGAGAAGGTGACCGTGGCGTTTCTGGTCGCGGTGGGAGCGGCCGAGAAGGGACACCCGACATTGATGTTTCTCACCAAGGAGGCGGTCCGGCTCGCGATTCCACAGTTCGCGCAAGCCGTCGCGTGTGATGGCTGTCCACCGCTCACCGATCTATTGGACCGGTACGAGAAGGCTGGCGGCCGCTTCTTGGTCTGCCCCATTTGCGTCGACGCCCGCAAGATAGAAAAGACCAACCTTGTGTCCAACGCTGACATGGGAGGGACCGTCCCGATGTGGGACTGGATCGGCGACGAGGCTGCGACCACCTTCAGCTACTGAGCAAAGGTTCGTCTGCCCGACGGCCGGATCTGTTTGCTCAAGCATGGCGACGCAGGGACCGTCAGTCGGCAACCCGTGGGCGCCGCTGGTGTCGAACCTAAACGGCCGTCGTCAGTTCGGCGGCGACGAGCTCGGCGATCTGAGCTGTGTTGAGCGCGGCACCCTTTCGCAGGTTGTCTCCGCACACGAACAGGTCGAGCGTGTTGGGAAAGTCGAGAGCTTGGCGCAGGCGCCCCACGAACGTCGGGTCGGAGCCCACCACGTCCGCAGGCGTCGGGAACTCGCTGCGCTCCGGGTCGTCGATGACCACAACGTTCGGCGCCTCGATGAGCACCTGCCTCGCCTCGTCCAGGTCGATGTCCTTGGCGAAGACGGCATGCACAGCCAACGAGTGGGTAGTTACCACCGGCACCCGCACGCACGTCGCCGACACCTTCAAATCAGGGACGTTCAAGATCTTGCGAGACTCGTTGCGGACCTTGAGCTCTTCGCTCGTCCACCCCCCTTCGCGAAACGATCCCGCAACCGGTATGACGTTGAGGGCCAGCGGCGCACCGAAAACGGTCTCGTCCCCAAGCTTGTTGGCCACCGCACGGCGGACGTCTCCAGCGGCCGACCCCAGGGTTCGGTTGCCAGCTACCACCTCAAGCTCGTCGTACAGCCGGTCAATGCCGGGCTGACCCGCACCCGAGGCCGCTTGGTAGGACGCGACGACGAGCTCACGCAACTTCCAGCGGCGGTGGAGGGCCCCAAGTGCGTCCATCATGGTGAGCGTCGTGCAGTTCGGGTTCGCGATGATGCCATGAGGACGGTTACGGACTTCCGGACCGTTCACCTCGGGGACGACCAGTGGGACGTCGGGGTCCATCCGGAAGGCCCCTGAGTTGTCGACCGCCACGGCACCCTTCGCTACCGCGATCGGCGCCCATCTCGCGGATACTTCGTCAGGTACGTCGAACATCGCCACGTCGACCCCCATAAGAGAGTCCTCGCTCAGTTCCTGTACGACGATCTCCTCGCCGCGGCATCGCAGCGTCCTGCCGGCCGAGCGCGCCGACGCGAGCAATCTGATCTCGCCCCACACATTCTCGCGGGTGGACAAGATGTCGAGCATGACCGTGCCGACTGCTCCGGTCGCCCCGACGACGGCCAGCGTGGGTCTGTTGCCGCTCATCTGCCTGTCCCTCCGTAGACAACGGCCTCAACCTCGTCGGTGTCGAGGTCGAAGGCGCTGTGAACGGCGTTCACCGCAGGATCGATCTGATCTTCGTCGATGATGACCGAGATGCGGATCTCGGAGGTAGAGATCATCTCGATGTTGATCCCGGCCGAGGCGAGTGCGGCGAAGAATTTGGCAGTGACACCGGGATGGTTGCGCATTCCTGCTCCGACAAGCGACACCTTGCCGATCCGGTCGTCGTACAGCAGCTGGTCATAGCCCACCTCATCCTGCAAGCGCGCCAACGCGGTCATCGCGACCTGACCGTCGTCGCGTGGAAGGGTGAACGAGATGTCGGTACGCCCACTCGACGCTACGGAGATGTTCTGCACAATCATGTCGATGTTGATCGCCGAGTCGGCGAGTGTCTCGAAGATCCGCGCTGCCTCACCCACCTTGTCGGGCACCCCTACGATGGTGATCTTGGCCTCGCTCCGGTCGTGTGCGACGCCAGAGATGATCGCGTGCTCCATCGGTTCCACCTCACTGGAGTCGGTCACCCACGTGCCCGTCTGTTGCGTGAACGACGAGCGCACGTGGATGGGTATGTGGTATCTACGGGCATACTCGACGCAGCGTAGATGCAAGATCTTGGCGCCTGCTGCACAGAGCTCGAGCATTTCCTCGTAGGACGCCCGGGGGATGCGCCGAGCCTTTGGCACGATACGCGGGTCGGCGGTGAAGATGCCGTCGACGTCGGTATATATCTCGCATACTTCGGCTTCGAGGGCTGCGGCAAGTGCGACTGCCGTGGTGTCGGAGCCACCTCGGCCCAACGTGGTGATGTCCTTGGTGTCCATCGAGACGCCTTGAAACCCGGCGACGATGGCGATGTCACCGCCTGTCAAGGCGTCGACGATGCGACCAGGAGTGACGTCGATGATCTTGGCGCGACCATGTGACGAGTCGGTGATGACGCCGGCCTGACTGCCAGTGAACGATCGAGCAGTCTGGCCGAGGTTCGCGATCGCCATTGCCAGCAGTGCCATCGCGATTCGCTCTCCTGCGGTGAGGAGCATGTCGAGCTCACGTCCGGCGGGGAGGGGAGAGATCTGCTCGGCGAGGTCGAGCAGTTCGTCGGTTGTGTCGCCCATGGCGGAGACCACGACGCACACGTCGTAGCCGCCCTTCTTGGTGGCGACGATCCGCTGGGCCACCCGCTTGATGCTCTGGGCGTCCGCGACGGAGGAACCTCCGTACTTCTGCACCACGATGCCCACACGGTCCTCCCCTCGCCAGCCACAGACCATGGGTCCTGTTTGAGACCGCCTGTGGGCCATCGGGCCTCAGTTTAGACAGCGATAGGTCGCCTGGCGTCTTTGACGTGACCCAGAATCTGTCGTCAGAGGTCTTGAGCTGCCTTGAGACGTGCAGCCTCCACTGCACCGATCTCCGCCGCATCGAGCCGGTCATGAGCAATGACTGACTGCAGCGCTCGCAAAGAGGCACTGGCCTCGGCGCCCCAACTCGAGACATAGGAGAACTGCCACCACCACAGCGCCTCCTCGACGCGACCTGCCCGGTAGTGCCTGAGCCCGTGCGCGATGCTGCTGGCAATATCGGCTAGGTCGTCGGACAGGCGCGACGACATCAGCTCGGGGGGATCCAGATAGGGGTCGAAGACCTCGATGAAGTCGTCGGCGCCGCTGAGCAACAGTGCAAGCCGCTCGCGCATTGCGTCGAGGTCGGGGTCAGGACCGGCGTCGGGCTCGAACTCCTCGCTCGGCACGAAGTCGATCTGCACCCCGAGCCGCGCCCCAGCGAGCAGCAGCTGGCTCACTTCGAGTAGAAGCAAGGGCACCAACGTGCCGCGGTCTTCACCGCGCGAGAGTTCCCGTAGGGCCAGTAGGAAGCTCTCAGCCTGGTCAGCAATGGCCTGAGCGAGGTCCTCGAGCTCACTCGGCACCACAGCGTCATGTCCCCTAGTCGTCAACAGACCGTCTCCCCTCGAAGGCACGCCCGAGGGTCACCTCGTCGGCATACTCCAAATCTCCCCCGACCGGCAGCCCACTGGCAAGTCGGGTGACGGACAGGCCCATTGGTTTGAGCAGGCGTGAGAGATATGTCGCGGTTGCTTCGCCTTCGAGGTTGGGGTCAGTGGCCAAGATCACTTCGAGGATCGACCCATCGGCGAGCCGTTGCATCAGCTCTCGAATCCGGAGCTCACCCGGCCCGATCCCCTCGATCGGGCTGATCGCACCACCCAGCACGTGGTAGCGACCCCGAAACTCCCGCGTCCGCTCGACGGCCACTACGTCCTTGGGCTCCTCGACCACGCAGAGCACTGCGGTGTCGCGACGTGGATCACGGCATATCCTGCAGAGCTCCTCCTGCGCGACATTGCCGCACATGGCGCAGAATCGCACCTTGTCCTTCACCTGCACCAACACAGCGGCGAGTCGGCGGATGTCGACCGGATCGGTGTTGAGGATGTGAAAAGCGATCCGCTGGGCGCTCTTGGGTCCCACCCCGGGGAGGCGCCCCAGCTCATCGATAAGGTCCTGTACCACCCCTTCGTACACCGGGTCAGCCCTTCTGCCGTCTCGCCCGCGACAGCGTGGCGGGTGTCAGTGTCAGGAGCCTCGGCCTCATGGAGTGTCGTGGCGTATGTCGTCGATGACCTGCGCGCCCAACTCACGCGCGAGCAGCTCGTGTGAGGTCAAGGCAGTATCTGCGCTCAGCTCGTCGTCGGCTGCTATCTCGTCGTCCGTACCCCCGGAATCGCTCTTCGCCCTGGACCCAGCCTCGCCGCCCGACTCACCGCTCACGTCTTGGGTGGCGGTCGCGCGCCCAGAAGAGTCTGGGGAATCAGGGCCCGAAACAGAACCTGGCCGCAGAGATGAATCGGCCACCTTCGCGGCTTGCATCGGCCGGGAGGCGCCGGGAGCCCCACCGAGGTCGATCAGCGACTCCACCCTCCAGTCGACGCCCAGCTCATCGATGAGCGCCTGGTGGAGGATTTCGTCAGCACCGCTGCGCATGAAGGCGTCTCGAGCCCCCGCGTTGACGAAGCCGATCGTGATGAGCCGGTCCTCGACCGCCTTGACATGCGCGTTCTGACTCAAGAGCACCCATGCATACCGCCGCAGAGACATCACGCGATCGAGCACACCGGGCCATAGTTGTCGGATGTCGACGACTCCCAGTTTGGAACCCGGACTCTCACCCGCGCCGGCGGCCACCTCGATGTTTGCCTCGTGGTTCTCTGAAGGCGGGGCATGATCCTCGGTTGCGGGCGGCGGCGTGATGCCGGCTGCGCTCACCGCAGGATTGCCGGCCGGGCTAACCGCCGCATCGGGCCAGCCGGCAATGGGATCGACGCTCGAGACTCTGGGGGGCTCTGTCGTCGCTGCGACGGGCATGGACAGCCGGCGCTCGAGGCGGTCGACTCGTGCTCCCAACCCCTCCGCCGACTGGTCAACACCTGGCAGCAGAATGCGTGCACACATCATCTCCAGCAGCAGCCGTGGCGCGGTTGCTCCTCGCATGTCGGTGAGACCCTGGCTCACGATGTCTGCTGCTCTCGTGAGCTCGGCTCGACCGAACCGCGACGCCTGTCCGCTGAGGCGCTCGGCCTGGTCGGCAGAGATTTCCAAGAGCCCGCGACTAGCGGCGTTGGGAACGACGGAAACCACCACAAGGTCACGCAATCGTTGCAGTAGGTCCTCGGCAAAGCGTCGAGGGTCATGGCCTGTCTCGACAACTTTGTCGATCACGCCGAAGAGAGTTGCGCCATCATCGGCCGCCAAGGCATCGATGGTTTCGTCGAGCAGGCTATCTGGCGTGTAGCCGAGCAAGGCGGTGGCAAGCGGGTAGGTCACCCCGTCTGCACCCGCGCCCCCGATGAGCTGATCGAGAACGGACAGGCTGTCTCGAACCGATCCAGCCCCCGCTCGTACGACGAGCGGCAGAACGGTGGCCTCAACCTTGACGCCTTCTCGACTGCTCAGGTCCACCAGGTAGTCGCTCAGTACCTTCGGTGGAACCAGGCGGAACGGATAGTGGTGGGTACGCGAACGGATCGTGGCGATGACCTTGTCCGGCTCGGTGGTGGCGAAGATGAACCGCAGGTGCGATGGCGGCTCTTCTACCAGTTTGAGCAGGGCATTGAAGCCTTGCGGGGTCACCATGTGCGCCTCGTCGATGATGTAGACCTTGTAACGCGACTTCATCGGAGCGAAGAACGCACGCTCGCGGAGGTCCCTGGCGTCGTCGACACCCCCGTGACTGGCGGCGTCGATCTCGATCACATCGACGGAGCCTGGCCCGCCGCGAGCCAGCTCGACGCAGGACTCGCATTCTCCGCACGGCGTAGAAGTCGGTCCCTTCTCACAGTTGAGGGCGCGGGCCATGATGCGCGCGCTCGTCGTCTTGCCGCACCCACGTGGACCTGAGAAGAGGTAGGCGTGATGGACCCTGTTGTTGTCGAGCGCATGTGACAGTGGCTCTGTCACATGGTCCTGACCGATCACGTCAGCGAAGTTGTCGGGGCGGTAACGCCGGTAAAGCGCTAGAGGGGCGTCCACGAAACGACTTTAGCGGCGACCATGGACACTACGGCTCTCGGTCAGGCAGTCCGGCAGGACCTGCTGCCAGAGTCAGGGGCTCGGGCTGGTGCAAGGACCCCCCGTGCACCCGACAGAGCACGCCTACCCTTGCTGCCTTCCGGCCCTGGGGGGGTTCGGCACGATGTCGCCGCACGAGGGGCTGCCCCGGAGTCTACGTGGCTCGGAGCCGGAACGACGCGACGGATGCGCTGGAACGACGCCCAGACCCCGACAATTTCTGGCCAGCCGAGCGGAGGCGATAACCTCGGCGGCGGAGGATTCGCATAGTGGCCTAGTGCGCACGCTTGGAAAGCGTGTTGAGTGAGAGCTCTCAGGGGTTCGAATCCCCTATCCTCCGCCAACTTGACCAGCGCAAACGTCGGCATCGGCTCTTCGGAGCCGATGCCGATTGCATCGCCTGGTCTCAGTTTTTTCAGTCTCACTTGGCGTAAACG
>Ga0183260_10004163_pt1 | contig 11541 bp, 11 predicted proteins | sample AntDrymUQ4972206_2_FD_129768 | JGI IMG/M metagenome (GOLD analysis project Ga0183260, IMG submission 129768) | Polar desert sand microbial communities from Dry Valleys, Antarctica - metaG UQ497 (22.06) (version 2) (version 2) | ecosystem: Environmental > Terrestrial > Soil > Desert | place...
TGGACGTGCGAATCATCGCGGCCACCAATCGGTTGCTGATGACGGCCATCAAGCAAAGTGAGTTTCGTGAGGATCTCTACTATCGCCTGAACGTCATCCACATCGAGGTCCCGCCGCTCCGCTCGCGGCCCGAGGACGTGCCGCTCCTGCTCGACGCCTTCTTGCGACGCTATTCGCTCGAGCACCGCGCCCCGTTGCCAACGCTCAGCGATGAAGCGCGACAACGGTTGCTGACCTATCACTGGCCAGGCAACGTGCGAGAGTTGAAGAACGCCGCCGAACGTCTGGTGATTCGTTCCACTGGTGGCGAAATCGGCATCAACGATTTGCCGGCGGAGCTGCGCCTGCCCCGAACATCGGCAGCGCGAGCGCAGGTCCAAGTCGCGCCGACGCGCGTGGACAACCTGATCGAGCGACTCACGGAGCACGGCGAGAGCTTCTGGTCGGCCGTTCACGAGCCGTTCATGGCTCGCGACCTCACGCGTGAGGAAGTGCGGGCGGTGGTCCGCGTCGGTTTGACGGCGACGCGCGGCAGCTACAAGTCACTGCTGCCGGTATTTAACATGCCGCCGACCGATTACAAGAAATTTCTGGGCTTCTTGCGAAAGTACCACGTGCATTTGCCGATTCACGAATTCCGCGCGTTACCGACACCCCGGGTCGTGGTCACCCGCGAACTGACGGTGCAGTGACTAGCGGTATCAATTGAACGACGGCTGACCAGTCGTGTCGACGCAGGAGGTTAAAGAACATCTGGTTGTCCTCGGTCGGCATATTCAACAGGTGCTCGACAATCCTGTCGTTGCCGCGCGCCGACTGGGCCCGCGTGCCTTCGCGGGCCGTGGTGAATCAGAGCGAGGCGAACCACCGAAACAGGTCTTGGCAATTCGGGTAGCTCTGACTAGACTTCACGTGCAGTTAGTCCCCGAGTGAGAAAGCGGCTTTGACTTCGTCTTCGCGGGTGTTCGTCGCGGGCCACCGAGGTCTGGTCGGTTCAGCGGTGTGCCGCCGGCTTGAGCAGCTCGAATACACGAACGTATTGACGGCGACCCGTGACCAACTCGATCTCCGCGACCAAGCGGCGGTCAACTATTGGTTCCGCGCCAACCGACCCGAGTTCGTCTACCTGGTCGCCGGCACCGTCGGCGGCATTCTTGCCAACTCGACGCGGCCGGCGGAATTCATCTACGACAACATGATGATTCACGCTACCGTCGTGCATTCGGCGCACCTCTTCGGCGCGAAGAAACTCCTCTATCTCGGGAGCTCCTGCATTTACCCGCGCAACTGCCCGCAGCCCATGCCGGAAGAAGCACTGCTGACCGGGCAACTCGAGCCGACCAACGAGTCGTACGCAATTGCAAAGATCGCCGGCATCAAGTTGTGCCAGGCCTATCGCACTCAATACGGCAGCGACTTCATTTCGGCCATGCCGACCAACCTGTACGGACCGCACGACAACTTCGACCTGGCCAGCTCGCACGTGCTGCCGGCGATGATTCGCAAGTTTCATGATGCGAAGACGGCAGGCCATACTGAGGTCACCATCTGGGGCACCGGCTCGCCACGCCGCGAGTTCCTTCACGTCGACGATCTGGCCGACGCCTGCGTGTTCCTGATGCAACACTACCAGGACGCCCTCCACATCAACGTCGGCAGCGGCGAGCAAGTCGCCATCGCCGACCTCGCTGACAAGGTCCGCCGCATCGTCCATCCCGACGCGACGATTGTCTACGACAAATCGAAGCCCGACGGGTCGCCGCGCAAGCGGTTAGACGTTTCACGGCTGCACGCCCTTGGCTGGCGCCATCGCACCTCACTGGGCGAGGGCATAGAAAGCACGTACCATTGGTTCCTGGAACACCACCCACAAGCCCGAGGAGTCGCGGTTTCATAATGCCGTTGCGTATTGGATTCGATCTCGACGGCACGGTCGCCGACATGTATGCGGCGCTGCACGTGGAAGCCGTGAAGTTGTTCGGCTATGTAGTGCTCACGACGGCGACCCCCAAGAAAGCGCCGCCCAGTCCAGATGACGCGGAAGGCGCCGTGGTGCCGGATCCGGAAGACAGCACCGGCGCGCTCGCGATGGACGAACTGCACCTGACGGCCCACCAGCAGGTGCAGCTGTGGGACCACGTCAAAAAGATCGAAAACTTCTGGACGACGCTTCCCGAGCTGGAGCCGGGAATCATCGCCCGCATCGCCAAGATAGCTGCGGCCCGGCGGTGGGAGATCATTTTCCTGACGACGCGGCCCTCAACCGCGGGTGAGCTGACGCAGCTGCAGTCGCAACGCTGGCTCGACGCGCACGGCTTTCGCTATCCGAGCGTGATGGTCGTGCAACGCTCACGCGGCAAGATCGCCGATGCCCTGCACCTCGACGCGTTCGTTGACGACCGGCCGGAAAATTGTCTCGACATTGCCGTGGAATCCAAAGCCAAGGTGATTCTCGTGTGGCACGGCGACCTGAAGGATGTGCCAGCCGGCGCCAAGCGCCTCGGCGTCCGGCCGGTGCAAACCATCTCCGAGGCCCTGGCGCTGCTCGAGCAGCTCGACGACATCCGCAAACAGCCCGGCATCATCCGCTCGATCAAACGAGCCTTTGGCCGCGACAATCGAGACGTGTAGCTGACCATCACCTGCATCGTTGGCCCCCGCCGCAGATTCCCATCGCCCGCGTTAAGGCTGCGATCCATCAGGAAGAGACGACGTTCTTCCACGTGCCGTGACTGACGGTCCCGTAAGCTAGAGAAGGTCGCGGACCTGTTCCGCGTCGACGGTGGCGTAGTCGTAGACCAGGACGGCAGCGATCGACTCGAAGAACCGCTTGCCGAGCTCGAGGTGCTTGGGGTGATCCAGATAGACGCGTAAGTCCGCTTCGCAATTGAACTCGATGATCGCCGAGTACTCAAAGTGCTCGGCCATTTGTGTTTCATAGCCGCGACCGATCAGCAGCCGCTTGCCGATGCGGACGCGGCGAACTTCGGGGATGCCGGTGAAGGCGACGCGCATGGATTCCAACAGCGCCTCGCGTTCGTCGGCGCTCAGCGTCGCGCGCGGCTGGAGCAAAACGACGTGAGCGACCACCTACTCGTCCTTCGGCTTGCGAGGCTTCGACGAGCGCGCGCGAATGGTGGCCTTCAGGCGCGTCCACTTCGCCTTCTTCGCATCCTTGTACTTCTGCTTCGGATCGACGTGCTCGCCGCCAGGACGCCACTTGTCGTCGCGCTTGACCTCAATGCCGAGCGACTTCTTGTATTCCGCCTTGGGCACCCACTTGCGTTTCGGCGCGTCCGGGTCGCTCCTGGCGAATCCGGCATTGGGACCACTGGGACGCGATTCGGGGGCCTGCCGCGCCGAACCCCTGGCGGAGGCGGGCTTCCACTCGAGCTTCTGATCGCGCGCCTTCGCACTCCGGCTCGGACCGGCACTTTCGTCCCTCGGCGTATACGACTTCGGGCGAAATGACGACCGCGCCTCGTCGCGCGCGGAGGGCCGATGCCCCGTCTCTTTAGGCTTGAACGTGCCCTTGGGCTTCCACTCGGGCTTGCCGCCCGCATCGCCCTTGGGCTTCCACGATGACGTCTCGTCGCGGTCGCTCTTCGACTTCCATCCGGGCTTCTCTCCCCAGCCGGCGCTGTGGCCCGCTTCCTTTGGCTTGAACGTGCCTTTCGGTTTCCACTCGGGCGGCTTGCTGCCGCGAGCCTGTCCTGCGGGCCTGTCATCACGGTCGTCGAACGAGCCGCGTGCCGCCGCACCCTTCGGCTTCCATGCGGGTTTACCGTCGTCTCTACGCGCGGCTGATACGAATGAGCCTTTCGGTTTCCATTCCGGCTTGCCTTCCGTAGCTTTAGCGAAGGCGCGCTTCTCGCTTGCGGCCTGCCGCGCCGGCTTATCCGCCGGAGCTTCCGCGAAGGAGGGCTTCTCGTCAAACGATCGACTCGGGGGTTGGGGCTTGGGGCTCAATTCGCCCTTCGGGACCCATGCGGGTTCGTCGCCGGGAGCTTGCCGCGCCGTAGGTTTGGCGGCGGCGGGCGAGAACGACTTCCTCGTCTTCCACTCGGGCTTGGCGTTCCATGCTCGTTCAGGCCTGGGGTTCGCCTGATCGCCCGTCGTCTGCCGCGGATCCCGCTCGCGTCCGCGATCCCCGCGCACGCGCATGAAGTCTTGCGCGTCGTGACGCGATGGCCAGAGCTTGCCATGCTGGAACCATTTCAGCTCGGCGGTGGGGTGCTTCTCCTTCAGACGATTGAAGGTTGGCATGATGTCTTCGAGGGAAGCGGCGCGGAACGCCGTCGGTTGGCCGTCGACGATGATCGTCCAATACACGTATCTAGGCGGCACAAAGTATCCTAGCGTGAAATGGAGTTGGTGGTCGCCCGTATCGACGAGTTGCGCCCCCGTCTGACGGAGGCGTTCGAGCGGTGGGCAGGTGAAGATGTTGGGCCCGCGCCGCGCTCGTGCGCGCTATCTGGTGGCGCGACCGCGCTGATCTTCCTTGGCGCTCTGAAAAACGCCAACGTGGACTGGTCTCGCATCACGCTGTTCTGGGCCGACGAACGCGCCGTCCCGCCAGACGACCCGGAATCGAACTACGGCATTGCGCAGCGGATGCTGCTTGAACCGCTCGGCGCCAAGGCGCCGCGCGCGTTCCGGATGGCATTTGACGCGGCCCACGACCGGCCCGGCCTGTCGAGCCTGGGCACCGCGGCCATGCGGTACGACACGCTACTGGCTCGCGAACTCAGTAGCGGCGCACTGGACCTGGCACTGCTGGGCGTGGGCGAAGACGGTCACATTTGCTCCCTGTTCCCCGACCACCCCGCGCTGATGGTTGACGGCCTGCGCGTGGTCGCCGTGGAAGATGCGCCCAAGCCGCCGCCGCGCCGGCTCACGCTGTCGCTGCCGTTCGTGCTGCAGACCACGAAGATCTGGCTGATCGCGATCGGCCCTCGCAAGCTGCCAGTGCTGCAGGCCGCATTGTCGAGAACGCAACGTGCTACGCCGCTCGACCTGCTGCTGCATCAAGCGAAAGACGTCACGGTGTTTACGGATCAAGTCATTCGCAGGGCGTGATTCCGAGTACGGCGCTGCCTCTCCCCGTTGCGTCACATCCGCTTCAGCTTCTCCACCAGCGTCGTCCGCTTCAAACCCAGCAGGCGGGCGGCGGCGCCGCGGTTGTGCGCCGTGCGCGACAGCGCGCGGTCGATCAGGTCTTTCTCGATCTGCCCGATCAGCGCGGGCAGGTCGATGCCCTTTTCCGGCAGATCCAACGACGGCATGACCGCGTCTGCCTCGATTGGCTGCAGATCAGGCGGCAGATCCGCGAGCTCGATTTGCCTGCGGCCGCCGAGCAGCGCGAGGGCGCGCTCGATCGCGTTTTCAAGTTGGCGGACATTGCCGGGCCATGCGTAGGCCATCAGCCGGCGCATGGCTTCTTGCGAGACGGTGATGGCGACCGGTAAACCTGAAGGCTTGTCGCCACCACTCGCCTGGTCGCGACGAGCCAACTTCTCGATGAACCGCTGCACGAGCGGCGGAATGTCGTCGGGCCGCTCGCGCAACGGCGTCAGGTGGACGGCGATCACGTTCAGGCGATAATAAAGATCCTCACGGAACGTTCCGTCCTTCACCATCTTCAACAAGTCTGCGTTGGTCGCGGCGACAATGCGGACGTCCACCTTGATGGTGCGGTTGTCACCAATGCGCTCGAACTCTCGCTCCTGCAGCACGCGCAGCATCTTCATCTGCAACGCCATGGGCATGGTGCCCACTTCGTCGAGGAAGAGCGTGCCCTTGTCGGCCTGCTCGAGCCGGCCCTGGCGCATGGCCACCGCGCCGGTGAACGCGCCGCGGACGTGGCCGAACAATTCGGCGTCGAGCAGCGTCTCGGGAATCGCGCTAACGTTAATGGCAACGAACCGCTCGCGATGCCGCGGGCTGGTCTGATGAATCGCCCGCGCGACCATTTCCTTGCCGGTCCCGGTCTCACCGCTAATCAGAATCGTCGCCGGCGTCGGCGCCACCGTTTCAATCAACTGGAACAACGCGCGCATGGCGGCGCTCCTGCCGACCATGGATCCCAGCCCGAAACGCTCGTCGAGTTGCTGATGCAGGTACGCGTTCTCGCTTTTGAGCCGACTCTGCTCGAGCGCATTGGTGAGCACGTGCATCAACTCGTCAAACTGAAACGGCTTGGAGATGAAGTCGGCGGCGCCTCGCTTGATGACGTCGACGGCGTCCTTCACGGTACCGTACCCGGTGACCACGATTGCGACGATACCGGGATAGCGCGTGAGGGCGGCGTCAATGACGAGGCGGCCGTCAATGCCCGGCAGGCGCAGGTCCGAGACAATGACGTCGAATGCAAATCCGTCGAGGGCTTTCAAGGCTGACTCGCCGTCCGCGGCCTGAACCACTTCGAAGCCGTGGTCCGTAAGTCTCTCAGCGACAACACTTCGCAGCGATTCTTCATCGTCTACGAGGAGAAGGTGTGGCATCGATTGTCAGAATATTGACGAACCTGCACGGCCCTGTCAAGGGCTGCACACCTAATCTCACACTGGCAGCCTCCGATACACCCTTTGGAGGCAACCCAGTGGAACGGCAAACAGTGAGCATCATGAAGGCGTGCGAGATGGTCGGCGTCAGCCGGCGCACAATTTACAACTGGATCGCGGCAAACAAGGTCGAATACCTGCGCACCGCTGGTGGCAGCATCCGCATTTTCGTCGACACCTTGTGGCGCGAGCCGGATGGCACGAAGCACCCGAATAGCCCCGACGCCGTCGCATAGCAGGCTAGGATGCAAAGGCACGACATGGCAGGAGAAGATTCTCGCGAACTCCTCCACCGGCTGAACAACCAGCTCGGCGTGATCCTCGCGCACGCCGAGTTGCTAGAAACCAAAGCGCAAGACGCCGCTCAGAAGGCGCGCGCAACCCAAGTGGTCACGGCCGCGCTCCAGGCGATGGCCGTCTCGCGCGAACTAAGCGAGGCCGTCGCCGACTCCACGTAGCGTCTCGCCCCCGGAAGGTCCCGGCTCGAGCCGGACTACTCCGTCCCAACCTGCTGCAGCCCATCCGCAAATCCGTAATTGTTCCTCCAAATTTAATATCGCCTGCCAATTTTTTGACCGCCAACTATCGCGGTCGCCAATATTTTGGCTGACAGGGTAGGTTATTGATACGCAATTTTGTCAGCGCCGAGTTGAGCATATCCGTGTAACCGTTTGAATATTCAGCAACTTACAAGATTACTACCAAGCTCTTGCACATCGCTGACCACTCTGACAACGCTTAGGCATCGCCTTTGCCTTAGGTCAGGCAACGGAGATGTTTGAGATGACCCCGACGACTGATATCGCTAACCCGCGTGTTGAAGCCGGCATTCCCTTTGTCGAAGCGCTTGCCCGCCGCATGGCGGCCACCATGCCGCACTCGATCGACCTGAGCGATCTCGTTCAGGACGGCGTGATCGGCCTGATCGACGCCGCCCACCGTTTTGACGACTCGCGCGGGATCAAGTTCGAGACATTTGCGGAGCGCCGCATTCGCGGGGCGATGATCGACGCGTTGCGCAAGGACGCCTGGCCGCGAGGTGTGCGCCGGGTTCGACGCGAGCTGGAGGCAGCCAGGGAGAAGCTGCGCGCCTCGCTCGGTCACGAGCCGTCGCTGGCGGACCTCGCGCAAGAGATCGGCTCCGACGAAAAGCGCCTCGGCAAGACGATTGTTCGCATCAACACCATTGAGTCGACGTCGCCGTTCTCGAGCGCCGAGAACGTGGACGAGTCGCAACTGCCCGCGGTGATGGTGCCCGCGGAGCCGGAGCGACCCGACATGCAGTACGAGCGTGCCGAAGTGAAGGGACGCGTACGCAACGCGATTGCCACGCTCCCGCCGCGCGAGCAGCGCGTGATTGCGCTCTACTACTACAACGAAGTAACCATGAAGGACATTGGCACCGAGCTGGGCGTCAACGAATCGCGCGTGTCGCAGTGGCACGCGCGGGCCATCAAGCGGCTGCGCGAGGCGCTCGGCGCCGAGCTCACGCCGATTGCCGCATCAGTGGCATTGCGCGCGGCGTTTGCGGCGTTCGAGGCGGGGAATTCGATTGCCGCGATGACCGGCAGTCCCAAAGCAGGACTTGCCGCCATCACGAAACCGAAGATGGCGAAGGCTTCTCTTCCCGAGTCAGATACTCGCGTTTCGCATGCCGCGCACAAGCGAGCGAACCTGGTACTGGTGGTTGATCAGGACAGCGTGTCGCGGGCGGCGCGCAGCAAGTCGCCCAACCTGAAGGGCTTGGAGAGCCAGCGGCACGCGGTCTCTTCGAGAAAGCGTTCCGCGTCGGTGCCGGCGACATCACCGGTCACGAAGATGACGCGCCGCGCCAGTGCGGGCGTGGCTACGGCCATCGCGCGGTAGAACTGCATGCCGTCAATGCGCGGCATCTTCAGGTCGCACACGATCAGATCGTAGTTGGCTTCGGTGAGGCGGGTCAGCCCCTCCTCACCGTCGCCGGCGCGATCGACGGTGAACCCCGCGTCCTCCAGGGCCTCGGACACGGCCACCGACAGCGCGGGCTCATCCTCCACCACCAAGACGCGCAATCCCTTGAACGCCTCGAGCGAGATTGGCTGCTGCGCGGCGCGCGCGGCCGGCGCGTTCAAGTGCTGGCCCGAGACGGGCAACTCGACGAAGAACGACGCGCCTCGCCCTTTGGTGGACGTGAGCCAGATGCGTCCGCTGTGCTCCTGCACGATGGCATAGGCGACGGTGAGGCCGAGTCCCGTGCCTTGTCCAACTTCCTTCGTCGTGAAAAACGGATCGAAAACTCGCCCCTGCCTTTCCTCCGCAATCCCAGGCCCATCGTCATTCACCTCGAGCACGGCGGAGCCGCGATCGGAATCGTGCGAGGTTCGCACGACGATGGTGCCGCGGCCGTTGGCGCCGATGCAGGCCTGCTCGGCATTGATTACGAGGTTGAGCAACACCTGCTTGATCTGATGACCGTCGGCAAACACCTCAGGCAATCCGTTCGCAAGTGCCTCGATCACCCGCACGTTGCTGACCTTCTGCTCGTACGCCCTTAGCGTGAGGGTCTCGCGAATCACCTGGTTCAGGTCCACCATTGCGCGCGTCGTCTGGCGCTTGCGCGCAAACGTCAGCAGGTTTCGGACAATTCTGGCGGCACGTTCGGACTCGGCGAGGATGACCTCAAGACCCTGGCGCGTCTTGTCGTCGACGTTACGCTCGGCCAGCCGCTCGGCCCACGACAGAATGGTCGCCAGTGGGTTGTTCAGCTCGTGCGCGACGCCTGAGATGGTTTGGCCGAGCGCAGCCATCTTCTCGGCCTGCAGTAAGTGGTAGCGGCCATCGCGCGACTGATCGTCGAGCTTCTTGCGTTCGCTGACGTCGCGGATGAGGGCTTCGACGTGCAGCGAGTTGCCTTGAGAGGGGTTCGACGCGCTGGCAGTGACCTCAACCCAGATTGGCCCGCCATCCACGCGACGGAGGCGCATCAGGTGATCGGTGACGAGGCCTTCGCGATCGAGGCGCTCGATGAAGAGAGTACGTGCCTGGAGATCGACGAAGCGCGAGACGTCGAATGGTTGAACGAGCGTTTCAGCGGTCTCCAGCGGGTAGCCGAAGATCATTTTCAGGTGGGGATTGGCGGCGAGCGTCGTCGTGCTGGCCGCTCCGACGGTGCCAATGTAGACACCCTCGCGAACGGCCTGGAACACATTCACCCGTTACTTCTTTGGCGGGAACGGGGTGGGCGTCTTGCCGGCGGCGTTGCCGGGCGTCCACTTCTTCTCGATGGCGGCGCGAATGGAAACGACATCGGCGCCCGACGAGTAGAGCTGCATGGCCTCGCGCGCGACGTCGATGCAGATGGTGCAGCCGAAGCCGTGCGTGTCCCACTCGAGGACGTTGCCCCTGGCGTCGCGTCGGGCCACAAAGCACGCGTCGTTGGCCTTGTGGCCATCGGCTCCGCAGCCGCAGTAGCACGGCACGTACTGCAGAATTTCAGGGTGCTGCGCGGCGAAGTCGTAAGTGGCGCGCACGATCTCCATGGGCCGGACGGGCGCAAAGCCCATGGCCGGTAGCGGCGGCGCCGTCTTGCGGACAAACATGGGCTTGGCGGTTGAGACCGTGGGTTTGGCAGCCGGCTTGGCGCCTGCCTGATTGGCCGCCGAGAGCGCCACCGTCGTGACCAGCGCCAACCCGGCAATTCCGAGCAGAACCGTAAAGGGTGTTCCGAGCGTCTTCATGGCAGCTAATTTAGCATCACTCGCCGCTATACTGGCCCCCTCCAGATGAAGCTGTTTGGCCGCCAAGATTTGCTGCTCATCGGCGCCCTCACAACGGCGTTGATCGTGGTTTTCTCCTCGAGCATTTCGCGCCTGCTCGACTACACCCGCGAGATCGAGCGGCAGAGCGGGCTGAGGTTGGTGCCTGCGCTGGTCCTGCTCACCGTGGCCTTCCTGTTTCACCATTACCGCCGCAATCACCTTGACCAGGCCAAGACTGAGGCGGCAGAGGTGGCGAGCAAGGCGGCGCAGCATCGCGCCGAAGAGCTGGAGCGCCTCGTCGCGTTCGGCCAGGCGCTGGGCCGCGCGCTCGACTTTGGTTCCATTCGCCTCGCGATCGGTCAGCACCTGTCGGCGCTTGCGGGCACCGATGAGGTGTGGGTGCTGGTGCGCGAAGGCAACGAATGGCAGGCGTTATCCGGCGACAAGCATGGTGGCGAGGAGGTCTTGCGATGGGGCGACATCGCCGAACAACTGCTCTCCCCCGATGGAGCCGACAAGACCCCGACCCATCTGACGCAGTCGCGCTCGATTGGTTTTCCGCTGATTGTCGGCGGCTCGGCCATAGGGGTACTGGGTGTGCGGCCACAACCGTCGGTGTTGGCGTCAGACAGGCGCCGCATGATTGAAGCGGCGGCGACGCTGCTGGCGGTGTCGATCAAGAACGCGCAGTTGTTCCGCGAGGTGCGCGAGAACAGCGTGCGGGATGCCCTCACCGGCTGCCTCACGCGCGGTCACGCGCTTGACGTAATCGACGGGGAACTGCGCCGCGCGCGCCGAAGTCAGACGCCGGTGTCAATGATCCTGTTCGACCTGGATCACTTCAGGATCGTGAACGATCGCCACGGCCACCTGTGCGGCGATGCCGTGCTGAGTGCCGTCGGCAAGCGCATGAAGGACGTGCTGCGCGGCTCGGACCTCAAGTGCCGCTACGGTGGTGAAAAGTTCCTGGTGTTGCTGCCGGAAACACCGCTCCACGGCGCCCGCCGCGTCGCCGAGACTCTTCGTCGCGAAATTGCCGAACAACCGGTGCCGTGGTCGGGCGAGGCGCTCACCATTACCGCCAGCTTCGGCCTGGCGCAGACGCTGCCAGGCGAGGTCAACGTGCAGGCGATCATCGCGCGTGCGGATCAGGCGTTGTATCGCGCAAAAGACGACGGCCGCAACTGCGTCCGCACTGCGGCTGAGACGGCCACCCTACTTCCAGACGACCGCACTCGACA
>Ga0183260_10004164_pt1 | contig 11540 bp, 14 predicted proteins | sample AntDrymUQ4972206_2_FD_129768 | JGI IMG/M metagenome (GOLD analysis project Ga0183260, IMG submission 129768) | Polar desert sand microbial communities from Dry Valleys, Antarctica - metaG UQ497 (22.06) (version 2) (version 2) | ecosystem: Environmental > Terrestrial > Soil > Desert | place...
ACGAATGCCCAGGATCCACAGCGCATAGGGTTATCCAGCAGCCGACTTCACACCCCGGAGCTGACGCCGCTGGGGCACTCCATAAAGGGGTCTGCTTCGCGCGATCTTGCGCCTACGAAACAGGGTAGTACTGCACCGGCACGACCACGCTCGTCGCGATCTTGTCGTGCCAGGTCTGCTTCTCCTTGTCCCAGAGCATCCAGAGGTAGCCGAGCAGACACACGACGCCGGAGACGATGCGGCCGAGGTAGCGCACGACACCGCGCCCGTAGCCGATCGGCCCGCCGCTCGAGAAGTCGATCACGCGAATCCCGAGCGCCCTCTTGCCGAGGGTTTGGCCGCTCGCCCCACCCTCCAGATATCCGAAATACGCGATTCCGATGAGCAGGCTGAGGCCGTAGCCAACGGCCTGATCGAAGATCGCAGCGAAAACGACATACACGATCCCGAGCAGAATCGCGTCGATCAGATACGCGACCAAGCGACGGCCGAAACTGGCGCGAGGCCCGCTCGGCCCCTGGGCCGCCCAGGCGGGATCAGCCGGCGGCGTGGGTGGAACCTGCGACGGGGCACCCTGCGGAACTGGCGGGTCTTGCTCACTCATGCGTCCCTCCTCAGAGAATCGAGAATCGCTGCAGCTCCCACACCCAGCTCGCTGCCAGCCCGAAGTAAACAACACTCACCGGAACGACGAGCCTACGTGCCGGCCCGAGGAGCATCGCCAGCGCGAGCACGACGAGGAGGATTCCTCCCGGGTTCGCGGCGAACGCCCCGGCGAGATCGAGCTCGACGGATGAGGTTACGCTCGTAGTCATGCCGCATAGCGGACACGGCACGCCCGTGAGCGCGCGCAGGGGACACGGCAGCCCGGGCTCTCCGGGAAGCGCGGCGCGTGCAGCTGCGCAACCGAGCAGGATCGCCGAGGCGGCGCGAAGGTCGCCGTCATCGAGCGGGATCCGGTGTCCGGAGACGACGTTCACGCTCGCGCTGCCTTTACCCGCGCCAGCTGTTCGAGAAAGCCTTCATCGGAGACTGTGAGGCCATCGGGAATACCTCCGACCCGGGGGCGAAGGCGCGTGGCCATGGTGCGCGCAAGCTCCTGCCGCGCCCCCCGCTCGAGCGACGCTCGGCGGTCGAGGAAGGAGCGGACGGTTGCGAGCTCCTCGACCGTGACCGCGCTCACGTCCCACGATGCGAGCGCTTGCGGAAGCGGCTCGGGCGCCCTGGAGGTCGTCCCGAGAACCTGAACGGTCTTTCGTGGCGCGCGGGCGACGACCGTGCCTGCCGCAAGGTCTCCGAGCCGCTGGTTCCGGGAGGTAACGAGAATCGACGCGATGCCGACAAGGTAGGCGGAGGGGAGGAAGTCGACGATACGCAGGAGGTTTCTGATCACGCTGGAGACGAAGCCGATCGGCTGCCCACTGGCGAGCACGACGCGCAGGCCGGTCCAGCGCTTTCCCGGAGTGCGACCGCCTGCCAGCACCTCGAACGCGACGTCGTACACGAACAGGATCATGAAGGTCGAAAGCGCGAGCAAGCCGCCCGCCAAGCCGCCACCGGCTCCGAAGACCGAGAAGACGACGAACGCGCAGACCAGCAGCGTGATCTGGATCGTTAGGTCGATCGCGGCCGCGGAGAACCGCGACCCGACGCCAGCCAGCGGGACGGTCACGGTCAGGCCTTCCGGCGTTTCGATCGTCATGCGATCCTCGTAGCGCATTCCCATGACTCTCGATCATTTTCTCCATGATCGCGCCGGCGCGTGGCGTGAGCTCGAAACCCTCGTCGGACGGGGAGGACGCAGACCGCACCGGCTCGGAGCGGAAGGGGTGCTGCGGCTGGGCGAGCTCTACCGCGGAGCCACGGCAGATCTCGCACTGGCCCGCAGGCGCTGGCCGGGCGACCCCGTCGTCCAGCGGCTCGATGAGCTCGTCGCCCGCTCGCGTCACCTCGTGTACGCGGCGCCGTCGCGGCGGTTCTCTCCGCTCGAGTTCCTGGCGAGCGGCTACTGGCGGCTCGTCGCCGAGCGCCCTGTCCTGCTGGCCGTTTCCGCGCTTCTCCTGTTTGCGCCGGCCGCTCTCGGCGCGAGCTGGGCGCTCGACGACCCCGGCGCGGCGGGAGGTCTCGTCCCGCTCGAGTACCGACAGGTGGCAGAGCCGCGGACCGAAGGCACCGACCTCGGATTCTCGCCCGACGAGCAGGCCGGCTTCGCGACCGAGATCTTCACGAACAACATCCGCGTTTCGTTCCTCGCGTTCGCGGGCGGGATCACGGGTGGTGTCCTGACGGCGGCGGTGCTCCTCTTCAACGGAGTGCTCCTCGGCACTGTCGGCGGGCTGGCTTGGGAAGCCGGTAACGGGAAGTACTTCGTGGAGCTGGTATCCGCGCACGGAGTGCTCGAGCTCTCGTGCATCGTCGTCGCAGGCATGGCCGGACTGAGGCTCGGCTGGGCGATCGTCGATCCGGGGCGGCTTCCGCGGCTCACCGCACTGAGACACGAGGCGAGGCGCGCGGTCTTGATCGCGCTCGGAACGGCGCCGTGGCTGGTGCTCGCCGGCCTCGTGGAGGGATTCCTGACTCCTACGGGCCTCGGTCTCGCCCAGGCGCTCGCGATCGGCGTGACGCTCGGAGCGGTGTATTGGGCTCTCGTGATCTGGCGCGGGCTCCTGGCACAGGCTCCCGAGTAAGTGAGAAAGCTGCGGACACTTGATAGGAAATTGAGCGGATGGAGCGCTCAAAAGCTGCCTGCTTCACACCCCGAAACACACGTCTCCCGGGCGCTCCATAAAGGGGTCTGCTCCTTCGCGATCGAGAATCCGCGCTAGCGGATTCACGATCTTGCGCCAGTTAGAGTCGCGCTCGAGCTTTCGCTCTGAGATACGCCTGTACGCACGTGGCGCCGAGGCGCTCGGGCGGCGCCTCGACGACCGTCGCGCCCGCCGAGCGGAGCGCGGACACCGCCTGCTCGCGTGCCGCGAGCACTTCTGTTGCCGCGACGGCCCGGTAGACGGCGAGCCCAGAAGTGGGGTCCGCGGAGACGAGCCGTTGCAGATCCGGATCCGTCGCGCCCGCGACCACGACGTGGTGTCGGCGCGCGAGGATCGGAAGCGCGTCGACCAGCGAGCGCGCGGCCGAGGACTCGAGCAGATCGGTGAGGACGAGCACGAAGGCCCGCTTGGAGACGCCGAGCCGGCGAAACGCGAGCGCGTAATCCGAGTCCACGCGGGTCGGCTCCAGGTCGAAGAGGGAAGCGACGACGTCCCGCGCGGCGCGGCGGCTCGGGCGCACGTGTCGCCGGATCTCCGCGTCGAAGGCGACGAGGCCACAGCGGTCGCCCAGCTCGTCGGCGACCGCAGCGACGGCGGCGACCGCATCCACCGCGACGTCGAGCCGTGTGCCGCCAGCGAGCGGAGCGCCCATGAGCCGGCCCGAATCGAGGGCGCAAATGACGTCACGATCTTGCTCGACGCGGTACTGGTTCGACATCGGGCGCCCTACCCGCTCGCTCGCGGCCCAGTTCACCTGCCGGATGTCATCGTCCGGCTGGTAGTCGCGGATCGACTCGAACTCGGTGCCGAGCCCGAGGCTGCCACGCGTGCGGTGACCGGTCTCGCGAAAGCGGCCGCGACGTACGGAGTCGGCGATACGGCTTGCTGCCGGAAGATCCGGGTAGACGTGCAGCTCCGTCTCTTCGAGCACCGTGAAGTCGCGGCGGCCGAGGCCGAGCGGCCCCGTGCGACGGGCGACGGGCGCTCGCAGCACATGCCGGCCTCTGCGCCTGGCAACCAGCACTCCTTCGAGCTGCGTGTCCGCTTCGGACGGCTCCAGCTCGACATCGGGCGGAACCGGTTGGCGCAGTCGAACCGAGCCGGAGACGGGCACGACCTGCGTGAGCGAAACCGCGGCCGGAACTCCGCGGGCGGCGGAGCGCGGAAGCAAGCGTCGAACAGCGGGCCGCCCGCGCACGGCGAACACATCCGCGGCGAGCGCGCCCACGAGCGCAGCCGCTGCGAGCGCGAGGACGGTCCATGGGAGCACCAATGCCGACAGGGCGAGCGCCGCGACAGCCACGGCCGTGCGCTGGGTGGGGCTCACCGCGGAACCGGCACCGACGCCAGCGCCGCGCCGACCGCATCCTCGGCCGTGTAGCGCTCGAGCTCTGCCTCGGGACGAAGGACGAGCCGGTGCCGGAGAACCGGGCGCGCGGCGTCGACGACATCGTCGGGCGTGACGAAGTCGCGACCGGCCAGCCTCGCCAGCGCTCGTGCGGCCGCGAGCAGATGAACCGCCGCGCGCGGGCTGGCGCCGAGCTCGACCGACGGGAGCTCCCGTGTCTTGCGGACGAGTGCGACGACGAAGGCCGCCACCTCGTCCGAGACCGCGGTCGCGTCGACGTCCTGGCGCGCAGCTTCGAGCTCCTCGCCGCGAACGACCGCCGTCACTGCGTCGAGCGCCGGCGCCGAGACGCCTCTGTGGGCGAGCCTCAGGATCGCGATCTCGTCGGCTTCGGGCAGATAGCCGAGCTCGAGCTTGAAGTGGAAGCGGTCGAGCTGCGCCTCCGGGAGCGGATACGTGCCCTCGTATTCGATCGGGTTTTGGGTGGCGAGGACGAGGAAGGGCGCCGCTAGCGGATGGGTCTCGCCGTCGATCGAGACCTGCCGTTCCTGCATCGCCTCGAGGAGAGCGGCCTGCGTCTTCGGAGGCGTGCGGTTGATCTCGTCCGCGAGGAGGATGTTGGTGAACACCGGCCCTGGCCGGAAGACGAGCTCGCCGCCACGGAGAGCCGTCGTCCCCGTCAGGTCGGACGGAAGCATGTCCGGCGTGAACTGAACCCGGCGGAAGTCGACATCGAGCGCACGCGCTAGCGCGTTGGCGAGCAGCGTCTTCGCGGTGCCCGGCGGCCCCTCCAGGAGGACGTGCCCTCCGACGACCGCCGCCGCGAGCAGCTGCTCGACGAGCGCGCCCTGACCGACGACGACCCTCTCGACCTCCGCCCGCACGCGGGCAGCCAGCTCTCTCACGCGATCGCCTCCTTCTCTTCCAGTCGTCGCAGGGATCTTCCCAGGGCGAGCAGCTCGCTCTCGCCGGTGTCCAGACCGAGAGCCGAGTCGACCAGGTCGAGATCGAGTCCCCTCGACGTGGCTGCTGCTCGAAGTGCCTCTTCGCTCGCGTCCGGGGCCAGCCGCAGCTCTCTTGCGAGGCGCTCGCGAACGACTCGACGCGCTGTCCGGACGCCCTCGCTGCGCGGTCGCGTCTTCGCGAGCTGAACGGCGAGTGCCTCCGCGAACTCGACTCGCGCGGGCGGCAGCTCGCGGCCGGGTAGCTCCGGCGGCCCCAGGCGCCGGCCACGGGAGAGGGCGAAGGTCAACGCGGCGAGGCAGAGGCCTGCGAAGGCCCACCACCAGTTACGAGGGATCGCCCGGAGCCCGCTGGCCGCGCCGTAGCCGTGGAAGCTCTCCGCGAAGACCACCGGTCTCCCGGCCGCTCCCGCCGCTGCCAGCCCGAAGGCGGCGTTGTCGGCCTCGGCGAGGAGCCGGTTTCGAAGCGGGGAGGCGGTGGAGAGAAGAACGAGCTCGCCTCGACCCACGGGACGCTCGATCGCGAGCGCCCCGTCCGAGGTCTCCAGCAGCACGCCGGCGGTGGTCTTCCACAGGCCGACTCCGTCGGCCTCGACGCTCTGTACGCCGCCCAGGCCCTCGGCGGCGGGAGACGCGGTCGCCTGCCCCACGGAAAGCGGTTGCCAGCGGGGAACCCCGTCGTCGATGGCGCGAAGCCAGCCGGGATCTTCTCCTGCGTGGAGAAGCCGCCCACCGGCGCGCAGGAAAGCCTCGATCGCGCGAGCGTCCTCGGCCGGCACGGGGCGCGCGTCGAGCAGCACGAGCGTGCTTCTCGGGTCGAGCTCTATGTCTCCTGGCGGCGCCCGAAGCCGCACGACAGGGCGATCGAAGCGGCGCAGGAGCTCTGCGTAGGCGGCCGCGCCTTCCGGCGCGGTGGCAAACGAGGAGGAGTCCGGACCGCCCGGCGACCCGGTCGCCTGGTCGAGCGCGCGCAAGCCGAGGTTCACCGCGACGATCGCGGCTGCGACAAGGCCCATCACCGCCCACGGCGAGCGCATCTTCATCGAGCGAGCACGGCCTCCCATGCCTCTCGCACGCGACGCGCGTCGTCGGGGGTGGGCGGACGGCGCCCGTAAACGACCTCGTCGAACGAGCGGGCGCCGGCGGCAAACGCGTCCGAGCGAAACCTTCGGACGAGCGCGCCGGTCGTGATCGACGACGGGTCGTCGAGCTGCCGGCGTTCGGCGAGACGAAGAACGCCGGCGCCGAAGCGGAGCCGAAGCGCAAGCTCGAGGTCTCCGGCGAGCTCCGCGGCGTCCGCTTCTCGCTCGAGCGCGCCTGCGTCCTGCGCGGACTCGACCCGAGCCCGGCCGCTCCTGCGCTCGGCTCCAGGTCCGCGCCGCCCGGCGAGCGTCGTCGCAAACACGAGCGCGAGAGCGAGGACGATGGCGGCGAGCAGGAGCCAGACGACGTTGTTGCCGCCCGGAAGAACGCGATCGACGAAGTCGCCGATCGGTTGCAAGCGGTCGCCCAGCCAGTCGAGAACGCCGCGCAGCGGACGGGGGAGCTCGGTCTCGTTGAACCGCCCTTCGGAAAGGATCCGCTGCGCCTCCTCGCGCGCCTCGGCGGGATCCTCGTTCACGAGTCCTCGCCGTCCTGGGGCTTCCAACCGGGTGGGGACGGCCAGAAGGGCGGCTGCGCGCCTCCGGTGGGGTGTCGAGGGCTCGGCAGGAGCGGCGGCGGCGCGGGGATGTCTGCAAACGGCGGATCAGATCCCGGCTCGGCTGGATCCCCGAGGCGCGCGGCCAAGAGCGCGAGGTCGAATCCCTCCTTGCGCACTCGGAGGTCGATGTACAGCACGATCGTCACGGCAGCGACGAAGGGCGTCGTCAGGACGCCGGCGAAGACGGACGCGAGGAAGTTCGCGAGAACGGACACGGCCTCGCTGTCGGTCGAGAATGTGACGGCGAGGAACGCCGCCGTGACAGCCGACTGGACGATCCCGGCGAGGATGGCGCCCAGGACGAGGATCGCGAAGGTCCTCCACCAAAAGCCTCTGACGAGCCTGAACGAGCGCCCGAGTGCCCGGCGCCCCTTCGTCCCCTCCATCAGGAGCACCGGCACCGCGACCGCCCACGCGAAGTAGAGCCAGACGCCCGGTGCGATGCAGGCGAACAGGGCAAGGACAGCGAGAAACGTGCCGAGAAACGAGATCCAGACGATCGAGTGCAGCCGCCGGACTACCTCGCCGAGCGAGCGCCGCCACGACGCTGCCCGGCCGAGGTAAGCGTCGGCGACTGTCTTGAAGCAGACACCAGTCGCAATCGTCGTCGCCAGCAGCGTTAGACCGGTCGAGACGAGCACGGCTGCGATCTCCCGCCACAGCGCCTGCTCGTCGAACTCGTTCGAGAGCGGATCGTAGACCGAGCTGTCGGCGACTGAAAGCGTCACGAGCGCGCCCAAGAGCTCGAGCGGCACGACCACGACCAGCACCGCGAGTACGAGTGTCCGCCAGTGCCGCGTGGTGATCTTGATGCCGACGTCGAGGATCTCGCCGATGCCGAGCGCGCGGAGCTGCGGGACTGCTGTCGGCTCGACGGCGCTCATCGCGTGGAGTCTGCACGGGTGCTCGGCGAGCGGCGTGCGGCAACCGCGTCTATCGACGTGGTCGACGAGTGCGATATGCGAGACCTCCGTGTCGAATCGCGCGAACGACTACTCCGTCCGGGTTCCATGGTGTAGACGACGCGGTAGTTGCCGACGCGGGCTAGCCAATGTCCGTGCAGGCGACCCACATTGCGCGCCCACACTCTCGGGTCGCAGCGCGCACGTCATGTTCTGGACGCGTGAACCCGCAGGGCGCTCAATGCGGCATGTCGTTCCTTATGGACGCCGTTCTGCGCGCCCCCGAAGAAGCTCTTCGTTCCGGCCCGAGAACCTAGCCCGAGCCGACCTTCTTCGCCGCGCGCTTCTCGCTGCGGCGCTCCTTGAGCGTCTTTTGCGCCTTCTTCTTCTCCTGCTTTTTCGGTTTGTCGGTGCCCTTGCTCATGGCGAACCTCCAGCCCGGCCGCGTGCTATGACCTTGCCAACCCTACCCGGGCTGGGGGACCGAGCCCGCGGTCAACTTAGGTATGAGCAGGGTGTTCCCGTCATGCGCCCGGTAGGAATCGAACCTACGACCTCTGGCTCCGGAGGCCATGTAGACGATGGCGACGCTCGGCGACGCTCGGCCACTATCGGTAGCAACCATGCGGATTTGCGGCCTCTGAGCGTACGCAGACCCGCATGGCTGCGTTGAGTCGGTTTCGGGACGTTTTGGCCATGAGTTGGCCACGAGGCACGAGGGGGGAGGGGTAGTCGCGAGGACGCCCACCGCTGTTGATCCCCGTCCAGTCAGCGTTTCCCTCCCCGATTGACGGTCGCGCCGATAGCCGACTCGGCGAGTGTCAGATCGGCCGACAGTAGACGAGGTTCTTCGAGCCAACGGCGTCGATGGCCGCTGGCTGATGGGAATCGTGCACAAGGCCCTCCACGACGGCTTGAATCGTCGCGGTGCCTACCTGCCGCCCGACCGCTTCGAGGACGCGGCCAGCTTCATGCTCGTCATAGCCTGCCGCGCGGTCGTTCGCTTCGATCCGGCGTATGGTCAGGCGCTCTCCACCTTCGTCTACCGCCGCACGCGGCCGAGGCTGATCGACTGGTACCGCATGGTGCTCGGCGACACCCGCCATGCCAGCACCTTTAAGGCGCGGCACGCCTTCCACTTCGCTGAGCGCTACGAGGACGAGCTCGACGGAGCGACCTGCGAGGACAGCTACGAGCTCGACGACGAGCACGACCTCGATCGTGCCGAGGAGGAGCTCGGACGCGGGCTCTCCGAGGAGGCGCTCCGTGGGCTCCACCTGTTCCGGCTCGACGAGGAGCACGGCCACCGCATCCGCGCCGGCAGGGGCTCAGAGCTGGCGCGGAAGGCTGCGCGAGTGGAGCTCGGCGCGCTCCGATAGGTGCGGCTAGATGCACACCGTTGCCCCCTCTCGCTTGCTGACGGTTCAAGAGACGGCCGAGCGCCTTGCCGTCAGCGTCGACACCATTCGCCGGCTGATCGCCCGGGGCGAGCTCCCGGCGCTCAAGGTCGGCAAGCAGATTCGCCTCGATCCCTCCGAGCTCGAGAAGTGGGTCCGCTCGTGAACCCCGACGAGCAGTCGATCCTCGCCGCCGCCGCGCGTGGGAACGTGCACGAGTTCAGGTCGCTAGCCCGCTCGTTTCCCAGGCGGGCTCAAGGCCGCGCAGGCGCTCGTCCGCCGCGCTCCTATCATTCGCGTCTCTGGGGCACCTGTTCACGTCAGCGGCCAGCCGCCGAGGGGAAACGGCAAGGTTCACCTGCGAAGCAGAGGCTCGTCCGACTTCCCCGAGCTTCGCTCGAGCGGGCCGCGATTCACCGTCCACCTTCCCCTCTCGACGGAGAAGAAGATCGAGCGCGAGATCCTCGACGCCCGCGCGGGCATGGGCGACGTCGAGACAGGGGGGCGTCCTCTATTCGCTCTATCGCCCGAACTACGAGCGGGTGCTCCTCCACCATGCGACGGGGCCGGGGAAGGACGCCCGGCACGCTCGCGCGGAGCTCACGCTCTCGAGCCCGAAGACAGTCGAGGCCGAGTTCGACGAGTGGTCCGAACGCGCCTGCTTCGTCGAGGTCGGAAACTGGCACTCGCACCCCACAGAAGACGCCGAGCCCTCGCGGTCGGACCTGCGTAACTGGGCCTCCTGGCGCGGGCTGAGCGGGCTATGGCGCTATCTGGGGCTGATCGTCACACCCGGCGAGCTCGGCTGGATGACCCCCCGCTTTCACGCCTGGATCACGACGAAGGACGGCAACGGCCGTCTCGTCACCGAGCCCGCCACGATCGACAATGAAGGGACCTGCCATGCCCCGACTACGCCCAAACCGGAGCTTCCGAGACGACGAGGTCGTCGTCTGCGTCGAGGCGTTCTCGTCCGAGACCCCGGTGACCAACACCTTCGTCCAGCGCGGCCAGCGGCTGCTCGGTGGTGACCCGATCGTGAAGGCGCACTCCTCGCGCTTCGCCCGCGACGGCGCGCTCGCCGAGGAGTATCCGTCCCCGTTCGACGAGGTCGTCGCGGATCCCCCCTTGTACGACGACCCCCGACCCTACGTCCTCGACCCGATACCCGATGAGGACGCGGCCGTTTCCCTCGAGTCCTTCCACGCGGGAGGACGAGACGGGCGCTATGTCAAGAAGGGGTTTCGCCTGCACCGAGACGACCCGCTCGTACGCGCACACCCCGAGCTCTTTACGTCTGCACCGCTGCCCCTGAGCACGGATTGAAAGACGACGTGGGCGACCAGGCCGAAACGGGCTCTGCCGCAAGACCGACTGCCATGGTTGGAAACCCGGTGATCCCGTGCGTCGTAGCGCGAGCCGAGGCCCGTAGCGCTGCGGGCCTCACCCGCGCTTCATGGGGGGCGCCCCGCGAGAAAAAACACGAGCGCTGAAAGACCATTGCTCTACCGCTCGCTGGGCTGCCGTGAACGCGGGTCGAACTTCTCGCTCACTTCAGCCGCCCGCCCAAGCTTCTCGACGATCCAGTAGCGCTCTTCGCGCCTGATGATGCACTCGGCCTCTGGAAAGACGTGATCTTCGCCCGGTGCGACCAGAAATTGTGTTGCCTTGAGGCGGACTGCTTCATACTCGGCGACCGTAAGTCGAACCGGTACGGAACAGCCTTCGTCCGCGCACTCGCAGATCCAATCAGCAAACGCAGGGTTCACCCAGGTGTAGACCGCGTTGTGCGGTTCTATGCGCTCGTTGTGTTCCCGGAAGAGACTCTCGTTCTTCGCTAGGCGATCGTCCCGAATATCCCCCGTCATCGCATCCTTCCGGCGACTGCTTTGGACTGCCGCAGCTCGCTTACTCTACGCCTGTCAAAGAGTCGATGGGGAAAGCGGCGAGAACCGGCGCTACCAGGAGGAAGATCACCGCGCCGATCACGAACAGGACGAACAGTGCCACGACCCAGCGAAGCGGCCGAGAGAGTCGCACACGGATCCGAGCCGAGCGCTGTACTCAGCCTGCTTTGCCGGAACCACGGCGGGCACGCGTGGCCGGGGTTCGCACTGAGCCCGAATATTTGGCGCGGAGACGCTCGTTGTAAAGCCTTTTCAGTGTGCTTGCCAGCTTGCCCGAACGCCTTGAGCTGAGGGCAGAGACTCGGGAGCGGTTATCGATCATGGGGAGTGAGTACCACTTGCTCCACGCGCCAAACATGCGCGAACTGGCAGACGGTCTCCGCGTCTGGCGCGTGAGATCGTGCCTGAGACCCTCGACGAGTTGCTGACCGATGACGTCGACGTCAGCGTCGCGTACGGTTATCGTGTCCAGTTCCGGGGTGAGTCAGAGCCGGGCACGCGGCAGCCGATCGCGCAGTGTGTCGAAGCGCGTTCGGTTTTCTGACGACGCCGCC
>Ga0183260_10004165_pt1 | contig 11539 bp, 10 predicted proteins | sample AntDrymUQ4972206_2_FD_129768 | JGI IMG/M metagenome (GOLD analysis project Ga0183260, IMG submission 129768) | Polar desert sand microbial communities from Dry Valleys, Antarctica - metaG UQ497 (22.06) (version 2) (version 2) | ecosystem: Environmental > Terrestrial > Soil > Desert | place...
ACCTGCACCTCGTCGGCGTTGCCGAACAGCACGTCGACCTGCTCGTCGACGAGGGTGACCCACTCGTCGAGGTGGCGCTGGACGCAGAACGAGTCGGAGAGGGTGAGCGCCACCTTCCCGCCGGCCTCGTGGGCGATGCGGCTGGCCGTGCGGTAGGCGTCCTTGGCCTCGGGGCTGTCGAACAGGTAGCCCTCGAGGTACACGACCTTGGCGTCGCCGATGATCGCCGGGTCGATGTGACCGGGCCCCAGGCGGGCGCCCGCTCCGAGGTAGGTGCTCATCGTCCGCTCGGCGTCGGCGGTGACGACGATCAGGCACCGTCCGGTCGCCGGCCCGTCGGTGGCCGGCGTCGCCGCGAAGGTCACGCCGTTCGAGCCGAGGTCGTGGGCGAAGACCCGGCCCAGCTCGTCGTCGCGCACGGTGCCGACGAACGCCGCCCGCCCCCCGAACGAGGCCACGCCCGCCACGGTGTTGGCCGCCGATCCGCCGGACATCTCGGTACCAACGCCCATCGCCGCATAGAGGTCGGTGGCCCGGCGCTCGTCGATCAGGGCCATCGACCCCTTGACGAGCCCGTGGTCGGCGAGGAAGCGGTCCTGCTCGTGGGTGATGACGTCGACGAGGGCGTTGCCGAGGCCAACGACGTCGTAGCTGGGTCCGGGCACGTGGCGAGATCCTAGGAGCGTGCGCCGCCGGGTACGGCCGGTCGGGGGCGTGCGCCCAGCCCTGGTCGCACCGGTAGCGTGCCAGGCCGTGGCCGACCCCTACCGCCTGCCCACCACCGTGGTCCCGTCCACCTACGCCCTGGTGCTCGAGCCCGACCTCGAGGCGGCGACGTTCGCCGGGGAGGTCTCCATCCAGGTCGAGGTGGTCGAGGCCACCTCCGAGGTGGTGCTGAACGCCCTCGACCTGCAGCTCGACACCGCCGAGGTCGACGGGCGGCCGGCCGAGGTCACCCTCGACGCCGAGCACGGGCGGGCCACGCTGCGCCTGGCCGAGCCGGTCGGGCCCGGGCCGGCCGAAGTGCACCTGCGCTTCCGGGGCACCCTGAACGACAAGCTGCGCGGCTTCTACCGCTCGACGTTCAAGGACTCCACGGGCACCGAGCACACCATCGCCACCACCCAGTTCGAGTCGACCGACGCCCGCCGGGCCTTCCCGTGCTGGGACGAGCCGGCGCTGAAGGCCACCTTCGCCGTCACCCTCGTCGTCCCGGATGACCTGCTGGCGGTCAGCAACGCCGCCGTCGTCTCCGAGACGACGCTCGGCGACGGCCGGCGCCGGGTCGTCTTCGAGCCCACCATGAAGATGTCCACCTACCTGGTGGCGTTCATCGTCGGCCCGCTGGCCGCCACCGATGCCGTTGACGTCGACGGCGTGCCCCTCCGGGTCATAGCCCCGCCCGAGCGGATCGCTCTCGCCCCCTTCGCCCTCGAAGCCGGCGCCTTTGCCCTGCGGGCCTATTCCGACTTCTTCGGCATCCCCTACCCGGGCGGCAAGCTCGACCTGGTCGCCATCCCCGACTTCGCCTTTGGCGCCATGGAGAACCTGGGCTGCGTCACGTTCCGGGAGACGGCGCTGCTGGCCGACGAGCCGCTGGCCAGCCGGGCCGAGCTGCAGCGGGTGGCCGACGTGGTGAACCACGAGATCGCCCACATGTGGTTCGGCGACCTCGTCACCATGAAGTGGTGGAACGGCATCTGGCTGAACGAGGCCTTTGCCACCTTCATGGAGCTGAAGGCCACCGACGCCTTCCGCCCCGAGTGGGACCGCTGGACCAGCTTCGGCGTCGAGCGCGCCGCGGCGTTCGCCGTCGACAGCCTGGCCGCCACCCGGCCCATCGAGTTCCCGGTGGTCTCGCCGGCCGAGGCCGAGGGGATGTTCGACGTCCTCACCTACCAGAAGGGCTGCGCCGTGATGCGCATGCTCGAGCAGTACGTCGGCGAGGACGGGTTCCGGGACGGGCTGCGCCTCTACATGGCCGCCCACGCCTACGGCAACACCGAGACCAGCGACCTGTGGGACGCCATCGAGCAGGCCACCGGCCAGCCGGTGCGAGCCACCATGGACAGCTGGATCCTGCAGGGCGGCTTCCCGCTCGTCACGGCCACGTTGTCGGCCGACGGCGTGGCCGTCACGCTCGACCAGGAGTCGTTCCGCTTCCTGCCCGACCGCGTCGTCGAAGAGCACGTGCCCCTCTGGTCGGTGCCAGTCGTGCTGCGCACCTCCACCGGCGACGTCCAGCGGGTGCTGCTCGACCAGCGTTCGCGGACCGTGCCCCTCGACACCAAGGCCGACTGGGTGGTGGTCAACGCCGGCGCCTCCGGGTTCTACCGGGTGCGCTACGCCCCGGCGCTGCTGGCCGCCCTGCTCGGCGACCTCGCCGCGGCCAAGCTCACGCCGCTCGAGCGCCACGCCCTGGCCAGCGACACCCACGCGGCGATGCTGGCGGGGATGGCACCGGTCGCCGACCTCCTCGAGGTGATCCGGGCCCTGGCCGGCGACGACGACCCGGACGTGTGGACCTCACTCGCCTCCTGCCTGGCGTTCCTGGTCCGGGTGGCCCACGGCACCGAGGCCGAGGACCTCGCCACCGCACTGGTGCGGGAGGTGGCCCGGCCGGCCCTGGGTCGGGTGGGATGGGACCCCGTCGAGGGTGAGGGCGCCCGCACGGCCACGCTTCGGGGTGTGCTGGTCGCCCTGCTCGGCGGCCCCGGGCAGGATCCCGAGGTGCGGGCCCGGGCCAAGGCGCTGTTCGAGTGCTGGCTGGCCGATCGCGCCTCGGTGCCACCCGACCTGGTCGACCCGGTGCTCCACACCACGGGCCGGCTCAGCGACCCCGCCGACTACGACCGCATCCTCCAGCGCTTCCGCAGCGCCGCCACGCCCCAGGAGGAGGTGAGCACGCTGGTCGCTCTCTCCTCGGTCGAGGATCCGGCGCTGTTCGCCCGCACCGTCGAGCTCTACCTCTCGAGCGAGGTGCGCACCCAGAACGCCCCGCAGGCGCTGGCCGTCGCCCTCCGCAGCGTCGTGGGCGGAGCGCTGGCGTGGGAGTCGGTCACGCAGCACTGGGCCGAGATCAACGAGCGCTACCCGTCGAACAGCATCTCGCGCCTGCTGTCGGGGCTGGCGGCCCAGGCCAGCCCCGCCCTGGCCGCCGACGCCCGGGCCTTCCTCATCGACCACCCGATCCCCCAGGGCGCCAAGCAGGTGGCCCAGACCTTGGAGACGATGGACGTCAACGCCCGGTTCCTCACCGAGGTCGGCTCCACCCTCCCCGACGCCCTGCGCTGACGGGGCGGCACGAGCAGCGCCGTTCGACCTTCATGTCCCGGTGTGGGCATCCGGGCCTGCGTGCTCGAGCCCCGGCGCCTCTACGGTGAAGCCATGGCGGCTGGGATGGCGGGTCCGGCCCCGGCGCGGTGGGTGCGGGTGGCACTCGCGATGATGATCGGCGCGCTCGTCGTCCTGGACGGGCTCGCCGTCGCCGTCATCCGCGGCGAGGGGTGGAAGACGCCTCCGCCGGAGCCGGAACCAGCGCGACCACGACGGCGGCGCCACGTCCCGCCGTCCCGTCCACGACGGCGCCGCCGCGGACGCTGTTCCTCGACCAGCGCGAGCTCATCGTCTACATGCAGCCTGCCGCCACCGACGCGCAGGTCGATGCGGTCAGGCGGCGCCTGGAGAGGATGACGGACCTCCAGTCCATCCGCTTCTTGGACAAGCAAGAGGCGTACGAGGAGATGAAGGTCCTCCTCGCGGAGCATCCCGACGTGCTCTCGAGCATCTCCGTCGGGGACGCGCCGGTGAACTTCCACGTGCTGCCGCAAGCCAACGTCGACCGCCACGTGGTCGGAGCCCGCCTGGCGAACTACAAGGGGGTCCTGGACGTCGTCTACCCCGAGATGACCGGACCAGCGCCGCCCGTCTCCTTCCCGCCGTTCAAGTGACCGTCGGCGTGTCGGCCTACGAGAAGTAGAGGTGCATCAGGAGGCGGGCGAGGCGGTCGCTGTCGTGGCGGATGAAGGTGCGGCGGAGCGGGTCGCCGGGGCTCTGGTCCACGTGCTCGTCGCTGACCAGCTCGGCGCCGATCGGGGACCAGTGCCGGCCCTTCATGGCCTCGTCGTCCCAGCCGACCACCTGCTCGCCCTCCTCGGCGTAGCGGCGGACCACCTCGTCGCCGGGGTGCTGGGTGTTGAACACGAGGTGGTCGAAGACCGGGCCGGTGTAGCGCTCGATGGCGTCGATGAAGTCGTGGGCGTGGAAGCCGTCGGTCTGGCCCGGCTTGGTCATGAGGTTGGAGACGAACACCTTGCGGGCCCGCGTGCCCGCCAGGGCCTCGGGCACGCCGTCGGTGAGGGCCAGGCCGATGAGCGAGGAGTAGAGGCTGCCCGGCCCCAGGACGAGCAGGTCGGCTTCGGCGATGGCCGTCGCGGCCCGGGGGTTGATGCGGCCGGGGGGGTCCAGGTGGAGGCGGGGCGGGCGGGCCGGGTCGTGGCGGGTGGTGGCGATGAGGTGCTCGCCCCGGACCACCTCGCCGTCGGCCGTGGTCAGGCACAGCCGGACGTCGTTGGTGGTCACCGGGACGACGTCGCCCTTCACGGCCAGGATGCGGCACGACTGCTGCACGGCCTCGTCGAAGCTGCCGGTGATCTTCTCCATGGCGGTGAGGAGGATGTTGCCGACGCTGTGGCCCCCGAGCGATCCGCTCTCGAACCGGTAGTTCATGAGGTGGCGCATGAGCCCGCTGTCGAGGCTGAGCGCCACCAGGGCCTGGCGCACGTCGCCGGGCGGCAGGACGCCGAGCTCGTCCCGGAGCACCCCGGTTGACCCCCCGTCGTCCACCATGTTGACGACGGCGGTGATGTGGTCGACGTAGTGGCGGAGGGCGCTGAGGACCGTGAACGAGCCGGTGCCGCCGCCCAGGACGACGACGCGCACCCCACCGACCCTCGTGCCCCCCACACCACCCACGGTAGGGGGTGGGGCGTCGGGCCGTGGACAGCACGACCGTAGGTGGGGGGTTCCCCGGGTGCCACGGCACCCGCCGGTCCCCGAGGCTGGGAGTCGTGCCCGCCACCGCCAGCCTCACCCCGACGAGCTCAGCGCCGGCGTCGCCGCCGCGCGACCTGCCGGTCGACGCCCTCCGCGCCGCGGCCGTCGGGGTGGTGGTGGTGGGGCACGCCATCGTGGCTGCCGTGGCCTGGCGTGACGGCCGCCCGGTGGCCGACAACCTCCTGGCCACCTCGGCACTGGCCCGGGCCCTGACGTGGGCGTTCCAGGTGCTCCCCCTGGTGTTCCTGTGCGCCGGGGTCGCCTCCGCCCGCAGTGCCGGCCGTCCGGGGTGGCTGGCGGCCCGGATCGAGCGCATGGCCGCCCCCGTCCTCGCCTACGTGGGGGTGGTGGCCCTGGCCTTGACGGTGACGCGGGTGACCGGGGTGCTCGACGGCCGCTCGGTCGCCGTCGTGGGCCGGGCCCTGGCCATGCACCTGTGGTTCCTCGGTGCCCTCGTCCTGGTCACGGCCATGGTGCCCGCCCTCCTCGTCGCGGCCCGGTCGCTCGGGTGGCGAATCGTCCCGCTGGCCCTCGTCGCCGCCGGCGTTCTCGACGTCGGGGCTCGGCGGGTGCCGGCGCTCGGCTGGCTCGGCGTGCCGGTGGTCTGGGGCCTCTGCACCCAGCTCGGCGTGCTGCGGGCGCTGGGCCGCACCTGGCCGGGCGGGCGGCGGGGGGCCGCCCTCAGCGCAGCCGGGGCCCTGGCCGGCCTGGTGGTGCTCGTGCGCTGGGGCGGCTACCCCGTCTCGATGGTCAACGTCCCGGGCGCCGGCCGCAGCAACGCCGGTCCCCCGTCGCTGGCCATGGCCCTGCTGGGCCTGGCCCAGGCCGGGGCGTTCACGGCCCTGGCCGACGGCTGGCGGCCACGCCGCCCGGCGCTGATCGCCGCCGCCAACCGCTTCGCCATGGGTGCCTACCTGTGGCAGTTCGCCGGGATCGTGCTGGCCGCTGTGGTCCTGCTGCCCACCGGGGTCCTGCCCACCCCGGCCACGGGCACGACGGCCTGGTGGGCGTGGCGGCCGGTGTGGCTCGTCGCCTGCCTCCTGGCCGTCGCCGCCGTCGTCGCCACCGTCGGGGTGCGTGCCGCCGGCCGCCCGGCGCCCGGCCGTCCGGGCCCGGTGCTGACGGCCATCGCCGTGGCGGCCGCGCTTCTCGGCTTCGTGCTGGTCACCACCGCCGGCATCACCCCCTCGGCCGGCTTCCTGGCCGGCGCCGCCCTCCTCGCCATCGCCCGGCTGGCCGCCCGCCAGGGCCGCGAGGGCGTCAGGCCTTGACGGCCGCCGTCGACCCCTCCCGGGGGGTGCTCGGGCCGGGCGGTCGGGCGCCGGGCCGAGGCGGTCGGATCCTTGCCGGCCGTGCCCGTACGCTCGGCTCCCGTGACCAGGCGCACCCGCTTTCGCGTCTTCGCGGTCGACGAGGGCTCGGTTCAGCTGGCCTGGGCCAGCCTGGGTGCCGGTCGCCACAGCGTCAGCGTGGGGCCCGTCGAGGGCGAGGTCGACGGCGGGGCCGGCACCTGGACGGCCGGCGGGCTGGCGCCGGCGACCACCTACGAGGTGCGGGTCGACCGGCGGCCGGCGGGGTCGGCCACCACGCTCGAGGCGCTGCCCGGGCCCGAGCGGTGCCGGGTGGCCACGGTGTCCGACTGCCACGTGGGCGAGCAGGGCTTCGGCTTCTTCTTCGAGATGAAGGAGCCGCCGGGGGTCGAGCCGTTCGCCGTCCGCTGCCTGCGGGCCGCCACCTCGGCCGCGGTCGCCTGGGGCGCCGAGCTGCTGGTGGTGAAGGGCGACCTGACCCAGCGGGCGCAGGTCGCCGAGCTCGACGCCGCCCTCGAGCTGCTGACGGGTCTCGGGATCCCGGTGGTGGTGGCACCGGGCAACCACGAGGTCAAGCGGCGGGCCACGGACTGGGCCGCCGCCGTGCGGGCCGCCGGCCTGATGGCCGTCGACCCCGTCGAGCCCCACGTCGTCGACCTGGCCGGGCTGCGCGTCGTGGTCGGCGACACCACCATCCGCCACCGCCACAACGGCACCCTGGCGAACGGCCGGGCCGACGCCCTGATCGAGGCGGCGTCTGGGGAGAAGCCGGCGCTGGTGTGCCTGCACCACCAGCTCGAGCCGCACCGCTACCACAACGTCTGGCCCCCGGGCATCGCGGGAGCCGAGGCGGTCCCCTTCCTCGATCGGCTGGCGGAGGCCCAGCCCCGCAGCTGGGTCACCACCGGCCACACCCACCGCAACCGAAGGCGGAGCCACGGCCCGGTCACGGTCACCGAGGTCGGCGCCCCGAAGGACTTCCCCGGCACCTGGGCCGGCTACGTCGCCCACGACGCCGGCTTGCGCCAGACGTCGTTCCACGTCACCGGCGACGGCACCGACGCCTGGCTCGACCGCACCCGCCGGGCGGCGGCCCGGGCGTGGGGCGCCTGGTCGCCCGGCCGCCTCGACGATCGCTGCCGCACCATGACCTGGTCCCCTGACCTGTCGGGAGAAGGGGTGCGCCAGGCGACACCTGCTCCCGACAGGACCGGGGAGAGGTGACCCGGGGTCAGGGGTCGCCGGGGGCGAGGACCTCGATCCGCCGCACCACGGCGTCGAGCCGGGCAGCGGCGGCGGCGTGGAGGCGCTGGGCCCGCTCGTAGGCGTCGGCGGCCCGCTCGATGCCCAGCCCACCGCCGGCCAGCTCGGCGGCCAGGGCCTCGAGGCGCTCGACCAGCTCCTCGAAGCTGAGGCCGGCCAGGTCCTCCTCCGGCCCGACGGCGTCGCCGCTCACGGCGCCTCCACCACGGCCGTGAACCGGCCGGCGGCGACCTCGACCTCGATCCGCTGCCCCGCCGTCAGCCCTGCCGGGTCGCGGACCACGCCACCGGCCTCGACCCTGACCACGGCGTAGCCCCGGCGCAGCACCTGGCCGGGGCCCAGGTCGTCGAGCCGGCCGGCCAGGGAGGCGAGCCGCAGCTCGGCGCCGCGGGCCGCTGCCACCGCCGGGCCCCGCCAGTCGCAGCGGCCCAGCCGAGCCCGAGCCCGCTCCAGCGCCACCGCGGGGTGGGCGGCGGCCAGGCCGGCGCCGGCCCGGTCGAGTCGGCGGGTGGCCCGGTCGACCGCACCGCCCAGCGCCCGTTCCGGGGAGGCCCGGTCCAGGCGGGCGCCGGCCCCGTCCACCCGGCGGCACAGGTGGCGATCGGCGGTGGAGAGGGCGGCGTCGAGGCGGGCCAGGAGGTCGTCCCGGCGCGGCACCACCCGGGCGGCCGCCATGGACGGGGTCCCGCACCGCACGTCGGCCACCTCGTCGACGAGCGGCCGGTCGCCCTCGTGGCCGATGGCCGCCACCACCGGCACCCGGGCCGAAGCCACGGCCCGGCACAGCTGCTCGTCGCTCCAGGGCAGCAGCTGGGTGGCGTCGCCCCCGCCCCGGGCCAGGATGACGACGTCGACCCCGGGATCGGCCAGCAGCTCGCCGAGGGCGGCCTCGATGCCGGCCGCCGCGCCCGGGCCGCTCACCGTGCACTCGAGGATGCGCACCGGGAGGCCGGGGAAGCGGTCGGCCACCACGGCCTCGATGTCATGGCGGACGGCGGCGTCGGCGCCGCACACGACCCCGACCAGGCCCGGCAGCCGGGGCAGCGGCCGGCGGGGCCGGTCGAGGAGCCCGTCGGCGGCCAGGGCCTGCCGGGCGGCCTCGACCATGGCCGCCACCGCCCCCTCGCCGATGGGCACCACCTCCTCGGCCAGCAGCTGCACGGTGCCCCGATCGGCCTGCCACTCCAGCCGCCCCGTCACCAAGGCCCGCTCCCCGTGCACCACCCGGCTGCGCCGCAGGGCGCTGGCCGGCACCCGCACCGTCACCGACGCCACCCGGTCCTTCAGCGTGAAGTAGGTGGCACTGCGGTAGGCCTTGGGCTGGTGCACCTCGCCCGGCACGGCGATGCGGCCGATCGGGGCCAGCAGGCGGGCCACCTCGCCCGACAGGCGGGTGAGGGTGACCTGGCGCACCGGTTCGGCCAGGGGCAGCACGGCCGGCGAGCGTACCGGTGCTTCAGGTAGCCGGCCTGAGCGCCGATACTGGGAGCGTGAAGCCCCGAGCCCTGGTCTGCGAGGACGATTCGGCCCTCCGCGCCGTCGTCGGCGACCTCCTCGAGGCGCACGGCTGGGCCACCAGCGAGGCGTCCACCGCCACCGACGCCATCGACATGGCCAGCAGCCTCCACCCCGACCTGGTCGTGCTCGACATCGAGCTCTCCGGCATGTCCGGCCTCGAGTCGATCCCCCGGGTGCGGGCGGGCTGCCCCGGCGTCCGGGTCGTGGCGATGTCCGGGACCGGCCAGGCCTCCGACCTGTGCCTGAACGTCGGCGCCTGCGCCGTGGTGACGACCGACGACCTTGCTCGCCTCGACCAGGTGCTCGCCTCCCTCGAGGCCGGCGAAGCCGCCTGACGCCGGGTTACGCCGGGGCGGCGGTCAGGCGTGCGTCGCGCTTCTCGGCCAGGTGGACACCCACCTTCTTGATGCGGGCCATCTGCGCCAGCAAGCGGTCGCGGGCCTTCTCGGCGGATTCGCTCAGCCCCTGGAGCGTCTCCACCTTCCAGTGGCGCAGCACGCAGGGCGCCAGGATCTTGTCGTGGTGGATGACGAGGTCGTAGATGCCGGCGTTGGCGATGGCCTGGGCGTGGGTCTTGAAGCCGGCGATGCCGGTGCCCGGCATCTCGAACACGTCGACCTGGTGGGCGATGGCCTCGACGGTCATCGACGGGTCGACCTCGAGGCCCGCCGCCACCAGGTCCCGGTAGAACAGGTAGTGGAAGTTCTCGTCCTTGGCCACCCGGCTCATGACCTCCTTGCCCTTGGGGTCGGTCAGCCGGTCGCCGGTGTTCCGGTGCGAGATGCGGGTGGCCAGCTCCTGCAGGGCGACGTAGGCGAAGCCGTTGGCCGCGTTGGGCAGGGTCGTGCCGTGGAAGCCGGCCTGGACCTGGTGCATGCGGTTGCGCTCCAGCGCCCACGGGTCGAGGCTGCGGGTGGCGGTGAGGTAGTCGCGGATCACGATGGAGTGCCGGCCCTCCTCGGCCGTCCAGCGCCGGTTCCACTCGCCCCAGACGTCGTCGGCCCCGAACATGCGGGTGATCACCTGAAAGTAGAAGGGCAGGTTGTCCTCGGTCAGGAGGTTGACCAGCAACGACGACCGCACCGCCGGTTCCATCGGGGTCTCCGACTCGTCCCACCCCTCGCCCGGCTCGAAGTCCCGAGCCTGGGAGTAGGGCACGAACTCGTGGGGGAACCACTCCTTGGTGCTCTCGAGGTGGCGCTCGTAGAGCCGCTCCGCCACGGGAGCGAGCTCGGCGAGGAACGCGGCGTCGCTGGGGACTGAAGAGGTCACGACCGTCATCCTACCTACTGGTCGGTAGGGAGGAAACCTCCTCGGGCCCGGGTTCACCCGGGGTTCACGTCGGGTTCGGGGCGAAGACGAACAGCAGGTCGACCTGGCAGGCCTTCTGCCCGTCGATGGTGGCCAGCCCCGTCCCCTTGCCGGCTGAGGCGCTCATCTGCCCGAGGGTGACCGCCAGCTCCAGCGTCTCGCCCGGGACGACCTGGCGTCGGAAGCGGGCCTTGTCGATGCCGCCGAACAGCGGCAGCTTGCCGGCGAACCGCTCGTCGGTCAGCAGGGCGATCGCCCCCACCTGGGCCAACGACTCGACCATGAGCACCCCGGGCAGGGTGGGCCGGCCCGGGAAGTGGCCCGCCCAGAAGGCCTCGTCGCCCGTCAGCCGCCACACGGCGCTCGCCTTCTCCCCCGGCACCAGCTCGGTCACCTCCGAGACCAGGAGGAACGGGTCGCGGTGGGGCAGCACGTCGATCGGGCGGGGCAGCTCGGTCAGCTCGGCCACCTCAGTGCCCCATGCCCAGGCCGCCGTCGACGGGGATCACGGCGCCGGTGACGTAGGCGGCATCGTCGCTGGCCAGGAAGCGGACGACGGCCGCCACCTCATCCGGGCTGGCGGTGCGCCCCAGCGGGATCTGGGCCTTCAGCGACGCCACCCGCTCCTCGCCCAGGGCCGCGGTCATGTCGGTGTCGACGAAGCCGGGGGCGACCACGTTCACGGTGATGCCCCGGCTGCCCAGCTCGCGGGCCAGGCTGCGGCCGAAGCCGATGAGGCCGGCCTTGGCGGCGGCGTAGTTCGTCTGGCCGCCGGAGCCGAGCATGGCGACCACCGACGACATGAGGACGATGCGCCCCCGCCGCTGCTTCAGCATGCCGCGGGCCACCCGCTTGCTGACCCGGAAGGCGCCGACGAGGTTGGCGTCGATGACCGAGGCGAAGTCGTCCTCCTTCATGGAGAGCAGCAGGCCGTCCTTGGCCATGCCGGCGTTGGCCACCAGCACCTCGACCGGCCCGAGCTCCTGCTCGACCTGGGTGATGGCGGCGTCGATCGAGGCGGCGTCGGTCATGTCGCAGCGCACCGAGGTGAAGCCCTCGACCGGCTCGCCCCGCACGGTGAT
>Ga0183260_10004166_pt1 | contig 11539 bp, 11 predicted proteins | sample AntDrymUQ4972206_2_FD_129768 | JGI IMG/M metagenome (GOLD analysis project Ga0183260, IMG submission 129768) | Polar desert sand microbial communities from Dry Valleys, Antarctica - metaG UQ497 (22.06) (version 2) (version 2) | ecosystem: Environmental > Terrestrial > Soil > Desert | place...
AAAGGATCGCCCGTGGCGTCCTCGGTGCTGGTGGTGAGCCCGAAGATGGCTGTCGTCACATACGACTTCGGGAGAGCTTGAAGGAAGGTGAGCAAGCGGGTTGCCTTCCCAAGCCCAACCAGAAGAAGGCCAGTAGCCGGGGGGTCGAGCGTTCCGGAGTGGCCGACTTTCTTTAGACCAAACAGCCTTCGCACCCGGTCCACGACATCGTGCGACGTGATGCCGGCAGGCTTGTCGATGACGAGCAGTCCAGATATCCCGTCGGCGACCAGCGGCCTAGCTCCCTATCGCAGACTTGATGGCGGCCATCGTCTCGTCCACAGCCCGGTGGGAAGTGAATCCTGCAGCCCGGGCGTGCCCTCCCCCACCGAACCTCTGGGCAAGGGCCGACACATCAACCTCCCCACGGGAACGCAGGGACACCTTGTACGTCCCCTCCGGAACTTGCTTCAAGATCACGGCAACCTTGGAACCCCGTACCGAACGCAATACATCGATGAAGTGCTCGGTCTCATCTAGGTCGAGCCCATCGAGATCGGCTTGCTCGACCCAGCTCCACACGATCCCTTCATCGAGCCTCGCCCTGGATAGCACGATACCGAGCACGCGAAGGAACCCGAACGACGCGGACTCATAGACCTCTTCCCCGACAACGTGATGTTCGATCCCAAGGTCCCTCAGCTCAGCCGCCGACCTGAGAGTTTCGGCGGAGGTGCTTGGGTACTGGAAGCGGCCAGTGTCGGTGACGATCCCCGTATACAGACACATGGCCTCTTCCGCATCGGGCATCTCACCGAACGCCTTTATCAGCTCGAAGGCCAGTTCCGACGAAGACGCTCTGTCTGGCTCGACGATGTTGACGTCTGCGAACAGGTTGTTGGAGATGTGGTGATCGACGTTTATCGTCGAGGTTGCTGTGTGGAATTTGCCCTGCAGAAGTTCGAGGCGCCCTATGTCTCCGCAATCGATCGCAACGAAGACGTCTGCGTTGTCGGGTAGTTGATCATGAGCGGACAAGTCGTCTAGGCCCGGGAGGAACGCGTATTGAGGAGGAACTCTGGGGTTGTCGCTTCCCCAGCTCATCCAGACCTTCTTGCCCTTGCGCCCCAGAAACCGCCCGAGCCCGATCATCGACCCAAGGGCATCTCCATCCGGAGCGACGTGGCAGCACACGATCACGGTCTCGGCCCCCTCGAGGAGGCGAACCGCCTGCTGAAGGTCCGAAGCCGTCACTTCTCGCTCGGATCGTCGAGTGGTTCGATCTCAGGTGGTTTCGACACACCGAGTCCTCTTAGTAGTTGCTCGATCCGCTCCCCATGCTCCGCGGTCAGATCCTCAAGAACTTCGAGCGTCGGCAGGTGCTTCAGTCGAACTTCCCGCCCAAGCACTGAACGCAGGTGAGGAGCAGCATGCTGTATCGCCTCGACGGTGTCTTGGCGCTCTTCCTCGCTACCGAGGGCACTGACGTAAACCTTGGCTTTGCGTAGGTCAGGCGAGATCTTCACAGAGGTGACAGTTGCGAATCCGATACGGGGGTCTTTCAATCCCTGGACCGCCTCACCCAGAACCTCCTTCGCCAGCTTCTCCACACGGTCGGAACGCTGATAGTTCTTAGGCATCGGGCGTCACTACTTCAGACTCGACACTTAAGATCTCGATGTCGAAATGACTGCGAAGGAATCTCTCTACCTCGTCGAGCATCTGCCCTACATGGAACGAGGAGTTAGAAACGCAAGAAACTCCAACGGCTCCTCGTTGTCTCAGGTCCATATGGTCCACCTCAGCGATCGCGATATTGAATCTGGCCTGCATCTTCCCCACCATCTGACGGACGACCTGACGCTTGTCCTTTAGGGACGATGATCCCGGAAGCAAGAAGTCGTACCGGGCAAGACCAACGAACATCGCCTCGTCCTAGGTCCGGGGTATCTCTCGGATCTCGAACGTTTCTACGATGTCGCCCTCTTTGACGTCGTTGTAGCCCGCGATCGTGAGTCCGCATTCGTATCCGGACGCCACCTCCCGGACATCGTCCTTGAAACGACGCAGCGTAGATACCTCGCCCGTATAGATGATGGTTCCTTCTCTGATAAGCCTTGCCTTCGAGTTGCGCGTGATCTTTCCTTCGGTGACGTAGGACCCCGCAACGACTCCTTTCGGGATCTTGAAGAGGGTGCGAATCTCGGCCGAGCCTATGACAACCTCTTGCTCCTCGGGGGCCAGAAGTCCCTTGGTGGCCTTGTCGATGTCTTCAAGCAACTGGTAGATGACCTCATAAAGCCTGACATCGACGCCTTCCTTCTCGGCCAGCTGACGGGCACCCGCATCGGGACGCACATTGAAGCCCACAACGATCGCCCCAGACGCCTGCGCAAGAGTGATGTCGTTTTCGTTGATGGCTCCAACCGCTTTGCGCAGAACCGTGGAGCGGACCGCAGATTGATCCGTCTTCTCGATCGAGTCGACAAGGGCCTCGATGGAACCTTGGGTGTCTGCCTTCACGATGAGTTTCAGCTCGGGGATCTCGCCCGATCTGGTCAGCGAGAGCAGACTTTCCAAAGATCGAGACTTGGCGGCCTCAGCGAACTCAGCGTGGCGCACCTTGGTCTCTCGTTCTTGGGATACGCGCTTGGCTTCCCTCTCGTCGGATACAACGCGAAACTCGTCGCCCGCCGCAGGCAGCTTCGACCAACCGGTAACGAGGACAGGTTGCGAAGGGCCGGCTAGCTTCATCTGCTTTCCGATCTCGTCGCTGAGAGCCCGTACCTTGCACCATGCGCTTCCGCAAACGATCGGTTGCCCCACCTTCAAGGTGCCGCGCTGCACTATCAGGGTTGCGACCGGCCCCCGACCCTTGTCGAGGTGGGCTTCGATAGCGACGCCCCTGGCATCCGCCTTGGGATTGGCTTTCAATTCTTGAAGCTCGGTAACCAGATGGATCATCTCCAAAAGATCGTCGAGGTTGGTGCCCTGCTTGGCAGAGACGTCGACGTAGACAGTGTCGCCCCCCCATTCCTCGGGCTGGAGACCAAGCTCTGATAGCTGCTGCCTTACTCTCGCCGGATCAGCTTCGGGTTTGTCGATCTTGTTAACGGCCACGAGTACGGGAACCTTGGCTGCCTTCGCATGGTCCAGGGCCTCAACGGTTTGCGGCTGGACCCCGTCGTCTGCCGCAACGACGAGGATCGCAACATCTGTAACCTGCGCGCCTCGGGCGCGCATCTGAGTGAAGGCCTCGTGTCCCGGGGTGTCGATGAAAGTGACAACTCGTCCCTGTGGATCGTGAACGCGGTAAGCACCGATCGCCTGGGTGATGCCTCCGGCTTCAAGAGCGAGCATTTCCTTCTTCCGGTATTGCTGAAGGATCGAACTCTTGCCATGGTCCACGTGCCCCATGACGGTGACGATCGGAGCTCTCGGTTCGAGTAGGGATGGGTCGTCGTCCTCTTCGTCGGGCGCCTGAGCGTCGTCGGGTTCTTCCTCAGGGGCAACTATCAGAACGGCGATGTCCAACTCGTGGGCGAGCAGTTCAACTGCATCGTCAGACAAAGACTGAGCGATCGTTTTCATCTCGCCCATCTGAATAAGCGTCTTGATGATCTCGTTCGCGGGCTTGCCCAGTTTCTTGGCAAACTCCCCAACGGTCACTCCCCTCGGAACATGGATGGCATCGACGACGGCAACGGGTGCAGCTCCATTGGTTGTCGGGGTGGGTCCAGGGATGGGAGCCGAAGGCACCGGGTCCTGCTTCTTGACGACAGGGGCTGGCGGCTCGGTGGCGGGGGCCTCCTTCTTTACGGCGGGGGCCTCCTTCTTTACGGCGGGGGCCTCCTTCTTTACTTGGGGCTTGCCTCCGTTGAGAGACTCACGAAGACGCGCTGCTTCATCCTCGGTCAGCGAGGATGAGTGACTCTTCACTGCTACTCCCAAGTCGCCAAGCTTCTGGATCGCTTCTTTCGAAGATAGACCCAGCTCCTTGGCAAGCTCGTGCACACGGACTTTAGCCATCGGCTCCTTCGTTCAACTTAGAAAGATACTCCACACCTTCACGCAGGAGCGCTCCGGCCGCATCTGGGGATGGGTCGATACCCAGCGCTCTCGAGAAGGCCCCTTTGCGAAGGGCAGTCTCGAGGCACTCAGCGCTGCAGACGTACGCCCCTCTGCCGGACGCCCTCATCCTCACGTCCAACTCAAGCCCGGCAGTACCCCTGGCGACCCGAAGCAGCTGCCTTTTGGGCAGGCGCCTTCGGCAAGCGCAGCAACTGCGAACAGGGCCAGATCGTTCAGTTTGCGCTCTCATCCGGTGCGGCCTGTCCTTCTTCAGGGGCCTGTCCTTCCGGTATCTGCGTCTCTTCTTCCTTCTCGTCAACCGGCGCATCCGCAGGCGGGGCCGCCACCGGCTGCTCTGGCTCAGCCTTGGCAGTGGTCGCCTTGGCAGCCTTCTTCGCTGCTTCAAGGGCGATCTGCGATTCGCTCTTGATGTCGATCCGCCAGCCGGTAAGTCGAGCCGCCAGCCGCGCGTTCTGTCCTTCCTTGCCGATAGCTAGGGACAGCTGGAAGTCGGGAACTATGACCTCGGCGGTCTGGGTCTCAACGCTGATGTTCACTTCCTTCACTTTGGCAGGAGACAGAGCATTCGAAACGAAGAGGGCTGGGTCATCGGACCAGGCGATGATGTCGACCTTCTCGCCACGCAGTTCGTTTACAACCATCCGCACCCGAGAACCCTTCGGTCCAACACAGGCACCGGTCGCGTCTACATTCGATTCGCGCGATGCCACCGCGATCTTGGAGCGATGCCCGGGCTCTCTCGCAACCTGCTTGATCTCGACGATGCCCTCGAGGATCTCTGGGACTTCGAACTCGAACAACTTCTTGATCAGATTCGGGTGGGTGCGAGAGCAGATGATCTGCGGGCCGCGCGGCGACCGTCGAACCTCAACGATGTATGCCTTTATGCGCGAGCCATGGTCATACCTTTCACCGGGAACCTGCTCGGCTTGCGGCAGAAGAGCCTCTACACCGCGGCCAAGGTCCAGCAGAACGTAGCGAGGGTCTGCTTGCTGAACGATCGCAGTAACGATGTCGCTCTCGCGACCGGAGTATTCCCCGTAGGTAACCTCGCGCTCAGCGTCCCTGATACGTTGAAGGATCACCTGCTTCGCGGTCTGAGCTCCGATGCGACCGAGTGAGTCCGAGCCGTTCTCTACCCATTCCTTGAGAACCTTGATCTCACCGGTTTCCTCGTCCTCTTCTACTTCCTGGGCGAAAACCGTTACCGCGCCGGTCTTCCGGTCGATCTCCACGCGTGCCTCATCGCCCTGAGCTTCGGCGCTGCCTTTGTAGGCAGCAGCCAGAGCCTGCTCAAGGGCTGCAACGACGCTTTCGAACGGGATGCCTTTCTCGCGCTCCACGAGTTTCAGGGCATCAAGATCTATCGGGTTCATAAGCCTTTCCTTTCACCATCCGTCAGCGCAGACGCGCCTTTCAACTCTTCGTCCCAGTCAACGACCAGCTTGGCCTGGTTGACCAACTCGAAGGGGATCTGCGTGCTTCCACCCTCTTCGAGGTCCAGCTTGAAGCTTTGTTCGTCACTTCCAGCCAGACGTCCTTTGAAGTTCCGTCGGCCGTCAACAGGGCCGTCCAAGCGGACCTTCACGTCTCTGCCCACGAACCTTTCGTAATCGGCCCGTTTCACTAAGGGCCTTTCGATCCCTGCAGACGAAACCTCCAGCGTGTAGCGACCGTCGATCGGATCTTCTAGGTCTAGCGCTCTCGAGATCTCTTCTGAAACCTCAGCAAGCTCGTCCAAGGAGACCCGCCCTTCGACCTTGTCGACGGTCACTCGAAGGACCCTTCCAACAGACTCCCCCTTGAAGGAAAGCTCAACAAGCTCGAGCCCCCGACGATCCAGGATCGACTCGCAGGTAGTGGTGACCGTGGCGGAAACCTCGCTCCGGCCCATGTCTACCTCCTAGTCTTCGTAGTTCGCCTTCAGGTTCCGGCCCAGCCCTTTTTTGGGCCAAAAAAAATGGGCCCACGCCCACTCGAAAAAACAACTTTTGACGCCCGGAGGCGCTGATCTGGGGCTAAGTATAGAAGGGTGGCCGAACTACCGCCACCGATGCATCGGCCGGAGCGTCAGCCGGAGCATCAGTAGGACAGGGCCCAGGTAGCTTGCTCGGCTGACCGCTGGCCGCAGACCAGGCAGTCGCCTTCCGCAGCCTGGGCATCCAGAGGCAGTACCAGGATGGTGGCCTTGGTCTCGGTCTTCACCTTCTCCTCACACACAGGACTCCCGCACCAGCCCCCGGTGTGGAAACCGCCCCCATCGGCTAGCGCCTCGCGCATCTCGCTGTAGCTGGTTGGCCTGAAGGTCATCTCCTCTCGGAACTTGACCGCTTGTCTGAAGAGTGTTTGCTGGATGTCCTGCAGGAGTTCGGGGACATCGTTGGTGAGTTGATCGAGCGGTCGGTTTTCCTTCTCAGACAGATCGCGTCTGAAGATCACGGCTTGGGAGATCTCGAGGTCGCGAGGGCCGATCTCTAGACGCAGCGGGACCCCCTTCAGCTCCCACTCGTTGAACTTGAAACCGGGCCTGGCTTCTCTGTCATCGATGTGAACCCTCGTTGATCCGAGACTTTCCTTGATCCTGTTAGCCGCCTCTAGCACACCAGACCGTTCATCGTCGCTTCTGTAGATGGGGACGATGACCAGTTGGATCGGGGCGAGCTTGGGAGGAAGGCGGAGTCCCTTGTCGTCTCCGTGACCCATGATGATGCCGCCGACAAGGCGGGTGGAAACCCCCCACGATGTCGCGTACGCGTATTGCTTAGTGCCGTCTCGTCCTTGGAACATCACGTCGTAGGCCTTGGCGAAGTTCTGACCCAGGTAATGACTCGTTCCAGCCTGAAGGGCTTTCCCATCGCGCATCAATGCCTCGATCGCATATGTCTCAACCGCTCCGGCGAATCTCTCTGCAGCACTCTTTCGGCCGACCAGCACCGGCAGCGCGAAATCTTGTTCGGCAGACTCCTTGTAGACGTCAAGCAGGATCATCCGCGCTTCCTTGAGGGCCTCCTCCTCGGTCTCGTGTGCCGTGTGGCCCTCTTGCCACAAGAACTCGGTGGTTCGAAGGAAGAGCCTAGTGCGCATCTCCCAGCGCACAACGTTCGCCCACTGGTTGTAGAGGAAAGGAAGGTCTCTGTAGCTCTGGAGCCACTTTGCATAGGTGGCCCAGATGATCGTTTCCGAGGTGGGCCGGATGGCGATCGGCTCGTCGAGCTTCTCTCCTCCTGCGTGGGTGACAACTGCTATCTCGGGAGCGAATCCCTCTACATGCTCTGCTTCTTTCTCGAGTAGTCGCATCGGGATGAACATCGGGAAGTACAGATTCGAGTGGCCGGTCTTCTTGATGCGCGCGTCCAGTCCGGACTGGATCGCTTCCCAGATAGCGAATCCGTATGGACGGATAACCATGGTTCCGCGCACGAGCGATGGTTCGGCGAGTTCGGCGGTCTTCACGACCTCTTGGTACCAAGCGGGAAAGTCCTCGGTCTGCGTTGGGATCTTCATAGACCGGGAGTCTATTGGGTACTACTGGAACGGATTCGCGACGGGGCGAAATATGTCGAGGTAAAGAAGGGTCACCGTGAGGACCAGGAAGAAGCCCAGAACGACGCTGGTCACCGGCACGACCTTTCGCATGTCGATCTTTCTGCCGAAAGTTTTTTCGAGCGCGAGTATGAGCAGGTGCCCTCCGTCGAATGGAGGAAGCGGCACTAGGTTGATAACTCCCACGAAAACGATGAAGAACGTGAGCACGAAGATCAACTCCTCAGCACCTGCCGCCGCGGCCTGCCCCGAAACTCTGGCGATCCCGACCGGCCCAACCGGCTGGTCTACGCTCCGGGTTCCCTTGTCGTTCAGTGCCCCGAAGACCTTGGAAAGCCCACTTGGGGAGAAGATCTGAGGTATGGCCTTCACGCTTTGCACGACAACTCCCGCCGTCGTAGTGAAACCCTGCCCAACAGCCTCGAGCGGTGGCAGCCTCTTCTTCTGGAACGCCGGCAATATCCCCACTTGGCCCACCCTTTCGGTGACCTTGGGCTTCTGGGGGTCTACCGGAACGTCAGTCGCCACGGGCGTGACCGACACTTTCTTCATTGCGCCGTTCCGCTCGACTTCGAAAACGATCGCCGTATCTGCACTGCTTCGGATCACCGATCGCACCTGGTCCCATGACTCGACCGTCACTCCGTCCACACTAACGATGCGATCGCCCTCTTTCAGGCCAGCGCTCTTAGCGGGCCCGGGCTTACCGTTCAGCACGTAGTCGACCGAATCGATAACAGGCTTCGGACGGCTCGGGTCCTGCAAACCAACGACCCCATACATGATCGTCAAGATCAAGAAACCAAGGACAAGGTGAGTGAACGACCCGGCTGACAACACGATCGCGCGCTGCCATGCGGGCCGTGCGCCGAAGGTGCGGGCAACATCGGAATCGGGAACCGGCTGCCAAGGGTTCATCCCCGCGATCCGAACGTAGCCCCCCAGCAGGATCGCTTTGACTCCGTACTCGGTTTCGCCCTTCTTGAAGGAGAAGAGCCGGGGGCCGAAGCCAAGGAAGTACTCCTCCACCTTCATCTTGGCCCACTTAGCAGTGAGCAGATGTCCTAGCTCGTGGATCATGATCATAAGGACCAGCGTTGCGATGAACGCAAGCACACCAACGTTCAACCAGACATCTCCTTCACTCGATCTGCCGCCGCGGACCTTGCCCACGCATCTTGCTCGAGAACTCCGTCGAGCGATGCTTCGGTGGGCTGGTGTTCATCCAGAACTTGCTCTACCAACGCCGGGATCCCGAGGAACGCGATCTTGCCATCCAGGAATGCCTGTACCGCAACCTCGTTGGCTGCGTTAAGGACAGCGGGATAGGTGTCCCCCAGACGGCCAGCTTCATAGCCGAGAGCAAGGCACCTGAATGTGTCCGGGTCTGGAGTCTCGAATGACATGGTCGTCCCCGGCCAGGTAACTCTCATATCTTCTGGAGACGATGCCCCATCCGGCCAAGCGAGGGCCACCTGGATAGGGAGCTTCATGTCGGGCTTAGCCGCGTAGGCTGTCACTCCCCCGTCGATCATCTCTGCCATCCCGTGAACGAGGCCCTGAGGATGGATCAGCACGTCGATCTCGTCGTAGGTGAAACCGAACAGGAAATGAGCCTCGATCACTTCGAGGCCTTTGTTCATGTGCGTTGCAGAGTCCACACTTATCTTTCGGCCCATCTTCCAAACTGGATGGGCCAGAGCCTGTTCGATAGTTACTTCGGCAAGCTCATCTTTGCTCTTGCCGCGGAAGGGGCCCCCACTTCCGGTCAGGTAGATGCGGCGAACTTTGTCGCCCCTTACCCCCTCCAGCAGCTGCCAAAGAGCTGAGTGCTCACTGTCCACTGGGCGGATCTGTCCCGGGCTCGCCTTTGCCATGACCCATTCGCCAGCCGCGACCAGGCTTTCCTTGTTCGCGAGAGAAAGTGTCTTTCCTGCGACCACCGCCGCCGCTGTCGCTTTTAGTCCAGCAGCCCCGACCACCGCGTTGAGGACGATCTGTGCTCCAGACTCTTCGACGAGTCTTTCCGCCGAGTCAGGTCCATCGATCACCTTCACTCCGTCTGGTGGGTCGATATCGCCCTGAGAAATGCCTATCAGGGGCACACCGAACCGTTTGGCTTGGGAGATAAGTAGCTCCTTGTCGGAGCCGGCCCCCAATGCAACCACTTCGAATCGGTGCGGCAGGGCTTCGATAACTTCGAGCGCTTGGCGTCCAACCGAGCCCGTGCTTCCGAGGATAGCAACGGTGACCGGCCCTTCCGGTCCGAATAGATCCATGACTCAATCATGCTCTATGCGGGCCGCAATGTGGGAACCTGCCCAACTTCCAGCTATAGGACAGTCGGCAGCGTGCTAGGTTGCCGCTGTGACCGACTTCCGCCCCGGCGAGCGATTCGCCGAGATGACTTCTCACAACCTCCCTGCCCCATCAGATCCCGGCATCTGGTCCCACCTCGGCTGGAGGCGAACCGCCGTCGAACCCGGTTTCACCGAGATGGAGTGGGAGCCGGGTACCGATCACGCCTTCCCTGCGGGCGAAGGGTGGATCGTCCATGGCGGGATGGTGACCGCCCTTCTCGACACCGCGATGGGGGGAGCCACGTGGACACTGCTCAACCTGAACGAGCTTTTCCTTACCGGCGACTTAAGGACTGAGTTCTATAGGCCAACCTTTCCCGGACTGGTTCGGGCGGTAGGCAAAGTGGTTCACAAGACCCGACGGGTGACCTTCGCTTCCGCCGAGATGTTCGATGCGAATGGCAAGCTCCTGGCTGGAGCCCGGGCAACCAATCTGACGATCGACCTCAACTCCCCCGAAGATGAAAGGCGTCGGGCTCCGGCACGCCCCGACCGAGGCTGATCCGCTAGAGCCCGAACATCACCAAAGATAGATAGGCCACCGGAAGGGTGAAAAGGATGGCGTCTATCCGGTCTAGTGCCCCTCCATGCCCAGGGAACAAGGTGCCCATGTCCTTGATAGCAAGGTCCCGTTTGATAAGGGATTCAAGGAGGTCTCCCAGCGGGGCTGCGATGCTGACGAGGACTGCGAACACGGCTGCCTGAGCGAAGTTCCACGGGCCTAGCAACGGTGCCACTGCAGTTACGAGGATCATGGTTCCGGCAGTAGCCACCAGCGCGCCCTCGCGCGTCTTCTTGGGAGATATCTCTGGTGCCAGCGGCGTTTTGCCGAACCGTGAGCCTCCCGCATAGGCGAAGATGTCGTAGAACGCGGTAGCCCCAATCACCGCGATGATCACGGGCCCCCCGTCCTCGGGCCGTGCGGCGAGCAGCCCGGCAAAGGATCCGAGCAGGGGAACATAGGCGACACCGAAGATGGTGACGGCGATGTCCGATAGAAGATCCGCTCTGGGCTCGACGGCGATGTACCAGATTAAACAGAAAAGGATGGTCAGGAACATCACCAAACCTGCCGCATCTGGCCCCTTCAAGAACACACCGATCAGCAGCACCGCGCCCGCCGCCAATCCGAGAGATGTTGCGGGGTCGTAACCGGCAGAACGTGTGGACTTGTAGAACTCCCCTTGTGCGAAAATGATCACAACGAACGCAAGCCCGAAGAACGCCTTCGAGCTAACCAGGGCGAAGCCGATGACGAGAGCCGCAAGAGCAAGGCCCGTGGCGATCGCGATCTTGAGGTTGCGGCCAGGAACAGGGATCGGAGGGGTTACGAGGGTCGGCGGAGCGTCGAGTCGCTCCGTTGGCTGTTCGGCTTCGGGTTGTTCCTCTTCCGTCACGATTCCCCCGTGTTTTGGAGCGCCCTATATCTCGAGGAGTTCCTTCTCCTTGTGGTTCAAAAGCTCCTCGATGTGAGCCACGTACTGATCGGTGAGCTTCTGAAGATCCTTCTCGCTACGCTTCAGGTCGTCCTCCGAGATCTCTCCGTCCTTCTGTAGGTGTTCCAT